>Ga0209051_1000198_pt1 | contig 106688 bp, 94 predicted proteins | sample AraplaCvi_mMS_r2_2_FD_184286 | JGI IMG/M metagenome (GOLD analysis project Ga0209051, IMG submission 184286) | Arabidopsis root microbial communities from North Carolina, USA - plate scrape MF_Cvi_mMS_r2 (SPAdes) (version 2) | ecosystem: Host-associated > Plants > Roots > Endosphere | place...
TAGGAGCGTTCACCGCGGTTGGTCTGTTCCACGACCATCGGCACGAGGGCCATTGCGGTATCGACTGGGTTTCTCATGTGCGTCCTTTGTCAACGTCTCGCCGGCCGGCGCCGGGAATCAAAGAAAATGTCTTATCCCTACATAGAGTGTCCGTGCCCTTCTCTTCAAGACACGCATGCGGATAACGTTAAGAAGGCGGGCAAGGTGGCCCTGGCTGTAGCCTCTTTCCAACAAGCGCCTGTTAACGGCGAGCCCATGGCACCGCCTTCCCCTGCTTTTCTCCATGACAGGATGAAGGAATGCTTACTCCATTCGAGAGTGCTCACACACATTTACCCGGCGGAAAGCTTACCGGGAGATATCCGCCCAAAACCATACCGCAGCGCAGCAGCATTAAGGAAGTGGCGAGCTTCCTCGGCAAGGATGCAAGCCAACAGATCGGGGCCGACAGACAAGGCCACCCGATAAGACAGACGGGCAAGGGGTTGCTGCCGTGTTCAATATCGCTACAGGTCTCGCCATCTGGTGTTCGGAGGCCATGACGCTCGCTTTGGTGCTGTTCGTCGCCTGGCGCCACAATGTCCGGAACGAGGCCTATCTCTATTGGGGCCTCGGCTTCCTGCTGACCGGCATCGGTTTTGCGATGATCGCGCTGCGCGACCAGGTCCCCAGCCTGCTGTCGATCGAGATCGGCAATGCCATCGCGCTGCTCGGCCAGAGCGCCTGGGTGGCGGGTTTTCTGGCGCTCGACCGCAAGAAGATCGAATGGTGGGCGCTGCTGCCGCCGGCGATCTGGCTCGCCGGCGTCTTCCTGCCCTGGGTCAACAGCGACTATTCAAACCGGGTGGTGCTCTACAACCTCGCTTCGGCGACAGGGGCGACGGCGCTTGCCCTGGCGGTTTCCGCCGGCGACATGCGCCGCGAGCGCACCCGCGTCAAGCTGATGGGCGTCTTCGTCATCCAGGGCTGCCTGTGCTTCGGCTCAGCGCTGACGATGGCGCTGACGCTGCCAAGCGATATCGAGGCAACCAATCTCGGCGGCGCCTCCGCCATGGCAAGCGCCTTCCTGCTCACCATCGCCTTCGCCTTCACTTGCCGGCTGATCATGGAGCGCTCCGAGCGGCACCTGCGCGCCCTCACGCTCACTGATTCGCTGACGGGTGTGCTCAACCGCCGCGGCCTGCTCGGCTATTTCGACGCCATCCAGGAAAAAGCCCATGACGAGCAACACCAGGTCGCGGTGATGCTCTTCGATCTCGATCATTTCAAGCGCGTCAACGACCGTTTCGGCCACCAGTCCGGCGATGCCGTGCTGACGGCTTTCGCCCGCATGGCCCGCCAGTATATTCCAAACAGCATCTTCGGCCGCATGGGCGGCGAAGAATTCGCAGCCTTCGCCGCGGTCACCGACCAGACCGAAGCTGAGGCGATCGCCGAAGCGATCCGAACCGAATTTTGCCGCCTGCCCGTCAGCACCGGCGAAGCTATCGTTCCGGTCACCGTCAGCATCGGCATCGCGCTCGCCTCCTCGCTCGAAGCCAATATCGACAAGCTGATCTCGGCCGCCGACCGGGCGCTCTATGCCGCAAAGGGCGCTGGCCGCAACTGCACGGTCACCTTCGGCAAAGCCGAGGCCGCAGCCCCGGCCCCGGCAACGCCGAGCACCACCGCCGGCGAACTCGTGCCGACGGTCGACGACCAGGTCGAGGCGCTGCGGCGCATGGGCACGCTGTCGCGGGCCGGCTGACCGGAAAACCGGAGTCAATCCCCACGGTTAGACACGGATCTTAATGCGATCGGCGCGTCGTTTCAGGACGGCTTGCCCTCGCCCCGCCATCTTTCCGAGGCCCGGCAAATCCGCTAAGCCTTCGCGTCATGACGATACCGCCCTTTCTCTCGATCGATTCATCCAACCGCCACGTCTCGCTGGACGCCCGCAATCCGGCCTTCTATGGCGATCCGAATGCCGTCTATGCCGCACTTCACGCCCATTGTCCGACCTTCTACTGGACCGAGCAGAAGCAATGGTTCTTCACGGGTTACGAGCACGTGAACGGTCTGCTGCGCGACCGCCGCTTCGGTCGGCAGATCCTGCATATCGCCAGCCGCGAGGAGCTCGGCCTTGCCGAGCCGATGCCGCACCTTGCCAGTTTCGATCTCTCGGAACGCTATTCCCTGCTCGAACTCGAACCGCCGGAGCACACGCGGCTGCGCACGCTGGTCAACCGCGCCTTCGTCTCCCGCCATGTCGAGAAGATGAAGCCGGAGCTTGCCGAGCTTGCCAACCGGCTGATCGACGGATTCGCCGACAAGCGCGAGGTCGAGCTGCTCTCGGCCTTTGCCGACATCATTCCGGTGACGATGATCGCCCGGATGATCGGCATTCCAGAGGAGATGGGGCCGCAGCTGCTTGCCTGGTCGCACGCCTATGTCCGCATGTACATGTTCGGCCGCACGCGCGAGCAGGAGGATGAGGCCGAACGGGCGGCGAAGGAATTTTCCGACTACGTCAGAACAGTGATCGCCGAGCGCCGCGCCGAGCCGCGCGACGACCTGCTGACCCACATGATCCATACCGAGCACAAGGGACAGTATCTCACCGAGGAAGAGCTGATCTCGACGACGATCGTGCTGCTCAATGCCGGGCACGAGGCGACCGTGCACCAGATCGGCAATTCCGTGCGCACCATCCTCGAAAGCGGCTCAGATCCGGCTGCGCTCTTCCGTGACGAGGCGACGACCGAGCGCACCGTCGAGGAAACCCTGCGCATCTGCGCGCCGGTCCACATCTTCCAGCGCTGGGCGCTGGAGCCCGCCGAAATCGACGGCGTCTCCTTCCAGCGCGGCGACAAGGTCAGCCTCGTCCTCGCCGCCGCCAATCTCGATCCGGCGAAATTCACCGATCCCCTCGCCTTCCGGCCCGACCGCAACGAGGCGGCGAACCTCTCCTTCGGCGCCGGCATCCATTTCTGCATCGGCGCGCCGCTGGCGCGGCTGGAACTCAACATCGTGCTGCCGATCCTCTTCGAGCGGCTTTCCGGTCTGAAGCTGGCGAAGACGCCTGTGGTCAAGGATGTCTATCATTTCCACGGGCTTGGCCGGCTGGATCTGCAGTGGTGATCCACCCCTGACAGATCAGCCGTAGCGGCCGGTGATACCGCAGCCTCAGCCTTTTGATTGAAAACGCGGATTGACAAAACTTATCGAGACAGCCGCCGCATGACCCGGCGGCGGCCATGCCTGAAAATGTGGCGATCGATGCGGAAAGCCTGCTGGTTGGTACGCCTGATCGGAGCATATGCCACGAAATCCACGGCGTCAGGCGGCCGACTGTTCTTCCAGCTTGCTGGATATGTCGCGTGCCGACATCGGTCTGCCGATCAGATACCCCTGAAGCTGATCGCAGCCGGCCTCTCGCAAGATCGCAGCCTGGCGGCTGTTCTCGATGCCTTCAGCGGTCACGGGAATTTGCAGGGCGGTGGCAAGCGAAATGGTCGCCCGAAGAACATCGGCGCCATTGGCGCCTTCATCGAGAGCGGACACAAGCGAGCGGTCGATCTTCATGCGATCGAACCCGAACTGCCGCAATGCGCCAATGCTGGCATAACCGCAGCCAAAGTCATCAAGCGCGAATTTTATGCCGACGCGCTTGAGCTGGTCTATCGACCGCCGAGCCTGATCCGGATTCGTCATCAGGACGCCTTCGGTAATCTCCAAGGTCAGGCGCTTTGGATCGAAGTCGAGCTCCTGCAGGACCGAAATCACTTCGGCGGCAAATTCCGGATTGCAGAGCTGGATTGGCGAGACGTTCACAGACAATGCCAGATCGGGCCAGCTCCTGGCATGCTCGATCGATGTTCTCAGCATGTGAACGCCCAGCGCATCGATGAGGCCGCACCGCTCGGCGAGAGGAATGAAAATCTCCGGGCTGATGTTTCCTGTCGACGTTCGCCAGCGCGCCAGCGCTTCCAAACCGGTGACAGCGCCTGTCGTCGCAGAGACGAGAGGCTGAAAAACGGCCTCGATCGCACCACTGCCGATGGCGCCTTTCAAAAGGCCTTCCAGTTCGGCGACCCGCTGGCGCTCCTCGTCCAGCTCGGGGTCGTATTCGATCGCTTGGCCTCGGCCATTGGCCTTGGCGCGATAGAGGGCCATGTCCGCTCTGCGGAGAAGCTCCAAGGGCTCGATGTCTGCGTCGCCCGCGGCAGCTCCGATGCTTGCGCCGACTTCGATCGTCCGGCCGTCGATTTTGAAGGGCTCGGCAAACAGCGCCAGAATGGTCTTCTCCATATCTTCGCAGGTGGCGGACCCAACATGCACCAGCGCAAATTCATCGCCTCCCAGCCGCGCCGCGGCAACGACTTCGGGGTGGCAGGCCGTCAGCGCGTTCGAGACCAGCCGGATCAAATCATCGCCGACCGCGTGCCCCCAGGCATCGTTGACGGCCTTGAAACCATCGAGGTCGACCAGATAAAGCCGTGGCGGCGAAGAGCCCGAACTCTCGAACTCTTCCAACAGGTTGAGAAGACCATGTCTGTTCAACAGGCCGCTCAGGCTGTCATGGCTCGCTTCGAAAAGCGCTGCTTGCGCCAATTGGCGCAGGCGCCGCGCCTCGGACGCGCCGACCATCAGCACGCCGATCAGGAACAGCGCAAGGATGGCGACGGCGGCCGCGACATAGGGCGTCACCTGCTGAAACACGGTGCTTCCCGGCGCCTTGCTCGGCCAGACGAGATAGCCGATGACGGCCCCCTTCATGTCGGTGATCGGCGTGTTCAGAAATTCCGGCCTGGGCTTCGTCTCAAGGTGTAAGCCCTCCAGTTCATGTTCGTTCGAGAGTGCGTCGAGAACCTCGGGCGAAAATTCCTTGTAAAAGGTCAGTGTGCTGAGCTTCGGAAGCTCGGTGGCGGCCTCGTATGGCTGGATCGCCTGCGATGCGAGCAGGGCGATGCCGCTTTCGGTCTTGATGAAATTGACCACCGGCGCCCGCGCGGGATCGGCAGCTACTCTGATCTGCCGATAAAAGCCTTCGCCGAAAAAGGCGCTCGGCTCGAAGGGCTTGCCTTTGGCATAGGCGGAGACGATCGAAGAGCGGTCGGGGCCGATGACGACCGCACCGTCATACAGCGCGTAATCCTCGCTGGTCTTTCCCCAATTTTCATAGGCCCAAGCGGCCGCGGTCGGAGACGAGGCTGCACTATAGGCATCGTCCCAAATGGCATTGTCAGTCGTCGTCCCGCTCAGGCGCGCCACAAAGGCTCCGATTGCCGCACGGGCGGCGCGCGTGGCCCTGGCATCATCGATCTCATTCGCCGACCGGGTCATCGTGACGACGACATGCGCCATCAAGCCGGTCAGGATGAGGGCGACGACAAGGAAACAGACCGTCGTCGCGATGATGGAAGACGTTTGGGTGCGAACGTGCCTACCTGCAAGAGTCGACGACATGCAAATTCCGCAAAATGTTAATTGCAAGGCCATGTCTGGGGGACGGCAGGAGACATCATGTCCGCTATGCGCTGCAGACAAGATATAGCATTTTGACAATGTAGGGCGGATTAATGGGATTGGTTAAAAGCTCTCTATCCGGCAAAGAGGCGCACGCATTTGAGGAAAAACGGGCCGCCCTCGCCGCAAATCGGGACAGGCCCGCCGTCAACGGCGGCGATTTACCGGCGCTGCTTAGACCTTGATCACATAATCCTTGCGAGTCGTTTCAACGACTTCCCACGTCCCTTTGAAGCCGGGTCTTAAGATCATCCGGTCGCCGATCTTCAGATGAATCGGCTCGCCGCCATCCTCGGTCACGATCGAATGGCCGGACAGCAGGCTGAAATATTCCCATTCCTCATAGACGATCCGCCATTTGCCCGGCGTCGCCTCCCAGATGCCGGAATAGAGCCCGCCTGCGGCTTCCTCCAGGTTCCAGCTGCGGAATTGCGGATCGCCGGAGATGATCCGGCCGGGCTCCGGGGCGCCGAACTCCGGTTCGACGCCGTCAATGCGGAAGTGAACGAAATTTGCCATGGTCGTCACGGACCTCTCCGATGTCAGATTTTCGAGAGCGCCTGTTCGAGATCGGCGATGATGTCCTTGACGTCCTCGATGCCGACGGAAAGGCGCACCACGTCGGGCCCGGCGCCGGCGGCGATCTTCTGCTCGTCGCTCAACTGCCGGTGCGTCGTCGAGGCCGGATGGATGACCAGCGAGCGGGTGTCGCCGATATTGGCAAGATGGGAGAAGAGCTGCAGCCCCTCGACCAGCGTCTTGCCTGCCTCGTAGCCGCCCTCGACGCCGAAGGTGAAGACGGAACCGGCGCCTTTCGGCGAATAGCGTTGCTGCAGGACGTGGTTCGGGTCGTCGTCGAGGCCGGCATAATTGACCCAGGCGATCTTGCTGTGCGCCTTCAGCCACTTTGCGACGGCGATCGCATTGTCGCTGTGGCGCTGCATGCGCAGCGGCAGCGTCTCGATGCCGGTCAGGATCAGGAAGGCATTGAAGGGCGAGATTGCCGGGCCAAGATCGCGCAGGCCGAGCACGCGGGCAGCGATCGCAAAGGCGAAATTGCCGAAGGTCGCGTGCAGGACCATGCCGTTATATTCCGGCCGCGGGCTCGACAGCATCGGGTAGTTGCCGGATTTCGACCAGTCGAAAGTGCCGCCGTCGACGATGAGGCCGCCCATGGAATTGCCGTGACCGCCGAGAAATTTCGTCAGCGAATGCACGACGATATCGGCACCGTGCTCGATCGGGCGGATCAGATAAGGGGTTGCCATCGTATTGTCGACGATCAGCGGCAGGCCGTTGCGATGGGCGACATCGGCGATGGCGGCGATATCGACGAAGGTGCCGCCGGGATTGGCCAGGCTTTCGATGAAGATGCCGCGCGTCTTGTCATCGATCTGGCTTTCGAAGCTTGCCGGGTCGGCGGGATCGGCCCAGCGCACCTGCCAGCCGAAATTCTCGAAGGCGTGGCCGAACTGGTTGATCGAGCCGCCATAGAGCCTGTTGGCGGCGATGAAATTCTCGCCGGGGCGCATGATGGTGTGGAAGACGATCATCTGCGCCGCATGGCCGGAGGCGACGGCAAGGGCTGCCGTGCCGCCTTCGAGCGCTGCGACGCGCTCCTCGAGCACGGCCTGCGTCGGGTTCATGATGCGGGTGTAGATGTTGCCGAAGGCCTGCAGGCCGAAGAGGGCGGCGGCATGATCGGAATCATCGAAGACAAAGGCGGTCGTCTGATAGATCGGCGTGACCCGCGCGCCGGTCGCCAGGTCGGGCTGGGCGCCGGCATGGATCGCCAACGTGTTGAATCCCGGATCGTTCTTGGCCATGTCGTCCTCCAGTTGTTGCTGACGGGCAGGATCATAGCCTGTCGCTAACGAAAGTTAATCGCGATCCGTTTCAACCCATGGGCGTTCGGTGGAAAATCCGTCTCAGCCGACAGCGACTCAAGCAACGAGAGCAGGCAACGAGGTCAGGCGATGAGACGGGGATATTCGATCGCCGGGCAGCGGTTCATCACCACCTTGATTCCGGCCGCTTCCGCCTTTGCCGCGGCCGCGTCGTCACGCACGCCGAGCTGGGCCCAGATGATCTGCGGCAGCGGCCTCAGCGCTAAGGCCTCCTCGACCACCCCATCCAGATATTCGGCGGCGCGGAAAACGTCGACCATGTCGATCGGCACGGGAATGTCGGCGAGCCGGGCATAGACGGTGCGACCTTGGATCTGTTTGCCCGCCTGCCCCGGATTGACGGGGATGACTTCGTAGCCGCGCGACAGCAGATAACCCATGACGCCGTTGCTCGGCCGGGCCGGATTGGGCGAAGCGCCGGTCAGCGCGATGGTCTTTACCGAATGCAGGATTCCGGTGAGATAATCATCCGTATAGCTGTCGTGGTTCATGTCCGCTTCTCCACTTGCAAAGCCGATTGGCATGGCCCGCAGGTTTTTTTGCATTTCCGTGAAACCGGCTGCACGCCTTTCCCGTATATATGAACAGGATACTCCTGAGGATGATTCGATGAAAAAAATCGCTCTTGCCCTCATTTTCGTGCTCGCCGCATCGCCGGCGCTGGCGATCTCGCGCTACAATCCGCTTGCCATGAGCTGTGCCAGCGTGCGCGCCGCCATTCACAATCAGGGTGCGGTCATCTTCCGTTACCAGTCTCCCCGCGGACTGCCGCTTTACGATCGCTATGTCCGCAACAGCAATTATTGCGATGCCACTAACTATGCGGAATGGACGCATATCCCCTCGAAAGACGATCCGCGCTGTCCCGTCCTGAACTGCCAGAACATCGACAACCTTGACGGGATGCTGTTCGTTCCGCATTATCAACTTTGATGGTTTCGCCGTCCTGACCGCCGCAGGAACTATGCGTCTTTCGCGTTTGCGAAAGGCGCGCATTCAATCCCGCGCTGCGATATTTCGAAAGTTACACAATCAGAAGCTTTAAAATCCCAGTATGTCAAAGTTATAGAATAATATCTATATTTCAGCATCATAGAATAGTCGGTTACCGGGTTCCCGCAAATGGTTTCTTCTTTTGTTCCCGATACTATCGGGCTCCGTTCCCGTATCCATTAGAAACATCTCATAGTTGAAAGGATCGCCTGGATTGAACGCATGTCGCGCGCACGTAAAAATTGCCTCGAAGCGCCGCAATTGTGCCCGTGCCGAAAGAATGCTATTCGACACATCAACACGTCCGCGACCGCTGCCGTGTATTTTCGTGCAAATCCCAGTTGTCTTTTCAGGAATTTGAAACGTCCAAGGCGAGGCGTTTCCAGCGTCTCTCATCTTTTCCGGATTTACTCCCTTGCCGCTCGACGTCATCCTGCTCGTTCTCTTCGGCGCATTGCTGCATGCGACATGGAACGCCATCGTCAAGGCAGGAAGCGATAAATCCCTCGATGCGGCATTGATCTCGGCCGGCGGCGCGGTTTCGGCTCTACCGTTCCTGGCATTCCTGCCGCTGCCGCAAGCCTCTGCCTGGCCGTTCATCGGCGCTTCGGCCATCCTGCAATTCGCCTATTTCCAGCTGGTCGCCGCCGCCTACCGGGCCGGCGATATCGGTCTCGTCTATCCGTTGATGCGCGGCTGCGCACCGCTGCTGATCGCCGCGACAAGCGGTTTCATCCTGAAGGAAAATCTTTCCGGCGGCGCCCTGGCCGGCACAATGACGATCTGCGCCGGTGTGCTGACGCTTGCTCTTGAGGCTCGGCGCGGCAGCAGCCGCGCCGTCATGCTCTCGCTTGCCAATGCCTGCGTCATCGCCAGCTACACCTATGTCGACGGCATCGGCGCGCGGCTTTCCGGCAATGCGGTCTCCTACACATTGTGGATGTCGCTGCTGCCGCCGGTGCTGCTGTTTTCCTGGGCGGTTTCGCAACGCGGCACCATCGCCGTGGCGCGTCACGTCCGTTGCAACTGGTGGCGCGGCCTGATCGGCGGCGCCGGCTCGATCGCGTCTTACGGGCTGGCCCTCTGGGCTATGACGAAAGCCCCGGTCGCAACCGTTGCCGCCCTGCGCGAAACCGCAATCCTCTTTGCGCTGGTGATCTCGATTACTGTCTTCAAGGAAAAAGCCAGTGTCTGGCGCTACGTCGCCGGCGTCGTCATCGCCATCGGCGGACTGGTTCTGAAACTGGCGTGATCACTCGCCGGTCCATTCCGGGGCGCGCTTGCCGAGGAACGCGCCGATCCCCTCCTCGGCATCCTGCGTCAGCATATTGTCGACCATCACTTTGGCGGCATAATCATAGGCTGCCTCAACCGGCAGTTCGAGCTGCCGGTAGAAAGCTTCCTTGCCGATCTTCAGGGTCAGAGGCGACTTGCTGGCGATCACGCCGGCATATTTGGCAACGACCTGCGCCAGATACTGCTTCGGCACGATGCGGTTGACGAGACCGAAATCCTTGGCTGTGGAGGCGTCGATCGTCTCGCCGGTCAACAGCATCTCCATCGCCTGCTTGCGATGCGCGGCACGGGTAACAGCGACCATCGGCGTCGAACAGAACAGGCCGATATTGACGCCCGGCGTGCAGAATGTCGACGTATCCGTGCAGATCGCCAGATCGCAGGAGGCAACGAGCTGGCAGCCGGCCGCCGTCGCCAGCCCGTCGACCTCGGCGATAACCGGCCTCGGCAGATTCGCGATTTTCAGCATCAGATCGGCGCAGAGCCGGAAGGCCCCATCGAAGAAACCGGCTCCCTGATCTTCATCGGCACGATGGGCGGTGAGTTCCTTGAGATCGTGGCCGGCGGAAAAGACATTGCCGGTCGAGGCGATGACGAGGACGCGCACGCTCGCGTCCGATCCGGCCTTGTCGAGTTCGGCCATCAGCGCTTCGAGAAGCGCGATCGACAGCGCATTGGCCGGCGGGTTGTTGAGCACGAGACGCAGCACGCCGTCGCGCAACGAGCGGAGCAGTAATCCCTCCGCCCTGCCTGCGTCCGGGAAGGATACGATTTCGGCCATGATGCTGCTCCCTGCGCTCGATTTCCAGACGGACGTATTGCCACAAGGCGCCGGCAATTTCGAGCAGGATCAGCGCTTTCCTCTGAGGCCGAAGCCGTTACGACCAGAACCAGGACTTTGCTGTCTCGGCCCTCGCCTGCGCACGGGTCAGGCCGACATCGCGAAGTTCGTCCTCGGTGAGATCGCACAGTATGCGGCGACTGCGGCACTTTTCCAGCCGATGTTCGACCGCCGCCAGCAGCCGCCGGCCCCAGCGCGCCGTTGCGCGAAATTTCGATCGAACGATATCGTGCGGCGTCTCTAGTCTCTCACTCAATTCCAGGGCCATCTCGTCTTCCTTTCTTCGATGGATGAAAGATGCGCTGGAGAATGCCGCGAAGGAAGCTTATGGATATTATGAGAGGCATAAGGATTTCTTTGGCATGGCGCTAAACTTGGATCAGCTCGCAACCTTCGTCCACGTTGCCGATCTCGGCAGTTTCACGGCGGCCGCCGACAAGGAAGGGCTGACGCAGCCGGCCGTCAGCCTGCAGGTCAAGGGGCTCGAACAGCGGCTCGGCGTCCGGCTGATCGAGCGCGTCGGACGGCGGGCGCAGCCGACCGCGGCAGGCCTCGATCTGTTGGCGCACGCAAGGCGGCTGCTGCAGGACGCGGCCGCCGCGGAGGAAGCGATGATGCCGCACAGGGATGGCGCCAGCGGTCGCGTGCGCATCGGCAGTGGCGGCACCGCGTCGATCCACCTGCTTCCTCGGGCCATCGCCGCCGCCCGCAAATCCATGCCAGGCCTCGAAATCACCGTCCATATCGGCAATGCCGACGACGTCTTGCGCGATCTGGAGGCCAACAGCCTCGATATCGCCGTCATCGCGCTACCGGCCTCGGGTCGGAACCTTGAGATCGAACCGTTCTACGAGGAGGAATTGCTGGCGGTCGCGCCCGCCGGCAGCCGCATGCCCGACGGCGGACCGGACGCCGCTTTCATGCGCGACAGGACGCTCTTGCTTTACGAGGGCGGCAATACGAGACGGGCAATCGACGCATGGCTGGCCGCACCGGACACCCGGATCCGGCCGGCCATGGAGTTCGGCAGCATCGAGGCGATCAAGGAACTGGTGGCCGTCGGGCTCGGCTGGTCGATCCTGCCGGGGCTGGCGGTGAAGCGCGACCGCGCCGGCCTGGTGACGACATCATCGCTGCAGCCGAAGCTCACGCGCCGCCTCGGCATGGTTCTGCGGCGGGACAAACATCTGACCCGCGGCCTTCGCGAAATGATGAAATGCCTGCGCGCGTTCGAGGGTTAGCGGCTGCTTTCGACCGTGGCACGCTCCTTAAAGTCCGGCAGGCTCAAGCCCGCCACGGGCGACGTGAAAACGTCCGATGCACCGGCCTTCAGTCAACAAAAGTGAGGTAACATAATACCATATATCTAACTTATTGTTTTTGCTGGTTCTTTTTTCCAGACGTCGGGAAAGTCGATGTTGACCCCCTATCACATTGCCTTTATACACCGCGCAGAACGCAGCCTGTCCGGGCTGCTTTCTTTTTGGCATGCCGCAAGCCTGTCAATCCAAGCAACAAGAAACGCCCTTCAAGCCCTCGGGCCAGGGGTCTCAAAAGAGAGTATTCACTATGGCAACCTTCTCCCAGAAGCCTGCAGAGGTGGAGAAGAAGTGGGTGATCATCGACGCCGAAGGGCTGGTCGTTGGCCGTCTCGCTTCCATCATCGCTATGCGCCTGCGCGGCAAGCACAAGGCAACCTTCACGCCCCACGTTGACGACGGCGACAACGTCATCGTCATCAATGCCGACAAGGTCGTTTTCACCGGCAAGAAGTATTCCGACAAGGTCTACTACTGGCACACCGGCTTTGCCGGCGGCATCAAGGAACGCACCGCTCGCCAGATCATCGAAGGCCGCTTCCCGGAGCGCGTCCTCGAAAAGGCCGTCGAACGCATGGTTCCCCGCGGCCCGCTTGGCCGTCGCCAGATGAAGAACCTGCGCGTCTACGCCGGCTCCAACCATCCCCATGAAGCCCAGCAGCCGGTCGCCCTCGACGTTGCCGTGCTCAACAAAAAGAATGTAAGGAGCGCCTGATATGGCTGACCTCTCCTCCCTGAAGGATCTCGGCACGGCTACCGAAGCTGCTGCTCCGGCCCACGTCCGCAAGGTCGATTCGCTCGGCCGCTCCTACGCAACCGGCAAGCGTAAGAACGCCGTCGCCCGCGTCTGGGTCAAGCCGGGCTCCGGCAAGATCATCGTCAACGGCAAGGAATTCGCGGAATATTTCGCCCGTCCGGTGCTGCAGATGATCCTGCGCCAGCCGATCGTTGCAGCTGCCCGTGACGGCCAGTTCGACATCGTCGCAACCGTCGCCGGCGGCGGCCTCTCCGGCCAGGCCGGTGCCGTTCGCCACGGTCTCTCCAAGGCGCTCACCTACTTCGAACCGGGCCTGCGCTCGGTCCTGAAGAAGGGCGGCTTCCTGACCCGCGACAGCCGCGTCGTCGAACGCAAGAAGTACGGCAAGGCAAAGGCCCGCCGCTCGTTCCAGTTCTCCAAGCGTTAATCGCTTCGGACAGACGGAATTTTACGAAGGCCGGGGCAACCCGGCCTTTTTGTTTTGCAATCGGTTAAAAGGGCAGAACCACTGCCGCGCGCGCTCTTCAGAACGCCAAAACACCGCGGTTCCGCGGTAACGGTATCGGTCAAACAAGAACAGAAGCAGCGCGTCTGAAAGATAGCGACGGGCTTTAATTCGCCCCAGGCGACGTGCATCGCGACGTGCATCAGTCGGAAGAAAGGGCGGCCACGCCGTTTCCATCCATTATGTCGTCTTGCCTGAGAGCGACCAGGATTTCGTCGGCGACGGCTTCCGCACCCGCCGAGGTGAAATGCACCTTGTCGGAAATGAAGGTCTTGCCGTCCCGCGCCAGATCGCACCGGCCCGCCTCTCTCCCACAGAAAATCTTGGCCGGATCGACGCGTAGGACATGCCTGTCTTTGGGATCGTCGAGATAGGCGTAGGAAGGCGACGATTGCTGGAGAAATTCATCCTGGGCGATCGTGATCGTCGGCGCCGGGGTGCCCTTGTGCATCAGCTTCGCGACCTTGGCGGCGATCTCCGTGTCGCCGCGCGGATGAGGATAGACGATGATGACGCGGATGCCGGCCGATGTCAGCGCGCCGACGGTTTTGTCGAACGCATCCCTCAGCCTCTGTCCCACGTCTGATGTCGCGACTTCTTCGCCATTGAAGATGTACCGGGATTGCTCGAAAAAGATCTTCCAGGAGGCGGCGAGGAAGACCGTTTTCACCTTGCTCTTGACGAGATATTCGATCGCTGCAGCGTTGAAGGCGCCGCAGTCGCGCGCCTGGTGGGGAACCATCGAGACGTCGGCGACCGGCGCACAGAAGCTGTGGGTGATCTGCTGCAGGCCAATATTCATTCCGTCCAGGCGCTTGGTCAGCGCCGGTGTCAGCGACGAGGCCAGCGAATCTCCGAGGATGGCGTAAGTCTGGGCGTGGCTGCCGTTAAATATGCAGTTCTCGATCGGCATCGCATCCCAGCCCGACGAGCCCTCGAGCAGGCAGGTCTTGCTCCAATCATTGTCCGCCATGAATTCCTTGATCGGCGCCGGCAGCCGCCAGGGAATGCCGCGCGTGTCGTGGCCGTAGATGCCGAAGGTGATGAAAGCTGCAAGCACCAGGGATACGGATGCGACCAGGCTGCGGGTGGACGGCAGCAATCGGCGCTCGCCGCGGCGGAACGGCTGCTCGACGAAACGCCAGGAGAGATAGGCGAGCATAAGAGAAAGGCAGGCGAGAGCGCCCATCACGATCAGCGGGGGCGGATCGATACTGCGGATCCGCGCAAAGGCAAAAAGCGGCTGGTGCCAGAGATAGGCGCTGTAGCTGATCTGCCCGATCATGGTGAAAACGCGGGTCGAAAGCAGTGCCGACACCCAGGTTCCCTGTCGTGCATAGAGCAGCACGAGCATCGCGCCGATCACGGGAACCACGGCGAGCGTGGAGGGAATGGGCGAGGTTTCGTCGAAATAAAAGACGGAAAAGGCGATCATGCCGAACCCCAGCAGCGACAACGGATCGCTGCCGCGCTTCTGCCCCTTCGACTGCACCAAGCTGCAGATCGATCCGGCCAGAAATTCCCAGGCCCGCGAGGGCAGGAAATAGAAATTGGCCGAGGGAAAAACCCGCGAGGCCCACTCGCTGTAGACAAGGCTGGCACACGCGATCGCAACCAAGACCGCAACCATCCAACTCGGCTTGCGCTTCCACATCACCATGACGAGCAGCGGAAAGAACATGTAATACTGCTCTTCGACGGCGAGGCTCCAGATGTGGAGCAGCGGCACCTCTCCGGCCTCCGGGGCGAAATAGCCGCTCTTGAACCAGAACAGGAAATTGGCGCCGGAAAGACTGGTGGCAATCAGGCTGTCGGAGAAGGCGCGAAACTCCTCCGGCATGACCCAGAGCCAGGCGAAGGGCAGACAGCACAGGACGACGAGAAACAGGGCCGGCAGGAGCCGGCGAGCGCGGCGCTCATAGAATGCCGCCAGCGAGAAGGTGCCGTCGCGCATCTCCTCAAGGATGATCGAGGTGATCAAAAAGCCGCTGATCACGAAGAAAACGTCGACACCGATGAAGCCGCCGCTGAAGAAACTGAAGCCCGCATGAAACAGAATGACAGGCATCACCGCGGCCGCCCGTAGGCCGTCAATCTCTCTTCGGTAAATCACTGTAAATATTCCTGAAATATAATATTTTTGCTGACTGTGCGGACCGAATCTGCAACCCGGACTTGCATAGGCAATCGCCAATTTTTCTGCAAGTATGAATTTTATAAAAAATTTGACTAAACCACCGCTTTTATCGGTATCGGCGGCGCGGGAGGAAGAGCGTTCTGTTGCCGAGCCCCGGCTACGCTGCTAGACAAGGGGCAAATGGCATCGCGAATGAGCGGAGCCGCAGTCCGGGGCGCATGATGAGAACAACCAAGTCCGCAGACAAATAGGCCGCAACAACCCTGCCCTGTTGTTGCGGCGTCTGTCCGGCCAATCCCCGATCCTGACGAAAAGACAGATCGCCGCCGAATGAAATCATTTGAGCGGTCTCTTTCCCATGTCTTATTCCAAAATCCAGCGCTGGACCTATTCCGTGCCGGCAGCCTTGCTGCTGATGGCGCCTTTCGACATCCTGGCCTCGCTTGCCATGGACATCTATCTGCCGGTCGTGCCGACGATGCCCGAGGCGCTCGGCACCTCGCCTGAGGTCATCCAACTGACCCTCAGCCTCTACATGCTTGTGCTCGGTGCCGGGCAGATCGTGTTCGGTCCAGTCTCCGATATCGTCGGGCGGCGGCCCGTTCTGCTCGGCGGGGCGGCACTCTTCGCCACTGGCTCACTCTTGCTTGCCGAAACATCATCGGCACCCCTCTTCATGATCCTGCGATTGCTGCAAGCCATCGGCGCCTCAGCGGCGCTGGTCGCCACCTTCGCAACTGTACGCGACGTTTACGCCGAGCGCCCGGAAAGCAGCGTGATCTATAGCCTGCTCGGTTCCATACTGTCCTTCGTGCCCGCATTCGGGCCGATCGTCGGAGCGATGATTGCGGATCTCTACGGGTGGCGAGCCATCTTCGTCGTCATCGGCCTGCATTCGGTCGCCGCAACTCTCAACGCCGGGATGCGGTGGCATGAAACCCGCCCCACCACGGCGGCGGCGACCATCTCGTTCCAGCCAATTCTCGCGAGCTTTCCCTTCTGGGTCTACACAATCGGCTTCAGTGCGGCGATGGGGGCCTTCTTCGTCTTCTTCTCGACCGCGCCTCGCATCCTGATCGATCAAGCCGGGTTTTCCAGCATCACCTTCAGCTTCATTTTTGCCTCGGTGGCCTTAGTGATGATCGTGACGGCGCGCTTTGCCAAACGCTTCGTCACGCGCTGGGGCATCGCAGGCAGCCTCGCCAGAGGCATGGCGATGCTGCTTCTCGGCGCCGGGATGCTTGCCGCCGGAGAGGTGTTTCTGCAGGCACCCCTCATCGGCTTCGTCCTGCCGATGTGGATCATCGCGATCGGCATCGTCTTTGCGACCGCGGTCACCGCCAATGGTGCGCTCAAGGCGTTCGACGATACCGCCGGTACGGCGGTGGCGCTCTATTTCTGCATCGAAAGCCTCCTGGTCGGCGTTGCCGGCACCTTGTTCGTCGTATTGCTCGACGGCGACACCGCCTGGCCGCTGGCAGCTTATGCCGCGGTGACGGCGCTGATCACCCTCGCCGGACTGCGGCGGCTTTCGTGCAAAGCAGCCTGACGAACTTGCTGCGGAAAGGCGGCCGCTCGAAAGCCAGGAGTGGCCGTCAAGCGAAGCATCGCTTGAAATCTCGCCCCACCTCGCCTACCCCTTTCCTGCCCCGAAAGGAAACATCGGTTGCTTTCGGGAGATCAGGCAAACCTGACCGTCCGGAGCAGCCTATTTCGTCGCCCGGCGGTTTGGTCGTGACCGGTGACCGGCCGATATAAGGCCGACATCGAACGCGACTATGGTTTAGCGCCCATAGAGAAGGAGCCCCTCTTGGCGAACAAATCCATCGATCATGCCTTTACGGCGACCAGCCTCACTTCCGCCGCCAGCGATCCGACCTTTGCCGGCGCGCTGTCCTTCATGCGCCGCCGCTTCACCAAGGAGCTTGCCGGCGTCGACGTTGCCGTCTGGGGTATTCCCTTCGATGCGGCAACCTCGAACAGGCCGGGCACACGCTTCGGGCCGCAGGCAATCCGCCGCGCTTCGGCGATCTTCGACAATGATGCGCAATATCCGTTCAACCGTGATCTTTTCGCCGAGATGGCGGTGATCGACTACGGCGATTGCCTGCTCGACTACGGCAATCACCAGGATACGCCCGATGCCATCGAACGGCAGGCGAATATCATCCTCGACAGCGGCGCCTTCCTGCTGACGCTCGGCGGCGATCACTACGTCACCTGGCCGCTGCTGAAAGCCCATGCGGCAAAACACGGCGCCCTCGCCCTTGTGCAGTTCGACGCCCACCAGGACACCTGGTTCGACGAGGACCGGCGGATCGACCACGGCTCCTTCGTGGCGCGGGCCGCCCGCGAGGGCATCATCGATCCCGACCGCTCGATCCAGATCGGCATCCGCACCCATGCGCCGGAGGATTGCGGCGTCAATATTCTCTACGGCCATCAGGTCGAGGAGATGAGTGCGGGCGATATCGCCTCGGCGATCATCTCGCATACGCGCGGCGCGCCTGCCTATCTCACCTTCGATATCGATTGCCTCGATCCGGCCTTTGCGCCGGGCACCGGCACGCCGGTTGCCGGCGGACCGTCGAGCGCCAAGATCCTCTCGGTGCTGCAGCGCCTGCACCAGCTCGATATCCGCGGCGCCGATATCGTCGAGGTGTCGCCGCCTTACGATCATGCCGATATCACCGCCATTGCGGGGGCAACGGTGGCGATGTATATGCTGGGGCTTCATGCCGAACGACGCGCCATCGCCGTGTCACAAGGCTGACCTATTATCCCAAAATGAATCCGGAAACCTTCTGAACCCATTGAAAGCGCAGGTTAACATGGCACCGAAAATCTTCATCGACGGCGAACACGGCACGACGGGTCTGCAGATCCGCACGCGCATGGCCGGCCGCCGCGATGTCGAGCTTCTGTCCATTCCAGAGGCCGAGCGGCGCAACGCCGCCATGCGCGAGGACATGCTGAACAGCGCCGATATCGCCATTCTCTGCCTGCCCGACGATGCATCGAAGGAAGCGGTTCAGATGGTCTCGGCCAACAACAATGTCCGCGTCATCGACACGTCGACCGCCTTCCGCGTCAATCCCGGCTGGGCCTACGGCTTTGCCGAAATGGACGGCGCGCAGGCTGACAGGATCAAGGCCGCGCGTTTCGTCGCCAATCCCGGCTGCTACCCCACCGGCGCAATCGGCCTGATCCGGCCGCTGCGCGCCGCCGGGATTCTGCCGGACGGCTACCCGGTCGCGGTCAATGCGGTTTCCGGCTATACCGGCGGCGGCAAGCAGATGATCGCCCAGATGGAAAATCCGGATCACCCGGATGCGATCACCGCGCCGCATTTCGTCTACGGCCTGCCGCTCACCCATAAACATGTGCCCGAAATGACCGTGCACGGGTTGCTCGATCGCGCGCCGATCTTCTCGCCGTCGGTCGGCAAGTTCGCGCAGGGCATGATCGTGCAGGTGCCGCTGCATCTCGGCGACCTCGCCGAGGGCACGACGATGGAAAGCATTCATGCCGCCCTCGCCGCCCATTATGCCGGCCAGGAGATCGTCACCGTCGTGCCGCTTGCCGAAAGCAAGACGCTGCCCCGCGTCAACGCCGTCGAGCTCGAAGGCAAGGACACGATGAAGCTCTTCGTCTTCGGCACGCCGAGCGGTTCCCAGGTCAATCTGGTGGCGCTGCTCGACAATCTCGGCAAGGGCGCCTCGGGTGCCGCCGTGCAGAACATGGACCTGATGCTCGCTTCCTGACGCCATGACGCTGGATGCGCTTTTCGCCGGCGTGCACGTCTGGTTTGCCGCCGCCCTGCCCGACCATGGGATCTATGCGCTGATGGCGTTTGCCTTCATCGCCGGGCTTGCCCGCGGCTTTTCGGGCTTCGGCGCCGCATTGATCTTCATTCCGCTCGCCGGCGCGATCGTCGGGCCGAAGCTGGTTTCGCCGATCCTGCTCGTCATCGACGGCATTGCCACATTGGGTATGATCCCGCCCGCCTGGCGCGGCGCCAACCGGCCCGAGGTCTTCGTCATGGCGGCCGGGGCCGCACTCGGCGTGCCGGCCGGCACGGCGATGCTGGCACTGCTCGACCCGCTGCTCCTACGCTGGAGCATCACCATCATCGCCATCGGCCTGCTTACGCTTCTCGCATCGGGATGGCGCTATCACGGCGCGCCTTCGGCTCCGCTCAGCAGCGGCGTCGGCCTGATCGCTGGGCTTTTCAGCGGCGCCGCGCAGCTTGGCGGCCCGCCTGTCGTCGCCTACTGGCTTGGCGGCAAGAGCGACTTCACGCGCGTCAGAGCGAATGTCGTGCTCTATTTCTCGATCTCATCCGTCTTCAGCGCCATCAGCTATTACGTCGGCGGATTGTTCGTGCCTGCGGTCTTCGCGCTGACCGCCGTCATCCTGCCAAGTTACGCGGTCGGGCTCTACGGCGGCTCGAAACTGTTCGGGCTCGCCGAGGAGCGGACCTTCCGCATCGCCTGCTACATCCTGATCGCCACCGCCACGATCATCGGCATGCCGCTGCTCGATGGGGTGCTGCGCTAGACTGGCTTACGACACCGCTTCACCCGCGCTCCGCGATGGCGGTGGCGTGCGGATATTCGCCATAAAAACCGCGCCAGTTGGCGATGGCGAAACCGAAAACCACCAGGGCGCCGGCCTGATGCAGCAGGCCCCAGTGTAGCGGCACCTGCAGCAGCAGCGTGGCGATGCCTATTGCCGCCTGCAGCGTCACCAGTGAGAAAAGCACGACGGCGCGGCGGGCATGCGTGGTCCAGGCTGCGGCGCGAAGCGCGATCACCATGTTGATCAACGTCAACGCGAAGAGCGTATAGGCGCCGATGCGGTGGATGAACTGCACCGTCTTCGGGTTCTCGAAGGCATTGATCCAGAAGGGCTGCTGGATCAAGAGATCCGACGGGATGACCGCGCCGTCCATCAGCGGCCAGGTGTTGTAGGAAAAACCGGCGTCTAGCCCCGCCACCAGCGCGCCGAGATAGATCTGGAACAGCGCGAAAATGGCGATCGCGGCGGCAAATCCGCGCGAGCTGCGTGTCGGCGCCGGATCGTTGGAATGCGGTGAGAGCCCGCGCATGATCCACATGCAGCCGGCAAAGATCAGGCAGGCCATAATCAAATGCGTCGCCAGCCTATACTGGCTGACGTCGGTGCGGACGGACAGCCCTGAGGACACCATCCACCATCCGATGAAACCCTGCAGGCCGCCAAGCGCCAGGATGCCGACGAGCGGCCAGCGCAGGCCCTTCTCGATCCGCCCCGTCAGCCAGAAAAAGAGGAGCGGCAACGCGAAGATCACGCCGATGCCGCGGGCGATCAGCCGGTGGGCCCATTCCCACCAGAAGATACCCTTGAACTCGTCGACGGTCATGGAATTGTTCAATTGCTGAAATTCCGGAATGCGCTGGTAGAGGCGGAATTCCTCCTCCCATTCGGCGGCCGACAACGGCGGGATGACGCCATGGATCGGCTTCCACTCGGTAATGGACAGGCCGGAATTGGTCAGCCGCGTGGCGCCGCCGACGAGCACGAGACAGAAGAGCGCCAAAAGCACGAAACCCAGCCAGAAGCGCAAGGCGCGGCGGTCGCGGTTCTGCTTGCGCACTTCGCTCAGGATCGCCTGTTCCGTGGTCGGGTTTGCGACGGCCATGATGTCTCCTTCTATCCGGCAGTTGATTTGCCCCAGCGGCTCATGCAAAACAAGCCCCGAACCTTTGCGGCATGCCGTCGCGCCGGTCCGCCCCGTCCCTGCCGAGAGATAATTGATGCCCGTCCGCCTCCGCAAATTCATCGGCACGATCCTCATCATCGTGCTCGTTCTGGTCTATGCGCTGGTGGCGAACACGATCGCGGTGGCAACGCTCGGCAACGCGCCCTGGTGGGGGCACCTGCTCTATTTCCTGCTCACCGGCCTGCTCTGGGTCCTGCCGGCGATGGTAATCATCAAATGGATGGCCGGGCCGCGGCAGCAATAGGCCATTAACGGCCGAATAACCGTGATAGGCGGAAAACCTCGCCCATGGCGTGCGAGTAAACCAAATATACGTCCTGCATTCCTACCTTCCCGTTCAGCATTCTTGACCGGAGAAAACCGTGCAGACGCAAAAGCTCGATGTTCATGAACAGCCGTCGGAGGACGGGGCGCTGGCCCAAACGACCATTTCGCGCCTGCGCCAGCTCAGCATGAAACTCGCCATGGCCGAAGTCGACATCAGCGTTTTCGACGCGATGCAGCCGCTGGAGGACGACTGGCGGGTGCTAGAGCGCGACAATCTCCAGTCGCTGCATCAGAGCTATGACTGGTGCGCCGCCTGGGTGAGCGCGTTTCAGCGGCCGCTGGCGATCCTCAAAGGCACCCATGCCGGTGAGACGGCTTTCATTCTGCCGGTCGAAATCGTCAAGTCGCGGGGGCTTGGCGTGGCGAAGTTCATCGCCGCCGATCACAGCAATATCAATACCGGCCTGTTTTCCCGAAATTTTGCCGAAAGCGGCGGCAGCATCGACGCCGAGAAGTTCGCGGGGCAGCTTCGGCACGCCTTGAAGGGCCGGGCCGATCTGCTGCTGCTGCAGAATATTCCGCTGGAATGGCGGGGAAGACAGACCCCGCTCACCGGGCTGCCGATGGTGCAGAACCAGAATCACGCCTATCAGCTGCCGTTCTTTCCGGCTTTCGAGGAGACGCTGAAGCAGCTCAACGCCAAGAACCGGCGCAAGAAATTCCGCGTTCAGTCGAAACGCCTCGAGGCGGCCGGCGGCTTCGAATACCTTGCCCCCGAGGAATCGGAGGAACAGCACCGGCTGCTCGACATCTTCTTCCGGCTGAAGAGCGCCCGTTTCGCCAGCCTCGGCCTGCCCGATGTCTTTGCAGACAAGGAAACGCAGGCCTTCCTGCACGGTTTGATCGACAAGCGGGGTGACGGCAGGCAATATTTCGGGCTGCAGATGCATGTGCTGCGGCTCAAGGGAGAGAATGAGGGTCGGGTCGCCGCGATTTCAGGGATTTCGCGCAAGGGCGACCATATCATCTGCCAGTTCGGCGCGATCGATGAGGAGCTGGTGCCGGATACGAGTCCCGGCGAATTCCTCTATTGGCAGACCATCTCGGGATTGCATGGCAAGGGGGTGGCGCTGTTCGATTTCGGACTCGGCGACCAGACCTACAAGCGATCCTGGGCGCCTGTGGAGACTGCGCATTACGACGTGGTGCTGCCGGTCTCGCCGTTCGGCGTTCTCGCCGGCGCCGCGCATCGTATCGTCACCCGCGGCAAGGCCCATATCAAGGCCCGACCGAAGCTCTATAAATTCACGCAGAGCATCCGCGCACGGATCGGCTAAGCGGTGTTTATGTTACGCGTGTCGTTACCGCAAAACCGCTGAACACTTTTGCGCGACATGCATTAGGCAGCCCGGCCGAGCGTCTGCTCAGCCCCTTCCCCGCCCGACATCAGCACGACGCGCTCGTAGCCGGCAGCCTGGAATTCCGTCATCAGGGTCACGAAGATCGTTTCCTCGATCTCCGGTAGGGAGAGAATGATCTCGACATCGCGGCTGCGGGTCAGCCGCGAGACGCCGGCGACATCGGCCGAACCGCATTCGACCACCACGAGGTCGTAGGCGGCGGCAAGCGCATCGAGCAGCAGCGACAGCCGGTCGACACCGCGCATGGCGCGGCGCACGTCGCTCTGGCCCTGGGGGATCACATGGGCTAGGGAAAGACGATCGCTGTGGATCGTGTCGCCGAAGGCGGCCTCGCCGCAGAGCAGATCGGTGACGCCGGGAGCAGCCTGGTCCTCGGCCATCAGCTCCGTGGGGTAACCGGAACCGGTCATATCGATCAGGATGACGCGGCGGCCGGCGTCGGCGAGCATGCGGGTCAGCAAAACTGTTGCCGCGGAGCCATTGTCACCGGTCGGAGATATTGCGATAGCCAGCGGCGCACGGCTGCCCGTGAGATAATCGGCAACGGAGGCGACGGAGAATTCATTGTCGTCTTCCGGCAGCTTCTCGGCGGCCTCGGTGTCTTCGATCACGTCCTTTTCGTCTTCATCCCCGACAATGGCGAGCATGCTCGGCTGGATGGGCTTTCTGACGGCAGAGACAACCGGAGCGGCCTGCGGCGCAACCCTCTCCTCGACGAGAGTTTCCGCCTCGATGGTCTCGGGGGCCGCATCGACGGGACGGAGCGCCCGGCCGCTGAAGAGTTCGGCCAGCATGGTGACGATGGCGCTCAGGATCAGAGTGGCGACCGCAGCGACAACGACGATCGGCACCACCTTCGGGAAATAGGGATCGACCGGCTCGATGGCCTTGGAAACGATACGGGCATCCGCCGGGCTCGAATTGCTGTCGGCGCGGGAAGCGGCCTCGCGGTAGCGCACCAGATAGGTTTCGAGCAGCTGGCGCTGGGCGGTCGCCTCACGCTCCAGCGCATTGAGGCCGACCTCGTCCTCGCCGGCGCGGGCGCTGTTGGCCTGCACCGTGTCCGACTGGCGCTCGAGCTCGCTTGCCCTTAGATCCGCAACCTTGGATTCGTTCTCAATGCTCGTCAGGATCTTTTGCGTCTCCTGGCGGATCTGGGTGCGGATATCGGCGAGCTGGGCGCGCAGGCTTTTCAGCCGTGGATGGTTGTTGAGAAGGCTGGTCTGCAGATCCGAGATTTGCGACTGCAGACCGGATTCCGTCGCTTTCAGCCGCTGGATCGCCTGGGACGACATGATGTCAGGCAGCGTGTCGGAGGCTTCGCCCGAAGACAGCGCATTGCGTACCGCCTGCGCCCTCGCCTCGGCATTGGCCTTGTCGCCGCGCACGCGGGTCAGCTCCGCCGAGATATCGTTCAGTTGCTGGGCGGGAAAGGTGGTCGTGCCGTTCGTCTGCAGCAGCCCGTGCGAGGTGCGGTATTCGGCGACCTTCTTTTCGGCTTCGCTGACCTTGCGGCGTAGGCCCTCGATCTCCGGCTCCAGCCAGCGCGTCGCTTCCGAATTGGAATCAAGCTTGGCGCCGCTCTGGGTCGAAAGATAGACATTGGCCATGGCGTTCGGAATGGCGGCCGCGAGCTTCGGGTCCTTCGAGGTGAAACTGATGCCGATGACGCGTGAACCTGGCACCTGGTACACCTGCAGGCGTTCGACGAAAGCGTCGATCACCCGCTCTTCCGGCGGGTTCTCCATCGGGTTCTTCTTCAGATGCAGCTTCACCATGATACTGCTCATCGCCGAGCCGTTGGCGGCATCGTCGAATTCCGGCAGGTTATAAAGCTTCAGGTCGTTGATGACCTTCTTGAGGAGATCGGCCGATTGCAGCAGTTGCACTTGGCTGGCGATATTCAGCTCATCCATCAGCGGGCCAGCGCCGGCGTCGTTGACTTGCTGGGTGCTGGCGAAGGCCGGCGCCCGGGGTTCGATCAGGATGCGTGTTTCGCTGCGATATTGCGGCGACATAATCTTGGCGCCTGTAAAGGCGATGCCCGCCCCCGCAAGCGTAATCGCCAAAATCCTGAGCCGCCGCGCCCAGACGGCGCGGACCAACTGGCCGAGGTCGATGTCCACATCCTGATCACGCGCTACGCCGGACATGCTCTTACTCCACAACAAATGTGCCGCAAGCGTAAACGACCATGGTAACTCAACGGTTAATGGCAATCTTGCCGAGTAATAAGCGACGGCCGATGAAAGGAACTCAGGAAATTGCAAGCGGCCTTTACCGAGCATTAACCCTAACGGATTGATAACGGCTCTACCGAGTTCATTTTCTGTGAGCACAAACGGATGTCTGTCGTCCAGCCCAAGATCCTTTTGGCCCTGAGCCTTGCAGCCATGACGGCGGCATTGGGCGGTTGCACGACATACAAGCCGGCACCGAAGGCGTTCAACGAGGCGACCATCCAGCCCTATACGCTTGATAGCGGCGATCGGCTGCGCGTTACCGTCTTCGACCAGCAGAGCCTAACCAACACCTATACCGTGGATCAGGCCGGTTATATCGCCTTCCCCCTCATCGGCCAAGTCCCTGCCCGCGGCCGAACCCTGCAGCAACTCTCGGGCCAGATCGCCCAGAAACTGCAGCAGGGCTATCTTCGCGATCCTGATGTCACCATCGATGTCGATCGCTACCGTTCGATCTTCCTCATGGGCGAAGTCGGCCAACCCGGCCAGTATGCCTATGTCCCCGGCATGACCGTGCAGAACGCCATTGCGGTCGCTGGCGGCTTTACCAGCCGCGCCAACCAGAGCATGGTCGACGTCACCCGCAAGATCAACGGACAGGTGCTGACCGGCCGCATCAACATATCCGGGCCGATCATCGCCGGCGACACGATCTACGTTCGCGAACGGCTTTTCTGAGCGATGACAATACAGAAGCCGCTCCGCATCCTCCATTGCTTCAGGTCGCCGGTCGGCGGAATTTTCCGCCATGTCCGCGATCTCGTCGAGGAGCACAGCAAGGCCGGTCATCAAGTCGGCATCCTCTGCGACAGCTCGACCGGCGGCGAGTATGAGGACAGCCTGTTCGACGATATCCGTCCCTATCTCTCGCTCGGCCTGACACGCGTGCCGATCCGGCGTTCGATCAGCCCGTCCGACCTTGCGACGATGTGGGATACATACAAGAAAATTAAAAGTTTGCGGCCGGATGTGCTGCACGGACACGGCGCCAAGGGCGGCGTGCTCGCGCGACTTGCCGGCTCAGCGTTGCGGGTGAACAGGTATCGCGTAGCCCGCCTCTATACCGCGCATGGCGGAAGCCTGCATTATTCGCGTTCCTCGCTCAGCGGACAATTCGTCCTGAGGATGGAGCGCCTGCAGGAATATTTCACCGATGCGCTGGTCTTCATCTGCGAATACGAGCGCGACACCTATGCGCGCAAGGTGGGCAAGCCGCGGACGAAGACCAGACTGATCTATAACGGCATCGCCGAGCGCGATTTCGAGCCGATCCCCACCCGCTCGGATGCCGTGCACTTCATCTATGTGGGTATGCTCCGGGACCTCAAGGGTCCCGATCTGTTTGTCGATGCCTTTGCCAAGACCGAGCGGCTGCTCGGCCGGCCGCTGTCGGCGCTGATGATCGGTGACGGACCGGATCGCGACCGCTACCGCGAGATGATGGTCGAGCGTGGCCTCGGCAAGCGCATCGGCATGCTGCCGGCGATGCGGGTCCACGAAGCCTTCTCCATGGCGCAGAACCTCGTCGTTCCCTCGCGCGCCGAAGCCATGCCCTATATCGTGCTCGAGGGGCTCGGGGCCGGCAAGACGATCATCGCCAGCCGGGTCGGCGGCATTCCCGAGGTGCTCGGCGCCGACAGCGCAGCCCTTGTGGAGGCCGGAAATTCCGACGATCTTGCCCGCGTCATGGCGGAAACGCTGAGCACGCCCGACTGGCACGCCAAGACGATGCCGAAGCCCGAGGCGGTAAAGGCGGTGTTTTCCTCGGCCGTCATGGCGCGCGATGTCCTGAAATTGTACCATGAGCTCGTCGATCCGGCCGCTGGCCGAGCAATGCCCGCCGCCCCGTAAATATTTCTTAGGGGCTTTCTGGTAATTCGCTTGGTGACAACGAGCGAAAGCCCCATGAACAAGCTGGAAAAAGGCGATCAATTCGACGTGGAAGCACTGCGCAAGCAGGTCTCCGACATCGAGGTGCGCGGCGACGCGGGTCAGGAAAAACCGTCCGACCCGACAGAAATTAATCCCTATGCCCGGCAGATCGCCGAACAGTTCCGTGACGGAACCAAGTCGCCGGTGATCATCATCGGGCAATTGCGGCTGCTGGAATTCCTGGCGCTCTTTGCGATCGCCCTGATCGCCCATTATTTTTGGCCCGGTGACGGCTACGATTCATCGCTGGTGCGGACCGGCATGGCGGCGATCGCCTCGGCCTTGACCGTTATCGGCCTGCAGCTTGGCGACACCTACACCATTCCGGCACTTCGGGCCAAGCTGCGGCTGATCCCGCGCATCCTGGGGTCGTGGACGGCCGCACTCCTCCTGACGGTCGGCCTGTTCGCGCTGGTTCGCGGCAGCACATGGGCGATGGTCGTCGGCGCCTATCTGCCCTGGTTTACGGCTGGCGCGCTCTTCCTTGCGGCCGAGCGTTTCCTCGTCGCCTACGGCATCCGCAACTGGGCGCGCAACGGCATCATGGAGCGCCGCGCCGTCATCGTCGGCGGCGGCGAGCCGGCCAAGGAGCTGATCCGCATCCTCGAACAGCAGGATGACAACGACATCCGCATCTGCGGCATCTTCGACGATCGCGGCGAGAAGCGTTCGCCGATCATGGTTGCCGGTTATCCGAAGCTCGGCACTGTGGCTGAACTCGTCGAATTCGTGCGATTGACGCGCATCGACATGCTGATCATCGCTCTGCCGCTTTCGGCCGAGGCGCGTATCTACGACCTTTTGAAGAAGCTTTGGGTTCTGCCGGTCGATATTCGCCTTGCCGCGCATGCCAACCGGCTGCGCTTCCGGCCGCGCGCCTATTCGCACGTCGGCAGGGTGCCGATGCTCGACATTTTCAAGATGCCGATCCGCGACTGGGACTCCGTTGCCAAGCGTGGCTTCGACATCTTCTTCACCGTGATCGCGCTGGCGCTGCTCTGGCCGCTGATGGTCGCGACCGCCATCGCCATCAAGGCGACCTCCGAAGGGCCCGTCTTCTTCATGCAGAAGCGCCACGGTTTCAACAATGAAATCATCAACGTTTTCAAGTTCCGCTCGATGTACACCAACATGGCCGACCCCACGGGCAAGGCCGCGGTGACCAAGGGCGATCCGCGTGTCACCCGCGTCGGCCGCTTCATCCGCAAGACCTCGATCGACGAATTGCCACAGCTTTTCAACGTGCTGCGGGGCGAGCTCTCTCTGGTTGGCCCGCGCCCGCATGCCGTTCTCGCCCAGGCCCGCGACCGCGCCTTCGGCGATGTCGTCGAGGGTTATTTCGCCCGCCACCGCGTCAAGCCCGGCGTCACCGGCTGGGCGCAGATCAACGGCTGGCGCGGCGAAGTGGACAATGACGAGAAGATCAAGTTCCGCACCGCCTACGACCTCTATTACATCGAGAACTGGTCACTCTGGTTCGATCTGAAGATCCTGTTCCTGACGCCGATCCGGCTGCTTAACACGGAAAACGCCTATTGAGCGCGATCGAGGCGACATATCCCCGTGTCGCCCAGCCGCAGCGGATGACGCTGCGCCTGATCGGCTCGGCCTTTGTCGCCTTCGGCGTTTTCCTCTCCGGTTTCGTGATCGACGAGCCGGCGCCCTACGAGCTCTGGATGGCTGGACTGATCGGCCTCTGGTTTATCCTGGGCCTCAGGATTTCGCGCGGCGTCGCACCGCTGCTTGCCCTGCTGCTCACCTTCAACATCGGCGGCATGCTGTCGCTGACGCAGATGAAGGATCTGGCGACCGGGCCGATGTATATCGCGGTCTCGACCTTTTTGGCGCTGACGGCGGTCTTCTACGCGGCGATCATCGAGGACAGCCACAAGCGGCTGCCGCTGATCTTCAACGCCTGGACCTTCGCCGCCGTCGCCACCTCCGCGCTCGGCATACTCGGTTATTTCCACGCCTTTCCGGGCGCTGAAATCTTCACCCTCTATGACCGCGCCAAGGGCGCCTTCCAGGACCCGAACGTCTTCGGCCCCTTCCTGGTGCCGCCATCGCTTTATCTCGTCCACGGCATCCTCGTCGGCGACCTGAAGAGATCGCCGCTGAAGGCTCTCGCTCTGCTGGTGCTTGCACTCGGGATCTTCCTGTCCTTTTCGCGCGCCGCCTGGGGGCTCTTCGCGCTCGGCGTGGCGCTCCTGATCTTTATCATGCTGCTCAAGGAGCGCAGCGGCGCCTTTCGCCTCAGAGTTCTGGTGCTGTCGCTGGCGGCGATCATCATGCTGGTCGCCTCGCTGCTGGTGGCGTTGCAGATCCCGAAGGTCGCCGAACTGTTTTCGGCGCGCGCTCAGCTGGTGCAGCAATATGACGGCGAACATCTCGGCCGCTTCGAGCGCCATCGGATCGGCTTCACCATGATGATGGTGCGCCCGCTCGGCATCGGCCCGCTGGTGTTCGGCACGATGTTTCCCGAGGACGAGCACAATATCTGGCTGAAATCGCTGACCACCTATGGCTGGCTCGGCTTCGCCACCTATGTCGGCATGCTTGTCTGGACGCTGGCGCTCGGCTTCCGATACCTGCTGCTCGACCGGCCGTGGCAGCCCTTCCTGATGATCGCCTGGATCTCTGTTCTCGGCCACGCCACCATCGGCAACGTCATCGATATCGATCACTGGCGCCATGTCTATCTGCTGCTCGGCACGGTCTGGGGCTGCGCGGCGCTCGAGGTGCGCCACAAGCGCGGCCGTAGGCCATAGCTGCGAGCACATCGCTGCCTATTTCGTCGCGCCTGCCGTCAAGCCGGCGATGAACCGCCGCTGGAAAACCAGATAGGTCAGAATGAGCGGGAAAATGACGATCACCGCGCCGGCGGTCAGGACCGGCGTATTGACGGTGTAACGCCCCTGGAAAAACAGCATGCCGAGGGGCAGCGTCCGATAGGCGTCGTCATTGACCAGGATGAACGGAATGAGAAACTCGTTCCAGGTCCAGATGAACAAGAACAGCGCCAGCGTCGACATTGCCGGTATCATCAGCGGGATAACGATCTTGCGCAGGATATAGAAGCGTCCGGCGCCATCAAGCACCGCGGCTTCGAGAACTTCCTCCGGCAATTGCTGCATCGCGCTGGCAAGGAAGATCGTCGAGAAGGGTATCGACATCGCGATCTGCGGTATGATGAGAGCCGCATAGGTATTGATCAGCCCGAGATAGCGCATCTCATAATAAAGCGGGATGATGAAGGCCTCCGCCGGCACCATCATGCCGAGCGTCAGGATCGCAAACAGCGTGCGCCGGAGCGGAAACGACAGGTAGGCGAAGGCAAAACCGGTCAACAGGCCCAGGAAGACGCTTGCGGCAACGACGGGTATGACGACGACGATCGAGTTCCAGAAGTAAATGTTGAAATGCCCGGCATTCCAGGCATCGACGTAATTTTCGAAATGCGGATAGGCCGGAAGGGCGAATGCGCCCTTCAGAACGTCAGCCTTGCTTTTTATCGAGGTCAGCAGCAGCAGCAGGAACGGGGTGATCGTTACGAAAGCGAGAAGCCAGAGCACAATGCGAAGGAAGAGCGCGGCGGGGTAGTTGGACGAGCGGCCCATCAAGCCATTCCTTTGCTTCTTGAGCCCACCAGCCGGTGAATTGCATAGTTGATTGCGAATGTCAGCAAGGCGCCGACAATGGCGATGGCGGCCGCTGCGCCGAACCGATTGAGCTCAAAGCCGAGCTGATACATGTAGATATTCGGCACGAGCGTCGCGTTGGCGGGTCCACCCCGGGTCATCGTGAAAATCAGGTCGAAGCTTTTGATCGAGGCTATAACCGTCAGAAGCAAAACCACCCTGATCTCGGGCATGAGAAGCGGCAGCGTTATCCAGAAAAAGGTCTTTCGCGGCGACGCGCCGTCGACCTTGGCGGCGTCGAAAAGAGACGGGTCGATGCGCTGGATTCCGGTGAGGAAGATGACCATGCAAAAGCCGAAGAAATACCAGGTGGCAACGATCCCGACTGCGGGAAGCACGAAATTGAAATCTCCGAGCCAGGGTAACGCGAACCGGCTCAATCCTATCGCTCGCAGAAACTGATTGAACGGGCCGAATGCAGGATTGTAGAGCCATGCCCAGATGATGCCCAACACGGCGGTTGGCATGATGTAAGGCAGGAACAGGAAGGTTCTGAGGGCGAGTTGTTCGCGTTGCTTCAGATTCCACACGCAGGCGGCAAGCGTTATGCCGAGCACGAGCGGCAGGACGCAGTAGAAGATCATCAGCTCGGCATTGTTGCGCAAGGCAATGTAAAAACGGCTATCGGAAAAGAGATCGGCGTAATTGCCGAGGCCGACCCATCTCGGCATCGTCAAGCCGTCCCAACTGGTCAGGCTCAAACCCAAGGCCGCGACGATCGGCCCAAAGACAAAAGCCGTATAAAGCAGCAATCCCGGCAATAAATAGATGAAATTGGTCTGTTGCGAGCCATCCAGTGCGGAGCGTTTCATCCAGTACTCCATGAAGCCAAAGCTCTGGTCATCGTGCGGCAAGTCGTCAGCTCGCAGCGCTCATTTTAGCGTGGTGGATAGGACGCCGGCAGGACCGCCTAGTGCGCGGTCGTGACCGGCGTCCGCACTTCCTATTTCTTATCCTTCAAATAGGCCTGATAGTCCTTGTCCATGGCATCGACAAAGGCTTCGGGCGTAATCTTGCCGGACAGGAGAAGTGGCGTGTTGTCGTCGATTGTCTTCAGCATCGTCGGGCTCGACCAATCGGGGTAATGGCCGAGCGCATCGTTGGCATTGAGTGTCTTCCACATTTCGATGCCGGAGGTCAGGAGCGGCGTGAGCTTGGGCTTGGCATCCGCCGGGAGCGATGTTGCAGGAAGATAGCCTGCAGCGGCCCAGCTTTCGGCGGCCTTTTCGGACACCATATAGTCGATGTACTCGCCGGCCAGGTCCTGTTTCGCCTTGTCTTTGGCAAGGCTGGTTATCGCCCAGGCAAGATCGACGCCGCCGACGCTCATGGGCTTGGAAACGCCCTTAGGAGCGGGAATGGCCATGAAGCCGATATCCGGATTGTTTTGCATGTCGCCGAAGTACCAGGTTCCGGAGATCAGGAATGCGCCCTGCCCTGATATGAACAGCTGGACGGCGTCGTCACCCGATATGCCCTCGAAACCGGGGTAGAAATAGCCGCCCTGCGCCCATTGCTGCACGAGTTTGGCCGATTCGATGTTGCCCTTTGTGTTCCAGGAGCCGCCCTTGCCGTAGATCAGGTCGTCAAGCTCGGCGCGATTGGCCGCGTCAATATGCGCTTGATCGATAGCGCCGATCATGTGCAGGGCAAGATGCTGCTTGGCGGAGCCCATCATGAAGGGCGCAACGCCTTTTTCCTTCAGCTTGTCGAGGTCGGCCAAAAGCTCCTCGAAGGTTTGCGGCAGCGCCACGCCGGCGTCGTCGAGGATCTTCTTATTGTAGTAAAGGCCGACGATCTCGCCGAGACCTGATATGCCGTAGGTCTTACCGACCCCGAATTTCGCCCCCTCCCAGCGGTCTCTGGCCAGCACGGAATCGGACTGCCGCTTATCCCAGCCATATTTCTGAATGTACTCGTCGACCGGCAGGAGCAAGCCTTCCTTGACCATCGCGCCCATGTCGCCGGCGCCCTGGTTGACCTTGGTGATGACAGGGCCATCGCCCGCCGAAACTGCAAGTTTCAGCGTCAGCTTCATGTCATCGAAAGTGCGCGCAGTGCGTTTGATCGTGACACCGGGATGCGCGGCTTCGAAATCCTTATTCAGTTGCTCGATGACCGCGCTCTGGCCTTCGAAGGTCTGGTCATCCCACACGGCCAGATCGTCGGCCCGGGCGGCGGAAAGGCCGAAACTCACAAGCGCCGCGCCGGCGAGCGCGACAGCTGCTTTCAATCGGTATGCCGGCAGTATGCTGATCGATCTCACGGTTCTGTTCATCTGCTCCACCTCATTTGGTTTATTCTCCACTCCCCGTCCGGGCCTCGCACCTGGCGCCGGCCGAACGTTTTCTTTCCCCAGAGCTTTGCCTGGTTGGCGAATCTGGGGTAATCGTCACTGCATCGGCCCCTCTCGCGATCCAGAATGACAAAGCGCCACGCAGGAGGTGGCAAAACGATGGACAGCAACTGCTTCATCCGCCCGGCGATTGAAGCCGATATCGACGCTCTTTTCGACATCTGCCTGAAAACCGCCAATGGCGGCGAAGATGCCAGCGCGCTTTACAGCGACCCGCATCTGCCCGGTTACATCTGGTCGGTACCCTACCTCAAATTTGCCAGAGACTTTGCCTTTGTTCTGGTTCAGGGCAACCGGCCGGTCGGCTATGTCGTCGGGACGCCCGATACTGTCGGGTTCGACAAAGATCTGAAAGCAGACTGGTGGCCGTTCGTCCGACAGCAGGTCGCCGGGCTGACGCCCAACCGTCCGCGCGATGCCGACGTGCTCGAACGAATTCAAAATCCGCGCAGCGGAACGACGTGGCTTCAAGACGACTGCCCGGCGCATCTTCACATCAACATTCTTCCCGGACTTCAGGCCGGCGGCTGGGGGCGCAGGATGATCAGCACCGAGCTTGAAGCGCTCCGCAATCACGGAGTCGGAGCGGTGCATCTCGGTGTCGATCCGAACAACGAACGCGCCAGAGGTTTCTACCGTCATCTTGGCTTTTCCGAACTCGAACGCGATGGCTCCGTCGCCTTCGCCATGCGGATTGATAAGAGACCCGAGTAGAACCGACCGAGCCGTCATGCTCATGAGATTGGCTCCGCATTTGCGGCGTCAAGCCCATATTTCAAAACGACTGCCGCCGGCATGGCGCTCCAGCCCTGAAGCAGCGAGCCGCGCCCATAGGGCGGCGAGAAATATTCCACCGCACCGATCCAGCCATTGTCGAGACAGGTTTCCCACCAGCGCGTCAGGGCGTAACGCGCCCCTCCAAGTCCGTGGCGAAGGCGTTCTTCGGCATAGGCGCCATCCCAATAGGGCCAGTCCGAGCCATTGTGGTAGCGGTAGGGAAACGCCGTCTTGGATCGCAGATCGCTTGGCCGCTTGAAGGGCGGATAGGCGCACATTACACCCCAGCTGCCATAGGGCTGCTCGTGATTGTTGCGCGTTTCCAGCTGGCTTTCAAAGGCTCTCAGCAAGCCAATGGCCTGCTGTTTTGAAATTGCGCCGAACCGCGACAAGGTCAGGCTGTCGAGAGGCAGATGATCCTCGACAAAAGCGCCAGGCGTTCCATAGTCGACATATCCTCCCGTTGCCGGGACGAAGAGCTTGGCCTCGATCTCCTGGCGGGCCAGATTTGCGGTCCTGCCCGCGCGTTCGGCAAGAGCCGGATCCAGACCGTCGCCAAGCCTTGCCACCGCATCCATGGCGCCGATGAAAAGACCGAGATCATAAGAGACCAGGCCCTCGCGATAGACGTTGTCGGCCCAATCCCGATCGTTACGTGGCTTTACCGGCAGGACGCTGTCGGGGCCGGCCAGGCTGAGATAGCGGTCGACGATTGCCCGAACGATCGGCCAGTGCAGCTGCGCCTCGGCGAGGTCCTTCGTGGCCCTGACGTAGTCGTCGATGAACAGGATGAAAAAAAGCGGGCTGTCGAAGTGGTCGCTCCACCAGTCTTGCGGACGGTTGTGGTATTCCGGGACCGCCTTTTTGTGGGTTTTGGGATTGGCCTTGCTGTCTTCGACAAAGCGCTGCCACGCCTCCGATTGCGCAGGCCCGGTCAAGATCACCCCGCTCGGGGCTTCTCCATCCGGCTGCACCCCCTTGGCAAGCAGCCGGATCTCGTCGCGCACCGCCTCCGGTGCGAGCGTCAAAAGCGGCTGCATCGTCCAATAGCCGTCGCGGTAATAGGTCCGCGCCGGGGCACTGTAGGCCTGCCCCGCGGCAAGACCGGCGAAGGCGCCGTTTTCGTCGCGCCTGATGCTGGAAAGCGCGGCATGGATGCCCTGGCTGACCATGCTGCGCATCAGCGGGTCGGCGTCGGGCGCCAGATCGCAACGCGCGACATATTCGGCGGCTTCGGCAACGATCGCTTCGCTGGCGAGGCTGAGAGCCCTCTCGGCTTCGTCTCTGGAGGCGCCGACGGCAATCCGCAAATCGGAACCGAGAACGTCCACGATGAGGACACCCCAGCCCATTTCGGCAGTCTGCCGATGGGGGCCCCGAGTAACCTTCGCGCTCGCGCCGTCCCCATCCGGCTCATGCCACCAGGCGCAACGACGCGCCGGATATACGCCCTGAAGGCGTGCGCCGCTGATCAACATCACCGGCAGCGACTGCGCGACGAATATGCCGCCCTGCCTGGAGACCATTCGGTTCGGCGCATAGGTATAAGGGCCAGCGATGGCGGAAAACCTCACGCGCCCCAGACTGCCGGCGCCCCAGAGGGCGAGATCAGCATATCCGTCCGGATGAACATCGGCCTGAAGGCGCGGCGCCATTATAGGCAGTAAAACGCCTTGTTCGGCGGAAAGCTGTCCATCGGTCGAGGGCTTTATCATCGATAATCCCCCCACAGCGAAGTTGAAGAGGCTGCACAACGCGAAAGAGAGCAATAGAGGGACAAGCCGGGGCCTGCTCCTCTTCGGGCGACCTTGGCGAGCGCGCGGCTATCCAGACAATGCGGGTGGCGCATACTTGTCCTCGACCCTCTTTATTTCGCCGTGCATTTCATTGCACGTTGATATCAGCCTACAGGCGACCTCCCATTTGTCAAGGACATAGACAAATCTCCACCTTGGGTGTACTGAAATCCGCTTATATGACGAAGTTGAGCCGAAGCCCTCCTTTCTACGAGGGTTTCGGGTCAATATCGACCCCTGATTAGGTATATGCTCCGAACTAACTGGAAGAGCTAGCCGATGGCACTGACACTTTCTGCCACGCAGACGCCCATCGCACGAAAAATCTCAACTCATGCCGTGATCCGGACCGTGTTGGCGAGCGGCTCGATTTCCCGCGCCGACATTGCCAAGCTGACCGGCCTTTCGAAACAGACGATTTCCGATGTCGTGCGCGACCTCGAGGATGATGGATGGTTGAAACCTGTCGGCCAGACCGATGGCCGCCCGGGCCGCAATGCGATTACGTATGAACTCAACGCCAGGGCGGGTCTTGCGGTCTCCATCGATCTCGGCGGCACCAAGATCGCTGCGGCGATCTGCGATCTGCTAGGTAACATCATAGCCGAAACCAAAGTGGCCACCGACCCCCGCGGCGGAATGCATCTCGTCAATCAATTCAGCGATCTCATCGTCGAACTCTTGCTTGCAGCCGGAACGACTGCCGACAAGCTCCGTCTCGTCGTTCTGGGCAGTCCCGGCGTGCTCGATCCGGCCACCGGCCATATCAATGTGGCGCCGAATATCCCCGGCATCGACGCGATCAATCTGCGGCAGGTCTTCTCCGACAGAATGGGCATTCCGGTGATCGTCGAAAATGACGTCAACCTCGCCGCGCAAGGCGAGAAATGGCGGGGACACGGTGTCGAAACCGGCAATTTTGCCTTCGTCGCGCTCGGAACGGGCGTCGGCATGGGCATCATCGCCAATGGCGCACTGCTGCGTGGCGCGCGTGGCGCGGCCGGCGAGATCGCCTATCTCCCGATCGGCGGCGATGTTTTCGATCCCGGCGGGTTTACGCTCGGGACCTTCGAGAGTGCAGTCGGCAGCGTCGCGATGTTACGCCGCTACACCGGCTTCGGCGGGCGCAACGCTGCCACCGTGGCCGATCTCTTCAACGCCTTCAATGCAGGCGATGCCAGCGCCGTCGCCGCAATCGAAGAGACGGCAAGGCTAGTGGCGCTCGCCATTGCCGCCATCGGAGCAACTCTCGATCCCGAACTGGTGATCACCGGCGGCAGCATCGGCGCAAGACCGGAATTGGTAAACGCCATCCGGGGTTTCCTGCCGCGCTGCACGCCTTATCCGCCGCGCATCGAGATCAGCCGGTTTGGGAACCGGGCCGCCCTCATGGGAGGCATGGGGGTCGCGGTCGAGCGCATGCACGACGATCTGTTCGGCGTGAAATTGAAGGATACTTGATCGGCCTGCGCCACTTGAGAACTGCGGTAAATGCGCTAGATTTTCCGCCATGATAACAGCGACACAGATACGCGGCGCGCGCGCCATGATCGGGATGAGTATCGAAGAGCTCGCCGCCGCAACCGGCCTGCCTGTGGAGACCGTGACGGCGCTGGAAAACGGCGAATTTGCGGGCGAGCCGCACGCGCTGTTCGATGTACGCAGCACGCTGGAGGCGCACGGCATCATCTTCCTGTCGAGCGGCAATCAGGATGAAGGCGGCCCCGGCATCCGGTTGCGTGCGCGCACCGTCAGCGACGACGGTATCCGGCCGGAAAACCTCAACGCCGCAAACGACGATTAGGCCGGCGCGGGCTCAATTCATCCTGTTGGTTGCGGAACCAATCCGACACTTGGCCGTTTCCGCTGTCCTATCAGATATTTGAGGGCAGTCATTTGAACAGCAGGAATGGTCTCTACGTTCTCATCGGCGTTCTCGTCGTCACCGTCATCGGCCTCGGTACTTATATCTACCGTGAGGAAAGCAAGCCGCAGGGGATTGAGATGAGCATCGGCAAGAACGGTGTCTCGATCGAGCAGAACTGAACGTCAGAGGTAGGTCTTTGCCAGGTCGGCGAGTTTGCCGCCGTCCTTCACGCCCTGCCTGTAGAGCTGAATGATGACCGCACCGATGCGCTCTGCCTCGGGTGTCGTCCTGGCGAGGCCGCGTTCATCGCAGACCTTGTCGAGCACCTGCGAAAGCAGATCGAGATCTTCCGAAAACAGCGGCAAATCATGCGGATGAATTGATGACCGTAACATCACGCCGCATTCCCTCCGAGGGCAAACGCATCCACGCTTGCATCGCCGGCCGCCCTCCGCAACCGACAGAAATGATTATGCGCGACGGCTTGAATTTTAGCAACTGCGCAAATTTCCACGAAACAAAATCCGGGAACAAATTTTCGTCCCGCGCGTTTTGACGCCGCCCTGTGGCAATAATCAGTGAGTGCAGACGTTGAGTGAAATACGCTTCCCCTCCCCCATCCGGGTGTTTTCTCCAGAGAGCAGCCTGATCGTGTCCACCGTCTGGGAAGCCGTCGAATATCTCAAACAATGGCCGAGCAAGCGTGGGCGTCACTATCGCGTCGCGCGCCAGCATTGCCTGGACGCGCTCGACGGGCTGCGCAGCCCGCGCGCCGCACAGGCTTCCTTCATCACAGCGGCGAAGACGGCGGGATTGCTGCTGTGAGATCAGCTGCTGTGGCGGCTGGCGGCGGCGAGCTGGGGGTGAATGGAGCCTTCCATAATCACCTTGGCGGTCACCTCGATCACCTGCTCCTCGGCAAGTTCAGCAAGCGCGAGGGCGACATCGCCCTCCGACCAGCCAGCCTTAACGGCCTCCTCGGACAAAGCCTGGAATGCGCCGGCGAGGGCTTGCCTGCAAGTGAGATTCTGCTTCATTTCCGCCATGCGCTCGCACTAGGCTATTTGTGACAGGGACGCTTTTAATCTACACATATTCGCATGAAAGCGAAGAGGTTTCACGTTTTTTAGATTCGAAATCGCGTATCTCATACTTAATCTTGGTATAACCTTAACAAAAGGCAACAAATAACAGCTCCGCAACTCAAAGCGTACCAAAAAGAACTAATAGATTTATTTGATTCCACACCCACAAAGGGTATTTTATAGCGTTATTTACTGCAAATGGTCGCAATATCGAAGTCGAAACGACGACTGGGTACCCGTCCCGGCAAAGTGAAATCCGATTTGCGCCACGTTTCATCATCTTCCCTGCACCCTGTCAATCGGCTTCAGGATCTCCCATCGTCGAGCGCCGGCGCCCTTCGTTCGTGAGATGACGGCTAGCCTAGCCGAATGCGCATATCCGCCAACCGCCATCCTCAGCTGCCGCGATCGCCTCCTGCGCTAATCACTTTAATACCACAACGACACCACACTGCCGTCAAACTCCGCCGTACGATTGTGTTGCGTATTATTGGGTTGGCGGGCTCATTTTCTCCAGGAGGTAAAATGTCTATCGAACTAGACGCGACGACCTATGTGCATGCTAAACCGGCGACGGCCCATTCCTATATTCTGCCGGCCGTAGTCGATGTTCTTGAGAACAGTTTTCAGGAGGCAAAAGAAACATCGGTCTTCGACCTCGGTTGCGGTGCCGGCGGTGCCGCGGCCGTGCTTGCAGGAAAGGGCTATGATGTCATCGGTGTCGATCCCTCCGAGGACGGTATCGCAAAAGCGAGAACGGCCCATCCGGATCTGCCGCTGGAAATCGGCTCCGGTTACGAAGATCTCTCCAGCCGGTACGGGACCTTCGATGCGGTGATCAGCCTCGAGGTGGTGGAGCACGTTTATGATCCCAAGGCGTTCTCGGCCACCATGTACGATCTGGTGAGGCCCGGCGGCATCGCGGTCATGTCGACGCCTTTTCACGGTTACTGGAAAAATCTGGCCTTGGCCGTCAGCGGCAAGATGGACGATCATTTCATGCCCCTCAAGGACCATGGCCATATCAAATTCTGGTCTCCGGAAACGCTGAGCACGCTGCTGCATGAAACAGGTTTCGAAGACGTCGACTTCGAATATGTCGGGAGGATTCCGCTGCTGGCAAAATCGATGATCGCGATTGCCCAGAAACCGCACTGAAGATCAACCGTTTTCCGCAATGGCCGCGAGAGCGCCGCCATACGAAACGTGATGTTCTGACTGGATTTCAAGGGGATAAATGGTCGGGGCGACTGGACTCGAACCAGCGACCCCTTGACCCCCAGTCAAGTGCGCTACCGGGCTGCGCTACGCCCCGACCTGCCGAAACGGCTTGCTTCGTTTAGTTTTTCGGCGCGTGCAATGCAAGCGGAAAAACTCGCCTCCCACAAAAAGAGGCGGTTTGTCTAATTGATCAGATCGCCGCGAGCGTCAGCCGGCCTTCGGCGGTATGGCGGGGCTGCCATGCCTGGTAGTTGGCGATCGAGAAATGTGGGGTCTCGAAGGGGGTGGCGTGGGTTTCGGTAATGACGGTCACGTCGGCACCGGCGGCTTCGCCGGCGAGGATGCCGGCGACGGCGTCTTCGAAGACCAGGCATTTCGCGGGATCGACGCCAAGACGGCTGGCGCCGAGCAGATAGCCTTCGGGGCTGGGCTTGCCCGATTTGACCTCCTGGCCGCTGACGATGACCTTCGGCATCGGGATGCCGGCGGCGGCCATGCGGCGCCTGGCAAGCTCGATCGGCGCCGAGGTGACGATCGCCCATTTGCCGTCGGCAATGGCGGAGAGGAAGCGGATGGCGCCGGGGATTTCGACGATGCCGGAGACATCCTCCATCTCCTCGACGAGCAGCAAGTCCGCCTCATGGGCCGGATCGACGCCGGGAAGGCCGAGCCCGCGGATGACGTCGGAGGCGCGAATGCCGTGGATGGTCTTCAGAAAGACCTCCGGTTCGAAGCCATGGCGCCTTGCCCATTCGCTCCAGACGCGTTCGACGACGGCGATGGAATTCAACAGCGTCCCGTCCATGTCGAAAAGGAAGGCGTCATAGGATCTGTCGAGGATATCGTGGAGAGCGGGCACGGGGCGTTCCTTGCGGGTGCGAGGCCGGGGCGACCCCTGCACAGGCGAGTAGCGGAGAGCGGCGGCGGCGTCAACGCTAGTCGTTGACGTCGACGTCAACGCTAGTCGTTGACGTCGGGATGGGTGACGTTGCGAACGTCGGCCAGACCGCGGGCAGCGTCGCGGCTGCCGGTCGCGGCAGCGGCTTCGAAGATACGGGTCGCATCGCCATACATTTTGAGATTGAGGTAGCAATAGCCGCGCAGAACCATCAGGTCGATGCGTTCCTGCTGTAGCTGGGCGCGCTGATCGAGATAGATCAGGGTCTCGCGATAACGCCCGGCATCGAAGGCCGAAAGCGCGCGGTCGGCGAGGATCGCCACCTGCAGCTCAGCGGCGCGCTGGCGGTTCTGCGGCGCCTTGGTGGCGGCAACGGCGGCGTTGCTGGAAAGGCCGGCGCGCAGATAGGCAAGGCTCTGGCCGTAGGCTGCGTCTTCACGGTCTTTGCGGACCGGGCTCTGCAATGCCGCCTCGAAGGCCGAGATGGCCTCCATCGGCCGATTGATATCCATCAGGCACCAGCCGCGCGACAGCGCATTGGCCGGGCTGAGCTGACCCGCATCGAAGGTCGTCGAGCAGCCGCGTGTCTGGCGCGAACCGCGCGCAACGGTCACCGTCTGCATCGCCGGCCTTGCCGGGCGAACGGCCACATCGGGCTCCGGCTGCAGCGGGGTGCGGCGTTCGGCCGGAAGCGGCTCGGCCGCCGTGGCAGGGCGTTGCACCGGCTGCGTCGGCTGAACCGGCTGCTGCGGGGCAAGCGTGCCCTTCTCCGGCGGCACCGCGCCCCCATTCGGCATCAGCGATGAGGTGTCTTCGAGATTGATGATCCGGGCCGACCGTCCGGCCCAGGCGCGCTGAAGGTCGAGCACACCCTTGCGGTCACCCAGTTGCTCGCGGGTGACGACAAGGCCATAGGCCGACGGTTCGTCATCGGGCTTCCAGACGAGTGCGGTCTCGAACCAGCGCGCGGCGGTCTGGAACTGGTTGAGCGAGCGGGCATACCAGCCGAATTGCTGCGCCGTCGGCACGTATTTCCGGGCGATAACTTCGGCGGCGATGCGATGCAGCACGTCTTCGGCGAGATCGGCCGGCGGCTGCAGCGCCATCAGATTGGCGGTCGCGGCGAGATAGGTGGCGCTCGCATCGTCGGAATCCGCACGCCAGCGGAACATCACGTCCTCGGCTTCCTGAGGCGCCTTGCGGGCGATCAGCGCCAGCGCCAGCCCCTGCGAAGCGGCGGCCGTATCCTCCTTGGCGCGGGCGGCGCGGAACCACTTCTCCGCCTCAGGATCGTTGTTGCGGCGAAGCTGGTACCAGCCGAGCAGCAGCGCATCCGAGGCAAGCCCCTCGGTCCCGGCGAGTTTTTCGAGGCGGGCGACATATTCGGGCGCGATGGCGAGCTTCGGATCGTCATTGCCTTCGGCCATGAAGCGCCGGGCGAGATTGTCGCGGATCGCGTCGAATTCCTTGCTGCCGTCGGCAGCGGGCTTCTCCAGCGCCAGCAGCGCCTGCATCGGCTGGTAGGCAAGCAGTGTCGAGGCCTTTTCCACAGTCGCCTGCCGCTCGGCCGGATTGGGGCAGTTCTTCAGGATATAGCTGTAGGCGTCCTGGCCGCGCTGCTGCCTCTTCGTCTGGATGAAGGCTTCGGCGACACGCCAAAGGACGTCGACCTCGCTGCAGGTGAGCAGGCTCGGCGTTGTGGCTGCGATATCGACCACCGTCGCATATTGCTTAAGGTCGGAAGCATTGATGAGGCGGGCGCGGTCCTCGGCGACAGCGAGCCGGTCGAGCAGATCGGCCGGCGGCTGCCATCCGGCATCGGCTGCCTGACGGTCGGCGAGCGCCCTGCGCAGCTCGGCGTATCGGCCATCGGAATAAAGCTGCCACATGGCCTCGAGCTGTTTGTCGCCGTTCTGCGGCACGGCGAGCGGATCGGCCGGCGGAACCCAATTCGGGTAGAGCGCCTGAAGGCGGGAGATCTCGGCCTGCAGGCGCACTTTGTCGCCGCGGCTGGCGAAATAACGAAGCGCGCTTTCATCGACGGCAGGCTGCGTCGGAGCGACGGCCTGCTGCGGCGCTGGAGGCTCGGACACGATGGCAGGCGTGACTGGGGCCGGAGAAGCCGCCGGCTGAGGCGTGGGTTCTGGGGCGGATGGGGGCGCAGATTGAGGCGCGGCTGATTGCGGCTGTACAGGCTGCTGCGCGACGGCATTCGGATCTGAAGTATCCGATGCCGATGGCGGCGGGGACGTGATCGCCTCGATCTTGTCGGCGACGAGTTGCGCATTGAATTCGGAATTGCCGGCAGCCTCGTTCGGCTTGATACGGCCCATCATCATCAGCTCCGGCGCCGGCTTGCCGGCAGAGCCAAGGCCGAACCTTTCCTGCAGAGCGGCACGGTCCTTCAGTCCGGTGACAAGGCTTGCCACCACCACTGCCGCTGAAACCGCCACGAGAGAAGACTTCACAGACACTCCGGATGCTTCTCCCCGATATAGGCCAGCCCCAGCAGTTGAAGGGTGGACGGATAATAGAGCGCGGGGGCAAACTGCAGCGCCGAACTCGGCAGCCTGGTCCCATCGACAACACAGGCCACAACATCGTTAACAATTCGATAACCGGGGTCCGACAGCACGGTCTTCGGCCGTCCGGTGGTCAGATCGATCGTGGCGGGAACGCCGTCTTGCGACATCCCCTTTTGCAGGCGGACGAGCAGTGCCTTATCGGTGATGCCGCCGCGGGCGAGATAGAGCGGGATGCGGATGGCATTGTAGCCGAATTCGGCGTCGAACCCCTCTGCCGGCCGCGGCTTGTCGTGCAGGCTCACCCATTCGGCAGGAAGCTTGCGCGGGCCGAATTGCATCGTCTTCAACAGTTCCACGCCATCGTCCGACAGTTTTTTCCAGGCATCCGACGGCGCGAGCGCTGCCATCACCGGGATCGCCTCATAAATCCAGTAGGACGGGTTGACGACCGGACCATCGTCGCGGTCGCTGCCGGTAAACCCTTCGGTTCCCGGCATCAGCAAGGTGCGGCCCTGCGAGCTGCCGACGGTTTCGGCAAGCAGCGCCTGCGCCATGCGGGAGGCAGCGAGGATATAATCTTCACGTTTCCATGCCGTGCCGGCAAGCGCCAAAGCATAGGCGATCAGCATGTCGCCGTCGGTGGCATTGTTGGTGTCGGCCACGTGCGGCTTGACGTTCGGATCCCATTTCCAAACGGCCAGGCCGTCGTCGCGCAGCAGCAGCTCGGTGCGGGTAAAATACCAGATCTGCTCGAAATCGGCGGGGCTTGCCGAGAGATAGGCGAGCAGCAGGCCGTATCCCTGCCCCTCGCTGTGGCTGATGTTGCCGTTGCCGTTGTCAACGATGCGGCCGCTCGGATCGAGAAACTTCGCCTTGTAGGCCGACCAGGCGTCGGCATTAATCATCGCCTGCTGCGCGGTAGCCGGCAGGCCCGGTGCAACCGCGACAGAGGCCGCCAGCAGAAGCGCGCGCCACCGCCTCATTTCGACCGGCCCAGCTTCTTCAGCATCGTCGACGTGGTGACGCCGATCAGGAGCACGAAGACGACCAGCAGCGAGGCATAAGAGAGGATATTCGTCGACAACCAGTTGGCGGCGATCAGGCGATAGTTGGCGATCGACCAGGGCGTCGACGGCACGAAATCGAAACGGGTGACGGGCAACGCCTCGATCTTGCCGGTCTTGCTGGAATAGGTGGTGATGTGGCCCGACAACTGCGGCCAGTTCAGCTGCGAGGTCAGAACCTCGACCCCTTCACGCAGATCCTTCGCCGATGGCGCCGCCACCACGGTCCAGGAGCCCGCTCCCGCGGGGCTGGAGCCCTGGGCCACCAGAAGCGAAGCGGTGTTGGGCGGCGTAAAGATTTCCTCGGCGCCCGGCACGAATTGCAGCGAGCTGCGGGAAATATCGAAATTGCGCCACAGCCACTCGCGGAAGGCAATCATCCGGGTGCGAAAGACACCGCCGCTGACCTTGGAATTCCATTCCTCGAAGGCCGTACCGGTGTCGACGACGCCCGTCTGCGCATCCGTCACCGGACGCCATGAGGCCTGGCTCGCCGTTGCTATATTGGTCTGCGACAGCGCAGTTGTCGGCATCTGCGAGATCGAGCCGATGAAGATCGCGTCACGATCTCCGATCGTATTCGGCGAGGCAACGGTTTCCACGGGGATCGGATGGCCGGCCATGATCGCCATCTGGCCGAGCAGGGTCGCGGCGGCCGAAAGCGTGTCGGCGTCGACGCGGTCGATGAACAGCGGCATCGGTTCGGTGGCCCGGCCATAGGGATAGGCGGTGCCGGCCATGGCGGCCAGATTCGGCCGCTGACCGACGCGGGCGAAATCCGGCATCTGCAGCTCTGAGGTATCGAACAGGGCAAAGCGGGGATTGGCGCCGGCTGTCGCGCCAGGCGCGCAAGCCGCATCGTCCTTGGTCATCAGGATCGCCTCGATCGCCACCGTATTCAGGCCGGGCTTGACGTGCCGCATCGTCACGCGGATCGGCAGATGGCGCAGAATGCCGCCTGTTGTCGTGGTGATCGGCACGGTGGAGGCGATATTGTCGTTGACGTAGATATCGATGTGGCTGCCGGGCAGGACGTTGTCGGTATAGGCGGCGTCGAGCAGCACCTTCGCCTCGCCATAGGCATTGGCATAAAAATCCGCCGGCACGGCGATGTTGAAGCTGGTCCGCAACCGCCGGCCGGAAAATTCGGTGGTCTTCACGCCGAGCTGAGACAAAGCGATGTTGGTATCGGAAAAGACCAGCGGCGCGTTCGGCGCGCTCCAGCGTTCGGTGGTCAGCACGTCGCGGCGGATATCTGCGGATCTGTCGGTCGGGGAGACGATGGTATCGATCGCCGATGAGACTGCCGGCCAGGACGGGCCGCTGATCAGAAGCACCGGTGAGCCGCTGCGCGGATCGGTGACGAAAGCGGCGAGTGCCGCACTTTCGGCGCCGGGCGGCAGGCCCGGAAAGAGCGGCCGCAGTTCCGCCGCGGTACCGACGAGCACACTGAGCTTACCCGGCCCGCCGGCCGGAAGCGAAGCAGTGCTGAAGGCAAAGACCTGGTTCGGCATGCTGCTCAGCACGGAGAGGCCCTGCGCCAGCCGCAGTAGCGGCTTGGTGGTGCCCGGCTGCTCCAGCGCCGGGACGACGATGTCGAACTCGGTCTTGCCGGCGCCGTCGACGCCGATGGCGCGGATCGCATCGGCGCTCGCCGGCTCTGCGGCATCGCTGCCGGCAAAGCTCAGATAGGTTCCGGCCGGATCGATATTCGACCACAATTCATAGGTCGACTGGATGCTGCAATCGGTGCGGTGGCGCTGGGCGGCTTCGAAGGTAACGACATTGGCGCCCGGCTGCAGCAGGCCTGGCGGAACCGCGAAGGTGACGGCCGACGGGCCGTCCGGCGAGCCGACGCGCTGCTGGCCGATCGGGCGATTGTTGAGATAGACGGTCAGCGCCGAGGCCTCAGGCGCGACGACGATCGAATTCTGGTAGGCGAAGGTGAAGCTCGCCTTTGCGGCCGCCTGTTCCTGCGTCAGGTAGACGGACCATGACCGCCGATCATATTCACCGCTGAGACCGAGCTTCGAAAAGGGAACGACATAGCGACGGATACTGTTGGGGCGCTGAACCGGAGCCGTATTCGCCGCCGCGGCCGGCTGCAGCGCCGGCTGAACGGCGATTGCCGGGGGAACCGGTGTAGGAGCAGGAGCAGGTGTCGCCTGGGGTGCCGGTGCCGGCAATACGGTAACCGGGGGCGTGACGGGAACCGGCGCAGCCGCTGCCGGCGGAGCCGGCGGTGTCTGTCTCGGGGCAACGGCGGCGCCGGGCGGACGCTCCCCGGACATGTCGAAGGGTGCCGTCTGCGCCTGGGCGAAGGCGGAGGCATTCAGCAGGAAAAGCGAGGCAGCGACGATGCTTCTCATCCGGCGTTGACCTTTGCGGCCTGCTGCTGGGCTTCGCGTTCCGGCCGCATACTGCGGAAGAAATAAACGAGGCCGCGGCTCGTCTGGTAGAACGACAGACCGAGGAACCAAATGGTGCCGCGGATCAGGCCCGGATTGCGGCGGCGCGAGGCCTGGAACTCGGTCCACTGGCCCGAGTTGGCAAACATCAGGTCTGCGATCAGGCGGTGGTCGAGCGCGCTTTTCGGCACGTACTGGCAGCCGACATTGCTGATGTCGCCCGACGGCTCGATGTTGCGGACGATCAGCGGCAGGGTTTCCAGTTCCGCACCGCTATAGGGCCGGAAGCGGATTTCACCGAGGGCACCGACCAGCATCTCGTCGAGTTGCTTGTTGAAGATGTGGAGCCTGGCGCCATGGACCGAGACGTCCTCGATCGAGGCGGTATACCACTTGCCGTTGGCGCCGAATTCGCAGCGCCGGTTGACGCGGACGCGGCGGGACAAGGCGCGCTCGCCGCGCTCGGACACGACACCAAGCGCGCAGCCGGCCATGATCAGGTTGATGAGGTTCCAGCCGCCGACGACAAGGGTGACGTCGGCCTTATAGGGCTCGGCATAGATTCTATAGATGGTGATGACGAGCGCGATGATCTGCACCGCAAAGATGACGAAGAACGGGCGGCTGATCTCGGACAGGCGGCTGACGGCGATCGATTCGTCCTTGGCGGTGACCTTGAAGGTCGGCTTCCTCGGATTGAGCATGACGGAGATGACCGCCGGCAGCAGATGCACAGTCTGAACATATTCGTAGAGTTCGGAAATCCATGGCCAGCGGAACGACCCGTAGAGGTAGTTCTGCATCATCAGGTTCACCAGCATGTAGGCAAGCGTATAGGCAAGGAACTCGCCGCCGGAGGCTGTGAAGATTTCCAGATCGAAGAACAGGTAGAAGAGCGGTGCAAACAAGAAGATCGTGCGCGGGAACGGGAAGAGCCAGAACAGCGTGGAGGACATGTAGCAGAGGCGCTGCGGGATCGACAGGCCGCGTTTCAGCAGCGGGAAGCGGAAGCGCAGGATCTGCATCATGCCCTGCGCCCAGCGGCTGCGCTGGCCGATGAAGCTTGCGAAGGTGGCGGGCTGCAGGCCGGCGATCAGCGGCTTGTCGACATAGATGCTGTTCCAGCCGCTGCCGTGGAGCGCTAAGGCCGTCTCGCAATCCTCGGTGATGCTGATGCCGGAAAAGCCGTTCTGGGAGTCGAGCGCCCTGCGGCTCAGGACCGCCGCCGAACCGCAGAAGAAGGCGGCGTTCCATTTGTCGAGGCCGCGCTGGATGATGCCGTAGAACATTTCGTTCTCGCTCGGCATCTTGTCGAAGGTGCGCAGGTTGCGCTCCAGCGGATCGGGATTGATGAAGAAGTGCGGAGTCTGAACAAGGAAAAGCTTCGGGTCGTCTTCGAAGTAGCCGACGGTCTCGAGCAGGAAATCGCGGGCCGGCGCGTGGTCGGCATCGAAGACGGCGATGAGTTCGCCAGTCGAATGTTTCATGCCGTTATTCAGATTGCCGGCCTTGGCGTGCTCGTTTCGGTCGCGCGTGAGATAGCTGACGTCGAGGTCTTCGCAGAGCTTCTTCAGCTCGATATGGCGGGCAGCGGCGGCCTGGGCTTCGAGCAGCTTGCCGGAATTTCGCTTCTGCAGGGTGCCGCCATCGTCGAGCAGCCAGACATGCAGCTTTTCGGCCGGATAATCCATGGCCTTGGCGGCCGCCAGCGTGTTGCCGAGAAGCCCGGCATCCTCGTTATAGGACGGAACGAAGACATCGACATGCGGCAAACGCCCGGGATTGGCGGCGCGCGAGGGGCGCGGCGGCAGCGGTGTGGCGACGATGAACAGGCTCAGCGCCAGCATCGCGACGCTGTACATTTCGGCGAGATAGAGCAGCAGGCCGGGAATGAAATTCTCAGGCTGGTTTACCGGCGGCAGGGTGTTGGTGGTGCGCCAGTAGACATAGCGCAGCACGATCGAGGTGCCGAAGGCGAGCGCCACCAGGCGCCAGGTCCCCTCGCCCTTCAAGACCTTGATCAGCGCCATCACCGTCACCACCGTGATGCTGGTGATGAGCTGGGTCTGCAAGTTGACCGGCAGCGTGATCAGCACGATCAAGCAGAGCGAAACCACGGCCCATATGAAGACACTGCGGGCTTTGCGCATCGACGTTCCTTCGAAATTGCTCAACCGGACACCATCGGCGCTCCGGGCATGCTCACTAGAACGGGCATGATGTCGTCCGAAAACCGCTCACACTTTTCGGCATCATGCTCTATCTCCGGCAGGCGGCCGTCATGGCCGCGTCGCCTATGCAGTCTGGCGAAGGCACGGTGACGCCGATCGCCCTTGCGGATTGTTCGACCGGCTGTTCGGGCGGCGCGGCTGCCGCATCCGGCATCACCCTCGCCTGCGGCGCCTCGCCGGGCAGCGGCACGCGCGGGCCGATGGGCGCGGGCATCGGTGCGGCGCCCGGTGCCGGGGTCGAAGCGTTGCGGGGCAGAACCGCCCGCGGCCGGCTGATAATCGCGGGCGCCGGCTCGTAGCCGATCGGCATCGGGCTGGCGCGATAGCCGCCCTGGTCAGGATAGATCGGCGCGCCCGTGCGGCCGAGCGCAACGTCGGCCGGCGGCGGATTGCCGTAGGGATTCCAGATCACCCCGTCGAAAGTGCCCGATATGGTATAGCCATAGACGATGCCGAGCAGTTGGCGTTCGCTGGCATTCGCGTCGCAGAGACGCAGGCGCAGCTGGATCATGCCGAAATTGCGCGCCTGGGTGTTGGCATTGACGCTCGAGCGGATCTGCTGCCAGGCATAGATGCAGGTGTCGCCGCCACGGCTGCGGCCGGAGGCGTAACCAAAAGGGCCATAGCTGTTCTGCAGAAAGGTCGCCGACGTCGCCATGGGCACGCCGGGGGCGGAGCGCGCCACTTCGCGGGCAATGCCGCTCTCATTGATCATGCTGAAGCCGGCATTGCCGGTGCCGGGGTTGGCCCCGGACGCGCCGAAAAATTGGACCTTCAGGAAGTTCTGGCCGGGCACGGAGGATGAGGTAAACAAGGAAACCGTCTGCTCGACGCCGTTGCCACGCTTGCGTTCGACCACGCTGACGATCGACGGGCCGCCCGGCGGCGGCAGGACCAGCGCCTTCTCGGGCGCCACGGTCTCCGGCCCGGAGGGCTGGCGGACACCGCCTGTCGACGTGCAGCCGGCCATCATGCCCGCCACTGCCACCAGCGATATCGTCATCCGCAAACGCATGTCTTGAGCCGCCGCAATCGTCTTTCCAGATATCCATCCGCAAACCGAAACGCGACGGACCTTCGAATCAACGACCACGCGGCCGTTCACAGGGTATAAATCGCCAACATGGTTAACGAAGCGTAAACGGCCGACCCTTGATGCCGTTAAACGAACCCGCGCTGACCGTGATTCGGACAGCTCAACCGTATGGTGCATAAATTGATTTAGCAACACCTTAACTGCGCTGATGGCGACTGTCTTGTGCCACGATGAAAGGCCGGCGGGGAACTATGCCGCATGGCCAGCGTTGCCTCGGTGTCCAAAGTTAAAAAGGAGAACATCCCATGCGCAAGATCATGCTGGCTGCGGCCGCCATGCTGACCATCAGTTCCACCGCCTTCGCGCAGAGCACCGTCATCGTCACCGATCCCGCACCGACCGGCTCCGTCGTGTTGCCAGGCGAAGTTCGCACCTATGTCATGGAGCAAAATACGCCGTCCGTCGTCTATGACGGCGATATCGCCGTCGGCGCGACGCTGCCCGATACCGTCGAAGTGCACACCGTGCCGAATATGGACGGTTATGGCTATACCGTCGTCAACGAGCGACGCGTCATCGTCGAGCCGAAGACGCACCGCGTGATCCAGGTCATCGAATAAGGCGATCGGGGACAGAGGACATGTTGCCGCCTGGAACAGGATGATTTTAGGCTCGGTTGGCCTAAAATCCAAATCCTGTTTTAAATTAAAGAGTTAGAGCATGATGTCATGAGAAAGCCGCTCACACTTTTCGGCATCATGCTCGGCTTCACGTGCTCTCATCTTCCATTTTCGCCGGCACATTCAGAAGTTCGCGGATCTTGTGGGCTAGCTGCTCCAGGCTGAAGGGCTTGGCGAGCAGGGAGACGCCATGATCGAGCACCCCGTTATGGACGATGGCATTACGGGTATAACCGGTGGTGTAGAGGATGCGGATCGCCGGCCATTTTTCCTGGACGATATCGGCAAGCTGGCGTCCGCTCATTTGCGGCATGACGATATCGGTGAAGATCAGGTCGACCTCCCGATTTTCTTCCAGAAGCAGAAGCGCCTCCATGCCGCTTGCCGCCTGCAGCACGGTGTAACCGAGCTCATGCAGGCTTTCGGCGGTCATGATGCGGACGTTCTCATCATCTTCCACCACCAGGATCGTATCGTTGACGCTGCCTTGGGGAATAGGCTGGGCGCCAGCCGCATTCAACCTGGCGCTCATCGCGCCGACATGCCGGGGGAGATAGATCTTCACCGTCGTACCCCTGTCGATCTCCGAATAGATCTTGATGTGGCCGCCGCTCTGCTTGATGTAGCCGTAAACCTGGCTGAGGCCGAGACCGGTGCCCTTGCCGGGTCCCTTGGTTGTGTAGAAAGGGTCGAATGCACGCTCGATCACGTCAGGCGACATGCCGGTGCCGGTGTCGGTCATGCTGACCATCACATATTGCCCGGCATCGACCTCCGAATGCATGCGGGAATACCGCTCGTCGAGTTCGGTATTGGCGGTCTCGATGGTCAAATGTCCGCCGCCGGGCATGGCGTCGCGGGCGTTGACGGCAAGGTTCAAAATAGCGTTCTCAAGCTGGCTCAAATCGGCAAAACTCGGCCAAAGGCCGCCGGCAAGCACGGTCTCGATCCGGATCTGCTCGCCGAGTGTACGCCGCAACAGCTCGGACATGCCGCCGACGAGCTTATTGAGATCGATCACCTCAGGGGCGAGCGGCTGCTGGCGCGAGAAAGCGAGCAGACGCGCGGTCAGGACCGCGGCACGCTGAGCGCCGTCTTTGGCATTCTGGATGGAGTTCAGCACGCGGGGATCCTCATGCCCGGTCATGCGTCGCTGGGCAAGATCGAGGTTGCCGATGATGATCGCCAGCATGTTGTTGAAATCATGGGCGACGCCGCCTGTGAGCTGACCGATCGTCTCCATCTTCTGCAGCTGGCGCACCTGCGCCTGTGCCGCGGCATTCTCTTCCATCTCGTGCCTGAGTTCGGCGGTGCGCTGGACAACCGTCTGTTCGAGGCGCGTGTTGAAACCGTTGAGCTCGTTGCGGAGGCGGCTCTGCCGGCGATGCGCGATGATGATCATCTCCATCAGCCCGATGATGATCGCCGCATTGATGAGATAGGTCGACAGCCCAACCCATTGGCCGGCGCTGACCGGCCAGAAGATATTGTGCGGCTCGACGAAAAACTGCTGGACAATGAAAGCGGCAAGTATCGCCGCGACGAGGCCCGGCCCCGCGCCGCCAATGAAACTCGCCAGCAATATCGCCGGGAGGAAGCTCAGAAAGGGAAAGCCGGAAAGATAGTCGCTGGCGGCAAGCCGCAGAAGAAACGTCAGGCCAACGAAGGCAACGGCCAGCGGATATGTATAACCCGGCCTGTGACGCAGCCAATCCGTGGCACTCAGCAAATCCATTCCAGACCCCTCCTTACGGCGCTGCGCCTTATCAGACGCGCAAAGAGCGCCGTAACACTTTGAATTGCTGCAGAGTTTTATCCCAAAATCGATTCCGATTGAAGGAATTATGCAGTTGCCGTTGCGCAGGCGGCGTCCCAGCTTTTACACATGGAATTTCACCCGGCAATATGCTGTTTCTCGCACTGCCGGGCACGACGTCTTGACGAGACATGCCAGGAGTCCACATAAATCCGCATGCCCGGCAAGGGGAAATGGGTGGACGCGAACATGAAAGACATATTCATCGTCGAAGACGATGCGCTGATTGCCATGCTGCTCGAGGACATGCTCGCCGATCTCGGCTACCGGGTTTGCGCCAGCGCGCCCGATCTCGAACGGGCGCTGGCAGCCGCCAGGGATACTGAATTCGACGCTGCAATTCTCGACGTCTCGCTTGCCGGGCAGAGCTCGCTGCCGGTCGCAAACCTGCTCGACGAACGCGGCAAACCCTATATCTATGCAACGGGATACGGCGCCGCCCCTGCCGGCAGCAGCCCGAGCACATTGCCGGTGCTGCAAAAACCCTTCCAGCTCAGCGAACTCGAACAGGCGATGAAGCGGCTTACCGAAGTCTAAAGCGCGTCGCGATCTTTCAGATTCGCTCCTTGCGCTTTGTGTCTTTGTTTTACGCATGTCGTTGCGGCAAAAGCGCTTCGCGCTTTGCTTGGGAAACCGCTGTACACTTTTGCGCGACATGCTTTGAAGCGTCTCGCCCGGAGCCGTGCGGCGATCCCGGGATAACGACATGTATAAGAATAAGAGTTCCGGTCAGCGCACCTGATCGAGCAGACGCTTGCATTCCAGCAGGTCGTAGAGCGCCTCCTGCAGCAGCGCCCTGTCTTCCTTGCCAACGCTCGACTTGCCGATCGAGACTTCCTGCTCGTCCTCGCCAGCCACAAAATTGAAGAAGCGGCGGGTAATCGGCGGCTTGGCGCGGCCGACAATCTGGTCTTCGTCGGCCATGCCGACGCGCGGTTCCCCGGCGGCCGCCTCCTGCACGCCCGAGGCAAGCGCCTCGACGCTGGCGAGATCGCCGTGGCCGACCGATATGACGAACTTGTTGCCGTTGGTTTTCAGAAGCTTCTGCACACCCTTGATCGTATAGCCGTGATCATAGAGCAAATGCCGGATGCCCTTGAGAAGATCCACATCCTCGGGCCGGTAGTAGCGACGGCCGCCGCCGCGCTTCATCGGCTTTATCTGCGGAAAACGCGTTTCCCAGAAGCGCAGCACATGCTGCGGCAGATCAAGATCGTCTGCGACTTCGCTGATGGTGCGAAAGGCATCGGGGCTCTTGTCCAACGTCATACTGCTACGCGACCTCGTGGCTCGATCTTACGGCGACTCATCGTATTTCAACGGTTTGGCGCCGACAATTCAAGTCATGTCTCGACGTTGCGCACAACGCAGGACGGTGCGAAGGGAGAAAATCGCCGTTTCGAAACGGGAAGCCGATGATCAGGAGGCCGGATTCTGCGGCTTCAGCTTGACCTTGCGGGCGACATGCGCCTTGAGGATGCGCGTCTTCAGCACGTTCGACGCCTTGAAGGTCATGACCCGGCGGGGAGAAATCGGAACCTCTTCGCCGGTCTTCGGGTTGCGGCCGATCCGCTCGTTCTTGTCGCGCACCTGGAAGGTGGCGAAGGAGGACAGCTTGACGGTTTCACCACGCACGATGGCGTTGCAAACTTCGTCGATGACGGTTTCCACAAGTTCCGCAGATTCGGTCCGGGAAAGCCCGACCTTGCGGAAAACCGATTCCGCCAGGTCTGCTCGCGTCACTGTTTTTCCGGTCATGGTTTCCCCGCCCATTTCAAATATTTTGTGAAATCGCGCAAAGAGTATTTGTCTTGCGCCTTACGGTCAAGCTCTTGTTCGCCGCCAGTTTTTTTGGATTCGTGCCTACCAGCGCAGCAGAACGGCGCCCCAGGTGAAGCCGCCGCCCATCGCTTCGAGCATCACCAGGTCGCCCTTCTTGATGCGGCCGTCGCCGGCGGCGGTCGCAAGGGCGAGCGGGATCGAGGCCGCCGAGGTATTGCCGTGTAGATCGACGGTGATGACGACCTTCGCCGCATCGATGTTCAGCTTCTTGGCCGAACCGTCGATAATGCGCCGATTGGCCTGATGCGGCACCAGCCAGTCGAGATCCTCGGCGGTGGTCCCGGTCGAATCGAAGGCAGCCTGGATGACATCGGTGATCATGCCGACGGCGTATTTGAAGACCTCGCGGCCTTCCATGCGCAGCTTGCCGACGGTACCCGTCGTCGATGGCCCGCCATCGACATAGAGCTTTTCCTTGTGCGAGCCGTCGGAGCGCAGATGCGCCGTCAATACGCCACGATCGGCAACGGTGCCCTCGCCTTCGGTCGCTTCAAGCACGATCGCACCGGCGCCGTCGCCGAACAGCACGCAGGTGGTACGGTCGTTCCAGTCGAGAATGCGTGAAAAGGTTTCAGCGCCGATGACGAGAACGCGCTTGGCTAGGCCGCCGCGGATGTAGGCATCCGCCGTCGTGACAGCATAGACGAAACCGGTGCAGACGGCCTGGACGTCGAAGGCGAAGCCGTGGCTCATGCCGAGGCGGTTCTGGATGTTGACCGAGGTTGCCGGAAAGGTGTTATCAGGCGTCGAGGTGGCGCAGATGATCAGATCGATATCGGCCGGCGTCAGGCCGCCATTGGCAAGGGCAGCTCGCGCGGCGGCCTCGCCGAGCGAGGCCGTCGTCTCGTCATCGCTGGCGACATAACGCTGGCGGATGCCGGTGCGCTGGACAATCCATTCGTCCGACGTGTCGACGATCGCTTCCATGTCACCATTGGTCATCACGCGCTTCGGAAGTGCGGCTCCAAACCCGCGAACCACTGAACGGATCATATTCGATTGAACCCCATTGCTCATGCAGCTTCCGGGCCCATTGGGGGCAGCCGCTTGGCATGATATTTCTTAAGATCGTTTTCTATTTTCTGATTGAGGCCGTTCTTGGCCATGTCGTAGCCGACTTCGATGGCTGCGGCGATGCCTTCGGCATTTGCCCCGCCATGGCTCTTGATGACGATGCCGTTGAGGCCGAGAAACACACCGCCATTGACCTTGCTCGGATCGAGCTTCTCGCGAAGCATGTCGAAGGCGCTTTTGGCGAAGAGGTAGCCGATGCGGGCGAGCAGCGTGCGCGACATGGCAGCACGCAGATATTCGCCGATCTGCTTGGCGGTGCCTTCGGCGGTTTTCAGCGCGATATTGCCTGAAAACCCTTCGGTGACGACGACATCGACCGTGCCCTTGCCGAGGTCATTGCCCTCGACGAAGCCGGAATATTCGAGCGAATCGATATTCGCCTCGCGCAACAGCCGGCCGGCCTCCTTGACCTCTTCCTGGCCTTTCATCTCCTCGACGCCGACATTTAGCAGGCCGACCGTCGGCCGTTCGACCTCGAACAGCGCCCGCGCCATGGCGCCGCCCATCAGCGCAAAATCCATCAGCTGCTGCGCATCTGCGCCGATCGTCGCACCGACGTCGAGCACGATGCTCTCGCCTTTCAGCGTCGGCCAGATCGCGGCGATCGCTGGGCGCTCGATATTGGCCATAGTGCGCAGACAGAACTTCGCCATTGCCATCAGCGCGCCGGTATTGCCGGCCGAGACCGCGACATCGGCCTCCCCCGTCTTCACCGCCTCGATCGAGCGCCACATGGTGGAGATATAGCGGCCGCGGCGCAGCGCCTGGCTCGGCTTCTCACTCATGCTGACGGCAAGCTCGCAGTCGTGAAAGACCGATTTTTCCTTGAGCTTCGGAAACTTGGCGAGAACCGGATCGCACTGTTCCTTGAGACCGTAGAAAACGAAGGAAATATCCGGATGCCGGTCGAGCGCCTTGGCGGCGCCGGGGATGACAACCTGGGGACCAAAGTCGCCACCCATGAGGTCGAGAGATATTCTGATCACGCGTCCCTGATCCTTCTTTTCGCCGAGGGCGAAATTTCGGCCAAAATACCGGTTTTGGCGTCGCTTACAACTGAATTATGTCAAATGCCAGAGGCGCTTCAGTCCTTTTTCCAATCCTTGAGGGCCGCGAAAGCCGAAGGCTTTTTGTCCTCCTCGCCGCTATCTTCGATATGGCCGGCGAATTCGATGCCCCCCTTGCGCGGATAAGGATCGATCGCCAGAGCGGCGAATTCGGCAACCACCTCGCCGGCATCAATCGTATCGCCGACAAAGGTCTCGGGCAGATCGGGACCGTCGGGATCGAGCAACATCTCGCCGGTATCATTGCCAGCCTGGCGGGCAAGCTTGGAACCCTCCGGCACGAAGATCTGCTCGAAGCTCTCGTCGATGGCGGATTCGACCGGCTCCAGCGTCACCACGCAGGATTGGACGATCTTCGCCTTCACGCGGCCCTTGATGCGCACGCCGTCACGCTTCCAGCGGGCAATCTGCAGATCGGCGCTGAGATCATCGACGGAGACGACGTTCCAGCTCTCGGCAAGCGCCGTCAACTCGTTTGCGTCGGCCTCGACATGAACCTCGACGGGGTTGGCCGAGATATGGCCTACCTTGACTCGATAGGAGAAGGGAACATCGTCCCGATCGTTCTTCATGATTTCCTCCTCAGGCGACAGGTGGGCGGGCGACCGGCGGCAGCGTCGCCGAACCGGTGGCGATCTCCTCTTCGGCAAGCGCCGACAAATGCGCTTCCGCGGCCATCATCCAATGGGCCAGGCCGGACATATCGGCCGGCACCGGGCTTTCCGGATAGATATTGCGCGCGAGGGCGAGCGCGAGCGCTTCGGCATCGCCGGTGTCCATCGCCTTCGAATAGGCTTCGAGCCGGCCGTAAAACATGCCGGCGAGCTTCTTCATGCGCTTCGGCACGCTGTTGTCACCGATGCCGAGTTCGCGGATCGAATAGTCGATATCCTGGAAGAAGGCGTCAACGATTTCCTGGGCGATCTCCTGGCCGCTGGTGGCGGAGCTGCGCGTGCGGCGAAAAAACAGAATCATGGCGATCGACAGCATCTCGAAACGGCCCATGACCGTATCCGGCACATTGAGCCGCTCATAAATCTCCGGCATGCGGGCGCCCGCCGTCAGCACCGCATATTGCCTGTCGACGATTGCCTGATTGTTGTTTTTCTTGCGGAACAGCCCGAAGATCATTGTTTTTTCCGGAAATGCCTCATTCTTCACGCTGGCCGGCCTCTGGCCTTGTTGCATGATTTCGAAAGCTGGTTTACCGAAGCAGGCGCGAATTGCAATGCCGATCGTGGCCAGTTTCGGGACGACGCCCTCGATGCGTCAGCGAAGCAAATCGGGATAGTCGACCCGGAATGGCCACAATGGTTTTGCAGGAGGTAAAGCGTGCAAGGCCCAAATGGCTGCTATCGATACTTTAGGGAGTAGATGTCGTTGAAGAAACGGTATTTCAAGTCTGACGTGAAACTCTTCAGCAGTGCGGCCATTGCCCTTATAATCGCCTCCACATCCGTTCTTTCCGGTTGCCAGACCGGCACCGTGCTCAATGGCGGATATGTCGCCGACCAGCAGTCGCTGAACCTCGTTCCGGAGGGCTCGAGCCGCGAGCAGGTGCTGCTTTCACTCGGCACCCCGTCGACGACGGCGACCTTCGACGGCGAAGTCTTCTATTACATCTCACAGCGGCGCACGCGCTCGGTCGCGTTCCAGAAGCTGAAGGTCGTCGACCAGAGCGTCCTGGCGATCTATTTCGACAAGGACGGCGTCGTCAGCCGCCGCGCCAACTACGCGCTGCAGGACGGCAAGGTGTTCGACACGATCGGACGCGTCACGCCGACCGGCGGCAAGGAACTCACCTTCCTGCAGCAGATGCTTTCCGGCGGCAGCGCTGCGAGTGCTGCCCGCAGCCTGTTCGGCGGCGGCGCCGGCGGCACGCCACAGAATCCGAGCAGCCTGCGCTGATCAGCTACAGACCTCCGATAAAAAACCCGCCTTCCGGCGGGTTTTTTGTTGTCAGGTATGGCACCGCGGCGAACCGCGGTGCTTGGATGTATCAACCGGCGAGAACAGCGAGCAGCAACAGCGCGACGATGTTGGTGATCTTGATCGCCGGGTTGACGGCGGGGCCGGCCGTGTCCTTGTAGGGATCCCCGACGGTGTCGCCGGTGACCGACGCCTTGTGCGCATCCGAGCCCTTCATGTGACGTACGCCGTCCTTGTCGACGAACCCGTCCTCGAAGCTCTTCTTGGCATTGTCCCAAGCGCCGCCGCCCGATGTCATCGAGATGGCGACGAAGAGGCCGTTGATGATGACGCCCAGCAGCGATGCGCCGAGAGCGGCGAAGGCCGAGGCCTTGGAGCCGGAGATGAGCAGCACGCCGAAATAAACGACGATCGGCGCCAGCACCGGCAGCAGCGACGGCACGAGCATCTCGCGGATGGCGGCCTTGGTTAGAAGGTCGACCGCCTTGCCGTAGTCCGGCTTCTCCGTGCCCTGCATGATGCCGGGCTTTTCCTTGAATTGACGGCGCACCTCTTCGACGATCGAACCGGCGGCGCGGCCGACGGCGGTCATGGCGATGCCGCCGAAGAGATAGGGGATTAGGCCGCCGAACAGCAGACCGGCGACGACATAGGGGTTCGACAATTCGAACGAGATTTCGCCGATATTGGCGAAATAGGGATACTGGTCGCCATGCGCCGCAAAATACCGCAGGTCGTTGGCGTAAGCGGCAAAGAGCACCAGCGCGCCGAGACCGGCCGAGCCGATCGCGTAACCCTTGGTCACCGCCTTGGTGGTGTTGCCGACGGCGTCGAGCGCGTCGGTCGACTTGCGCACCTCAGGCGGCAAATGCGCCATTTCGGCGATGCCGCCGGCATTGTCGGTGACCGGGCCGAAGGCGTCGAGGGCGACGATCATGCCGGCAAGGCCGAGCATGGCGGTAACCGCGATGCCGGTGCCGAAAAGGCCTCCGAGCTGGTAAGTGGCAAGAATGCCGCCGACGATGACGATGGCCGGCAGGGCGGTCGATTCCAGCGAGACCGCCAGGCCCTGGATGACATTGGTGCCATGACCGGTGACCGAGGCCTGAGCGATCGAAACGACAGGACGCTTGCCGGTGCCGGTGTAGTATTCGGTGATGACGACGATCAGCGCGGTGACGACCAGGCCGACAAGCCCGCAGACGAACAGGTTCGTGCCGGTCACGTCGGCGCCGGCGACTGTGCCGAGCGAGCCCCAGCCGACCGTCAGCGAGGTGGCGGCGCCGAGACCGACGATCGACAGCAGGCCGGTGACAATGAGCCCCTTGTAGAGCGCGCCCATGATCGAGCCGTTCGAACCGAGCTTGACGAAAAAGGTGCCGATGATCGAGGTGATGATGCAGGCGCCGCAGATCGCCAGCGGATAGATCATCGCCGACTGGAGGATCGGGGCGCCGGCAAAGAAGATTGCGGCGAGAACCATGGTGGCGACGACGGAGACCGCATAGGTCTCGAAAAGGTCGGCGGCCATACCGGCGCAATCGCCGACATTGTCGCCGACGTTATCGGCAATCGTTGCCGGGTTGCGCGGATCGTCCTCGGGAATGCCGGCTTCCACCTTGCCGACGAGGTCGCCGCCGACGTCGGCGCCCTTGGTGAAGATGCCACCACCGAGACGGGCGAAGATCGAAATCAGCGAAGCGCCGAAGCCAAGCGCCACCAGCGCATCGATGACTTCGCGCGAGCCGCTCTCATGGCCGAGGCCGAAGGTCAAAATCGTATAGTAGATGGAGACGCCGAGCAGTGCGAGGCCCGCCACCAGCATGCCGGTGATCGCACCTGACTTGAAGGCGATGTCGAGGCCGGCGGAGAGGCTGGCGGAGGCCGCCTGGGCGGTGCGCACATTGGCGCGGACGGAGACATGCATGCCGATGAAGCCGGCAGCCCCGGAAAGCACGGCGCCGATCAGGAAGCCGATGGCGGCCGTGGCGGAAAGAAGCAGCCAGGCTGCGATGAAAACAACGACGCCAACAAGGGCAATGGTTCTGTACTGGCGGGTCAGATAGGCCTGAGCGCCTTCGCGGATATAACCCGCGATCTCCTGCATGCGGCTATTGCCCTGATCGGCGGCAAGCACCGACCGGGTTGCCCAGGCGGCATAGACCACCGAGAGCAGACCGCATGCGATTACGCATAAAAGAATCGTCATTTCGCTCTTTCCTCCCATAGGCCGGAGCTCACTCCTTCTCCGGCAGATACGCCGCCGAATCGCCTTCCTCTCCACAGAAATGCCACAGCTAAGCGGTGCGGAGATTGCGTGGTCGATCACGTGGCGTCAAGACCGCAACGAGCGAAAACCGTTGCAGTGCGAAGAAAGACTTAGGGAGATTGTTTGGCGGCTAAAGACTTACTTCTTCGTGTCGCCGCGAACCTGCTTTGCAATGCGGTCGAGCACCGCATTGACGAGCTTCGGCTCGTCGTCATCAAAGAAGGCCTGGGCGATCTCGACATATTCGGTGACGATGACCGCCACCGGGACGTCCTTGCGGTCGGTGATCTCGAAGACGCCGGCGCGCAGGATGGCGCGCACGGTGCTGTCGAGGCGCGACAGGGCCCAGTCATCCTGCAGGGCTGCGGCGATCAGCGGATCGAGACGGGTCTGATCGCGCACGACGCCGGAGACGATGGAACGGAACCAGCCGGCATCGGCCTTCAGATAGGTCGCGCCGTCGAGTTCCTGGCCGAGACGGTGCGCCTCGTATTCGGCGACGATTTCCAGAACGCCGGTCCCGCCGACATCCATCTGATACAGTGCCTGAACGGCAGCAAGACGGGCAGCGCCCCGCTGGTTTGCAGTCTTGACCGGCCGTTCCGTCTTGTCGTCATTCATTCGTTATGCACCCAGTTTCTGCTTCAGCTCGATCATCGTCAGAGCGGCGCGAGCGGCAAATCCGCCCTTGTCCTTGTCCGAGCGGCGCGCACGCACCCATGCCTGTTCGTCGTTCTCGACGGTCAGAATGCCGTTGCCGATGGCAAGGGACTCGCTGACCGCAAGATCCATCAAAGCGCGCGAGGATTCGTTCGACACGATATCGAAATGATAGGTCTCGCCGCGAATGACCATGCCGAGCGCGACATAGCCATCATAATGCGTTCCGCCATTGTCGTCTCCATCGAGCGACATGGCAATCGCCGCCGGAATTTCCAGTGCGCCGGGAACGGTGACGACCTCGAAAGTGGCGCCGGCCTGTTCCAGTGCGAAGGTCGCGCCTTCGAGCAGGGCGTCGGCCATGTCGTCGTAGAAGCGGGCCTCAACGATCAAAATATGGGGAGCGGTCTCTCTCGGCATGGTTCACCTTCGTTTTGTGGGGCGTTTTCCACTCGGCAGCCCGCGGTCAAAACATGCCTTCACCAGAATGGCAAGCACTTTCGCCCGATGCCGCAAACGCCAAAGAAGAAATATCCGCAAGGGGATAGCCGCGCCGCGCCTGCACTGCTCGGCACGCTTCTCGAAGCGGTATTTCCGGATGCCTGGAAAACGGCAATTCGAAGGCGGATTTCATGAACAATTCTTAATGGCTTTTCAGTGTGTTAGCATATTGAATCGCGAGGAAGAGAGTGCCAATTCCATGGCGTGACAGACGATCCCCTGCAACGACAGTCGACCGTCAAAGCAGATGAAAGGATACAATCATGAACCGCGTTGTCACCATCAGCATCGCTGCAGCCCTCTCCTCCCTCGTATTTGCCGGCGTCAGCCGAGCCGAAAGCCTCGGTATGAACACCGCCCAGGGCATCGAGCAGACACTCCGGACCTTCCACGGCAATGATTTCAACGTCGAGCAGGTCCATAACTGGCGCAACCTCGACGACGAGGATACCGGGCCGCGCTCGGCGCCGGAACGTTCCGGCCAGGCCGTGCACGCCATTCAGGCCTCGATCGACGCCAACAGGTCACTTGCCCACCGGCTCAACAACGAGGGCGTCGACGTCCGCAACATCGTAAATGCCGAACAGGCAGCCGACGGAAGTCTGACCTTCTACGTCCGTTGACGCTTCAGCGCATCGCGGCCCCTTCGGTGCGCGGCGCTCAAAGCATGGGCGGCGGTCTCCTCTCCGCCCATGCCTTTCTCTGCCATGCCTTTTCTCTGTCATGCCGGGATTTTCCAGAAAACCATTGAATTTTCCCGGGCGATGATGGCTTCTCTTCCTGCAACAGGAGGACATCATGGCCAGGGAATCGAAGGCGGTGATCAATATCGCCGATCTCAAGCTCGACCACTGGAAACAGGGCGCGCTCTATGAAAGCGTCGACACTTCGTTCGGCACCCTTCTTGGCCTGACCGGCCTCGGCATCAGCTACAACGAGGTGCCGCCGGGGAAATCCGGCTGCCCCTTCCACAACCACCATGTCGAAGACGAGCTTTTCTACGTGATTTCAGGCACCGGCGAATACCGCTTCGGCGGCGAGCGCCATGCGATCAAGGCGGGTGACACGCTCGGCGCCCCGGCCGGCGGCCCGGAAACGGCGCACCAGATCATCAACACCGGCACGGCTCCACTCGTCTATCTCGGCATATCGACAATGGCGAAGACCGAGATCGTCGAATATCCGGATTCCGGAAAGTTTCTTGCCAAAACAAACAGGGCCAAAACAAACGAGGAAGGTTCCGAACCTTCGCGCTTCCGCCATATCGGCCGGCCGGAAAGCGATCTCGACTATTGGGACGGCGAACCCGGCGCTTGAAGGAACCGAGATGACCGATATTCCAACCCTCGAAACCGAGCGGCTGACGCTCCGCCCGCACCGCCTCGACGATTTTGAGGCGCATGCGGCACTCTGGGCGGACGAGGACGTCGTTCACTTCATCACCGGCATCCCATCGACGCGAGAGCAGAGCTGGAGCCGGATGCTTCGGATTGCCGGCATGTGGCACCATATGGGTTTCGGCTTTCTGGCAATCGAGGAACAGGCCAGCGGCCGGTTCATCGGCGAAGCGGGCTTCATGGAATCCCGCCGCGAGATGGAACCCTCGATCGAGGGGACGATGGAACTCGGATGGGCGCTGATGCCTTCGGTACACGGCCGCGGTTACGCCACCGAGGCGCTGACCGCGCTGATCGGCTGGGGGCAAACGCATTTCCCCGGAAAGCCGATGAGCTGCATCATCAGCCCGGAGAACCAGGCCTCGTTGAGGGTCGCAGCCAAACTCGGTTTTCGCGAGATCACGCGCACGCAGTATAACGGCGAGATCATTCAGTTTTCGCGTTAGCGAATTCCGCCAAGCGGGCAACGCAGCGCGCGTAAGCGGCGCTTGCTGACATTTGCCGATATCGGCAAGCAAACCCAAGCTAACGGGTATCGACGACCTCAGCTTGCGTCCCCGGATGGGTCCAAGCCTCGCACCTGCTACGCGCAAGGAACGCGCTTTAGAGTCACTGACAAGAGGCAGAAGCGCTTGGAATACCGACGTCCGCCACCTTGACACAACTAAGCATTGACGGGCGAGCTGCGTGGTAATTGCAGCCGGCAGAAACTCCCGATCTATCAGAGGCTGATCACAAATATGACCATTTTCATCATCTGCCATAAGGATTTGCCGAGCTATCCTCCGCCCGAGGGCTCGAAAATCATATGGCTCAACTCTAAACTACCTTCGGAAAACAGGGGAATGGATGTCATTGCCGGCTATGATTTTTTCAGCGAGCCGGAGGAGCTTCACGCGAAATTGTCAGGATCTCTGGGAACGATCGTAGTCGCGAAAGTCGTTTCGGAAGAAGCAGCAAAACCTCGTACCATTACTATCTGGCAGTATCGAAAATTCTTGACACGGCTCAAAATCGGAACGCCGAACCCCGATTATCCCGGGATGAACACAGCAACATCGGAAGAAACAGAAATCACAAGACCAGAGGATCCGGCGTTTTTTTCAGAAAGTTTCTTTCTGCCTCGGCCGCTAAATCTCCATAACATATCTCAACACTACGCACGCTTTCACAATATTGTTGACTTCTTGAGATATACAGCGTGTGCGATCGAAACAAATACTTTAGCGCAAGCCGAAGCTTTGCAGTTTTTCAATTCCAGCACTTTCGTTCCTGGTGGCATTGAACTCGGCACGTATCCGACGGACTGGTGGCTGGATACTTTTGTCCGCATGGTGGCGCCGTCTTTTGAATTTGCGAAACGATATCAACCGTTTCAAGCCGATGACCCCGTGCAGAAACGTGCGATCTCATTCTGCCAGGAGCGTCTGGGAAGCTATCTTCTCGTCAAGCGGATAGCCGAACTCTATGGCAATACCCTACCCGGGTCCCTGTTCGGGGATATTGCGACGGTATCGAATGACGGGGTCTACAGGAGCGGCGTATAAGCGAGGCTCCCAATTGCAAACGCAACATCGCAACTTTTTGCGATACTGGCAGCAGAAGCGGCTGAGCCAATAAGGCTGACTAGATAAAACTGACCACGGTAGTCGAGTGCCCTCACCCCACCCCAGCCGGAACAGCGACAGTTCTGCAAACAGTGTGGCGCAAGCTTCACCTCAAATAGTAGCACCAAACAGGCTCAAATTGCCGTCCTGCAGATTTCCATGCAGACGGTAGCCTTTCGCGAAGGACAATACCTTGACGATCAATCAGCCCATTCCTTCTTTGCCGGCCGGCCTTCCTGATCTGGCGCTTCTCACGGAGAAAGCTGCCGGCACGGGATCGGTCATCATCTATCAGCCCTATCTCGACGCTTCGCAGCGCAGCCAGCTCGATACGGCTGCCATGCCGCTCGACATCTCGTTCAATACGCAGGCTACGACCCGCGAATATGAACTCTTCCTCACCCTGCATCAGCATCACGAGGCGATCGGCCTCGGTGACGACGTGTTCTGGGGGCTGCTCTCCAGCAAATTCGAGATGAAGTCGGTGACAAGCTTCCCGTCCTTTGTGACGGAGGCGGAAAAAGCCAGAGCAGAAGGAGCGGACGCCTATCTTTACAATCCGTTGATCGGCCACGCGGCGATCTACAGCAACGTCTGGGAACATTCGCTGCTTGGCGGTCACCCCGGCATGGAGCCGATCTTTCTGCATATCCAGGAGCTCGGCTATCCTATCGCGCCGCCGCAGGACAAGATTGCCTTCATGTTCTGCAACTATTTCTGCGGCAACCGAAAATTCTGGTCCGGCTATTTCGCCTTTTGCGAACGCATTCTTGAATCGCTGGAAAACCAAGCGCGCGCCGGCACGGCGGCGGGTGCTGCCTATGCCGGTACGGCTAATTATTCACGCGATGCCAACGCGAAAATGCGCCCCTTCGTGATCGAGCGCTTGCTCGGACTTTATGTCCAACAGGCTATCGCCTCCGGACTGAAGATCGCCGCCTTCGTGCCCACCCTTGCCGATTTCGAATGGAAGTTCGGTGTCCGCCTCGGCCGGATGCTGCATGGCCTCCTCGCCGCCAAGGAAGCGTTTTTGCAGAGCCGTGACGAGGCTCTCCTGACCGCGTGGCAGCAAGGCCGCCAACCGCTCATCAAGCAGCCGCATCTGATCTGGGGGGCTGATGATCCGCCCGGCTGGATGCCGCGAGGCCAATTTATCGGCGGCCGCGAATTGATGCGCGCCTATGCCCGGCAGACCTCTGGTTCTTCTCCGGTACCGCCGCTGCCGGGCCGGACGGGAAGGCCCGCCATACCGGCCGCGCCGAAGATCGAGCAGCCGCTGCGCAATTCATTGCAGCCCTTTGCCGGCGGATGGCAGGCACACAAGGACCGTCATTGCATCTGGATCGTGACGCCCGAAAACTACAATCACAGCCATGCCTTCGACGAAGTCGCGCTCGGCCTGCAGGGCGCCTTCGAGGAACTCGGCGGCTCGGCACCGATCGTCCGCGACATGAACGCATTCGCCGGCCGTGCGCCGATCATTTATGGCGGCAATCTTCTCGCCGCCGAAATCGTCAGCCATCTGCCAAAGGACAGCGTCGTCATCAATCTCGAGCAGGTGTCCGAAGAAAGCAGCTGGATCAATTCGCGCTACACCTCGGTCCTGAAGTCGCTTCCGGTTCTGGATTACAGCCCGCGCAATCGGGAAAATCTCGCCGCCAAGGGAATCGATCACGCCGGCGTGCTCGAAATCGGCTATAGCCGGTGCCTCAGCCAGATAAGCCACGCCACCGTCAAAGATATCGACGTGCTCTTCTACGGCTCGATGAACGAACGCCGCCACCATATCCTGAAGACGCTGAAGGACGGCGGGCTCAAGGTCGCCCATCTCTTCAATATCTATGGAGCGGAACGCGATGCGGCGATTGCCCGCTCCAAGATCGTGATCAACATCCATCATTATGCCAGCGGCGTCTTCGAGATCGTACGCATTTCATATCTGCTCGCCAATCGCGTTTGCGTGCTGACGGAAGGCGACATCCGCGATCCAGACCTCCAGTCCTTCATCGGCGGCTTGGCAATCGAGCCGTATGACAACATGATCGAGCGCTGCTACAAGCTGATCGCAGATGCCGACGAGCGCGATGCCATTGCAACGACAGGCCTTGCAGCCATGCAGAGCCGCTCGCAGGCTGACATGCTGATGAGCGTCATGAAGGCAGGCGCCTGATGAAGGCCGCAGAAAAGGTATGTCATGCGCATTGAGACCGCAGCCATCGAGGGCATTGTTGCGATCACGCCGCCACGCTTCGGCGATCACCGCGGCTACTTCTCCGAGGTATTCAAGGATGCCTGGTTCCGGGAAAATGTGGCCGACGTCACGTTCGTCCAGGACAATGAATCGCTTTCGGCACAGGCCGGAACCGTCCGGGGGCTGCATTTCCAGATCCCGCCCTTCGCACAGGGCAAGCTGGTGCGGTGCCTTGCCGGCCGGATCATCGATGTCGTCGTCGATATCCGCGAGGGATCGCCGAGCTTCGGCAAATGGCTCTCTCAGGAGCTCGCGCCGGAGACCGGCAAGCAGCTCTGGATACCGGCCGGTTTCGCACACGGATTCGCAACGATCGAGCCGAACAGCGTCATCAGCTACAAGGTAACCGCACCCTACAGCCCGCAGCATGATCGCGGCATCGCGTGGAACGATCCGGCGATCGGCATTCGCTGGCCCTTCGATGAGAAAGACATGGTATCATCCGACAAGGACAAGACGTTGCCGCGGCTCGCCGATCTGCCAGGTCATTTTTCCTATTCAACACAGCAACCCCAGGATTGATCGACGATGCGCATACTGGTCACGGGCGGAGCGGGCTTCATCGGATCGGCATTGGTGCGCCACCTCGTCAACGAGATCGGCGCCGAGGTGCTGAATGTCGACACGCTGACCTATGCCGGCAATCTGGCATCGCTGAAATCCGTCGAAGCGGCGCCGAACTACCAGTTCCTGCGCGCCGACATCTGCGACAACGTCGGGATGCAGGAAGCATTCGCGTCCTTCCGCCCTGATATCGTCATGCATCTCGCGGCAGAGAGCCATGTCGACCGCTCGATCTCGGGCGCAGCCGATTTCATTCAGACCAACATCGTCGGCACATTCAGCCTGCTGGACGCCGCACGGCACTATTGGGATGGGCTTGACGCTCGCCGCAAGAGCGCCTTCCGTTTTCTGCATGTCTCGACGGACGAGGTCTACGGTTCGCTCGGCGACGAGGGCCTCTTCGAGGAGACGACGCCCTACGATCCGTCCTCGCCCTACTCCGCCTCCAAGGCCGCGAGCGACCATCTGGCGATCGCCTGGCACCGCACCTATGGCCTGCCCGTCGTTGTCTCCAATTGCTCCAACAATTACGGCCCGTTCCATTTCCCTGAGAAGCTCATTCCGCTGATGATCCTGAACGCACTGGAGGGCAAGCCTCTTCCCATTTACGGCAATGGCTCGAATGTCCGCGACTGGCTCTACGTCGAAGACCACGCCCGCGCCCTCTTCACAATCGCATCCAGAGGGCGCCCCGGCGAAAAATACAATGTGGGCGGCCGCAATGAGCGTAGGAACATTGATGTCGTTCATCGCATCTGCGCCATTCTCGACGGCGTCTACAGTGACAAGGCACCGCATGCGCATCTGATCACCAACGTCACCGACCGCCCCGGACACGACGCACGCTATGCGATCGATGCCTCGAAACTCGAAAGCGAACTCGGCTGGAAGGCGCAAGAGACCTTCGAAACCGGCATCGAGAAGACCGTGCACTGGTATTTGGAAAACGAATGGTGGTGGAGGCCGCTGCGCGAAAAAGTCTACTCCGGCGAACGCCTCGGCGTTTTCAAGGGGCGATAAGATGCGCATTGCCGTGACCGGCAAACACGGCCAGGTCGTTCAGTCGCTGCTCAGACGCGGTGCCGAAACGGGCGTCGAAATCAACACAGTCGGGCGCCCGGAAATGGATCTTTCGGATCCTGCAAGCGTCGCAGCCGCCTTCTCGGCTCTGCGGCCGGATGTGATCGTCTCGGCCGCCGCCTATACGGCGGTCGACAAGGCCGAGAGCGAAGCCGAGCTTGCTTTTTCCGTCAATGCAGCCGGTGCCGGGGCAGTTGCCGAGGCTGCCGCGCGGATCGGGGTCCCGGTCATCCACATTTCGACCGACTACGTCTTCAGCGGCGACAAGGCCTCCGCATATTGCGAAGAGGATGCGACGGCGCCGATCTCCGTCTATGGGCGTTCGAAACTCGCGGGCGAGAAGGCCGTCGCGGCGGCGAATCCGAACCACGTCATCTTGCGCACTGCCTGGGTCTATTCACCCTTTGGCGCCAATTTCATGAAAACGATGTTGCGGCTTTCCAAGACGCGCGATCTTCTTCGCGTCGTCGCCGATCAGAGGGGATGCCCGACCTCGGCACTCGACATCGCCGCCGCGATTCTTGCGATTGCAACCCGTATCGTCGCGGACCCCGCGCCATCGCTCCGCGGCACCTTTCACCTGACCGGCAGCGGCGAAGCAAGCTGGGCGGATTTCGCCGAAGCGATATTCGCTGAGCTTTCCAAATCCGGCGGTAGAAACGTCGGCGTCGAACGCATCCCGACGGCGGACTATCCGACGCCGGCAAAGCGTCCCGCCAATTCACGCCTCAATGGCGAGAAGCTCGCCGGAACCTATGGACTCCGGCTCCCGGAGTGGAAGAAATCCATGACGATTGTCATGCAAGACCTTTTGAACAAGGGTCTTTAAGGAGATAGGCATGAAGGGAATTATTCTCGCCGGCGGTACGGGCTCACGTCTGCATCCGATCACCCAGGCCGTCTCGAAACAGTTGATGCCGGTCTACGACAAACCGATGATCTACTATCCGCTGACGACGCTCATGCTCGCCGGCATCAGGGAGCTGCTGATCATCACCACGCCTCACGACGTCGAAGCCTTCAAGCGTCTTCTCGGCGACGGCTCGCAATGGGGAATTTCGCTGAGCTATGCCGTACAGGCGAGCCCGGACGGCCTCGCCCAGGCCTTCATCATCGGCGCCGACTTCGTGCACGGCGACAGCTCGGCACTCGTTCTCGGCGACAATATCTTCTACGGGCACGGACTGCCGGAAATCATGAAATCCGGCACAGGTCGGCGGGAAGGCGCAACGGTGTTTGCCTATCACGTCACCGATCCGGAACGTTATGGCGTCGTGGGCTTCGACGAAAAGATGAATGCGCAGTCGATCGAGGAGAAACCGAAGGAGCCAAAATCGAACTGGGCGGTGACCGGCCTCTATTTCTACGACCAGCAGGTGGTCGATATCGCCGCGAACCTGAAGCCGTCACCGCGCGGCGAACTGGAAATCACCGATGTCAACCGCACCTATCTTGAGCGCGGCCAGCTTTTCGTGGAGCTGATGGGCCGGGGCTATGCCTGGCTCGACACCGGCACGCCGGATAGTCTGCATGATGCCGCAGGTTTCGTCAGCACGCTGGAGAAACGCCAGGGCTTCAAGATCGCCTGTCCCGAAGAAGTCGCCTGGCGCATGGGTTACATCTCGCAGGACGACCTCGCCAAGCTCGCAGAGAAGCTCGGCAAGAGCGCTTACGGCCAGTATCTGACGAAGCTGTCCCCGGATTGGTGAGTGACTTGTGACCCCGGAAACCGGTACAGGTTTTCGATTCAGGTGCTCGGGAATTCCGCCAGCCGGGCGGCGTAACGCGCCATGGTGTCGACTTCGAAATTGACGAAATCGCCGGCCTTGCGCTCGCCCCAGGTGGTGACCTCGAGCGTGTGGCGGATGAGCAGGACGTCGAAATCCGTCCCGTCGACCGCGTTGACGGTCAGCGAGGTGCCGTCGAGGGCGATCGAACCCTTGGGGGCGACGAATTTCGCCAGATGCTCGGGCGCGCGCAGCCGGTAACGGGTGGCGTCGCCTTCCGATGTCACCGAGAGGATTTCGGCCTTGCCGTCGACATGGCCGGAAACGATGTGGCCGCCGAGTTCATCACCGATTTTCAGCGACCGTTCGAGATTGATGCGGCTGCCTTCCCGCCAAGCGCCGATCGTCGTCAACCGCAGCGCCTCTTCCCAGGCCTCGACCTCGAACCAGCGGCCATTGCTGCCCTCGGCCGGCAGACCCGTCACGGTCAGGCATATGCCGGAATGCGAAATCGAGGCGCCCATGTCGATCGTTGAGGGATCGTAGGCGGTGGCGACCCGCAACCGGATGCCTTCCTTCAGCGGAGAAACTGATTCGACCGTGCCGACATCGGTGACTATTCCGGTAAACATCAAAGCCCTCTTTCGTATTCGTCCAGGCGATCTTCGCCGAACATCTGCGTGCCCGTGTGGGCAAAACCCGATGGTATGTCGGTTGTATCAAGCGGCGATTCAATACCGCCCTCGCCGATGACGACAGGCGCCTGGTAAAGCTGGATGCGGTCGACGAGACCGGCCTCGAGGAAAAGCCGGGCGGTCTTGGCGCCGCCCTCGACCAGAAGTGAGGAAATGCCGCGTGTTGCCAAGGCCGGCAGCAGGATTTCCGGATGATAGGGATTGCAATAGACGATCTCGACACCGGTGGCTTCGAGAGCGATGCGGCGGGAGTCCAGGTCCGTAGCGGCGTCGGAGAGTGTGGCACCCCCCTCTGTCCTGCCGGACATCTCCCCCACAAGGGGGGAGATTGGCTGGGGGGTAGCTCCCAGGACAGAAGGGTGTGACCCTTCCTCTGACCCTAACGGCGAAATCTCTTCACTCGCCACCACGATCACCGGCACATCCCGCGCCGTCTGAACCAGCTTGCTCGTCAGCGGCAATGCCAGGGAGGGATCGAGCACGATGCGGATGGGGGACTGCGCTTCAAGGCCTGGTGTGCGCACCGTCAGCAGCGGGTTGTCGGAAATTGCGGTACCGATGCCGACGAGGATCGCGTCGGTTTCGGCGCGCAGCGCCTGAACCTCGGCGCGGGCCTCCGGGCCGGTTATCGCCACCTGGCCCTCCCCTTGGCGGCCGATCATGCCATCGGCGGAAACGGCAAGCTTGAGAGTCACATAAGGGCGGTTCTTCGTCTGGCGGGTGAGATAGCCGGCAAGCGAACGCCGGCCGTCGGCCTCCAGCACGCCTGCATCCACCTCGATGCCGGCTTCACGCAGCATGGCGATGCCGCGGCCGGAGACGCGCGGGTCGGGATCGGTGACGCTGATGACGACGCGGGCGACACCATAGGCGAGCAGCGCCTCGGCGCAGGGTGGGGTCTTGCCGTGATGCGAGCAGGGTTCGAGTGTCACATAGGCGGTGGCGCCGCGAGCAGCATCGCCCGCTTCGGCGAGCGCCTGCGGCTCGGCATGCGGGCGGCCGCCGACGGCGGTGACCGCCTGGCCGACGACGACGCCGTCCTTGACGATCAGACAGCCGACGGAGGGGTTGGTGGCGGTGCGGCCGAGATGCCGGCGCGACAGGCGGATTGCCGCCGCCATGAAACTCTCGTCATGCGACGTGACGCTCATGGCTCACCTGTCCAGCGGGTCGCGGGCGATCTTGGCGTTGATTTCGGAAATGACCTTTTCGAAATCCTCGGCAAGCGAGAAATCCCGATAGACGGAGGCGTAGCGCACAAAGCCGACATCGTCGAGGCTCTTCATCGCTTCGAGCACCTGCAAGCCGATCTGCTCGGAGGAGATTTCGGTTTCGCCCGAGCTTTCAAGCCGGCGGACGATGCCGGACACGGCGCGCTCGATGCGGTCACGCTCGACAGGGCGTTTGCGCAGAGCCACTTCGAAGGAGCGCACCAGCTTGTCGCGATCAAAGGGAACCTTGCGGCCGGTCTTCTTGATGACCATCAGCTCGCGCAGTTGCACGCGCTCGAAGGTCGTGAAGCGGCCGCCGCAATCCGGACAGATACGCCGCCGGCGGATGGACGTATTGTCCTCCGCCGGACGCGAATCTTTAACCTGTGTATCTTCCGAACCGCAATAGGGGCAGCGCATCGCTACTCCTTATCCCATGTAGTCATACATTGGGAAGCGGTCAGTGAGGTTGACCACCTTGCCACGTACGGCGGCTTCGACGGCGGCATTGCCTTCATCGGAATTGGCAACCTTCAGGCCGTCGAGAACCTCGACGATCAGATTGCCGATTTCGCGGAATTCGGCTTCCTTGAAGCCGCGGGTCGTGCCGGCCGGCGCGCCGAGGCGCACACCGGAGGTGACGAAGGGCTTTTCCGGGTCGAAGGGAATGCCGTTCTTGTTGCAGGTGACGTAGGCGCGGCCAAGAGCTGCCTCGGCGCGTTTGCCGGTGGCGTTCTTCTTGCGCAGGTCGACCAGCATCAGATGGTTGTCGGTGCCGCCGGAGACGACGTCGAGACCACCTGCGATCAGCGTTTCGGCCAGTGCCTTGGCGTTCTTGACGACCTGGGCGGCGTAATCCTTGAACTCGGGCTGCAGCGCCTCACCGAAAGCGACAGCCTTGGCGGCGATGATGTGCATCAGCGGACCACCCTGCAGACCGGGGAAAACAGCCGAATTGAACTTCTTCGCCAAATCCTCTTCATTGGTGAGGATGACGCCGCCGCGCGGGCCGCGCAGTGACTTGTGGGTCGTGGTCGTCGCAACATGGCAATGCGGGAACGGCGACGGATGCTGGCCGCCGGCGACGAGGCCGGCGATGTGGGCCATATCGACCATCAGATAGGCGCCGACCGAGTCGGCGATTTCGCGGAAACGCTTCCAGTCCCAGATGCGGGAATAGGCAGTGCCGCCGGCGATGATCAGCTTCGGCTTGTGCTGTTCGGCCTTGCGGGCGACGTCATCCATGTCGAGCAGGTTGTCGCCTTCGCGCACGCCGTAGGAGACGACGTTGAACCACTTGCCGGACATGTTGACCGGCGAACCGTGCGTGAGGTGGCCGCCCGAATTCAGATCGAGACCCATGAAAGTATCGCCGGGCTGCAGCAGCGCCAGGAACACGGCCTGGTTCATCTGCGAACCCGAATTCGGCTGGACGTTGGCGAAATTGACGCCGAACAGCTTCTTGGCGCGCTCGATCGCCAGCTCCTCGGCGATATCGACGAACTGGCAGCCGCCGTAGTAACGCTTGCCGGGATAACCCTCGGCATATTTGTTGGTCATGATGGAGCCCTGGGCTTCCAGCACGGCGCGGGAGACGATGTTCTCGGAAGCGATCAGTTCGATCTCGTGCCGTTGGCGACCGAGTTCCTTTCCGATCGCACCGAAAATCTCGGGATCGACGTCCGCAAGCGAGCGATTGAAGAAGGACTCGGTGGAAGCATTGGTCATGGCGGGCTCCTCAACTGGAATGCGCTGAGGTATTAGCCTTCCGCCGTGGCAAGGGCAATACGGAGAACGACATTTGCTGAGCAAAGCGCGCGCTCCTGTCATTTTGCGACAGCGCAGCGCTGAGGACCGGCGGTCACGTCACCGGGTGCCCTCCCCGGCATAAAAAAACCGCGCCGGGAAGGCGCGGTTTGAAGATGCGATGCAGAGGCCGCCGTTTATTGGACCGGCTGTTCCATGCCGGCCGTGGTATCGAGCGCCAGCTCGGCATTGCCGTCCATCTGATAGATGTCGTCGCGGAACTGGACGATGCCGTCGGGCATGCCCCAGGCGGAGATGTAGACGAAATAGACCGGAACTTCCGTGGCGAGTTTGACCGGCGTGTTGACGCCGGATGCGATCACCTGCTCCATCTGCTGGCGGTTCCAGCCGGGGGTCTCGCGCAAGAGCCAGTTCGACAAGTCGCGCACGTTCTGGACGCGGACGCAGCCAGACGACTCGAAGCGCATCAGCTTGTTGAACAGGCCCTGCTGCGGCGTGTCGTGCATGTACTCGCCGTTCTTGTTGTAGAAGTTGATCTTCGTCGACGCCATGGCGTTGGTCTTGCCGGGGTCCTGGCGGAACATCAGGTTCGGTGCCTCGCCGTTCCAGTCGATGGTCTCGGGGGCAACTTCGTTGCCCTTGCCGTCGATCAGGCGGATGGCGTTCTTTTCGAGATAGGTCGGATCCTTGCGCATCAGCGGCATGATGTCCTTCTCGACGATCGAGCGCGGCGAGGTCCAGTAGGGGTTGAGGATGACCTCGTAGATCTTCGAATTGACGAGATGTGTCGGACGGCTGAGACGACCGACAACAGCGGTGTGGCGCGTCGCGACAGTGCCATCCTCGACAGCCTCGACATAGGCAGCCGGGATGTTGACCATCACGTGGCGGCGGCCGAGATCCTCGGGGAAAGTCTGCAGGCGGACGATATTGGTGTTCAACTGCTGCAGGCGGACATCGGCGGGGATGTTCATCGCCTTCAGCGTGAATTCGCCGAGCACACCATCGGACGGCAGGCCGTGGCGGGCCTGGAAACGCTTGACCGCACCATCGACATAGGAATCGAAGGCGCTCGACATGCCGGCCTCGCGCGGCAGGTCGCCGGTGATCGCCAGACGCTGGCGCAGCGCCTGAACGGCGGGATGGCTGACGCCGAGCTGCAGCTTCTGGTCACCGGGATTGACCTCCGGCCAGCCGCCGGCGGCCGCGATCTGCTGATACTGCATGACCGCCTGCTGGGCGCTAGCGACCGATTGGGGGCCGAGGATCGGCGTATTGGAAACGACGGCGCTTGCCGTGCGCGAAGCCGCCTTGGCGTCAAACTGGTCGTCCCAGTTGCCGCGGCGCGGCGCGTTGATCAGCGTATCGATCGCCGATTGCGCGAAGGCCGGCGCGGCAATCGCGCTAACGCCAACCGTTGCCGCGGACGCAAGGAAAGCGCGGCGCGAGAGAGCTTCATTTCCGTTTTTCTTCGACATAGTCCCAACCACTGAATGCGGCGATAAAGAGAAGCCGCGGCTCTTTGCGATATCACTGCGCTCTGACGCAGATCTCTGTGCATTTGTTGTCCCGGCAGATCAAAACTTTCCGCTTGCCCCATCACAAGATTGCGATGCGACAGCCTGACCATTTTTGATCGGTCCCTTGAAAGCGCCGGTTGTTAAGCCTTCCGCTGCCACACCAATATGGCCAATTCGTGTTGCCGTGCCGGAAGGCGGAATATCCGGCTACCGGAAACACGACACAACAAACCATATGACGGGCTAAACCGTGCCGGTTAATAACGGCTAAAAAACGGCTTGGATACGGGAGATAATGCTTGTCTGCCTTGCGTTGCAAAGATGCCACGCGTTGCCAACGGCAAAACCGGACGCGCAGGGAACACGTCCGGTTTTCTGCAACCCTGAAGGAGGTCGAGGGTCTCAGAGGCGATACATGATCGAGTCGTTCCAGAAGCGGTCGAGGCGCTGGAGCAGCTTGTTCATCTGGGTGAACTCGTCGGTGCCGATCCCGCCGACCTTGTCGATTGAGGTGATGTGGCGTTCGTAGAGTTTAGCCACCGTTTCGGCAATGTCCTGGCCGGTTTCGGTCAGGCTGATGCGGACGGAACGGCGGTCGATGCGCGAGCGCTGGTGGTTGATGAAGCCGAGGTCGACCAGCTTCTTGACGTTGTAGGAAACGTTGGAGCCGAGATAGTAGCCCCGCGAGCGCAGCTCGCCGGCGGTCAGTTCGGAATTGCCGATGTTGAAAAGGAGCAGCGCCTGGATGGCGTTGACGTCGCTGCGACCCTGACGGTCGAACTCGTCCTTGATGACGTCGAGAAGACGGCGGTGAAGACGTTCAACAAGATGAAGGGATTCCATGTAAAGATCACGGATGCCCTGGTCCTGCTGGTCACGGAAGTTCGATACCGCCTGCGGCTTGATTTTCGTGTTCATATTGACTGCCTCACTGTTTGTTTGGCGGTGTCGTTTTCTTCCCGCCTTGAGTGAGACCCTATCGAATACATATAAAATTCGACTTAAACCGCAGGCTTAACGGAGCCTTACTGGAAACCCCACGTTGTCTCAGGGTAAATCAACACTTACCTGGCGGCGGTGCCGGCGTTTTTCCAGCCAGAGCAGCAGGCGGAAAATCAGGTAGACGACGGCGACCATCACGTGCAGCAGGATGATCAGTTTGTTGGCTCCGAAAATATTGGGCAGTAGGCCGTACATCAGGATTTGCCCGCCGGCGGCCAGCACCCAGATGACCGGCCCCCAGGAGACGGTGAGCCAAAGGCCGAGGGAGGCGACGGGAAAAAGCACGGCGAGACTGGTGCTCGCCACCTTCCACGGCAGGCTCAAAAGGTCGAAGCGGCCGGCGCCGACCAGCGAATAGCCGACGAGCATCGCCCAATATTGCAGGCCGAACCAGAAGCAGGAAACGGCGACCAGTCTCAGGAAAAGAATGAAGAGTATATCCGCCAGCGTGCGTTTCGGTATCGTCGGAGAATCGGTTTCCATAGCGCAGACATCGGTTCGGGGTTGCATCTTCATACGAGCGCCGCGCCTCTGACGACGCGCTGAAGATGCTCTATCACATCGCGCTCGCGCGTAACGCCGAAAATCGATTTCGGGCTTTACGCCTCAAGTTTTTCCGCCGCGGCCAATCGTCCGGTTTGGATTTTTCGGGGGTCATGATAATGAGCGCTCCGATAAATGGAATGGGCCAGGGGCAGATATCATGCAGGATAGGACGCATCTCGTCGACGACATCACCGGCCATCGCCGCATGCGGCGCAACCGCAAGGCGGAATGGACACGCCGGTTGGTGCAGGAGAACCGGCTGACGGTCGACGACCTGATCTGGCCGATCTTCATCGTGCCCGGCTCCGGCATCGTCGATCCGATCCCGGCCATGCCGGGCGTCAACCGCATGAGCATCGACAAGGCCGTCGAGGCAGCACGCGAAGCGGCCGGCCTCGGCATTCCAGCGCTCGCGACCTTTCCGAATATCGAGATGGAACTGCGCGACGAAACGGGCTCGAACAGCCTCGAAGTCAATAATCTGATCAATCAGGCGACGTCGGCGATCAAGAAGGCGGTGCCCAATATCGGCGTCATCACCGACGTCGCGCTCGATCCCTTCACCAGCCATGGCCATGACGGCATTTTGAGAGGCAGCGAGATCGTCAACGACGAGACGGTCGATCAGGTGGCGCGTGCCGCCGTGATGCAGGCGGATGCCGGCGCCGACATCATTGCGCCGTCCGAGATGATGGACGGGCGCATCGGCGCAATCCGCATGGCGCTTGATGCAGCCGGCCACCAGAGCGTCGGCATCTTGAGCTATGCGACGAAATTCGCTTCCGCCTTCTATGGCCCCTATCGCGAGGCGATCTCGACGGGCGGGCTGCTGAAGGGTGACAAGAAGACCTATTATATCGACCCGGCCAACGGTACCGAGGCGATCCGCGATGCGGCCCTCGACGTCGAGGAAGGTGCTGATATGCTGATGGTCAAGCCCGGCCTGCCCTATCTCGACATCTGCTGGCGGATGAAGGAGGCCTTCGGCCTGCCGACCTTCGCCTACCAGGTTTCCGGCGAATATTCGCAGATCAAGGCAGCGGCGATGAATGGCTGGATCGACGGCGAGCGGGCGATGCTCGAAACGCTGCTGTCGTTCAAGCGGGCGGGATGCGACGGCATCCTCACCTATTTCGCGGTCGAGGTGGCGAAAATCCTCGCGAAGCGGTGATTGCGAGCATGATGCCGAAAAGTGTATGCGGTTTTCGGGTGACATCATGCTCTATTTCTTCGATTCAGATGCGGATGTTTCAGGTCGGATCGGCCTGAAACATCCGCAGCCAGGAAGAATTATTGTATTTTGTTCTGCCGATACCATATCTGCGGCATCGCTTTTCCGCAGGAGATTGAGATGAGCTACAACCCCAATCCGCTTTATGCCGCACCGGAGGACTGGCGCGCCTATAGCGGCGTGTTGAGCCGCCGTGTCTTCGCTTTCATCCTCGACTATTTGATCGTGCTGCTGCTCTGCATCCCCGCGGGGATCGTGCTGTTCTTCCTGTCGATCGTCACGCTCGGGCTTGGCTTCCTGCTCTACCCTGCACTCTTCGTCATCGTCGCCGGCATCTATTTCGGCCTGACTGTCGGCGGGCGGAGCCAGGCCTCGCTCGGCATGCGCGCGATGGGCATCGCCATCGTGCGCGTCGACGGTCGGCCGATGGATTTCCTGACGGCGATCGTGCATCTGGCGCTGTTCTGGATCCTCAACTCGGTTCTGACGCCGCTGATCCTGCTTGCCGGCCTGTTTACCGAGCGCAGCCGCCTCATCCACGACCTGCTGGTCGGGACAGCGACGGTTCGCACCGCCTAAGCGATGGCTCAAGACCACGGCTAAACCATTCAGCGGAGACGAAATAAAGTCTCCGCTTTCTCTTTGCCGGGGCCGCCACTGCTCCATATTTAAAATTAGAAGACCGATATGAAGGGCAAGAACCGCCCCGCTGTTGACGTTTTTTATTCTTAGGTCATGCTGTCAAGAAACGGCACGGTCTCGACAAGGAAATTTCCGCGACAGATGAATACGCAGACAACGCCATCTCCGCAGTTTTATCTGACGGCTCCGGCTGCGTGTCCGTATCTGCCGCATGAGATGGAGCGTAAGGTGTTCACCCATCTGGTCGGCCCGCGCGCCGCCGAGATGAACGACATCCTGACCCAGGGCGGTTTCCGCCGCTCCCAGAATATCGCCTACCGCCCGGCCTGCGAATCCTGTCGCGCCTGCGTTTCCGTGCGTATTCTCGCCCAGGAATTCGAGCCGACGAAATCGATGAAACGGGTGCTTGCCGCCAATTCCGACGTCATTGCCACCGAATTCACGGCCCAGCCTTCGAGCGAGCAATATTCGCTTTTCCGCCGCTATCTCGATTTTCGCCACCAGCAGGGCGGCATGTCCGACATGACAGTGCTCGACTATGCAATCATGGTTGAGGACACGCATGTGAACACGCGAATTGTCGAGTACCGGCGGCGTGAAGAAGGCTCCGGGCTGGAACAGCGGCCGAAGGGCGAGCTGCTTGCCGCCGCGCTGACCGACACGATGAGCGATGGGCTGTCGATGGTCTATTCTTACTTCAATCCCGATCTCGAGCGGCGGTCACTCGGCACCTTCATGATTCTCGACCATGTCAGGCGCGCGAAAGCGCTGGGCCTGCCGCATGTCTATCTCGGCTACTGGGTTCAAGGGTCGCGAAAAATGGACTATAAGACGCGCTTCCAGCCGCAGGAGCACCTGACACCGCGCGGCTGGGAACGTTTCGATCCCTCGTCCATGCCCGAAAGCCCCCACGACTGAATGTCCACCGCTCTTTCCGATCATCGGAAGGGCCTGCTGCTGACGGCGATCGGCGGGCTGGCGCTTTCCATGGATATTCCGCTCGTCCGCCTTGGCGGCGGCGACATCTGGTCGATCCTGAGCATGCGAAGCGCAGCCACGGTTGTCGCCACGCTCGTCATCCTTGCAGCAATGCGCGTTGCCTCGGGTAAATGGCCGGTGCTCGTTCCGGGGCGAGCCGGCCTGCTCGCCGGTCTGCTCTACGGCCTCTCGTCCCTCACTTTCGTGCTGGCCGTCTTCAATACGACCACAGCCAATGTCGTCTTCATCGTCGCCTTCAACCCGATGTTCGGGGCGCTCCTTTCCTGGACTTTCCTCAAGGAGAAGCCGCAGGCCGCGACGCTGATCGCCATGCTGTTCATGATCCTCGGCGTCGGATTGATCGTGCGCGAAGGGCTTTCCAGCGGTCATTTTTTCGGCGATGCCATGGCGCTTCTCAGCGCGTTTATTCTTGCCGCAGCTATTACAATCGGGCGCGCCTCGCGCCGGGAAATGGGCTTCGTGCCGCTGCTTGCCGCTATCCTGCCGGCCGTGCTCGGCCTCGCGCAAGCTCTGCCCTCAGGGCTTTCCATCGCCGATCCCGGCTGGATTCTCGTCAACGGCGCCATCGTCATGCCGGTCGCCTTCTGGTGCCTCGCGACCGGGCCGCGTTACCTCTCCGCCCCCGAGGTCGGCATGTTCTATCTGCTCGAAACAGTGCTCGCCCCAATCTGGGTCTGGCTGATCTTTTCGGAAACGCCGGCGACGATGACACTCGTCGGCGGCGGCATCCTGATAGCGGCGATCGCCGGGCATTGCTTCTGGATGGTGCACGGCAGAAGCATCAGGCCATTGGCGGGATAGGCGTTGTCGCTCAACCGGTAGCCTTCATCTGCTGCTGTTCCAACTCCCTGCCAAGTCCTTCGAGCACGTGCGCCCAGCCTTGCCGGGTTTTTTCCTCGTGTTCGGCCCATTCGGCGCACATTTCGTGGGTCAGCGTCAGGCGGCTGCCGCCGCCGAGCGGTTCGATGTCGATTTCGACTCGGTCGCAATTGTGGTCGTGGTCCTCGACGGAAAAGCTGAAGACCATGCGTTGCGGGCGCTTCAATTCCAGGAAGACGCCCTGGTGAAAGGCGTCGCCGGTGGGACGGCGGTCGACGATGAAGAAACGGCCGCCGACATGCGGATCGATATCGGCGCGGATGACATGACCGTCATCGGTGGCAAACAGGAAGCGGCGGGCGATTTCGGGGTTGAGCCAGGCGTCGTACACGACAGCAGGCGGAACCCTGTAGGTATGGCTGACATGCAATTTGATGGTGCTGGCGGGCATCGATTTTCCTCCGGTAACGGCGCGCGCCTGCTCCAAGCGCGCGGCCCACAGCCGTTCCGTCCGCCCACAGACCGGCCTTCTCTTGTTTTGGATAACAGCGAAGAGATAGAGAAGTTCCGGCGCCCGCCAAGAGACGAGCACGGAATTTTTATATCGCTAGCCCGGAACCGCTGCGCGCTTGCGGGCGACAAAGTTAGAGCATGATGTCGCCCGAAAACCGCTCACACTTTTCGGCATCACGCATTAACCGGCGAATTTGCCGCTGCGCGGAAAACCCTTCGGCACGGTGCGGCCGGCGGTGGCGCGGTCGGCCAGCCATTCCGCAAGCTCGTCCTTGTTCTTCGTGAAGGTGCGGCCGGCGCTGTCTTCCCAGACGAGGCCGCCCGATATTGCGAAGCAGCAGACGTCGGAAATGCCGCCATCCTTGTAACGCTGCAGGCGCACGCCCTTGCCGCGCGACATTTCCGGCACCTGTGCCAGCGGGAACACCAGCAGCTTGCGGTTTTCGCCGACGACGGCGACATGGTCGCCGCTGACGGGCACGAGCAGCTGCGTCTCCTCGGGCAGCGCGACGTTCATGATCTGCTTGCCCTTGCGCGTATTGGCGACCAGCTCGGCCTCCGGAACGACGAAGCCGTTGCCGGCTGTCGAGACGATCAGCTGCTTGCGCGACGGATCGTGGACGAAAGCCGTCAGCACCGCCTGGTCGTTGTCCATGTCGACCATGATGCGCAGCGGCTCGCCATGGCCGCGACCGCCCGGCAGCTTGTCGCCGCCAAGGGTGAAGGCCTTGCCGCCTGTCGTGACGATCAGGATCTTGTCCGTCGTCTGCGCCGGGAAGGCTATCTTCAGGCCGTCGCCCTCCTTGAAGGTCAGCGTCGCCGTATCGGCGATATGGCCCTTCAGCGCTCGGATCCAGCCCTTTTCGGATATGACGACGGTGATCGGTTCTTTCTCGATCATCGCCTGCTGGATTGCTTCCTCGTCGGCCTCGGGTGCGTCGGCAAACTGGGTGCGGCGGCGGCCGACCTCGGTCGCCTTGGCGAATTTCTTCTTCACTTCGCCGATTTCCCAGGCGACCGTCTGCCACTGCTTGTCGTCGGAGGCAAGCAGCGCTTCGATCTCGCCCTTTTCCTTGGTGAGTTCGTCGAATTCCTTGCGGATCTCGAACTCTTCCAGCTTGCGCAAGGCGCGCAGCCGCATGTTGAGGATCGCCTCGACCTGAATGTCGGTGAGATCCCAGCGCGCCATCATCACAGGCTTCGGCTCATCCTCCTCGCGGATGATCCTGATCACCTCGTCGATGTTGAGATAGGCGATCAGAAGGCCGCCGAGGATTTCGAGACGCCTGTCGATCGCGGCCAGTCGGAAGCGCGAGCGGCGCTGCAGCACCTCGCGGCGGTGATCCAGCCACTCCTTCAGCACTTCGTTCAGCGCCATGACCCGCGGGATGCGGCCCATGGACAGCACGTTCATGTTGAGCGGGAAGCGGCTTTCGAGCTCCGTCAGCTTGAACATCGATTCCATCAAGATCGTCGGATCGACGCTGCGGGTCTTCGGCACCAGGACGACACGGATGTCCTCGGCCGATTCATCGCGGATGTCCTCCAAGAGCGGCAGTTTGCGGGCGATCAGCAGCTCGGCGATCTTCTCGATCAGCCGCGACTTCTGCACCTGGAAGGGAATTTCGGTGATGACGATCTGGTAGCCGCCGCGGCCGAGATCCTCGGTTTGCCACTTCGCCCGCACGCGGAAGCCACCGCGGCCGGTGCGATAGCTCTCGATGATGCTGTCGCGGCTGTCGATGATGATGCCGCCCGTGGGGAAATCCGGGCCGGGAATGAATTCGACGAGCTTTTCGACGGTCGCATCCGGATGCTTGATCAGATGCAGCGCGGCGTCGCAAAGCTCGTGGGCATTGTGCGACGGGATCGAGGTCGCCATGCCGACGGCGATGCCGGAGGAGCCGTTGGCGAGCAGGTTCGGGAAGGCGCCGGGAAGGACGGTCGGCTCGGAATTCGATTCGTCGTAGGTGTCGCGGAAATCGACGGCATCCTGATCGATGCCTTCAAGCAGCAGTTCGGAGACCGCCGTCATCTTCGATTCGGTGTAACGCATGGCGGCGGGGCTGTCGCCATCGATATTGCCAAAATTGCCCTGGCCGTTGACCAGCGTGTAGCGTTGCGAGAAGTCCTGGGCGAGACGGGCAAGCGCATCATAGATCGACTGGTCGCCGTGCGGATGGTAGTTACCCATCACCTCGCCGACGATCTTGGCGCATTTCCTGAAGGCCGACGTCGGCCTCAGCCCCATCTCGTTCATCGCGTAGACGATGCGGCGATGAACGGGCTTCAGCCCGTCGCGCACGTCAGGCAAAGCACGGTGCATGATGGTCGACAGCGCATAGGCGAGATAGCGCTGCTCGAGCGCCGCCTTGAGGTCGACCGGTTGGATGTGATCGTCGTCTCCGCCGGACGGCGGCAAAATCTCTTGTCCCATAGGTTCTGACTAGCCCAGAAGAGGCTGGCGGGCAAGGAATCCAGGCCATTGCAGCTGTGGATGAAGTCTTGGCACCGACATCAAAGGATGAGACAAACGTTCGGCCGCAATTTGGACTTCGTTTGCCGTTCCTTTCAACGGAAATTTAGAAGTCCGCAAATATAAAGCGGGCCCAATCCGTAGTAGCGTAACTGCAGATTTCCAACCGCCACACGCCACCAGAGGAATCACCCCATGAATTTTTACCGGACAACGCGGCTGATGCTGTCGGGCGCCGCCTTTTTCTCGCTCGCCGGCTCGGCGTTCGCTCTCGACGGCACCGATCTCTTGAAGAAGATCAATGCCGCCTATGCCGCCCAGGGTGGGACGATTGCGGCTGACAGCGTCGATATCGACGGCACGACCGTCACGTTGAAGAATGTCACCGTCAAGCCGACCGGCGGCGAAAGCCTGCCCATCGGCGAAATTACCCTTTCCGGCGTCGAAGAAGACGAGGACGGCGGCTATTATATCGAAGAAGCCGCCTTCCCCGACATCAACAAGACGCAAGACGGCGTCACCGTGACGGCGCAGGAACTGACGCTCGGCGGCATCTCCGTGCCGGCAACGCCGGGCGGCGACACGCTCGACACCATGATGCTCTATGAGACCGCGCATATTGGCCCGGTGAAGGTGGTCAAGGACGGTGCGGAAGTGTTCTCGCTGCTCGAAAGCAACATGAACCTGACGCTGCGCGAAGACGAATCCGGCTTCGATTTCGACGGCGCCTTCAAAAGCATGAAGGCCGATCTGACCAAGACCGAAGATGCGCAGAGCAAGGATGCGATCGAGAAGCTCGCCCTGCAGCACGTCCAGGGCGACATCACCATGAAGGGCGCCTGGGAACTCGCCCCCGGCACGGTCGACATTTCGGAATTCGCCTTCGACTTCACCAACGTCGGCAAACTGAACCTCGGCTTCAAGATTTCGGGCTACACGATGGCCTTCATGAAATCGATGCAGGATGCGATGAAGGAATCCGAAACCAACCCGAACAAGGAGCAGTCGCAGCAGGCGCTCGGCCTCGCCATGCTCGGCCTGATGCAGCAGCTTTCCTTCGAAGCGGCGCAGGTGCGTTTCGACGATGCCTCGATCACCAAGCGTGCGCTTGATTACGCTGGCTCGCAGCAGAACATGTCGGGCAAGCAGATGGCGGATTCGCTGAAGGCGATGACGCCGATCATGCTGGCGCAGCTCAACATCCCGGAACTGCAGAACGCCGTTTCGGCTGCGGTCAACACCTTCCTCGACGACCCGAAGAGCCTGACCGTCAAGGCCGCTCCTGCAAAGCCGGTGCCCTTCCCGACGATCGTCGGTGCTGCCATGGGCGCTCCGAACACGTTGCCGCAAGTGCTCGGCGTCAAGGTTTCGGCCAACGACTGATCGCCTTACTCTTGCGGTGAAAGGCCCGGCAATGTGTGACTGACCCCAATAGTTGGTGTCAGTCACGGATTGCCGGGCCTTTTCGATTCAAACGCGGTGTCGGGCGAGTTCTGACATGGCGAGGCTTGCGATATCGAGCAACTCCTCGAGCGATGCGCCATCCCTTGCCTGCACGGACATGCCCTGCACGATAGCGCCGAGGAATCGCGCCAACGCACGCGGATTCGTCGCCGCGCTTATATCGCCCTCGCGGATACCACGCTCGATCCTTGCCGCAAAAGTATCCAGCGACCGACGGCGCAGCGCCGCGACATGGTCGGCGATCATGTCGTTCTCGCTGGCGCAATTCAACGCAGCCGTCGAAATCATGCAGCCTTTCGGATGTTCCGGTGCCGAAAATATCGCCGCCGACCCCTGCAATATCCGTTCGAAGGCAGAGACGGTATCGATCGGCTCGCCGAGCGCGGAAAAGGTACCGGCGCCCAGCGCTCTATATTGCTCCAACGCCGCGCGGTAGAGATCGGCCTTCGAGCGAAAGGCGGCATAGAGGCTTTGCGTCGTAATGCCCATGGCGGTCGTGAGATCGGCGATCGAGGCGCCTTCGTATCCATGCGCCCAGAAGGTCTCGCGGGCGGCCGCGAGAACCGTCTCGCGATCGAAGGCGGGCGGGCGGCCGCGGCGGCGCGCGGAAGGATTTTTCATCTCTGGACTATTTTTCATAACGATCACTCTAGATATTCCGCCTGATCCATCTAATTCAGGAATGGTCATTGTGATTATAGAAGGTTTGATCTGATGAGTCTTCCCCTCGAAACGACACGTGCCAACAAGAATTCCTTGCTTTCCGCGGGCGTCGACGCGGCAATTGCAGATGCGCTTGACGACAGGCGCCTGGTCGGAGCGGTCGTGCTCGTCGCCCGCGACGGAGAAATCATCCACCGCCGAGCAGCAGGCCTCGCCGACCGAGAAAACGGCCTGGCAATGCGCGAGAATACGATCTTCAGGCTTGCCTCTATCACCAAGCCCATCGTCACCGTCGCCGCGATGCGGCTCGTCGAGCAGGCGAGAATCGACCTTGACGACGCGGCGACCAGATGGCTGCCGGAATTCCGACCAAAGCTGCCCGACGGCAGCGAGGCGACCATTCGTATCCGCCACCTGCTGACCCATACATCAGGCCTCGGCTACAGCTTCTCAGAAGAGGACGACGGTCCCTATATCCGCGCCGGCATTTCCGACGGGCTCGACCAGCCGGGACTGGCGCTCACTGAGAACCTCAGGCGGATCGCCAGTGTGCCCTTGCGTTTCGCACCGGGCAGCGACTGGCAATATTCCCTTGCCATGGATGTTATCGGCGGCGTCATCGAGGCGGAAACCGGCGTGCCGTTGGCTGAGGCCGTCGCCGAACTGGTGACAAGACCACTCGGGCTTGCCGACACGGCGTTTTCGGTTCGTGACCGCAGCCGGCTCGCCGCCGCCTATATGAACGCTTCACCCGAACCGGCGCTGATGGGCGAAAATGCGCTGGTGATGTCGCTGATGGGTCCGATCCGCTTCGTCCCAGACCGCATTTTCGATCCCGCCTCCTATCATTCGGGCGGCGCCGGCATGGCGGGAACGGCTGATGACGTTCTGGCCGTACTTGAAACCATCCGCAGGGGCGGTGCACCGCTGCTCTCGAGCGACACCGTTGCGATGATGATGACCGACCAGGCCGGCGGGCACCGCCAGCGGTATGAACCCGGCTCGGGCTTCGGCTTCGGCTGGTCCGTCATCACCGATCCGGCCGAGGCAGGCGTCCCCTTCCCCAGAGGCACGGTGAAATGGGGCGGCGTCTACGGCCACAGCTGGTTCATCGATCCGGTCAACGGAGTGACCGTCGTTGCGCTGACGAACACGACGCTGGAGGGCATGTGGGGCAAGTTCACGGTCGATCTGCGCGAGGCGATCTACGCGGCCTTGTGAGCGACAGCAAAAGCCCGACGACACCTGAACGGTCGCCGGGCCTTTCCCATTCGGGATCGGACGATCCTCAGTCCTTCTTGACCGGCGGGATCGGCCGGATCGAAAGCTCGCGCAGCTGCGTCGGGGTTGCCGGGCTCGGGGCGCCCATCAGCAGATCCTGGGCCTGCTGGTTCATCGGGAACAGCGAGATTTCGCGCAGGTTTTTGGCGCCGACGAGCAGCATGACGATGCGGTCGATACCGAAAGCGGCACCACCGTGCGGCGGCGCGCCGTACTGGAAGGCGCGGTAGAGGCCGCCGAAGCGATCCTCGACATCCTGCTGGCTGAGACCGACCTTCTCGAAGGCCGCGACCATGGTTTCCGGCGACTGGTTGCGGATCGAGCCCGAGGCGATTTCGAAGCCGTTGCAGACGGCGTCATACTGGAAAGCCTTGATCGTCAACGGATCCTGGTTCTGCAACGCGTCCAGGCCGCCCTGCGGCATCGAGAACGGGTTGTGGGCGAAGTCGACCTTCTTGTCTTCCTCGCTCCATTCGAAGAAGGGGAAATCGACGATCCAGCACAGTTCGAAGCGGTCGCGGTCAACGAGGTTCAGTTCCTCGCCGGCCTTGGTGCGCGCCTCGCCGGCAAACTTGTAGAACTTTTCCGGTTCGCCGGCGACGAAGAAGCAGGCGTCACCATCGCCGAGACCAAGCTGGGTGCGGATCGCATCGGTGCGCTCCTCGCCGATGTTCTTGGCAAGCGGGCCGGCACCTTCGAGCTTGTCGTTTTCACTGCGCCAGAAAATATAGCCGAGGCCCGGCTGGCCCTGGCTCTGTGCCCAGGCATTCATGCGATCGCAGAAGGCGCGCGAGCCACCGGTCTTGGCCGGGATCGCCCAGATCTGGACCTTTGGGTTCGAGGCGATCATACCGGCGAAGACCTTGAAGCCGGAACCGGCGAAATGCTCGGTCACCGCTTCCATGACGATCGGGTTGCGCAGGTCCGGCTTGTCCGAACCATATTTGCGGATCGCTTCGTCATAGGGGATGCGCGGCCACTCCTTGGTGACCGGCTTGCCTTCGGCGAACTCCTCGAACACGCTTGTCATCAGCGGGCCCATCGTGTTCCAGACGTCCTCCTGGGTGACGAAGCTCATTTCGAGGTCGAGCTGGTAGAATTCACCCGGCAGGCGGTCGGCGCGCGGGTCTTCATCGCGGAAGCACGGCGCGATCTGGAAGTAGCGGTCGAAGCCGGCGACCATCAGCAGTTGCTTGTACTGCTGCGGCGCCTGCGGCAGCGCGTAGAATGTGCCGGGATGGATGCGCGACGGCACGAGGAAGTCGCGCGCGCCTTCCGGCGAGGAGGCCGTCAGGATCGGAGTCGTATATTCGGTGAAGCCGACATTGCCCATTTCGCGGCGCATGGCCGAGATCACCTGGGTGCGCTTGACAATGTTCTTATGCAGCGTTTCGCGGCGGAGATCGAGGAAGCGGTATTTGAGGCGGACGTCTTCCGGATAGTCCGGCTCGCCGAACACCGGAAGCGGCAATTCCTTGGCAGCGGAGAGCACTTCGATCTCCTGGGCGTAGAGCTCGATTTCGCCGGTCGCCATCGCCTTGTTGACGGTATCTTCGGTGCGGGCCTTGACGAGGCCGTCGATGCGGATGACCCATTCGCCGCGCACGGTCTCGGCCATCTTGAAGGCCGGGCTGTCCGGATCGGCGACGACCTGGGTGATGCCATAATGGTCGCGAAGGTCGATGAAGAGAACGCCGCCATGGTCGCGGACGCGATGGACCCAGCCGGAGATACGGACGGTCGAGCCGACATCCGTCTTGCGGAGGGCGGCGCATGTGTGGCTGCGATAGCGATGCATGATCTCAAATCCTGGAATGTGGCTTAAGACGGCAGCAAGGGTTCAAAGACCCTCAAGCGCCGACAAGAAAATCGGGCGGAAAAGCGCATGGACGCTCCGATTTGTCAAGGCTTGGCGCGTGCCGCCCACGCGTTTGGCACGCGTTTGTGGCAACGCAGCGGCCCGTATGCTGCGGCAGTTTGGCCGCGCTTCCCGTATTGATGAAGAAGCTGGTCAACTTTAAAAGGATCGGCATTCTCACTGTGGAGCGCCCGCATGCCCCTCCTGACCCGTCGCAATCTTCTCAAGGCATCCGCCGTGGCGGGCGCCTATGGCGTCGGCCTCGGCATTGCCGGCAAATTCGGGCCTGCCGAGGCGGCTCCCGAGCCGCAGTTGCTGACGGCTGTCAAGACCGAGGCGATGCTGACCGAGATCGGACCGACCCGGGAGATCATGAGCTGGGGCCATGACGGCATGCCGCCGGTTCTCAGGATGACGAAGGGACGCCCCTATGCGGCGCGGCTGAAAAACGGGCTCGACGAGCCGACGACGATCCACTGGCATGGGCTTCGCATCGATAACCGCATGGACGGCGTGCCCTTCATGACGCAGCCCTATGTCTATACCGGCGACAGCTTCGACTATGCCTTCACGCCGCCGGATGCCGGCACCTTCTGGTATCATCCGCATTGCAATACGCTGACGCAGATGGGGCACGGCATGACCGGGGTCCTCGTCGTCGAAGATCCGGCCGACCCTGAATTCGATGCAGAGGTTGTCCTGAACCTGCGCGACTGGCGGCTCGGCGGCGACGGACAGTTCATCGCCCCTTTCCGGCCGCGTGACGCCGCGAAGTCGGGCACCTACGGCACGGTGCGCACCGCCAACTGGCATCGGGAGCCGCAATATGACGCGCCGGCCGGCGGGCTGGTGCGGCTGCGCATCGCGGTCACCGACGTGACGCGGATCTTCTCGCTGAAGGTTGAAGGCGCCGATACGACCGTCATCGCCATCGACGGCAATCCGGTGCCGAAGCGTTTTCCCCTCGACCTGCTGCAGATCGGTCCGGGCCAGCGGCTCGATCTTGCCGTGCGCATGCCGGATAGAGAAGGCGCTGTCGCGACGCTCGAGGATATCCGCGGCACGACACCGAAGACGATCGCCAGCCTGCGTGCCACCGGGCCGTCGCTGAAGCGTGAGGTCGGTGATCTCGGGCCGCTTGCCGAAAATCCGGTGGCGAAGGCCGATCTTTCCACTGCCGAGCAGATCCCCTTGGTGCTGAGCGCCACCGCCGAGAATACCGCCACTGAGAGCATTTGCGGCACGCTCGGCTATAGTTTCTGGGCGATCAACAAGGTGCCGTGGCCGGGCGACACGCCGGATCCGACGGCGCCGCTGGCGGAATTGAAGCTCGGCCGGAGCTATGTTTTCAATCTGGAAAATGTCACGCCGCATGCGCATCCGATCCATCTGCACGGGATGAGCTTCACGGTGATCTTCTCTTCGACGCGGGAGGTGATGCCGCTCGTCTCCGATACCTATCTCATCCAGCCGGACGAGAAGGTGCAGCTCGCCTTCGTCGCCGACAATCCCGGCGACTGGCTGCTGCATTGCCATATCATCGAGCACCAGAAGACCGGAATGACCAGCTACCTCAGAGTGAGTTGAGGCAGTCTGTGCCGCAGTTTGGACGTAATTCTTAGCCAGCAATGCGCGAAGCTTATGCTGTTGTATTGACATATCGAAGCGAAAGGAGAAGGAAGGTTCAACCGACCTTTTCCTTGCGAATGAAATGATATGATCGAAACCACCGCCGATTTGGCGGCCGCCTGCAAAGAGCTGGCCAAGTCCGACTTCATCACCATTGACACCGAATTCCTGCGCGAGACGACCTTCTGGCCGGAGCTTTGCCTGATCCAGATGGCAAGCCCGACGACCGAAGTGCTCGTCGATCCGCTGGCCAAGGGCATCGATCTTGCCCCCTTCTTCGAGCTGATGGCCGATACGAAGGTGCTGAAGGTCTTTCACGCGGCCCGCCAGGACATCGAAATCATCTTCAATCGCGGCAATCTCATTCCGCATCCGATCTTCGACACGCAGGTCGCCGCGATGGTCTGCGGTTTCGGCGACAGCGTCTCCTATGATCAGCTGGTCAGCCGCATCAAGAACATCCATATCGACAAGTCGTCGCGCTTCACCGACTGGAGCCGCCGGCCGCTCTCCGACAAGCAGCTGGAATATGCGCTGGCCGACGTCACCCACCTGCGCGACGTCTATCTGTCGCTGAAGGCGGAACTCGATCGCGAAGGCCGCACCTCCTGGCTCTCTGAGGAAATGGACATTCTCGAGGCGCGCGAAACCTACGATCTGCATCCTGACGATGCCTGGCAGCGGCTGAAGATGCGCCTGCGCAAGCCGCAGGAGCTGGCGATCCTGAAATTTGTCGCCGCCTGGCGCGAACGCGAGGCGCGTTCGCGCAACGTGCCGCGTTCGCGGGTGCTGAAGGATGATGCGATCTACGAGATCGCCCAGCAGCAGCCCAAGGATACCGAAGCGCTCGGCCGGTTGCGCACCATTCCCAAAGGCTGGGAGCGCTCGACTTCCGGCGCCGCCGTCATCGAGGCCGTCAACGCAGCACTCGCTCTTCCGAAAGCCGATATGCCACATGTGCCGCGCCAGGCGCAGGCGCCCGAAGGGGCCGCTGCTGCCGTCGAATTGCTAAAGGTACTCTTGAAGCTGATTTCGGAAAAGCACGGCGTGGCGCCGAAGGTGATCGCCAACAGCGAAGATCTCGACAGGATCGCCGCCGAGGGCGAGAAGGCCGAAGTCGCGGCCCTCAACGGCTGGCGGCGCGATCTTTTCGGCGAGCCGGCGCTGCAGCTGATCCAGGGTCAGATCGCTCTGCGCTTCGTCGGCCGCAAGGTCGAAACGGTCAGCCTCTAGGTTCAAGTGCCTCGGCGCCTTTGCGCGTCCGCGGGGCGTTGTAAGACGATATTCGAATTCGCTTGACGCTTTTTTCGCAGCTGAAACAATGGCTGACGGCAAATCACGGCGAAGAGGCGGCATGCGGGAAATATCTCCGACGCAGAACTGGATCCTGATCACGATGGTTCTGGCTGCCAGCGGCGTCGTCTATGATCTAATGTTCTACTCCAACCAGACGCCCGTTGTCGGCGCGATCTTCGCGCTGTTCATCGGCATGCCGATCATCGCCTTCGAGCGCAAGGCGCTGTTCCGCACGCTGTACAGACGTATTCAGAAGCTGCCGACCTTCGCTTTCATCATCAGCGAGCTGGTGATCTACGAAATCCTGATGAGCATCGGCTTTGCCTGTGCCGCTCTGCTGCTCTCATCGCTCGGCATGGTGAAGCCAACGTCGTTCCTCGATCTCGTCATCATGCCCTACGAGGTCTTCCTCTATGCGCTTGCCGTCTGCTCGGCGCTGATCTTCATCCTGCGCGTGCGGGAACTGCTCGGCCGCGAGGTATTCGTCAGCATGCTCGTCAGCCGCTACCGCAATCCGGTCAGGGAAGAGCGTGTCTTCCTGTTCATCGATCTGGTCGACTCGACGGCTTTTGCCGAAAAGCACGGCGACCTCCGCGCCCAGCAATTGCTGAGCTCGCTGTTTGCCACCTTCGCCGAGCCAGTCAGGCGCCATAAGGGCATGATCAACGACTATGTCGGCGATGCGGCAATCATCACCTGGCCGCTTGCCCGCGGCATCAAGGGCGCGCGCTGCGTGCGCTGCATCTTCGACATTCTCGCCGATATCGAAGCCAACGCCGCCGGCTGGCGGAGAAGCTACGGACAGGTGCCGAAGCTGCGCGCCGCCCTTCACGGCGGCGAGATCATCACCGCCGAAATTGGCGTCGATCATCACAAGATCAGCTATTTCGGCGACACGGTGAACACCACCGCCCGCCTGGAAACGCTCTGCCGCAGCCTGAACCGGCCAGTGCTGATTTCGGCCGAACTTGCGCGGCGCATGAAATTTCCCGACGATATTTCCTGCGAGGATCTCGGCACCCATGCCGTCAAGGGGCGCGGCCAGGCGCTCGGCGTCATGGCGCTTTCCTCGCGCGCCGTCACCGTGCTGAACACACCTGCCGTCATTCTGCACGGCTGAGCAAACGCTTTTAACCCGCGTCACCAAAGCTTCACCCAACCGTCAATTCGCTGACACGGAAGCCCTGCAAAGCGGATGCCATTCGCATTCGTTCCATGGGGATATTATGAAGAACGTCCTTTTTGCTTCCGTATCGCTTTTCATCCTGATGACCGGCTCCGCTTCGGCCGACCAGCAGCAGTTTCCGGCCAAGCTCGCCGGCCAGGCGATCCTGCCTGCGAACACCATCGTTGCGGCTCCGGCCGATGCCCCTGAATTCCTCAAGCATTCCGGCAAGTTCACGACGGCGGACCGCAAGCGCACCGAAGCGCTCGGCACCGTTCCCGGCAAGGACGGCGCCCGCGTCACCGACCTGAGGCTCCCCTTCGACGGTCAGGCGATCCAGGGTTTCTCCGGCATCAAGACGATGGCCGACGGCACCTTCTGGACGCTGACGGACAACGGCTTCGGCTCGAAGGCCAATTCCTCCGACGCCATGCTCTTCCTGCACCAGATGAAGTTCGACTGGGCAGCCAACAAGGCCGAAGTCGTCAAGAACCTCTTCCTCTCCGATCCGAACAAGATCGCCCCCTTCCCGGTCGTGCTGGAAGGCACCGATACGCGTTACCTCACCGGCGCCGATTTCGACATCGAATCGATCCAGCCGGTTGCCGACGGTTTTTGGCTCGGCGACGAATTTGGCCCCTACATCCTGAAGGTCGACACCGCAGGCCGCCTCACCGACGTCATCCCGACGACGCTCGACAGCAAGCCGGTGCTTTCGCCCGACAATCCGCTGATCCAGCTCCCGGGCAACCCGGCTGCCAAGATGCCCGTCTTCAACCTGAAGCGCTCCGGCGGCTTCGAAGGCCTCGCCATGTCGAAGGACGGCACCAAGCTCTACGGCCTGCTCGAAGGCGCCATCTATAAGGATGACGGCCAGATGGAATCGGCCGACGGCCACACCGCCGTCCGCATCATCGAGTTCGACGTCGCCGCCAAGAAGTGGACCGGCCGCAGCTGGCTCTATCCGTTCGAGGACAAGGGTGTCTCGATCGGCGACTTCAACATGCTCGACGACACCACCGCTCTCGTCATCGAGCGCGACAGCGGCGCCGGCACCAAGGACAAGGCCTGCGCCGAACCGAAGCAACCGAAGCCGGATTGCTTCGAGGCCCCGGCCGAACTGAAGCGCGTCTACAAGATCGAGTTCAACGACGCCAATGCCGGCAAGGCCGTCCGCAAGATCGGTTATATCGACCTGTTGAATATCCAGGATCCCGACAACAAGAAGAAGGCCGGAGCCAAGGACGGCGTTTACGACATGCCGTTCGTGACGATCGAAAACGTCGACCGTGTCGACGCCACCCACATCATCATCGGCAACGACAATAACCTGCCCTTCTCGGCCGGCCGCACCGTCGACAAGGCTGACAATAACGAGTTCAGCCTGCTTGAGGTTGGCGAGTTTTTGAACGCGAAATAAGTTTGGGTTGATGTGAGATGGAAGGGGCGGTGCGTGAGCGCCGCCTTTTTCGTTTGGTTTGGTGGGTACATCGTACGGCATCCATGCCAGGCCCCTCTGCCCTGCCGGCCATCTCCCCCACAGGTGGGGAGATCACAAGTGGCTCACGCCACCTGCCCATCTACCGTTTCGTCGCGCTGCCACGCCAATTGTTTTGGGAAACCGGTGCGCCCGGCGATCTCCCCACCTGTGGGGGAGATGGCCGGCAGGCCAGAGGGGACTGGCACGGCACGACGACCATTGCACCACCCTACTCGAACCGGAACGCCAGCCTCTTGTTCGTCAACCTCGATAGCTGCTGCAATCGCCCGTCCAGGCGTTCGCCGGCGAAATCGCGGTATTCGGGGGGCACGACGAATTCGAGGTCAAGGTCCGGGTTCGACGATTTGCGGAAGCTCAGGCTTTTGACGATGCCGGGCATCGAGGCCGAGAACAGATAGACGACGCGCAGCATACCGCCGAGCAGCTTGGCGCGTTCGATGAACTGGGGGGTGGCGATCTGCGCCAGAGGGCCGGTGGCGCCGTCATCGTGCAGGCCTTCGAAACGGTAGTAATTTGTCAGCGCGATGAAGGCGCGGCCGGGATGGCTGATGCCGACGAAGGAGGAGTGGGCGATGACGTTCAGCGCCTGTAGGCCGCGATAGTCAGGATGGGCGCGCCAGCTGATATCGGCAAGCAGACAGGCGGCCTGACGATAGCGGCTTTCCTCTTCGGTTTCCTGGACGCCGAACAAGGGCATCATGCGGCCCGTCCATTCCGCCAGCTCACGGGCATGCTCGGGCGAACGGGCACGCAGGATCGCCAGCTCGCCGGCAGCGGCCAGCAGCGGATCCAGGCGGCGCTCGGCCTCCGACAGCAGCGAATAGAGATATCCCTCGCGCACGCCCTGCGCCGAGAAGGAAATGACCGATGGTTTCATCGCGCTCAGCACTTCCGTCATGGCGACGGCGCCGAAGGGCAGCAGCGAACGGCGGTGCTTGGAAACGGCCTGAAACGCAGGCTCCCTCGAATCACGCGCACTTACCACCTGTTCGAGGAACAGCATTATCGCTTCAAGCGATACCTCGTAGCCCTGCATCATGTGCAGCGGATAGTTTGTGATTTCCATGTGCAGCTTGGCGATGTTTCGCCAGGTGCCGCCGACGGCGTAGAAGGTGCGCCCCTCGCCTTTCGACAAGAGCTTTGCCGTCTTCACCTGCTTGCGGGCAAAGGTGCGTGCCTTGGAGAGCGAGCCGCCGGCATATTCCGACAGGCGCAGGCCGCCGAGCGGCAGCGTGATGCCCTTGCCAAACTCCTTGCCCTTGATATCGATCAGCTCAAGCGAGCCGCCGCCGAGGTCGCCGGCGATGCCATCAGGATTGAAGAAGCCGCTGATGATGCCGAGCGAGGCGAATTTCGCCTCCTCCTCACCGGAGAGCACACGGACCTTACGGCCGAGGATGGTTTCCGCCTGGTGGATGAAATCGGGCCCATTGCTCGCCTCGCGGGCGGCGGCCGTCGCCAGCACATACATGGTGGCGGCGCGCGCCTGATCGGACAGGGCCTTGAAACGGTGCAGCGCCGCCAGGGCCCTGATGACGCTGTCTTCATCCATCTTGCCGGTGACGGCTATGCCTTTGCCGAGGCCGCAGAGGACCTTTTCGTTGAAAAGAATGGTCGGCGAGCGGGACATGCCTTCGTAGACGACGAGACGAATGGAATTCGATCCAATGTCGACAACGGAGACCGGGGCGATCCCCGGAAGGCGCCCCTGGGCTTCAGATTCAACCATTTAGGTCCAGTTTTACTTGTTGTTGCGGCCTTCGAGCAGGCCGGCGATCAGTTTCGGCGCGCTGGACTTCAGAGCTTCACCACGGCCTGACAGGCTCGGATTGGTCATGAAGTACTGCTGCGCATTGAACGGTTCCTCGCCTCTGCGCACTTCCATGCGCCGCGACGTACCGTCGGGCAATATCTCGTAGCTTTGTTGATTGTCAATCACGTTGCCGAGCATAATCTGGGACAAAACCTGCTCGTGAACGGTCGGATTCGTCAGCGGAACCATGGTTTCGACGCGTCGGTCGAGATTTCTCGGCATCATGTCGGCCGAACCGATATAAACCAGCGCCTTGTCGGACGGCAGGCCGTGGCCGTTGCCGAAGCAAAATATGCGGCTGTGTTCGAGGAAGCGGCCGATGATCGACTTGACGCGGATATTCTCCGAAAGACCGGGCACCTGCGGACGCAGGCAGCAGATGCCGCGCACGACAAGATCGATCTCGACGCCGGCATGGCTGGCGCGATAGAGCGCGTCGATGATGTCGGGATCGACAAGCGAATTCATCTTCATCCAGATCGCGGCCGGGGCGCCATTCCTGGCATGCTGGATCTCTTCCTCGATGTGGCGCAGGATGCGCGGGCGCATCGTATAGGGCGAGATGGCAAGCTGCATGCCCTGTTCCGGCTCACCGTAGCCGGTGATGAAATTGAAGATGTTCGCCATGTCGTGGGCGATGACCGGATTGCAGGTGAAATAGGACAGGTCGGTATAGATCTTCGCGGTGATCGGGTGGTAGTTGCCGGTTCCCAAGTGGCAATAGGTCCGGAGCTTGCCTTCCTCGCGGCGGACGACCATCGACATCTTGGCGTGGGTCTTGAGCTCGATGAAGCCGAAGACGACCTGCACGCCGGCGCGCTCGAGATCGCGCGCCCAGCGGATGTTCGCCTCCTCGTCGAAGCGGGCCTTGAGCTCGACCAGCGCCGTCACCGACTTGCCGGCTTCGGCGGCATCGACCAGCGCACGCACGATCGGGCTGTCGTTGGAGGTGCGGTAAAGCGTCTGCTTTATCGCCAGGACGTCAGGATCGCGCGCAGCCTGGAGAAGGAACTGGACCACCACGTCGAAAGATTCATAGGGGTGATGGACGACCATGTCCTTTTCGCGGATGGCTGCGAAGCAGTCGCCGGCATGTTCGCGGACGCGCTCGGGAAATCGCGCATTGTAGGACGGAAACCTGAGATCCTCGCGGGGCGCTTTGGTGATCTCGGACAGAGTGTTCAGCGCCAGAAGGCCCGGCAGAACGGCGACGCGATTATCTGGGATGTTCAGCGCCTGGACGACGAACTGGCGCAGCGAAGCCGGCATTTCCGAGTCGGTCTCGATGCGGATGACCTTGCCGCGGCGGCGGCGCTTCAGCGCCGTTTCGAAGAAGCGGACAAGATCCTCCGCCTCTTCCTCGACTTCGATATCGCTGTCGCGGATGACGCGGAACGTACCGGAGCCCTGCACTTCGTAACCCGGGTAGAGCCGATGGATGAAGATGTTGGCGACATCCTCAAGCGTGATGTAGCGGATGGTGTTTCCATCATCCGGCAGACGGACGAAGCGGTCGAGCGCCGGCGGCAGGCGTAGCAAGGCCGTCATCGGCTCGCGGCCGTTCTTGCTGACGAGCTGCAGGCCGATCGAGAAGCCGAGATTCGGAATGAAAGGGAACGGATGGGCTGGATCGATCGACAGCGGCGTCAGAACCGGAAAGATCGCCTGTTCGAATTCGGTGGCAAGCCACTGGCGGTCGGCATCGCTCAAGGCGCCGGGGCGGACGATCAGTATGTCTTCCTTGGCGAGATATTGCTGCAGCACGGCGAGCGAGGCCTGCTGCTCCATCTGCAGATGGTCGATCTCCTGCAGGATCGAATCGAGCTGCTCGGCCGGCGTCTTGCCGTCCGGACTGCGGATGACGATGTTCTGGCGTACCTGGCCCTCGAGGCCGGCGACACGCACCATGAAGAATTCATCGAGGTTGGCAGCCGAGATCGACAGGAAGCGGACCCGCTCGAGCAGCGGATGCTCGGTATTCAAGGTTTCTTCCAGGACACGGCGGTTGAACTGCAGCCAGGAGAATTCTCGGTTGATGAAGCGCTCGGGGCTCTTGAGCAGCTCTTCCAGCGGGGGCGTGTTGTCGTTGGTTTCCGGAGTGAGTTCCTGATGCTCTGCGACTGCGCTATCCATGGTCTACCCCGTTCTCAATCGCCGAAGGCAATTATATCAGTTTCACGACGGAACTGTGACAGTCAATCGGCCGAGTCCGAATTTCCCAATTCATTCAATACTTCAGCAGCAAGAGACCGGGTGATCTTCGTGCCCCGTGACAGGGCGAGCCTGTCAAGCCGTTCGACGATCATCTGGGCCGCGTTCAGCGACCGCTCCATCCGGTTGACGATATAGAGCACGAGTTTGTCATCTATATAAAGCTGGCGGTCGGCGAACAGCTTGACGATCACCTGCGACAACAGCGCCTCGTCGGGTTCGCCTATCTCGACGACGGTCGCAGCCTTCAGGCGCGAGCGCAGATCGGGCAGCAAAACCGGCCAGGAGATCGGCCAGAGACGGCTGGTCATCAACAGGCTGGTGCCGTTTTCGCGCACGCTGTTGATGACATGGAAGAGCGCATTGTCGTCGAAGCCGAGCCGGTCGGCATCCTCGAACAATACCGGCCCGGCGGCGGCGGCAATCGCCGCCTCCGAGCCCAGCTCGGGATGGATGTCGACGGCGCCGCTCAATTCCCGCCAGATGCCGGCGAGATGCGATTTTCCCGAACCGACCGGGCCGGCGAGCACGACGACCGGCGACGGCCATGCCGGCCAGGCATCGACGATCGACACCGCGGCGGCGAGGCGCTCCGAGATCAGGAGATCGTCGCGGCCGCTGGCGGCATCGTGCGAAAAGACCAGCGGCAACTGCTCTCCGGCCTTGCGCTTCAGATCAGCGTTCTTCACGTCATTCATTGGGAACTGATTTCGTCTTCCGGGCGCGGCCACCGAGCGACCCGCCAAAATAAAGATCACTCTGAAGGTAGCGTGAAAGCGCAAAACGAACAAGGACGCCGACCGCCGCGGCGGCCGGCACGGCGACCAGAAGCCCTACGAAACCGAAGAGCGCGCCGAAGGCAAACAGCGCAAACATCAGCCAGACCGGATGCAGGCCGACGCTGGAGCCGACGAGCTTCGGCTGCAGGATATTGCCCTCCAGGAACTGGCCGCTGAAGAAGACGGCCAGCACCAGGCCGATCCAGGGATAATCCGGCCAGAATTGCACAAGCGCCACGCCGATGGCGAGCACGAGGCCAACCAGCGAGCCGACATAAGGAATGAAACTGATCATGCCGGCGAAGAGCCCGATCAGCAGGCCGAAATTCAGACCGACGAGAGATAGGCCGACGGCATAATAAATGCCGAGGATGAGGCAGAGCGAGCCCTGGCCGCGGATGAAGCCGGCGATCGCCTGGTCGATCTCCTTGGCGATCTGGCGGACATCATTGATATAATCGCGTGGGATCCACTGATCGACCTTGGCGACCATGCGGTCCCAATCGAGCAGGATGTAGAAGGCGACGACGGGAGTGACGACGAGCAGCGATATGACGTCGACGATCGCCTTGCCGGAATTCCAGATCTGCGCGAAGAGCCCGGTCAAGAAGCCCATGCCTTCGGAGAGGATGCCGGAGAGATTGTCCTTGATCGTGCCTGCCTGGCTCTTGACCCAGTCCGGCAGCAGCGAATTCTGCGTCTGGGTGACAAACTGCTGCAACTGGTTGATATAACCCGGCAGCCGCTCGGCGAAATCGTTGAACTGACTGACGAGCACCGGAATGAGGATCATCAGCGCCAGGGCGAAGGTGATGACGAAGGCGATCAGGATGACGACCGTCGCCATCATGCGGCTCAGACCCAGCCGCTCCAGCCGGTCGGCCACCGGATCGAGGAAATAGGCGATCGCCATGCCGGCGATGAAGGGCAGCAGGATCGAGCTGAAAACATAGAGAAAGACGATGAAGAAGGCGAGCACGCCCAGCCAGAAGAAAATCTGACGCTTGAGACTGTTGCCGCTGACTTGCTGTGGCATCGCTTCCCCGCTGATCGCTTTCCGCCGCCAAACGCCGCATTCGAACCGACGCGGCCATTCAGCACATAGGATGCAGGCGCAAAGATGGTCAACCCTGTCGCGGCAAATCCCGGAAAGGCCGGTTGAAGACGCGGGAAATTGGGGGCTTTTGCCATGCGGCGCTTGCATAAAAGCCCCTGTCATGCAATTGCGACCGGCAGATGACGCGGCATGTTAGCCGCCTGAAAATAGCCATCGGAGACCAGCATGAGCCAGTCTGGGAAAAACGGCCTGACCTACAGCGATGCGGGCGTCGACATCGATGCCGGCAACCTCCTCGTCGAGAAGATCAAACCGGCGGTGCGCTCGACCCGACGCCCCGGCGCCGATGGCGAGATCGGCGGCTTCGGCGGGCTCTTCGATCTCAAGGCCGCGGGCTTTACCGATCCGGTTCTCGTTGCCGCCAATGACGGTGTCGGCACCAAGCTGAAGATCGCGATCGATGCCGATTATCACGACAGCGTCGGCATCGACCTCGTCGCCATGTGCGTCAACGATCTCGTCGTTCAGGGCGCCGAGCCGCTGTTCTTCCTCGATTATTTCGCCACCGGCAAGCTCGACCCCGACCAGGGCGCGGCGATCGTCGGCGGCATTGCCGCCGGCTGCCGGCAGGCGGGTTGCGCGCTGATCGGCGGCGAGACGGCCGAAATGCCCGGCATGTATTCCTCCGGCGACTATGATCTCGCCGGTTTTGCTGTCGGCGCTGCCGAACGCGGCAAGCTGCTGCCCTCGGGCGATATCGCCGAGGGCGATGTGATCCTCGGCCTCGCCTCCTCCGGCGTGCACTCCAACGGTTTCTCGCTGGTGCGCAAGATCGTCGAACTCTCCGGCCTCGGCTGGGACGCACCGGCGCCATTTTCCGAAGGCAGGAAGCTCGGCGAAGCCCTGCTGGAGCCGACCCGCATCTATGTGAAGCCGTTGCTGAAGGCGATCCGCGAGACCGGCGCCATCAAGGCGCTCGCCCATATCACCGGCGGCGGCTTCCCGGAAAATATTCCGCGGGTGCTGCCGAAGCATCTGGCGGCCGAGATCGATCTTGCCGCCGTCAAGGTTCCGCCGGTCTTCTCGTGGCTCGCCAGGACGGGCGGCGTCGAAACCAAGGAGATGCTGCGCACCTTCAACTGCGGCGTCGGCATGATTGTCGTCGTCGCCGGCGAGAATGTCGCGACCGTTTCCGCCGCCCTCGAAGCCGAGGGCGAGACCGTCGTCACGCTCGGCCGCATGATCGCTCGCGACGAAGGTGCCACCGGCACAGTCTATAAGGGCACACTTGCTGTATGAGCACGCCGCGCAAACGCGTCGTCGTCCTCATATCCGGCGGCGGCTCCAACATGATGGCCCTGGTTGCGGCGGCGAAAGCCGCCGACTACCCGGCCGAAATCGTGGGCGTGATCTCCGACAAGGCGGAGGCCGGCGGGCTTGCCAAGGCGGCCGCCGAAGGCATCGCCACCTACGCCTTTCCCCGCAAGGAGTATGCCAGCAAGGATGCGCATGAGGCGGCGATCTTTTCGGCACTCGACGAACTTTCGCCCGATATCCTCTGCCTGGCCGGCTATATGCGACTGCTCACGCCGACCTTCATTCAGCGTTACGAAGGCCGGATGCTCAACATCCACCCTTCCCTGCTGCCGCTGTTTCCCGGCCTGCATACCCATCAGCGCGCGATCGACGCCGGCATGCGCATCGCCGGCTGCACCGTGCATTTCGTCACCGAAGGCATGGATGAAGGGCCGGTCATCGGCCAAGCCGCCGTCCCGATCCTTTCCGGCGACACGGCCGAAAGCCTTGCCGCCCGCGTGCTGACCGTCGAACACCAGATTTATCCGCAGGCACTGCGGCTCTTCGCCGAAGGCCGCGTGACGATGGAAGGCGGCAAGGCCATCGGCGAAGAGGCTTCGGCCGTTGCGCCCAAGGCCCAGCTCATCTCGCTGATCGGCGACCGCTGTTAGGTTGCTGATATACCTGCCAGGCATGTAGCTTTCCCAAATACCATGCGCACAACCGCTGCAGCGCATATACCCGTTGGCAGGAACGAGCCCCTGATCGAACAGGCGCGGCAAGCCTTCCAACTCCTTTTCGATCAGCGTAATCTCCCGGCGTCTGCCGGTTTTCCTGCAGTCATTTCTCAGTGCAGCTGTGGCTGTTGCGATACAAAAGGAATGAAACAAGAAACAAGTTGTACGTCATGAGGCAAACAATCTGTGATTCCAGCGCTCGCGACATGAAGGATAAGGCGATAATCACCCCACTCTCATCGTCTCAGCCATTTTTGGTTCTTCCTCTAAGCCAGCGCTTGGCTAAGAGAACAATGTTTCCAATGATCACGTAGGACGACAAAAACAACACCGGAAGATGGATCGCAACAGATCCGTAACCTCCTCTTTCGCACATGGTCTCCATCGAGGATTCACTTAAAACAATCTTGGATCCAGCCAATATGGTGGTGAACGGATAGCTGAAAAGAACAAAACATATTATGATAAATATAAACATACCTCTGTCATAAACATAACAAAAAATAACGGAACTCAATGAAATAACTATAAGAGCCAATCCTGGGTATTTATACACCAACGCTATGGCATTTAATAAAGAAGCAACCGACTTCTGGCACTGTATGTATCTACCGCCTATGTAGATCTTCGGGATTTCATATTGGTTATCATAGTAAATTGATATAATAATTACAGATACTGTTGCAATTCCACTTAAAACCAGAGGCAGCAGCCCCCACTCCTTGTGCAGCAACCTTGGCTCAGATGACATCTTGATTCCGCATCGTTGGCAGTCTTGTTCAGTCCGGGTACCGCCGACGAGAAAGCCCGTTTCGCCGTGATCTCGTCATTCTGTCTCGACGCTCAGACGTGCCGCTAAGCCGCCAACGCCCGCAACGGATGCAGCGTACCGTCGCTGTAGACGAAGCGACCGGCGCGGAAGGTGGCTCGGATGCGGTTGATGTCGCCCCGCTCGACCACGACCAAATCGGCGCGCTGGCCGATGGCGATTTCGCCGCGGTCCGATAGGCCGGCGGAGCGGGCGGCGTTGCCGGTCGCCATGGCGACGGCTGAAGGCAGGCCGCCTTCCACCATCTCGGCGAGCTTGAAGATGCCGGGCACAAAGGCGGCCGGATGATAATCGGCGGCGATGACGCTGAGCAGGCCGGCCCTTGCGGCGTCGAGCGCGCTGAGATTGCCCGACATCGACTGGCCGCGCAGCGCGTTCGGCGCGCCCATCAGCGTCCAGAGGCCGCGGCGGCGCGCCTCTTCGGCCGCGGGTGCAGTGACCGGAAACTCGCTGATGGTGACGCCGAGATCGTGCATTTCGGCGACCTTCTCGACGCTGTCGTCGTCATGCGAGGCAAGCGAGAGCTTGTGCTTCAGCGACAGCGCAACGATCTCCTTCAGCTTGGCTTCGATTTCGGGGTTATTGCGCATGGCGATGCGCTTGGCGACGATCTCGGCGGCCATCTCCTCGGAGATGGCGCGGCGCTCGGAAATGCTGAGGATATAGCTCTGCAGGTTGTTGTACTGGCCCTGGCCGGGCGTGTGGTCGGTGAGCGACACCATGTCGATCTGATCGGCATTCAGCAGGCGCTCGAGCGCGGCAGCGGCGCCGATATTGGTGATTTCATAGCGGGCGTGGACGCGGTGATCGATCAGCAGATCATCGCGCAGCCGGTTGATGCCCTCGATCACCGCCGAGGTGGTCTCCAGCGAGCGGACGTGACCGTAAACACTTTCGGTGGCGAAGGAGACGGCGGCAAAGGCGGTGGTGACACCGGCGGCGGCAAGCTTCTTGTCGAGTTCGTGGATGCCGAAATCGATCGGCATCGTCGCGTTCGGCCGCGGCGCGATCTCTCGCTCGATCATGTCGCCATGGAGATCGACGAATCCCGGCATCAGCAGCCGCCCGCCGCCATCGATGGCAGCCCCGGCGACCGGCTCGGGCCTGATTTCGGCGATGGCGCCGTCTTCGACCCGCACGGAACCTTCACTCACCACCTCGTTTGGCAGAACGAGGGTGAAATTGCTGAGCCACATGGGCTTTCTCCTGATCGCATCGATGATTGACAGACCGCAGCGGATAGAACCGCTTCGTGACAAACGTATGAAATTTCGAACGCCACAACCGGGATCGCGAAACCGTCTTGAGCCCACCCCGGCGGGCTTGCCCGAGACCGCTCATCCGCTATCGAAGTTTATGCCTGTTCAACAGAGCCCATTGCAGCAGCATGATCGTCTTGGCGTCGAAGATCTCGCCGTTTTCGATCATTTGGGCGGCCTCATCGAGCGGGACTTCGAGAACCTCGATATCCTCGTGCTCCTCGTCCAGGCCGCCGCCTTCCGCCACGCGGTCGGCGATATCTATCAGCGAGACGAAGAAGTGGACGACTTCGGTGATGGCGCCGGGCGAAGTGTAGCATTTGAACAGGAAACGCGCGTCGCGCAGGTGGTAACCGGTTTCTTCCATCGCCTCGCGGCGGATCGCCTGTTCGGGATGATCGTCATCGAGAAGGCCGGCCGGCACCTCGATCATCCAGGCGGGATCACCGTTGATATGAACGGCAAGGCGGAACTGGCGGACGAGAACGACGAGGTCGCGCTTGGGATCATAAAGCAGGATGCAGGCTGCCGGCGTGCGGTGGTAGACCTCGCGCTTCAAGCGTTGGGTCGCGCCCTTGCGGTCGATGTAATCGAGCAGATAGCTGCTGAGCTTCGTCCACCCATTCGACAGCGTTTCCGTGCTGACGATCTTCACGCGTGATTTCGGCTGCATCATGCTGTGTCCTTGCGAAGCCAGACCTTGTTATCGTGCACGGCCGCCCCGCCATAGGGCGCGACCGGGTCGGCGCCGGTGAGCACGTTGATGCCCTCGCCATCGATATGCGCCTTGTTCGGCCAGAGGCCTTCGGCGATCAGCACGCCAGGCTTCACCTCGGTGGTGACGCGGGCATGGATGCGCAGGTCGCCGCGGCTATTGCCGATGCGGACCAGATCGCCGTGGGCGATGCCATTGGCTTCAGCGTCGGCCGGATTGATCATCACCTCGGGACGGCCCTCTTTCTGACGCGACGTCTTGGTCTCGGCGAAGCTCGAATTCAGGAAGTTGCGCGCCGGCGAGGTGGCCAGACGAAAGGGATGGTCGGTATCAGCGACTTCGATGACATCGACCTGATCGGGGAATACAGGCAGCTCCCCATGCGGCCCGAGCAGGCCGACCGCCGCCGGCGGCTTGTTCGGCGCCGGCTGATCGATCCAGTCCGGGCGGAAATGAAACTTGCCGTCGGGATGGGCAAAGCCGTTCAGGAAATGCGCCTCCTCGAAAGCCGGCTGGCGATCGAACCATTTGTGCTCGAGGAAATGGTCGTAACCCGGCAGGCCGCTCGATTCCAGCAAGCGATCGACCATTTCGCGGGCTGAAAAGCCGAAGCCGGGGCGATCGGCGATGCCGAGGCGTTTGGCCAGTTCCTCGATGACGAAGAGATTGGTGCGCACACTTGGCGGCGGCTCGACCAGCTTCGGCCCGAGCAGGATATGGTTCTGGCCGCCGGCCCGGTAGATATCGTCATGCTCGACGAACATCGTCGCCGGAATGACGATATCGGCGATCTCCGCCGTCTCGGTCATGAACTGCTCGTGCACGGCGACGAACAGGTCGTCGCGGGCAAAACCGCGTCTGACGAGGCGCTGCTCGGGGGCGATGTTGGCCGGATTGGTGTTCTGGATCAGCATCGCCGTCACCGGGCCGCGATGGCGCAGCGCCACCGGATCGCCGGTCAGCACCCGGCCAATCTGCGACTGATCGAGCATGCGGATATCGCCGTCCTTCATCGAGCGGCCGGTCAGTTCCGCATTGTTCATGCGGAAGATATCGTTGTTGGAATGGAAGGCGCCGCCGCCCTCATATTGCCAGGAGCCGAGCACGGTGGCGACCGAGGCGGCCGCATGCATGGCGACCGCGCCATTGCGCTGGCGGGTGAAGCCGTAGCCGAGGCGGAAGAAGGTCTTTTTCGTCGTGCCGACGAGGCGGGCAAAGGCTTCGATCTCCTCGACCGAAAGGCCGGTGATATCGGCGGCCCATTGCGGCGTCTTCGTTTTCAGATGCGCTTCGAGGCCGGCGGGATCATCGGCATAGCGCGCCATGTAGTCGCGGTCGGCATGGTCGTCGCGGAAGGCGATGTGCATGACGGCGCAGGCCCGTGCCGCATCGGTGCCG
>Ga0209051_1000199_pt1 | contig 106517 bp, 81 predicted proteins | sample AraplaCvi_mMS_r2_2_FD_184286 | JGI IMG/M metagenome (GOLD analysis project Ga0209051, IMG submission 184286) | Arabidopsis root microbial communities from North Carolina, USA - plate scrape MF_Cvi_mMS_r2 (SPAdes) (version 2) | ecosystem: Host-associated > Plants > Roots > Endosphere | place...
ATGAATTCCTTATCGGCGCTTTAGGTAGAAAGGGCGGAACGAGAAGTCTCCCACGGTCCGTACTGGCTAGAGTCGGAATCGAGCTTTTAGTCCCGCCCACCCCTTCAAGTCTAAACATACAAGCGAGCCTGCTCGCGATGACGGTGTCACATCCGACATTGATGTGCCAGACACACCGCTTCGCGAGCAGGCTCGCTCCCACAGGTTCCGCATTCTCTCCAAGAACCCACAGCTACATGCCTTTCCGCCGCTCCGCCCGCGCCACCCGCTGCACTTCCTGGCGCACTTCTTCCAAGACTTCCTGCACATACAAGATATGCCGGCTCGACACTTCCCGAGCCAGCTCGGCGTGCCCATCCATAATGGCTTGATACAATTCCCGATGCTGGCTGATCAGCATGTCGCGGGTTTCACTGCGCTGCTTGTACATGCCGCCGATGTTGGTCACCACGTTGCGCTTGAGCAGGTCGAACAACCCACGAATGGTGTGCAACAACACCGCATTGTGACTGGCTTCAGCAATCGCCAAGTGAAACCGGGCATCCGCCGCGCCCTCCTCCGCCCGACTCACCTCTTCGTGGCGCGAATAACAATCCTGCAGCGCTTCGAACGCCGCCGTCAGCCGCTCGCGGTCCACATCCGTGGCCCGCAGTGCTGCGTAGTACGCGCAGGAGGCTTCCAGCGTATGGCGAAACTCCAGCAAGTCACGCTGCGCCTCGGGGTTGCTCTCCAGCAATTGCAACAGCGGATCACTGAACGTCGAGCCCAGCGACTCCACCACATAATTGCCACCGCCCTGGCGACTGACCAGCAGGCCCTTGGCCGCCAGTTTCTGGATCGCCTCGCGCAACGAAGGGCGTGACACGCCGAACTGTTCAGCCAGAGCCCGCTCAGCCGGCAACCGCTCACCGGACTTCAACGTGCCCTCGAGGATCATTCCTTCAAGCCGCTCGACAATATCGTCAGACAAACGGCGCTGACGAATCTGATCAAACCCCATAACTCGATTCTCCACGACCCCGACGGCTCGCCGGGCTCTCTATTCTGGCCCATCCGGGGCTTATCCACACCCATCAAAAACCGTTTGCATCAACGGATCAGATGCCGTCTGCACCGCTTATTCGACGAAAGTTTCAGGGCGGCAAATTGACACACGACAACCAAGGCTTTTACCCTAGCCAACAGCGATTGTAAATTGGTATTACCAATTAACCAAAACGCTGGCAGTGCCTGACCAACAACAATTAGGGGCCCACCCACTATGCAAACCTGGCAACAGCTCTACAGCCCGCTCGGCAGCCTTGGCTTGTCCGCACTCGCGGCCGTCATTCCCATCGTATTTTTCTTCCTGGCCCTGGCGGTGTTTCGCCTCAAGGGGCACGTGGCCGGCAGCATCACCCTGGCCCTGGCCATTGCCGTGGCGATTTTCGCGTTCAACATGCCTGCGGACATGGCGTTTGCCGCCGCCGGCTATGGTTTTGCCTATGGCCTGTGGCCCATCGCCTGGATCATTGTCGCCGCCGTGTTCCTCTACAAACTGACGGTCAAGAGTGGTCAGTTCGAGGTGATTCGCAGCTCGGTGCTGTCGATTACCGATGACCAACGCCTGCAAGTGCTGTTGATCGGCTTTTGCTTCGGCGCGTTCCTGGAAGGCGCCGCCGGTTTTGGTGCTCCGGTGGCAATCACTGCCGCCCTGCTGGTCGGCCTGGGCTTCAACCCCCTGTACGCCGCGGGTCTGTGCCTGATCGCCAACACTGCCCCGGTAGCGTTTGGCGCGCTGGGTATTCCAATTATCGTGGCCGGCCAGGTCACCGGGATCGACGCCTTCAAGATCGGCGCCATGACCGGTCGCCAACTGCCCTTGCTATCGCTGTTCGTGCCGTTCTGGCTGGTGTTCATGATGGACGGCCTGCGCGGCGTGCGGGAAACCTGGCCAGCCGCGCTGGTGGCAGGCTTGAGCTTCGCCATTACCCAATACTTCACGTCCAACTTCATTGGCCCGGAACTGCCGGACATCACCTCGGCCCTGGCCAGCCTGATTTCCCTGACCCTGTTCCTGAAAGTCTGGCAGCCCAAGCGCACCGCGGGCGCCCAGATTGCCGGCGCCACTGCCAGCGCAGCGGTTACCGCCAGCGCCGGCGGTTTCGGCCAACCGCGCAGCACCGTGGCTTCGCCCTACAGCCTGGGGGAAATTATCAAGGCCTGGTCGCCGTTCCTGATCCTGACCGTGCTGGTGACGATCTGGACCCTGAAACCGTTCAAGGCGATGTTCGCCGCTGGCGGGTCCATGTACGGCTGGGTGTTCAACTTCGCCATCCCGCACCTGGACCAGATGGTGATCAAGGTCGCACCCATCGTGATCAACCCCACCGCCATTCCGGCCGTGTTCAAGCTTGACCCGATTTCCGCGACCGGCACGGCGATTTTCTTCTCCGCGCTGATCTCGATGCTGGTGCTGAAGATCAACATCAAAACTGGTCTTACCACTTTTAAAGAGACCTTTTTCGAACTGCGCTGGCCGATCCTGTCCATCGGTATGGTGCTGGCGTTCGCCTTCGTTACCAACTTCTCGGGCATGTCGTCGACCATGGCCCTGGTGCTGGCTGGAACAGGCGCGGCGTTCCCGTTCTTCTCGCCGTTCCTGGGTTGGCTGGGTGTGTTCCTGACCGGTTCCGATACTTCGTCCAACGCCCTGTTCAGCTCGCTGCAAGCCACCACCGCGCACCAACTCGGCGTCAACGACACCTTGCTCGTCGCGGCGAACACCAGTGGCGGCGTGACCGGCAAGATGATTTCGCCACAATCGATTGCAGTGGCCTGCGCGGCTACCGGGCTGGTGGGCAAGGAATCGGATCTGTTCCGTTTCACCCTCAAACACAGCCTATTCTTTGCAACGATTGTCGGCCTGATCACGTTGGCACAGGCCTACTGGTTCACCGGCATGCTGGTTCATTAAGTCCTACACGCAATACTGGAAAAACCGACGCCGAACCGTGATTCGGCGTCTGCTATTCACAACCGGGTCTGCAAGGCTGCTGAAAGATTTCCTGGCTATATTCAGCAGCCTCAGCGGACGGATAACCGGGACCACCCGGAGACACGCCTGATGAGCGAGCTTTTTTACAACGCCGTACCCAACGCGACCCGCGTCGCCCCGCCATTGCCCGAACCTCGGCAGTACCCCAGCGAGAAACCTCGTCGGGTCTACCTGTTCGGAACGTGCGTGGTGGACCTGTTCTATCCCGAAGCGGGGATGGATGCGATTCATCTGCTGGAGCGCGAAGGGATCCGGGTGGACTACCCGCAAGGGCAAAGTTGCTGCGGCCAACCGGCCTACACCTCGGGCTACACCGAGCAGGCGCGGACGGTGGCGCGGGCGCAACTGGCCTTGTTTGCCGAAGATTATCCGGTGGTGGTGCCCTCGGGTTCCTGCGCCGGCATGCTACGCGAGCATTACGCAGATTTGTTCAAGGACGAGCCGGAGACGCTCAAGCAGGTCCAGGCCCTGGCGGCCCGGACCTATGAACTGGCCGAATTCCTGCTGTTTGTCTGCAAGGTGCAGCTGCAGGACAGCGGCAAGCCGGTAAAAATCGCGCTGCACACGTCCTGCTCGGCACGGCGTGAAATGAACACCCACCTGCACGGTCGCGCATTGCTCGCGCAGTTGTGCAATGTGGAACGCGTCGAGCACGGCCACGAAAGTGAATGCTGTGGTTTTGGTGGGACGTTCAGCGTGCGCATGCCGGATATTTCCGGTGCGATGGTGGCCGACAAGACCCGAGCGCTGAAGGAATCCGGCGCACATCAGGTCGTCAGCGCCGACTGCGGTTGCTTGATGAACATCAACGGCGCGCTGGAAAAACAGCAGGAGGCGTTACGCGGCCAGCATCTGGCGAGTTTCCTCTGGCAGCGTACCGGAGGTGCCGCATGAGCACGCCGACGCTGATCCCGACCATTGAGGTGCAGGAAGATTTTCGCGCCCGGGCCCACAAGGCTTTGGACGACACGCAACTGCGAAACAACTTTCGCAGCGCGATGGATTCACTGATGACCAAGCGGGCAACGTCCTTCAGCGATGCCCACGAAAGAGAACACCTGCGGGTGCTGGGCAATGCGGTCCGCGCCCGCGCGTTATCCAAGCTGCCCGACCTGCTCGAGCAACTTGAAACCAACCTGACCCGCAACGGTGTGAACGTGCACTGGGCGGAGACGGTGGACGAGGCCAATGGCATCGTCCTCTCGATCATCCGGGCTCACGAGGCGCGGCAAGTGATCAAGGGCAAATCGATGGTCAGCGAAGAGATGGAGATGAACCATTTCCTCGAGGCTCGGGACATTGAATGTCTCGAGTCCGACATGGGGGAGTACATCGTCCAGCTCGATCACGAGAAGCCTTCACACATCATTATGCCGGCGATCCACAAGAACGCCGGTCAGGTCGCGTCCTTGTTCCACGACAAACTCGGCGTGGAGTACACCAAGGACGTTGACCAACTCATTCAGATCGGTCGCAAGGTATTGCGGCAGAAATTCTTTGAAGCCGACATCGGCGTCTCCGGCGTCAACTTCGCCGTCGCCGAAACCGGCACGCTGCTGCTGGTGGAAAACGAAGGCAACGGGCGGATGTCCACCACCGTACCGCCGGTGCACATCGCCGTGACCGGCATCGAAAAAGTCGTGGAAAACCTGCGCGATGTCGTGCCACTGCTTTCACTGCTGACCCGCTCGGCCCTCGGCCAGCCGATCACCACTTACGTCAACATGATCTCCGGCCCACGCAAGCCTGACGAACTGGATGGCCCCCAAGAGGTTCACCTGGTGCTACTGGACAACGGTCGCAGCCAGGCGTTTGCCGACAGCGAATTGCGCCAGACCCTGAACTGCATCCGCTGCGGTGCCTGTATGAATCATTGCCCGGTCTATACCCGAATCGGCGGTCATGCCTACGGCGAGGTGTACCCGGGGCCTATCGGAAAAATCATCACGCCGCACATGGTCGGCCTGGCCAAGGTGCCGGACCACCCGAGCGCGTCTTCACTGTGCGGCGCTTGCGGTGAAGTGTGCCCGGTAAAAATTCCAATCCCGGCTTTGCTGCGGCGGCTGCGGGAAGAAAACGTCAAGGCGCCGGACAGCCCCAACCAAGTGATGCGCGGCCAGGGCAGCAAATACTCGCCCAAGGAACGCTTCATCTGGAATGCCTGGGCCCGGCTCAACAGTTCGCCGCGGCTGTATCGGCTGTTCGGTTTCCTCGCCACGCGCCTGCGCGCCCTGACGCCTAAAAACGTCGGCCCGTGGACCCAGAACCACAGTGCCCCCAAACCCGCCGCCCGCTCATTGCATGACCTGGCCCGCGAACACCTGAACCAGCAGGGAGACCGTTGATGAGCGCCAAGGACAATATCCTCGCCAAGCTGCGTAAAAGCCTGACAGGTGCCACACCGGTTGCCGACAACTTCGATGTCGAGCTGGTGACACAAACCTACCGCTATGCGCCCGAGGAACGTATCCCGCAATTGCGCAAGCTGATGGAGGCGGTGCACACCGAAATCCATCTGACGTCCGGTGACGACTGGCCCGCGCTGCTGACGCAGTTGCTGCGTGACCGCCAGCTGCCGAGCCTGCTCATCGCCCCGACCACGCCGCACGGGCAAAAAATCACACAGTTCTGGGCGAACAATCCAGACCTGCCAACTCTCAAGGCCTACGACCGGCCAATAGAGGAATGGAAGGCCGAGTTATTCAATGACACCCCGGCCAGTCTGACCGGAACCCTCGGCGCCATCGCCGCTACCGGCAGCCTGATCCTCTGGCCTACCCGGGAAGAGCCGCGCCTGATGAGCCTGGTGCCACCGGTGCATTTCGCTCTGCTCAAGGCCAGCGAAATCCGCGACAACTTCTATGAGGTGCAGCAGGAATTCGAATGGGCCCAAGGCATGCCCACCAACGCCCTGCTGGTGTCCGGCCCGTCCAAGACCGCCGACATCGAACAAGTCCTGGCCTATGGCGCCCATGGTCCAAAGGATCTGGTGGTTTTGATTCTGGAGGACCAATGACCCTTCCGGCCTCTTTCCTGCGTGACGTACAGCAACTGATTCCGCAAAAACGACGTTTCGACGATCCGCTGTCGACCTTGGCCTTCGGCACCGACGCCAGTTTCTATCGGCTGATTCCGAAACTGGTGGTACGGGTCGAGTCCGAAGATGAAGTGATCGCCCTGCTGAAACTGGCCCAACGGGACCAGGTCCCGGTCACCTTCCGTGCCGCCGGCACCAGCCTGTCCGGACAAGCCATCAGCGACTCGGTGCTGATTGTGCTTGGGGATAACTGGAACGGCCGCGAGATTCGCAAACAAGGTACACAGATTCGCTTGCAACCCGGCGTGATCGGCGCCCAGGCCAACGCCTGGCTGGCACCGTTCGGGCGCAAGATCGGCCCTGATCCAGCCTCGATCAACGCCTGCAAGATCGGCGGTATTGTCGCCAACAACGCCAGTGGCATGTGCTGCGGCACCGCGCAGAACACCTATCACACCTTGGCCGGCATCCGCCTGGTACTGGCCGATGGCACGCGTCTGGACACCGAAGACGACGCCAGCGTGGCGGCTTTTCGTACAAGCCATGGCGAACTGCTGGAACGCCTGGCCAATCTGGGTCGCGAAACCCGCGCCAACACCGAACTGGCTGCGCGAATTCGCCACAAATACCGTCTGAAAAATACCACCGGCCTGTCACTCAATGCCCTGGTGGATTTCGACGAGCCTGTGGATATCTTGAGCCACCTGCTGGTGGGCTCCGAAGGCACCCTGGGTTTCATCAGCGCGGTGACCTACAACACCGTCATCGACCATCCGAACAAAGCCTCGGCGCTGATTGTGTTCCCGGATGTGGAAACCTGCTGCAACGCCGTCACCGTGCTGAAGAGCCAGCCCGTCTCGGCCGTGGAACTGCTGGACCGCCGCAGCCTGCGCTCGGTGCAGGACAAGCCGGGCATGCCGGATTTCGTACAGCATCTGTCGATCAATGCCTGCGCCCTGCTGATCGAATCCCGCGCCGCCTCCTCGTCGTTGCTACAAGAGCAACTGACCCGAATCATGGCCTCGCTGGCCGGCTTCCCAGTGGAAAAACAGGTCGACTTTACCGAAGACCCACGGGAAAACGCCCGGCTCTGGGCGATCCGTAAAGACACCTTTCCAGCCGTGGGCGCCGTACGCAAAACCGGGACCACGGTCATCATCGAAGACGTGACCTTTCCGGTGGAACAACTGGCCATCGGCGTGAACCGCCTGATCGAGTTGTTCGACAAACATCACTACGACGAAGCGATCCTTTTCGGACATGCGCTGGAAGGCAATCTGCACTTCGTCTTCACCCAAGGCTTCAACAACCCTGAAGAAGTCGCACGCTACCAGGCGTTCATGGATGACGTGGCGCAATTGGTGGCGGTGGAATTCGGCGGTTCGCTGAAGGCCGAACACGGCACCGGGCGCAACATGGCGCCGTTCGTCGAGCTGGAATGGGGCAGCGATGCCTATCAATTGATGTGGCAACTCAAACGCCTGCTCGATCCCAACGGCATCCTCAACCCGGACGTGGTGCTCAGCGAAGATCCGCAGATCCACCTCAAGCACCTCAAACCGCTGCCGGCCGCCGATGAGATTGTGGACAAGTGCATCGAGTGCGGCTTCTGTGAACCGGTGTGTCCATCCAAGGATCTGACCTTGAGCCCGCGCCAGCGCATCGTGATCTGGCGCGATATTCAGGCGAAGAAACGCGCCGGCACCGACACCAACGAACTGGAACGAGCCTACCAATACCAGGGCATCGATACCTGCGCCGCTACAGGCTTGTGTGCACAACGTTGCCCGGTAGGCATCAATACCGGCGAGCTGGTGAAAAAGCTGCGCAGCCGTGACGCGACAAGGACGAAAACTGCCGATTGGATTGAAGGAAATTTCGCCACCGCATTGCAAGGCGCGCGCTTCGTCCTGCACGTCGCCAACGGTGCGCGCATGCTGCTGGGAGCGCCCCGCCTGGCGAAACTGTCGGCCTCATTGACGCGTCTATCCAAGGGCCAGGTTCCGCAGTGGACCAACGCCATGCCCCAGCCGGAAAAGGCCATCCGCGTAAGCATTGCCGTGTCGGACGAACGCCCGAGGGTGGTGTACCTGGCGGCGTGCGTGTCGCGGGTGATGGGCCCGGCTGCGGGGGATAAAGAGCAGATGTCGCTGTACGAAAAAACCCAACGACTGCTGGAAAAGGCCGGCTACCAGGTCATCTTTCCCGACAACGTGGACAGCCTCTGCTGCGGCCAACCTTTTGCATCCAAAGGCTACGTCGAACAGGCCGAGCACAAACGCCAGGAACTGATCGGCGCATTGCTGCATGCCAGCCGCGGCGGGCTCGATCCGATCTACTGCGACACCAGCCCCTGCACGTTGCGGCTGGTCCAGGACCTTGGCGATGTGCGCCTGGATCTGTACGACCCGGTGCGCTTCATTCGCACCCATCTGATGGATCGTCTCGACTTCACCCCCCAAGAAGCGCCCATCGCGGTGCACGTCACGTGCAGCACGCAGCACCTTGGCGAAAGCCAGGCGCTGATCGACCTGGCGCGCAAGTGCAGCAAGAACGTGGTCATCCCGGAAGGCATTCACTGCTGCGGTTTCGCTGGCGACAAAGGCTTCACCACACCGGAGTTGAACGCCCATTCGCTGCGCACGCTCAAGGACGCGGTGCAGCATTGCAGCGAAGGGATTTCCACCAGCCGCACCTGTGAGATCGGTCTTACGCAGCACGGCGCCATTGACTACCACGGGCTGGTCTACTTGGTGGATCGGGTGACCCAGGCCAGGGCGACCTGAAGAAAAATAGAACCCTGGCGCAGGGTCGCAGTCCACTGATCAAGTCCCGCAAATGCGGGACCGTCCCTAAATTGGTAGCCGTACTGATGGCCGGCGATGCCTGCGCCCTCGGTTCAAGGAGAGACACATGAAACGCTCTGTACTGCTAGGTCTGTTCGTCACTGCCTCCATGCTGGCGTCGTCCTCGTTTGCCGCTGGCGGCACCGAAGATCTCTGTGAGGCCAACCTGCAAACCATTGCCAACGCCAAAAACCAAATCAAGGCGCCGGACGTCAGTGCACGCGTTGAGGCCAGCGTCCAGCAAGCCAAGGCGCATCAAGCCCAGAACACCAAGGAAGGCACCGAAAAATGCATTTCCGAAACCACCCAGACCATCCAGGATATCCAGAAGGTCAGTAAAGACGGTAAAAACTCCTGACCGCCTCGGGCCAACCTTCGGGTTGGCCTCGGACGCGGATTGGCGTACACTGCAGATGCTTGCCGCTTCAATAGCTTCAAGAAGCGCCAGGCTCGGGGCCGTTTAGGATTCGACGCCGGTTGCGAAACTTTAGGTGCATGCCGAGTTGGTAACAGAACTCGTAAATCCACTGTTGCAACTTCCTATAGTTGCCAATGACGAAACCTACGGCCAGGAATACGCTATCGCTGCGTAAGCAGCCTTAGATCCTGAGCTTCTGGTACCTTCGGGTCCAGCAATCACCAGGGGATGTCTGTAAACCCAAAGTGATTGTCATATAGAACAGAATCGCCGTGCAGTACGTTGTGGACGAAGCGGCTAAAACTTACACAACTCGCCCAAAGCACCCTGCCCGTCGGGTCGCTGAGGGTTAACTTAATAGACACGGCTACGCATGTAGTACCGACAGCGGAGTACTGGCGGACGGGGGTTCAAATCCCCCCGGCTCCACCATTTCATCATCTAAAGACGTCCACGGACGTCTTTTTTTGTGCCTGAAATCCAGCAAATACGGGGGTTTCAGGGCCATTGAGCTCCACAGCGCCTCAGGCAGATCCATTTTGAAATGTATTCCAAGGCGTATTCCAAGCCCGTGACTGGTAAATTTTGGAATACACAAACAGCGTTGGAGTACCCATGGGAGCCCGAGCCACACGCCTTTCAGACCTGAAAATCAAAGCCGCCAAGCCCAAGGACAAGGACTACACATTGACCGACGGCGACGGCCTTCAGTTACGAGTCCGAACCAACGGTTCGAGGCTTTGGAATTTCAACTACATCCATCCCGTGACCAAGAAACGGATCAACATGGGACTGGGGACGTTCCCGGAACTCAGCCTGGCTCATGCGCGAAAACGCACGGTTGAGGCCAGGGAGCTGGTTGCCCAAGGACTGGACCCGAAAGAGCAACGCGATGCAGATCGCCAAGCGAAAAAAGCTGCGACAGAGCACACCTTTCAAAACGTGGCGACGGCGTGGTTTGAACTGAAGAAAGATTCAGTGACAACCGCCTACGCTGAAGATATTTGGCGATCGCTCGCGCTTCACGTCTTCCCGGATCTACACGCGACCCCAATTTCTGAAATTAGCGCTCCTCAGGTCATCAAATTGCTTAAGCCACTTGAGACCAAAGACAGCTTGGAGACGGTCAAGCGCCTGACCCAACGCCTCAACGAAATCATGACTTACGGGGTGAACTACGGACTCATTCATGCCAACCCCCTGAGCGGAATTCGATCGGTCTTCAGAAAAACATGGCGGCATTGCCCCCCGATGAGCTCAATGAACTCATGGTGGCGATTGCCAACGCCAGCATCAAAAGAACCACCCGGTGCCTCATCGAGTGGCAACTGCACACGATGACTCGGCCATCCGAAGCTGCGACCACCCGATGGGCTGACATCGACTTCGAGAAGAAGATCTGGACGAATCCACCGGAGCGAATGAAGAAACGTCGCACACACATCATCCCGCTCACGGAGCACGCTTGAGATTTCCGAGTTGCTACCGCACAGATGGACGCGAGCGTAATCAAAAAGCTTAACCACTACGCAGCAAGCTCAACGTAGCTAGACTCCCCACCTCCAGTCGCGCCCGACAACCAACCCCATACGAACATCAGAGTGGTACGTCCCGCGTGATCAACGCTTACCGTGCCACGAGACCAGCCAGCAAGAATCTCACCATCCGTAGTTAAGCAATGATAAAGAAGCTCAATGGTATCGGGGCCAGTCACGCGTCCGACTTGATGACCCATACGGATCCGGCCACCTTGATAAGTACCCCAAATGGAATCTTCTTCGACATGGTAGTGAAATACTGTGCCAGCACCGGATAGCCCGTGGGCGTTACCCGCTACCGTAAATCGGCGATTGTTCAAACGCTCCCTGATTTGAGCAAGGGGGATTTCCATAAGATGTCGCGTCCTTTTAGTCGAAATGTTCCATTACAGTCTTCGATGATCTTAAGCCATTTTGTCGTGCCTGATGATAGGTCTGCTTGCCTATCCCTGGAGCTGCAACTCACGACGATAAAACGCAAGATGTGTTCACCGCCCGCTTACCATCAACGATTTGCACGAATGGTTGTTTCAGCTCATTCTAGCCAGGGATGGCCTAATAATGGCTCACCACACAAGGAAAGAAGTCTCTGCATTTTCGCCTTCCTTCCTAACGAGCCCCACCCCGACCCGATGCATATCAACGCTGAAAGCGATTGAATCACTGCGCAGCCGGCCTTCACGCTTTGCGCTGTAAAGGCGCCTGCGTTGGCTTGGAACTGAACGACCATTTGATTCAGAAACGAGGAAGGAACCCGTGTCCCTTAGCGACTATTGGAAAGGCCCTGCCCACCGGCAACGCGCGGATGATTTGGAAGCCCAGCTTACGGATCTCCAAACGCAATATGCGCAGCTCCAAGCGCTCACTACGAAGATCGGCGCCATGGACGTCTTGGAGGTTCAGAAGCTAATCGAGCAAGAGAAAGAGAGACTTACTGCCGTCCGCCAAGAAACTCAGAGCGCTGAGCGGGAGGTGGCTGCGCTAGCGCAACGCTCTTCTGATTTGCAGGGGCATATACTCGTATGGGAGGAGACGTTACTGCTGGAAAGCTTTGCGCTCTATGAACCCAAGTTCAAGCTGACCACCAGCCAAGAATACAAATCCCGACTGGAAAGTGTCCGTGAGCGTCAGAAAGCGATGATTAAGGGCGGGGAGGCAGCGACCGGGAACATGGACTGGACGGTCAATGACAGCAAGGCTCAAGGTCGAAAGCTCGTTAACGACATGATCAAGCTGGTGATTCGCTCGTTCAATAACGAAGCCGATGTCTGCGTGGACAACGTTAAATTTGACAACGTCGAACTGGGTGAGAAACGAATTCTCAAATCGTTCGAAACCTGCAACCGCCTTGGCAAGATTATGAGTGTAGAGATATCGCGCGCTTATCTGAGCCTCAAGCTCGATGAACTGCACCTTGCCCAAGAGTTTCAGATCAAGAAGCAAGAGGAAAAGGAAGAAGCGAAGCGCGCCCGAGAAGAGTTGCGAGAACAACAGAAGCTGGAGCAGGAGATTCGCGCAGCCCGGGAGAAGATAGCCAAGGAGCGTAAACACTTTACGACCGCCATGCGCGACCTCCAGGCTCGCCTGGACAAAGTAGATTCTGAAGAAGAGCGTGCCGCCTTGCTGGCGAAGCTAGCCGAGGTCGAAGCGGGCCGAGCCGAGCTAGAGAGCGAAGAAAAGCTCATTGACTATCGCGAACAGAATGCCAAGGCCGGCTATGTGTACGTGATCTCCAACCTAGGAGCATTCGGGGAAGGAATTTACAAGATCGGTATGACGCGCCGCTTGGAGCCCATGGATCGAGTTGATGAGCTGGGTGATGCGTCGGTACCGTTTTGGTTTGACGTGCATGCGATGGTCTTCTCGAATAACGCTCCCGCATTGGAAGCAAAGCTGCACGAACGCTTTGCCGTAGGTCGTCTCAACAAGGTTAACGGGCGCAAGGAGTTCTTCCGCGCAGACATTGCTGAGATTGAGTCGGTCATTCGAGAAAATTACGATTCTGTTGTCGAGGTTACCCACGAAGCGCCGGCGGAACAGTATCGCGAAAGCCTGCGCATGGCATTACCAAAACCCGCAATCCAGCAATCGGAACGACTTGCTGCACAAAGCTGAAATTACCGATTGGAAGCACGTTTGTTGGGCCCGGGTTGCGACGGGCCCATCCAACAAGCACAAAGACGGAAACGTCCACTTTCGGCCATAAGCAAGTATTCAGGCAAGGGGATTTATCCATCTTCTTCACTTGCGAGTGCAGACGTACCGGCTTCGTGTCCTACCCTGCGTGCCATCGCGGGAAGGGAAACCCAAGCGTCCGCCGGAAGCTCTTTTAATGCACTTCTCTTTTGTAGAGCAAACCTCTATCTTGGCAAAACAGAATACATATCAGCGACGGAATTATACGAGAAAAACCAATGCTATTGAGACAGATTGCTAGAACTTGGAAGCCGCTAACTGCAATATTGATTGCTACAATACTTTGCGCAGTCCTCTATGCATTCTCTAGTGGAGACACTAGAAACTTTGCGCTTAGCCTGGGCACCTGCTTCTTGTCTGCACTAGTTGTAATTGTCGCTGTCGACATAAGTCTTTCGGCGAATAACGAACAAGCAAGACTTAAACTTTTAACTACAAGCTTGTACTCCTTGCGCCCAGCTCTTCACCAAATTGGAAGCGTGTTGTTCAATATTGTTAAGGCAACGGCGGAACATCCACAGGAAGATGGCGAGATGCCTTTCTCAAGAATTACCGAGATGGCGCGGGCAGCTGAAACTCGATTTATCAACTCTCGCCATGAGGCTCCTGTTTTTCCTAGCATTGACTGGCTTAATTATGTGACCGATGCTTTTATCCAGTTAACTGCAAGCATCAATAAATTCTCTGAAAAATACATTATGTTTATTGATCAGGATACAATTGAGCTTTGCGATAAAATGAGCGTTCATAATTTTATCGGCTTGTGCAGTCAAGCACGCAGGTCTTTCTCGATCCCAGGTGACTCTGGTGCAGCAATGATGACGATTGCATTCAGTGCTCCAAATGAAAATACGCCCTCGGCTTTCCATGACTACTTATCTTGTTTGGAAGCACTAAACGATAAACTTATGGCGTCAAATATAATAATTACGATTCCTATAAGCTGGGGTAATGGCACAGCACCTGCGCTAGGTTCAGCTAGGACGGCCACTGCATAATTGATCGTCGATCATTTGCAAACGGCCGCATAGTGACGGCTTGGTCTTGACCGCCGCTATGTCTGATTTTTTTTGGTGCGGCCTTTCTAGTGGCACAGGCTGCTTTGGGTCGATAGCAGCCTCTCTCGAAGGGCAGCAATCGGCCAAAAGGGCCATTGAGATAGGCCGTTGCTCAAGTATCGCTTTGAAATTTTTTGGCTCCAAGCTGCTAAATTTCCGGCGGAGCGCGCGAATATATCTTAGCCTCCAATACTCAGCCCCTGCGCCCGATACAGACAGCGCTACAATTAATTGGATTTACGACTTAAAGTCTGAGGTTCTCATGTTCAATCTCCACACGTTGGGCTGGCACAGTTTTCAGCAATTATGCTTGTCCGTGTCACGGGAAGTTCTCGGCCAAACTGTAGTATCATTTCTAGATACGAATGACGGCGGACGAGATGGCGCATTTTCAGGAACCTGGAACCCCAAGAATAATGAGTTATTATCGGGTCAATTTGTCATTCAATGTAAGTTCACTAGTCGCGTCGGACACACTCTTACGCCATCAGATATCGAAGAAGAAATCAGTAAGGTCAAACGATTAGTCGAAAGGGGTGAGTGCGACGTCTATGTATTGATGACAAATGCCGGCATTTCCGGGGTAACTGAATTAAAACTCAAGGAGAGGTTTAAAGAGATTGGTGTCAAGGACATTCTGATATGTGGTGTGACTTGGCTTGAGGATCAAATTCGCGAAAGCAAGCATCTAAGAATGATGGTCCCACGGGTTTACGGGCTTGGAGACTTAAGCCAAATTTTAGATGAGCGGGCATATGCTCAAGCCACAGCTGTTCTCGAATCCATGCGCGAAGAGTTGGCCAAAATTGTTCTGACTGAGTCCTATCGGAAGGCAGCTAGAGCACTCGATATACACGGTTTCGTACTTCTCATCGGCGAGCCAGCGTCAGGGAAGACAACTATAGCCTCATTACTTGCTATGTCTTCAGCTGACCAGTGGGGCGCGTCTGTGATTAAGCTGGCGACTCCAAGGTCCGTCGTGGACCATTGGAATCCACATGAAAAGTCCCAGCTTTTCTGGATCGACGACGCCTTCGGAGTGACTCAATACGAACGAAACCTTGTCTCCGATTGGAACCATATCCTGAACGAGGTAAAGACGATACTCCGCCAGGGAAATCGCGTGGTCATGACGTCACGCGACTACATCTATAACCGAGCGCGGCAGGATTTGAAGGAAGGTGCCTTTCCCTTATTTCAAGAAAGCCAGGTTGTAATTGATGTCCATGATCTAACGGGAGATGAACGGCGACAGATTCTCTACAACCACATGAAGCTAGGAGGGCAACCTCGAGAGTTTCGTTCTGCTGTGAAGCCACATCTGGAATCAGTTGCGCAACACGACAGGTTCATTCCGGAAATTGCCAGGAGGCTGGCAGATCCTTTCTTTACTAAGAATCTTTACTTGTCCGAGTGGAGCTTGGCGACGTTTGTCGACAAGCGCGAGCAATTGCTCATAGACATTTGTAAGGAGCTAGACACAGGTAGTAAAGCGGCATTGGCCTTGATTTATATGTCCAATGGGCGCTTGTCCAGTCCGATTTCATTGACAGCTGCTGAGGAGGAGGCCCTGAAGCGATTGAACAGCGATCTGGGTGCGTGCACAGCAGCACTCGAAGCCCTGCGCGGTAGTCTAGCAGTGCATGTCATCTCAGACGGAGAGTCTTACTGGACCTTCAAACACCCCACCATCGGGGATGCTTACTCTGCGATGCTTCGAGCAAGTCCAGAGCTATTAGGTATCTATGTGCGTGGCAGCGACACTGAAAAGCTGATGCGGCAGATAACTTGTGGAGACACGGGGATTGAGGGGGCCGTAGTAGTTCCAAGCTCCTTATTTGATCTACTCATTGGACGTCTTGTGGCGCATAAAACCACTCCTGCTTACAAGACCGACTGGATGTCAACTTGGGGGGCCCGAAGGCATTTACTAGGGTTCTTGGCCGGGCGGTGTAGCAAGCAGTTTTTGGAAGCGTATCTTTCGGTAGATCTGGCATTGATGGAGTCCATCGCGAAGCCTACATTATACTTAGAGTTTTCCGTCGAGGTCGATCTCGCTATTCGTCTGTTCAAACTTGGCCTCCTGCCTGAAAACACACGTAAGTCCTTTATCGAAACTGTTAGCCAATACGCTCTCAATGGCGACGATGCTCGTGTACTAAGCGATCCGGAGCTGCGTTTACTGCTAAATGACAAGGAGCGGAGCAGATTGCGAGAAGGCGTCCGTATTAAAGTGCTGCCGCGCATAGAGGAGGTTCGTCTTGAACATCAAGCAAATCGCGATCCAGAAGACGACCCTGAATGGCACATGAGACGCTTCACGCAGTTGCTTTCCTCGATAGAGAAAGAATATCCACAAAGCTGGCGTATTAGAAAGGTCGTCAAAAGAGAGCGCCTGCAGGTTCAAGAGTGGATTGAAGAAAATCCAACAGAGGTGGATAGCTCTACTTCGCGAAATATTGTGATTGATGAACAAAGTGCAAACTTTGATATCGGCCGTAGTATTTTTGATGATGTAGACGAGTGATCCCAACCCTAAATCAATTCCGAATAATTCAACCAAGCAGTCGTATCAAGCGGTTGGATCTACCCCTGATAGCTGCCTGTAGCCAGTGTCTTCTGCTGGCCGTATTCCGCCTGTCACAGTCGGGAGAAAACGACCCATAGCAGGTGGTCAACGAGGTGCGAAATCACATGTCATAGATTCAATTTTGGTTCGTGCACTTTTAACTATGCTTTTTTTTCATCTCTACGCAGTTTACGCAGAGTATCCGGCGAGGTTAGAGCGATATGCCTCCGGTTGTCTGTCCGCTAGGTCTTGAAACGCACGGGGCCGCACAATCAGTCCGACGCGGTGGCAACAATTGCTCCGCTCACAAGCAGGCCAGATGTCTCTCGATCAACCTCGCCACTTCGGCTGCGTGAGTAAAGCCCAGATTGTGATCGGCGCCTGGGAAAACGTGTAGTTCAGCACGGGGTAACAGTTGAGCAAGGCGCTGGCCGACGCGAACGGGGCTGATCGGATCAGAATCTCCCCGAGAGGAGCAGGACTGGCATGCGCCACTCGATCAACAGAGCGTGAGGTCGGTGCGGCCGTCGAGAAACCAACTCGGCAGTGTCGGGTTGGCGGCAGCAAAATCCGGGCGCCAGTCATGCGCGCCCAGAGCAGACATATCGACCCCGCCACAGGCGACGGTCAGCGTCAGGTGCGTGATCAGCTCAGGTCGTTCAAGCGCTGCAAGCACAGCGACTATGCCGCCCATGGACTGTGCCACCAGCCCTGTGGGCCGGTCGATTTCGGCCAGCACGCGAGCTACCAGATCATCCATGCCAGTCACGCCAGGCAAGGGCGGAGTATCTCCAAAGCCGGGCCAGCCGATATGGACCTACTGCGCCGGGTGGGTCAAACGCTTAGCAACCGGATGCCAAAACCGGATGTTACCTGAGGCTCCGGGCAGGAAGAGGAGTTTGGCGGGGGATGCGATCACAGGTTCGGTCCTTGAAGGTGGGATTAAAAGAGTCAGCAGGAGGAAAAAATGGATGCGACGGGGTTCGATAACCACTTCAAAAGGAGAGCCACCGGTAGTGAAGGGCAACTCGCTGCCCCAAAGCTGACCCTAACAGTGACCAGAAATCGGCCAGCACGGTGATTTGATGGAGGATAAGTGGCCCCGTCCTGTAGGGGCTTCCTGATGTATTCGTATTATCGTGAAAGCGTGCCTGTTCACCTGTCCATAGAGTTGCGGACACAATCGTCCCTCGTGCTGGAGTCAGGAGCGCGAATTGGTCGCACGCTTGTTGTCGCTAGGTTGACGGCACATGGCCACTATCTCACTATTCATGGTTATGAGGATAAAAAAACCGAGGGGTCAATGAAGAAGAACAGGGGCCGTACGCCCAGAGAAAACGAGGTCCAGACGGCTATAGTGGCATCTCTCCAAGCCTACTGCCGAGACAATAGTATCCGTTGCTCAGCGCTGGAGTATTACGCAAATCAGCAAGGTGACTCCCTGCGGAAGGTCTGCGCAGATTTTTTAGCCACCTTGGATGATTCGACGCTGTTGCTCGCCGAGACGAAAGTGCACGCTAGCGGTGAGCTAATCGCATTCGACGACGAACAACTGATCGAGTATCTGGAATTTGAAAGTGCTGGGTTTCCAATTGCCTATGTTTATAACACCGAAGATACCTTGGCCTACTACCGAAAACCACAGCCGGCTAACTTCCCTACGCTTACGCTTGGGTCGGTAAACCGCTCCGTGCCGTCTTTGCTTCCTGATAGGTATCCAGATTATCCAAAGCATACGACACTTTTGGATTGGTTGAAGAGCATCCCAACTGGTGGCGATCACACCACACGGTTCGCGCGCATTTTCGCTGCGATTCGTGCCGAGGCAATGCTGAGCAATGGATTGATGATGCTGATTTACGGCACCAAAGGAGTGAAAATTTTCGACGAGCCGGATCCCAGAAAGCTCGAATTACTAATCCAATCCCTGGGACGAGGAGTTGCCGGGAAGTTCTTGAACCCTGGTCAGCAAAGGCGGATTGAGCATTTTCTTCAAGAGGAAGCGTTAGCCTTCAGCAGCTGGTTTCGACCTGTGGGCCCCAATGCTCGACAGACGGGCCCGATGCTACCTGGTTCTGGTGATTCGATTGCTCCTAATGAAGACCCAGATCCTGATGACGATGATCGACCCAAATCTCGGAGCTCCTATCCCAAGTTCTAAGTGAAGCCTAAATCGCCCCTGGTTTCGTAGACGCCTCGAACGGCTGCAATGGGTTGTGGATCAACCGGTCGGGTGCGTCCGCTTCGACGAGAAGCGGTCATATAGAATGCCGTAACCCATCACCAATTAAATGCAGCCGACGCCATGTCCCAGCCCACAAGCCATCTGTTTGCTTATGTAAGGACAATCAGTGATTTCCGGCCTGACGTTACCGCTATCGTGCTTTTCGGCCTGGAGGTAAAAGACGATGACCCGGTGTATCTGCTAATACGTTTTGAGGACTACGGAAAACTCCAGATTGAAGGCGACCACTTGATACTTGGATTGGATGAGGCACGGGAAAGCGCTGAGTTCGAGTACGGTATTTTGCCAAATGATTGGCGAGTGATGAGCGAGGCAGAAATTCAGCGAATCGATTCGAACATCCGTTCTAGCGATTTACCCGCTTAGGGTCGGGAGCGGATTCTCACGAATGGCTCCTCTTGGCCGTTTTCTACCTTTGGCAAACGTCAAATACGGATCGGTTGCTGCCGACAATGGGTCCTTCTGGGCGACGTACCTTGGGAGATAATGGTGCCCTCTTGCGAGCATGCCATCTTACTCATTGCTGGCTACACAACCACAGCGCGCTCAGTGGTATTCCAGAACGTATTCCATCAAAAAAATCTTACCCAATTTATTATTAAAAATCAGATAGATACACGATCAGTTCAGATTACCCCGGCTCAACATCTAAAGACGTCCTCGGACGTCTTTTTTTGTGCCTGAAATCCAGTAAATACGGGGCTTTCAGCGCTACTGGAGGCTTTCCAGCGAGGGGCACAAGAGAGATACGGTGCCAAACAAAAGCACTGGCGCAATTCACTCTGGCGTGGGGGCTCTACGCAAAATCAACATTGCAATGAAAACCGCACCGACGATCCCTACCGAGATCATCAATCCATGCTCGCTGATGTAGGACACTGTGGCCCCCGTGGCAATGGGGCCCAATACGCTACCCAAGGTGTAGAACATCGCAATGGCCGTCATGGCGGTGGACACTTGATGTTCTCCAACCCGGTCTCCCGCCTCGATCACTGCCAGGGTGTTCATCCCGCCAATGGCACCGCCCCACAGGAACACGATAATCGTCGCCAACCAAGGAAGCGGCTGGCTGAGCGGAATGGCCAGGGTGCCCAACAACAGTATCAAGCCGCAGACTAATTGGCCGACTTTGTACGAACTGCGATCGGCCATCCAGCCGATCGGCAGTTGCAGGACGGTGCCGCCAATGCCGAACACCGATATCAGCAGGGTGGCGGCGGTCAACAGATAACCGGCCGAGAGGCTGTAGCCTGCAAGGAACGATACGGAGGAGGTTTCCGAAAAGCCTGCGATAAACGCGCCACACAGCGCCGTGGGGATGACGCTGAACAACTTGCCGTGGCGTTTTTCCGCCGGGGTTTGCGGTCGCGTATCGTAGTCCTTGAGGGTCAAGGCCAGCGCGCCGGATAACAACACGATCACGGCACAGGCGTAGTAAGGCGCGGCACTCCCGACGCCGAACACAACCAACAGCAGCGGGCCAACAGCAATACCCAGGCCCATCAAGGTCTCATGAACTCCGATCGCGCGCCCGCGCTCGTCTTTCGAGGCGACCGCGACGATCCACGTATCGCAGGCAATCCAGCGCAGGATCAAGCCAATACCGAGCACGAAGTTCAGCAAAAAAATCAGCACCAAATGGGAAGTCAAAGTCATACCGATCAGCGCAGCAATCGTCAGCGCTGCGCTGAGGATATTCGTCTTGACGAGCCCCAGACGGGCCAGCAAACGCGGAACCCATTTGTAGAGCAACAGGATCGCCAACCATGAGGCACTGACAATCACCCCGATCTTTGCCGGCTCGACGCCTTGTTGCTCCAGCGAAAGCGAGAGCAGCGGAGTGACGGTACCAATCTGCACGATCTGCGACAGGGCCGAGAGAGTGTTTATCTTGGTGAGCGCAAACCAGCGTCGTTTGTCGGTGTACTCAATACTGGCATTTTCCATTCGTGACCGACCTTGGCTAGACAGCGGTAAAGTGTTCGAACTGCCACGGGCAGAGCTCACCTTCGGGCTTGTGGAATAGAGCATTAATGGTGTCCAGAGGCGTCCAGTCGGTCTGGATACCTTCGAGACTTCCGAGGAAGGGTAGAGCAATTTCCAGCACCCGACGATGATCCATCTGTTCGGGCTCGACGATCCCGCGGTCGGGGTTTTCGATGGCCCAGATAATGCCTGAGTACACACCGGCAGCCACTTGCAGGCTGGTGGCCGTGTTGAAGGGGGCAATCTGCCGCGCCTCGTCGATGCTCAGGATCGAACCGTACCAATAGGCGTTGAGGGCGTGCCCCATAAGCAACACGCCGAGCGCGTCGACACCACCTGGGGCAATCTCATCGTTCATGATCCGCTTACTGTCCTGGAGCTTCCAGCCCCTTCCTACATACTCGTGCACCGACAGTAGGGCATCGTCGCAAGGGTGGTAGGCGTAATGCACAGTTGGCCGGTACAGCAGCACGCTGCCATCCTTGACCGTCAAAAAGTCGGGAAGCGAAATGGCTTCGTTGTGGGTGATCAGCAGGCCAGTGCAGGGGCCGCCGTTGGGGGTCCAGGTTTTCACTGGCACCGAGGCACCGGGGCGCTCGAGGTAGATTGCGTTATTTGAGCCGAACGGGTGATGGCGAGCGAAGGGCGGCCAGGTTTTCTCGTGGGAACCCCAGCCCAGTTCCGCGGGCTGTCCGGCTTCGCTGACGAACCCGTCGACGGACCAGGTGTTGACGAACTCGTCATCAGACTTGATGCGTGACGAGCGCTGAGTGTCGCGTTCAGCGATGTGTATCACCTTTACGTTCAGCGCCATCGCCAGTTCGCCCCAGGCCAAGCGACCCTGGGCCTCAGGCACGGCCACGCCGAGTTTCGCAGCGAGTTGCAGTAAGGCCGATTTGACGAAATGCGAGACCAGGCCCGGGTTCGCGCCGTGAGTCACGACTGCCGTAGGGCCTGGCCCGAGTTCGTCTCCAAGGGCCAGCAACTGGTCGCGCAACGCGTAATTGGAACGCTGCGAGGTGGTCAGAGTGGGTTCGTTGTAGGTGCCCTCCCAGGGTTCGATGCAGGTATCGAGATACAACGCGCCTTGCGCATGGGCAAACCTGATCAGATCAGCGCTGCTCACATTGACCGACAGGTTAACGATGAAATCACCTGGCTGGACCACATCGCGCAACACGTGGCCAAGATTCTCGGGCGTCAACGCCACGTCGATAAAACTTACCCCCAGGTCGACGAACGGCTGGTGTTGCTCTATCTGCGGAGCGATGACCACAACCGATGAGAGATTGAATGCGCGCGCGCGGACAAGCAGCCCGATGGTCGCTTTGGTGATCGAGCCGAAGCCGATAAACACCAGTTTTTTGCCCGAAAAACTCGCTTCCTTGCTCATTTCAAATGGCCTCTAGAGTGGACTCAGTTGCGTCCAGGTGTTGGCTGCCAGGGGTGGCGGTCTCGCTGAAATCCGGTAGACGCCCGGTGGCGAAATACTGCTCCCATTCGCAAAATATCTTGGGCACGTAAATCAACGGCATATCGTGTCGATACAATGCCTTTACCGACTCTGCAAACGCCGGGTCCTGATGATTGGCGAACCAGTATTGATTGTTGTCATGCAAGTAGACCGGACACTTTTCAACGTTAGTCATATTGATGTAATTGCCCAGAGTCTTCTCAGCAATACGCTGCCAACCATGTAACACCACCTCGTAGAGCTGACCGCGCTCTGCCGAGGTCAACTCATACACCTCGCGTTTGAACTTCTGCAGGCTCATGTCACGGCAGAATATTGAAAAGGCATACACATCGGAGTTGAAGTTGACCGCTGGAATCGGTGCTGACATCAAAGGGTCATAAAGTTCGTCATCCAGATCATCTGACTGTGGACAAAATGCAACCGCATCAAAGTCTTCGAACAACACTTTAACGTTGGTGACCGGACACGTCAGATAGAGCTTTTTGTTTAGAGCACGGCCCGTCGCCAACTCTTCGGCAGAGAACTCACTGAGCGGACTGAACAGGGCAGACAGACGTCGAACTTCTTGAGCCACGCTGTACGTGCTTTGCTCTGCGCTGGTGGTCGGGCAGATGATTAGACAAGCTACTGCCTCCCTGGCCTCGAGCGCTCGTACATAAGCCTCAAAGCTATCCCTGGCCTCTTGCGCGGTTCGAGCAATAGCCAGCATATAGCGATTCTTACTAAACTCTCGCCTACCCGCCGCGCATCCCAAACAACTGATGAACCAATCTTTCACTTCATCCAAAATTTTCTGATCGTCCATGGATCACCGTCCTGAGCGCTTTCCAAGTTTTGTGACAGACTGGCAAGGGAATGGCCTGAGTTTTTGGATCCAACCTGGCTTCGAAACGATTAGTACATCGTGAAGAATCTAAGCACCAATACTCTTAAGACATAAGGTTATAAAAAAAATATTCACCGAATCGTGGGTAGTTACATGGAGCTCGGCGTTAGGGATCGGCAACTACATCATCTAAGACATCCAGGACGTCTTTTTTTGTGCCTGAAATTCAGTGAGCTCGAGGCTTCAACGGTACTTGCGTGGATATGCCCAGCAGGCCGAAGCATCAAGTAACCAGGCCTTTTCAACGACGCTTCGCTTTCCCCAGATCAGCAATCAGAAAATCCCTGAACGCAGAAACCGCGGCCGGTAAATTTCGGCCAGCCATGCTTTGCAGTTCGATGCGTCGTGCCTGCATGCCTTCGTCGAGGATCGGCACGCATTGCAGGGCCTTGTCCGCCACCTGCTTTTGCAAGGTCATCTCGCTGGCCAGGCTGATAACGCCTTCTTCGCGGACGAAGCTATAGAGCGCGGCAACGTAGTTGGTGGTCAACACAGGGTCGAACAACAACCCCTGTACGCCGCAACAGATATCGAACAGTTGCCGTATCGTCGTGTCGGCCTTGGGTAACGCAATGGGCCAGGGTTGTAACTCTGCGAGGCTGACCGCTTCACGCCCGGCCAAGGGATGGGAATTGGCGACCACGGCAAAAATCGCCCCGCTCAGGACATGTTCGACCTTGATTTCCTTTTGCGGCGTCAGGCTGAAGGTCATCGCCAGATCGGCTTCGCCGGAGCGCACCTTCTCGGTCGCTTCGGCAGGTGCACAGACCTCCAAGGTGAAATGAATGCCCTGATACTCGCGCCTGAACGCGCTGATGCTCCTGGGCATGTATTCCAGTGCAAATCCTTCCGAACAGGCAACGTGCACATGACCCCGCTGCAAGCCATGCAGTTCGGTAATTTCCAGCACCACCTGCTCGGCCTCAAGCTGCGACTTGCGCGCATAGGCCGCCAATCGCGCCCCCGCCTCGCTAAGGACCATGCCTCGGGCCCGACGCTCAAACAAACTGGCATCCAGGGCCAACTCAAGCTTGGCGATTTGTCGGCTCACCGCTGACGCGGCGACATTCAAGCGCACGGAGGCTTCGCTGATCGATCCGCATCGCGCTACCTCCAGGAAATAACGCAGTGCCGTGGACTGCACACCATACAACTGCATCGGCGCCCCCAAGGATTGCCTTTTCGGCAACGCAAGTATCGAAATATTATTCTTGTGGCATTGATAGCCTTTCCCTACATTCGTGTCTAGACCAAAAACATGACCTGAGCTTCTCCCCCTCCTTTACGCATTTGCGATTCGCTGCCCTTTGATTCAACCACTCTCGCCAACGGAGACGACGGCATGGGCATCAAAGGTTTCGCCTGCAGCATTGCGCTGTTGGGCCTCATCAGCAGTTTTCCGGCGCATGCCGGTAAAGCCAACGACACCCTGGTTTACGCTTCCGACAGCGAACCTGAAAACATCAGCCCCTATCACAACGATTTACGCGAAGGTGTGATTCTCGGCCGGCTGATCTGGGACAACCTGATCTACCGCGACCCCAGCAATGGCGAATACAAACCCATGCTGGCCAGCAGTTGGAAACAGGTCGACGACACCACCATCGATTTTGAGCTGCGCAAAGGCGTCAAATTTCACAACGGCGACGCCTTCACCGCCGACGACGTGGTGTTCACCCTCAACTACGTGGTGTCGCCCGAAACGAAAGTCGTTACCGTGCAAAACGTAGACTGGATCAAGAGCGCCGAAAAAACCGGTGACTACAGTGTCCGCCTGTATTTGAAGAAGCCTTTCCCTCCGGCACTGGAATACCTGTCCAACGCCGTCCCGATGTTCCCCAAGCAGTACTTCGAGAAGGTCGGCCTGGCCGAATTCAGCCGCAAGCCAGTGGGTACCGGGCCGTATAAAGCGACGTCGGTGGTAGCTGGCGAAGGCGTGACCATGGAGATCAACAAGGACTACTTTCCGGACAGCCCTCAAGGCAAGCCCCATATCGGCCACCTCAAGTTCCGGGTGATTCCGGATGCAGAAACCCGCCTGGCCGAGTTGATGACCGACGGTGTCGACTGGACTTGGCGTGTGACCTCGGATCAGGCCGTCGACCTTAGAGGTATGCCGAACCTGACCGTGACCAGCGGCGAAACCATGCGCATCGGCTTCCTGATTCTCGATGCCCGGGGCACCTCCACTGAAAACTCGCCGATGAAGAACCTCAAGGTGCGTCAGGCCATCAACCATGCGATCAACCGCAATGCACTGGCCACGCAAATGGTGGGTGGCGAAGCCAAACCCTTGCAGGTTGCCTGTTATCCAGGCCAATTCGGCTGCGATACCACCGCGGCCACGGTCTACGACTACGACCCGGCCAAAGCCAAGGCGCTGCTCGCCGAAGCCGGTTACCCAAATGGCTTCGAGACAGAAATCTTCGCTTATCGCGACCGTGATTACGTCGAAGCCATCATCGGCAACCTACGTGCCGTGGGCATCAACGCCAAGCTGCGCTACTTGAAGTACGCCGCACTGCGCGATCAGCAACGTGGCGGCAAGGTGCCCATGTCGTTTCAGGCCTGGGGCTCGTTCTCGATCCTCGACACTTCGGCGTCGGCCGGCACCTGGTTCAAGGGCAATCCGGACGACAACATCAAGGACCCACAAGTCCAGAGCTGGTTGCAGACCGCTGACAACGCCCTCGACCCGCAATTGCGCAAGGACAACTACCGCAAGGCGCTGCAGCGCATCAGCGAACAGGCGTACTGGGCGCCGCTGTTCAACTACTCGATGAACTACGCCTACACCTCCGAACTCGCGTTCACGTCGTACCCGGATGAGCTGCCGCGTTTCGTTCAGTCCAGCTGGAAGTAATCCGCAACCGAGCGGATCGATCGAGAGGTGCCGTGGTGTGGATTAAGCCGCACCACGGACACGTCCTCACACCTGTCATCCATTGGATATGAGGAAACTTGCCATGCTTGGATTCCTTCTGCGCCGTCTGGGCATCGCTGTTTGCGTTGCCATTACCGTGTCGGTGATCAGCTTTTCGCTTTTGCACCTGTCCGGCGACCTGGCCACTGCCATTGGCGGACCGGAAGCCACCAGCGAACAGATCGAACAGATCCGCGTGCAGTACGGTTTGAACAAACCGCTACCGACCCAGTACTTCAATTGGCTGGGAGATTTGTTGCAGCTGGACCTGGGCAACTCTTTTTTCTTTCAGGAATCGGTCTACAACCTCGTCGCCAGCCGCTTGCCGATTACCCTCGGGCTAGGTGCCATGGCGCTGGGTATCGCCTTGCTGGTGGCAATTCCACTGGGCGTGCTGGCCGCGGTCAAACGCGACACCTGGGTTGACCGACTGGCCTTGAGCATTGCGGTGCTGGGTCAGGCAATGCCCAGTTTCTGGTTTGCGCTGATGTTGATCGTGGTGTTTGCGGTGACGCTCAAGTGGCTGCCGGTGTCCGGTAACTCGACCATGCTGCACTTCGTCATGCCGGCCATTGCCTTGGGCTACTACGCGACGCCGGCAATCATGCGTCTGACGCGCGCAGGCATGCTTGATGTGCTCAGCTCCGATTACATCCGCACCGCCCGTGCCAAGGGCCTGCGCCCTGCCCGCGTGTTGTTCAAGCATGCCCTGCGCAATGCCTTGATTCCGGTCGTCGCACTGGCGGCGGTGGAGTTTGGCTTCATGCTCGGCGGTTCGGTCGTGATCGAAACCGTGTTCTCCCTGCAAGGCATCGGACAGCTTGCCTGGGACGCCATCGCCCGTGATGACTTTCCGGTGGTACAGGCCGTGGTCCTGCTGATTGCGGTGATCTACATCATCCTCACCTTGCTGGCCGACGTGCTCAACGCACTGCTCGACCCGCGCATTCGCGTGCGCTAGGAGGTTTACATGAGCACCCCCACGACCCTCGCGATCAATGACTACCTGCCACCACCGAGCAGCCTGAGCCGAGTACTTGGCAAGAGCTTTCGTCATCGGGGTTTCGCCATCGGCGCGGTGCTGTTGCTGATCATCTTCGCGGGTGCATTGTTCGCGCCGTGGCTGGCACCTTACGACCCTTATGCGCAAGACGTGATGCTGCGCATGAAACCGCCGGCATGGATGGCCAACGGCACCTGGGAGTACCCCCTGGGAACCGACAAGCTGGGCCGTGATTACCTGTCGCGACTGCTCTACGGCGCACGTATTTCGCTGTTCATCGGCATTGCGGCGGCGCTGATCTCCGGCTTTATCGGCACCGTCATGGGGCTGTTGGCCGGTTACTACGGCGGCAAGGTCGATGCGTTCATCAGCTACCTGATCACCACTCGGCTGGCGATGCCGGTCGTGATGGTCGCGCTGGCCTCGGCCTCGCTGATGGGCGGCTCGTTGAAAGTGGTGATCGTGCTGCTCGGCTGCCTGTTATGGGATCGCTTCGCGGTGGTAGTCAGGGCTTCGGTGCAACAGATTCGCGATGCTGAATATGTGGCCTCGGCCCAGGCGCTTGGCTGCTCGACCCTGCGCATTCTGGTCAGCGAAATCCTGCCCAACCTGGTCGGCGCGCTGATCGTCGTCGCGACGCTGGAAATGGCCCACGCGATCCTCCTGGAGTCGGCGTTGTCATTCCTCGGCGTGGGTGTGCAGCCGCCGACACCGTCCTGGGGTTTGATGATCGCCGAAGGCAAACCCTACATGTTCTTTTCCCCGTGGGTCATCGCCATTCCCGGTGTCGCCCTGATGATTCTGGTGCTGGGCATCAACCTGGTCGGCGATGGCCTGCGCGATCTGATTCTGCCCGACGGCCGTAACTGAAAGAGGGTACCGAACATGGCACTACTCCATGTAGAAAACCTGCGCGTGGATATCCCCATGGGCAACAGCCCGACACCGGATGACATGCTGCATGCAGTGCGCGGTCTGAACTTTGAAGTCGAGCGCGGTGAAATGTTGTGCATCGTCGGTGAGTCCGGCTGCGGCAAATCCTTGACCTCGCTGGCGCTGATGGACCTGTTGCCACGCAAGGCCAAACGCACTGCGTCCCGGCTGACGCTGGACGGTATCGACATGCTGGGCCAGAGCGAGCGGCGCATGTGCGACCTGCGCGGCAACCGTCTGGCGATGATCTTCCAGGAACCGATGACCTCGCTGAACCCGGCCTACAGCATTGGCGATCAGCTCAGCGAAGTGCTGATTCAGCATCGTAAGGTGTCCCGCAAGGATGCCCTGGCCCGCGCCGCGCAGATGCTGGAGAAAGTCGGTATCAGCAATGCCACCGAGCGCTTGCGTCAGTATCCGCATCAGCTTTCGGGCGGTTTGCGCCAGCGGGTGATCATTGCCATGGCGTTGATGTGCGAACCGGACCTGATCATCGCCGATGAGCCAACCACTGCATTGGACGTGACCATCCAGGCGCAGATCCTGCGTTTGATCCGCGACATCCAGAAAGAACTCGGCCTGGCGGTGATCTTCATCACCCACGACCTCGGGCTGGTGGCACGGATCGCCGATCGGGTCGCCGTGATGTATGCCGGGGAAATCGTCGAGACGGCCCCTGCCCTGCAACTGTTCGAGAACCCGCAGCACCCGTACACCCGTGGTCTGCTGGCCAGTATCCCTATCCCAGGCCGGACCAAACCGGGTGAGGCGCTGGGTTCGATTCCAGGCCTGGTGCCGAGCCTGGTAGGTGAACAGCAAGGTTGTGCGTTCCGCAATCGTTGCGCTCAGGCGATACCGGCCTGCGCGCAAGACATCCCCGAAGTCGAGCAGAACGGACACATGGCGCGCTGCCTGTTCGCCGCTCCGGACCCAGCACCGATTCGCCATCAGAAGAGTGCATGGTCATGAAAAAAGACATCGCTTTGGAGCTGTGTGACATCCGTCGCGAGTTTCGGATCAACAAGGGCTTTTTCAAACCCGCCGCCACCCTGAAGGCCGTGGATGGCGTTTCCCTGCGCCTGATGCGTGGCGAGACCCTCGGTCTGGTAGGTGAGTCCGGTTGCGGAAAAAGTACCCTGGCAAAACTCCTGCTCGGCCTGTTGCCGCCTACCAGCGGCGATGTGCTGGTCAATGGCAAACATCTGGCGGCGACTGATCGCAAGGAAATGTCCCGGCACATTCAGCCGATATTCCAGGACCCGTATTCCTCGCTGAACCCACGCAAGACCCTGCGCGAAATCATTACCCTACCGCTGATCGTGCATGACATCGGCAGCCCTGCCGAGCGACGCAAGAAGACCGAAGAGATGCTCGATGTGGTCGGCCTGCCCAAGCGGGTGATCGACAGCTACCCGAGCCAGTTGTCCGGCGGACAACGCCAGCGGGTCGCGATCGCACGGGCGCTGATCATGCGCCCCGATGTGTTGATTTGCGACGAGCCCACATCAGCACTGGATGTGTCGGTGCAGGCGCAGATTCTCAACTTGCTGCAAGACCTCAAGCGCGAATTCGGCCTGACCTACCTGCTGATCAGCCACAACCTCGCGGTCATCGAACACCTCGCCGACCGAGTCGCGGTGATGTACCTGGGGCGCATCGTCGAAGAGCGCACTCGCGAATCGTTGTTCGCCAAACCCGGCCACCCTTATACCCGCGCCTTGCTGGATTCGGTGCTCACGCCCGATCCGCGCCTGGGCATTCCCGAAATCGGCCTGCACGGCACTTTCCCCAATCCGATGTCACCGCCGTCCGGTTGCGCCTTCCATCCACGCTGCCCGAGCTGCTTCGCACCGTGCAAAACGGCCTACCCGGCCAATGATTCGATTATCGGGGGCAACGTGCGTTGCCACCTTCACGACAATCCTGCCCAAACACTGGAGCTTGTCCACTCATGAGTCGTTCACTGGCCATCAGCAACACCACAGAGCAATTTAACAACGGCGCATTTTTCAATCTGCTCGAACGCAGCGTCGCCTTGCCCACCGAAAGCCAGGCAGCGGACAGCCAGCCCGAGTTGTATCGCTACCTCAATGACTTCATCACCCCCCACGTCGAGGCGATGGGCTTCAGCGTCAAAATCTATGACAACCCGGTGGCAGAGCGCGGCCCTTTCATGATCGCCACACGCATTGAGCACCCAGAGCTGCCGACCGTGCTCAGCTACGGCCACGGTGATGTGGTGCGCGGCTATGAGGCGCAATGGCGTGAAGGCCTGTCGCCGTGGCAAGTCACGGTCGAAGGCGATCGCTGGTATGGCCGCGGCACGGCGGATAACAAAGGCCAGCACCTGATCAACCTGACCGCGCTCGAACAAACGCTCAAGGCTCGCGACGGCAAGCTGGGGTTCAACGTCAAGTTGCTGCTGGAAATGGGCGAAGAAGAAGGCTCGCCCGGCTTGAACGCGTTCTGTGCCGCGCACAGCAAAGAGCTCGCGGCGGATATTTTCATCGCCTCGGACGGCCCGCGCCTGGCGGCATCACGACCGACGATTTTTCTGGGCTCACGTGGGGTGTTCAACTTCGAGTTGGTGGTCAATTTGCGCGAGGGCGCCCATCACTCTGGCAACTGGGGCGGGTTGCTGGCTAACCCTGGCATCATCCTGGCCAATGCCATCGCGAGCATGGTCGATGAACACGGTCGGGTGAAAGTGGCAGGCCTACAGCCCGAGACATTGCCGGAACCGGTTCGCCAGGCTCTGGCTGATATTGACGTGGGTGGCGGGCCGGGCGATCCGGAAATCGACGCCAACTGGGGTAACCCGCAGCTGTCGCTGAGCGAAAAGGTGTTCGGCTGGAACACCCTCGACGTCATCGCCTTCAAGACCGGCAACCCGGACGCCCCCGTGCATGCGATCCCGGGTAAAGCCAATGCCCACTGCCATATCCGCTTCGTGGTGAACAGCGACTACACGACCTTCATCCCGGCCGTTCGTGCCCACCTGGATGCTCATGGCTTCAGCAATGTCGAGGTCAAGCAAAGCCGCATCGATGTGATGCATGCCACTCGGCTGGATCCACAAAGCCCGTGGGTCAGTTGGGCACTCGGCTCCTTGGCCCAGACCACCGGCAAAAAACCTGCGCTGCTGCCAAACCTCGGTGGCTCGCTGCCCAACGATGTGTTCGCGGACGTGCTCGGCCTGCCAACCCTGTGGGTGCCGCACTCGTACCCGGCCTGCTCACAACATGCGCCGAACGAGCACTTGCTGGCACCGGTGGTCAAGGAAAGCCTGCAAATCATGGCAGGGCTATTCTGGGACCTGGGCAACGACGCGGCACGCCTGACCCAGGAACATCAGTTACGGGAGCAAGCGCAATGAATACCGGTCCACAACAGGCGCTGGACTGGCTTGCCGACCAGCGCCCAGCCATGGAAGCGCTGCTACAGCGCATCGTCGACACCGACTCCAACAGCTATGACAAGGCCGGCGTCGACGCTGTGGGCGCGCTGCTCGCGGCTGAACTGGAAGCCGACGGCATCCTGCTCCAGCGCATGCCGGTCGATGGTTTTGGCGACGTGATGCTCGCCGAAGTGCCGGGCGCCTCAGGAAAGCCGGTGCTGTTGCTCGGCCATCGCGACACGGTGTTTCCCAAAGGCACCACCACGACTCGCGGCTACAGCCGCGACGCCGACCTCGCCTATGGCCCCGGCGTCGCCGACATGAAAGGCGGCCTGGTGCTCAATTGCTTCGCCCTCAAGGCTCTCAAACGCGCCGGTCAGTTGCCCTATCCGGTACAGGTTCTGTACACCGGTGACGAAGAAATCGGTTCCGGCAGTGCCAGAACTCATATCGAAAAAGCCGCCCGTGGCGCGCGTGCCGTGCTCAATACCGAACCCGGTCGGGCCAGCGGCAACGTGGTCAGCGCACGCAAAGGCGGCGCCACGCTGATCATCGAAGTCAGCGGCCGCGCGGCGCATGCCGGGGTCAATCATGCCGACGGCGCCAGCGCCATCGAGGCCCTGGCACGCAAGATCGTCAAGCTCCATGCCTTGACCGACTACCCGGCAGGCATCACCACTAACGTTGGCCTGATATCCGGTGGCACGTCCAGCAACACCGTCGCGCCCAGCGCCTGCGCGCGGCTGGACGTGCGCTTCATCGAGCTCAAGCACTGGGACCAGATCCTTAGCGCAATCCTGGCCATCGTTGCAGAAGAAGAACTGATCGGCACCAGCGCCATCCTCAAGGAAGCGACGACCTTTCTACCGATGGAAGCCCATCACAGCGAACGGCTGCTGCGCATCTATCAACAACAAGCGCTGGCGCTGGGTTTCAGCGTCGAAGGCGAGTTCACCGGCGGTTGCGCCGACTCCGGATTCACCGCCAGCCTGGGCATTCCCACCCTGTGTGGCCTCGGGCCGGTGGGTGGCAAGGTCCATACCGATCGTGAATACCTGGAGCTGGACACGCTGGTGCCCCGTGCCCAGGCCCTGGTGGCGACCATTCTGGCTGTCGGCGAGAGCCGTTGAAGTCATTGCCCGGTTTCAAGCCTCCCAAGGGACTACGGCGTCAACGTCAATAGCGTACCGTTCAATGGCCTCGGCACAGACACTGGCGTCCAGACGCCCCTCATGCACCAGTGAGGTCAGCGCACTCAAGGCAATCTGGTGGCGGTCCACTTCGAAGAACCTGCGCAGCTGGTTGCGGGTATCGCTGCGGCCAAACCCGTCGGTGCCGAGCACGGTGTAACGGGCGTCGAGGTAACTGGCGATCAACTGGGGCAAGGCACGCACGTAATCGGTACAGGCAATGATCGGCGCCGAGTCGTCGAGGCACTCTTGCACATGACTGCATTTCGCAGGTTCTCCGGGATGCAGGCGATTCCAGCGCTCCACTTCCCGCGCATCACGAGCCAGTTCGGTGAAGCTGGTGACGCTCCAGACTTCACTGCCGATGTCCCAATCGCAGGCCAACAACTCGGCCGCCGCGATCACCTCGAGCAGGATCGCGCCGGAGCCCAACAGCCGGACGCTGCCGAGCGCCTCCTTGCCTTCATGCCGGGCGAACCGGTACATGCCCTTGATGATCGCCTGCTCGACACCTTCGGCAAGACTCGGCTGCGGGTAGTTCTCGTTCATCAACGTGACGTAGTAAAACTCGTCGATCTGGCGCTCCAGCATCTGGCGCATGCTGTGATCCAGAATCACCGCAAACTCACTGGCGAACGCCGGGTCGTAAGCACGGCAGTTGGGCACCATCGACGCCATCAAATGGCTGTTGCCGTCCTGGTGTTGCAAACCTTCGCCGCCCAGCGTGGTACGCCCCGCCGTGGCGCCGAGCAGGAACCCGCGAGCACGCTGATCGGCCGCGGCCCAGATCAGGTCGCCGATGCGCTGGAAGCCGAACATCGAGTAGTAGATGTAGAACGGCAACATCGGCAGGCCATGCACCGAGTAGCTGGTCGCGGCAGCCACCCAGGAACTGATGGCGCCGGCCTCGCTGATGCCCTCTTCGAGAATCTGCCCGTCCAGGGCTTCTCGATAACTCAGGATCGAACCAATGTCCTCCGGCTCATAACGCTGCCCCACGCTGGAGTAGATGCCGATCTGCTTGAACAGGCTGGCCATGCCGAAGGTGCGCGCTTCATCCGCCACGATCGGTACGATTCGCGGCCCCAGCTGCTTGTCCCGCAGCAAACCGCTGAGCATGCGCACGAAGGCCATGGTGGTGGACATTTCCTTGCCTTCGGCGGTGAGGGCAAACCCGGCGTAGCTGTTGAGGTCAGGCACAGCCAACGACGCCGAAGTGGTGGGCCGCGACGGCATGTACCCGCCCAATGCCCGGCGACGTGCATGCAGGTAACGCATTTCGGCACTGTCGTCGCTGGGTTTGAAGAAGCTCAGCGAGGCGGCCTGCTCATCGGTCAACGGCAAATTGAAGCGGTTACGGAAAGCAATCAAGGCGTCCTTGTCGAGTTTCTTCTGCTGGTGCACGGTCATCTTGCCCTGCCCGGCATCGCCCATGCCGAAGCCCTTCTTGGTCTGGGCCAGGATCACCGTAGGTTTCTTGCCCTCGAGCACTGCGCTTTGATACGCAGCAAAGATTTTCACCAGGTCATGACCACCCCGTTTGAGGCGATCGATCTGTTCATCGGTCAAGCCTTGGGCCAAATGCGCCAGGGCTTCGTCCTGGCCGAAGAAATGCTCGCGGTTGAAGCGCCCATCCTTGGCCGCGAACGTCTGGAACTGGCCGTCGACCGTGGCCGACAATGCACGGACCAGCGCGCCGTCTTTATCCCGGGCGAACAATCCGTCCCAGTCGGAGCCCCAGACCAGTTTGATGACGTTCCAGCCGGCCCCGCCGAACAGCGCCTCCAGCTCATCGATGATGCGACCGTTGCCACGCACCGGACCGTCCAGGCGCTGGAGGTTGCAGTTGACCACCCAGACCAGATTATCCAGTCCTTCACGCGCCGCCAGGGTCAGTGCCGACATGCTTTCCGGCTCATCCATTTCACCGTCGCCGAATACCCCCCACACCGTGCGCCCGGTGGTGTCCTGCAAACCACGGTGGTGCAGGTAACGCATGAACCGCGCCTGGTAGATCGAGCTGATCGGACCAATGCCCATCGAGCCGGTCGGGAACTGCCAGAAGTCCGGCATCAACCACGGGTGCGGGTAGCTCGACAGACCCCGGGCGCCATTGGCACGTGCGCTGATCTCTTGCCGATAATGTTGCAGGTCCTGTTCCTCGAGGCGCCCTTCCAGAAAGGCTCGTGCATAGACGCCCGGCGCCGAGTGCGGTTGATAGAACACCAGGTCGGCGCCACGGGTGTCGGTGCGCGCCTTGAAGAAGTGGTTGAAGCCCACCTCGAACAAATCCGCAGCGCTGGCATAACTGGCGATGTGGCCACCCAGTTCCCCATAGGCCTGGTTGGCCCTGGCTACCATGACCAGCGCGTTCCAGCGCATGATCGAAGCCAGTCGCTCTTCCAGCGCCAGGTCGCCCGGAAACAGCGGCTGCTGCTCGACGCTGATCGTATTGATATAAGGCGTGCCATGGCTGGGCCGCCAACCGATCCTGGAGGTGCTGGCCACGGTCACCAGCATGTCGAGGATCTGTTTTGCCCGGGCCGTGCCGTCGTGGGCGATGACGGACAGCAACGCCTCCTGCCACTCGGCCATTTCCTGTGCATCTTCAGCTATCTGGCCCGGCAATTGGGTCTGGATATCGGACCGACTCATGAGCAACTCCTGCAGGTGTCGGGTAACACTTCAAGGTGGTGCGAACGGTTCACTCGGGCGAGGCTTTTCACCTGTTCTACCGCAGCAATGACCGAACGTTCGGCCGCCCCGTCCGAAGCAATCGGGTAGATGCAGGGCGGACTGATGGAAAGGTCGTGCAATAAACGCTCATCCAGTTCACCGAGCACGACAAAACAATAGTCCCCCTTGGCCACTCGCACTTCAGCGAGCGGGCCAAGTACCGGGGCCACAGCATCGACATGAATCAGTGCCACATTGTCAAAACAGCTGAACCCCTGATGGATCAAATCAATATGGTCGCTATCAAGCCCGCACGCGATGACCACGATACGTGTGCAGTTTGAAGGCTCGCGCATCCACTTCGGGGCGTTGGTACGACAGTCGGCAGCTTGGCGCATAGGCGTCGCCTTTGTTGTCTGGAGCGGTTGATTCAACAGGCGAATCGGCGCGGACACCGGCTAAATGACGCCGTGCGCCTGCAGCACGCTTTTCGCCAGACTGCGGGTCGCCGAAAGCACTTGCTCTACCTGTTGATCCATCGCAGCAGTGGAAGTGGCTATCGCTCCCAGCTCGACGACGCGCAACGGGTGACCGTGCACGGACCCCAGCCAGGTCAAGCCGGGAACCGTGCCGACTTCGACATCCAGTAAGAAACTGCCGTGGGAGACAGCACGCAACAGTTGGCTGGCATAACACGCGTCCGCCCCAGCCGATTGCTCAGGGCCAGACCCGCCGCGCAACCAGTCGACCATCAACGCCTCGGATTGCTGGACGGCCAGATAAGCCACCTGGTCCCAGTCATCTATCGCTACGTGCAGCTTGTCGATCATGTATTTGGGCAACGCAGCGCTGGTAACGATGACCACTCCGGCTTCGGCCGAAGGTTCCTTGATCCAGACTGCGGATTGCGATATCGCATGCATGGCGGTACTCCGGCGGCTTGGTAGGAGCCGCTTGCTCCGGGCGGCGATGGGGCCGTGACATTCAACATCGATGGCCGACTACCCCACCGCTTCATGAGCAAGCTCGCTGCTACAGGTTATTGGCGCTGATCAGCCATTGCGGAACAGGAAACTGTAGGCGTTCAGCGCAGGTGCCCCGCCCAGGTGTGCATAAAGCACTTTCGAGCCTTCGGGGAACTCGCCACGGCGGACCATTTCGATCATCCCGTGCATGGATTTGCCTTCATACACGGGGTCGGTCAACACACCTTCAAGGCTGCCGCACAGACGAATGGCTTCCAGCGTACCTTCGTTGGGCAAACCATATTCCGGGTAAGCGAAGCGTGTATCGAGCACCACGTCGTCTTCGGTGATCTCACGACCCAGTTCCACCAGCTCGGCGGTGTGCCGGGCGATGCGCAGGATCTGCGCCTTGGTTTGCTCTGGCTTGGCCGAGGCATCGATGCCGATAACGTTCTTCGAACGGCCGTCCGCGGCGAAACCGACGACCATGCCGGCCTGGGTACTGCCGGTCACGGAGCAGACCACGATGTAGTCGAACTTGAACCCCAGTTGTTTTTCCTGCTCCCGTACTTCCTCGGCAAAGCCGACGAACCCGAGGCCGCCGTAGGGATGTTCGGAACAACCCGCCGGTATTGGGAACGGCTTGCCACCGCGCTCCAGCACATCGTTCATGGCCTTCTCCCAACTGGGTCGGATGCCGATGTCGAACCCGGCGGCGTCCAGTCGTACGTCCGCGCCCATGATGCGAGACATCTCGATATTGCCTACGCGGTCATACACCGCATCGGAGTAGTTCACCCAGTTTTCCTGGACCAGCACACACTTCATGCCCAGGTGTGCGGCGACGGCGGCGACCTGGCGGGTCTGGTTCGACTGGATCCCACCGATGGACACCAGGGTGTCGCAGCCCTGTTCAAGAGCCTCGGGAACCAGGTATTCGAGCTTGCGCGTCTTGTTGCCGCCGAAGGCCAGGCCACTGTTGCAGTCTTCACGTTTGGCATACAACTCGACCTTGCCACCCAGGTGCTCGCTGAGACGTTTCAAGGGCGTGATAGGAGAAGGACCGAAGGTCAGCGGATAACGTTTGAAACGATTCAGGTTCATGACTCTGCTCCTTGTTTATGGATATCCAAGCGCCAGACCGAAAGGCAAAAAAAAGCTGCGTTCCAGGTTCTTTCAGAGGGGCTTCGATGAGTTCAATATTAAGAACAAAGTCAAAAATATGTGTTGCAAGTTTCAGTCAATTAAAGAAACATAAATCATCGATTACTACTTTTAACATATTTTTATTGTGCAGAATCCAACATGAACGCAATAAACAGCCACAGGAAACCCGGCACCCCAGGCGCAGAGCCGCACCCGCTGGACCGGACCGACCGCGCCATTCTCAAGGCCCTGCAGCGAGACGCCTCTATCTCCAATGTGGCGCTCGCCGAGAAGGTGAAACTGAGCGCGCCGGCCTGCCTGCGACGCGTCGAACGCCTCAAGCAGGCAGGCCTGATCAAGGACATTGTCGCGTTGCTGGACAATCAGGCACTCGATGCAGGAATGGTGGTGTTGATCGGCGTGGTGCTGGACCGCTCGACGCCGGAATCCTTCGCAGCCTTCGAAGCCGCGGCGCAAAAGGTGTCCGGCTGCATGGAATGCCATGTGGTGACAGGGGAATTCGACTACTTCATGTTGATACGAACCAAGGACAGCAACAGCTTCAACCGGCTCCACGCGGAGCAATTGCTTTACCTGCCCGGGGTTCGCCAGATTCGCTCGTTCATGGGGTTGCGCCAGGTCTTGTCGACCACCCAAATCCCCCTTTGAGGCCTGACAGAAAGAGTCGGCCCTGTCCTCTCAAACACCAGAAGCAGGTTTCACTGCTATAACCATGATCTCGACCAGCACCTCAGGCCGCGCCAGGCGTGCCTGAACAGTGGCCCGTGCCGGAGCGCTGTCGGTTGGCAGCCAGGCGTCCCACACCGAATTCATCGGAGCGAAATCACGGTCAATGTCTTTGAGCCAGATCTGTGCGCTCAAAAGCTGCCCCTTGTCACTGCCCGCCAACGCCAACAAGGCTTCGATCTTGGCCAGCACCTGCTGCGTCTGCGCTTCGATGCCAGACTGTAGGTCAGTGGGCACCTGGCCGGAGAGGTAAAGCAGATCGCCGTGACTGACCACGCCGGACATCCGCGCGCTGCTCTGAAAACGTTGAATCGTTGCCATCGGGTTTAATCCATGAAGTGAGAAAGTTAAGGGACTGTGCTGCCGCTCAACCGGATTACGCCACCACCCTGCCCGGCAGGTCCCAACCCACAGGCCGCTGTTGGTGCCAATCACTGACTTGCTGATAGGCGTGGGCGATCCGCAGGACCAATGGTTCGGCGAAAGCGCGACCGACGATCTGCATCGAGACCGGCATGTGTTGCTCGTCGAAGCCCACCGGCAGCGCCACTGAACAGAGATTGAGCAGGTTGGCGAAACGGCCGAGCAGGGCCAACGGTGTCCCGTACTCATCGACCTGACTCAACGGCACACTGCCAATGGCGTTGGTCGGAAACGCACAGGCATCGACGTTGGACATGGCCTCTTCCATGGCTCGGCGAGCAACACGTCGCTGGTTGTGCAAATTGATATAGGCCGCCGCGTCGACGGCGCGTCCGCTCAGCACCCGACGCTGCACATGAGGATCGAAGCGCAGATCATCGCGCTCGAACAAACTGCCAAGGCTGGCGTAGCCTTCGGCGCTCATAAGGCCACCGGCGACGCGCATGCATTGCTCCAGCGAAGTCGGTAGCGGCTGTTCGACCAGGTGCATGCCCAGTGCGGCCAATTGCTCCAGCCCCCGGTCATAGGCGGCCAATACGCCAGGCGCGATGTGTACGCGTTCGGCCTGTGGCAGCACCCAGATGCGCAGACCGGCCACCGGAAGACTCAAGCCTGCCGCGGCGCTGAAGACTGGCGATCTGGCCGAGACCGGGTCCAGCGGGTCCGGCCCCAGCAGAGCATCAAGCATCCACGCAGCGTCTTCGACGGTGTGCGTAATCGGCCCCACCGAATCCAGCGATGGGCACAATTCGATCAAACCGTGGCGGCTGACCAACCCACGCGTGGTTTTCAACCCAACCAGACCACACATGCCCGCAGGAATCCGCACCGAGCCACCGGTGTCGGTGCCCAATGCCGCGCTTGCCAACCCTCCAGCCACGGCCACCGCTGAACCACTGCTGGAACCACCTGGAGCACGATGCACTTCGCGGTCCCATGGGTTCCACGGCGTGCCCATCACTGCATTCGTGCCCCACCCGCCGAAAGCGAATTCGACGGTGTGGGTCTTGCCCATAATGATCGCACCGGCGCGCTCCAGGCGCTGGACCGCCGTGGCGGTAAGCCGCGAGATACGCGGCATCTGCGCCAGCGAACCACCGGTTATGGCCTTGCCGTCAATTTCGAACAGATCCTTGATCGCGATCGGAATGCCATGCAACGGACCCAGGTTGACACCTGCGGCCCGCTGCCGATCGGCAGCGATGGCGGCACCGAGCGCGCGTTGAGGGTAGGCCTCGACATAAGCATTGAGTTGCCCGTTGAAGCACTCGATCCGCTCCAGTTGCGCGCAGACCAGGGACTCGCTCGTGAGTGTTCCGGACTCCAGTGCTTGCCCCAATTGGCCAATGCTGTGGGAAGCGGTTCGATCCATGATGCTCATGTGTTCAACCTCGAATGGTTTTGCGTCCGCGAGAAAATCGTACTTCCAGCGCTCGCGACAACAGAGAAAGAGGGAAAGCGATGACGAAATAGAACAGCCCCACCAGCAGGAAAATATGCATCGGCAAAAAGGACTCGGAGGCGATGGCCCTGGCCGCCAGCATCAACTCATCGGTGGCGATCAGGGCGCACAGGGAGCTGTCCTTCAGTATCGACACGTAGGCATTGAGCAACGGCGGCAACATGCCGCGAATGGCTTGCGGAAAGATTACGGCGGTGAAGGCTTGCAATGGCGTCAGGCCGGTGGCTATGGCCGCCTCACGCTGGCCTCGATGCAAGGAGTCCAACCCTCCGCGCAGGATCTCCGCGACGTAGGCGCTGCCCTGCAACCCCAAACCGATGGCTCCGGCCCAGTAACCGGACAACGTCAGCCCGAAGCTGGGCAAGGTGAAGTACAGCGCCAGCAGCAACGCAAGAAGCGGCACCGCACGCATCCCCTGGATGAAAAACACGGCCAGGCGCTTGAGCAATGCGCTGGGACTCTTCATCGCCCAGGCCAGTAACGCGCCCAACAGCGCCGCCAGGGCGAAGCCTGTCAGGGACAACTCGGCGCTGACCCGTGCGCCGAGCAGCAGGCGAGCGACCCAGTCGCTCCAGTACTCCGGGTATTGCTGGAAAAAACCGATCATCGCGCCGCCCCCAGATGACGTTCAAGTCGGATGAATCCCGCGCCGATTGGCAGGATCATCGCTGCATAGATGCACATCACCGCCAGATAAATCAGCGAGGTCTGGAACGTGGAGGTCACCAGATTGCGGGCCAGGAACATGATTTCCGGCACGGCAATGGCCGAGGCGATGGACGTATCCTTGATCAGTTGCGTGACATAGTTGGCATAAGCCGGCAACGCAACGCGCAGGGCCTGGGGCAAGAGGATGTAGCGCAGAATCTGCATACGGTTCAGGCCGATGGCCTGCCCGGCCTCATGCTGGCCGACATGCAGCGATTGCAAGCCGGCGCGGAAAGTGTCGGCCAGCACTGCGCTGCCCACCAGACTCAAGCCGACGATGGCCGCCAGCCACGCGGGCAAATTGATGCCCAGGTAGGACAGCCCAAAGTAGATCAGAAACAGGTGTGCCAGCGCGGGCACATTGCGCATCCACTCGATGAAACAGGCAATGGCGCCATGTACCAGTCGCGATCGGCTGAACGTCAGTAAAACCGCCAGCACCAGGCCTCCGACGCTGGCCAGCGCCAAGGTGCAGAGGGCAATTTCCAGCGCACTCACTGCGCCTTTCAACAGCAAGGGCAACAGCCCGAGAAAAGCCTCCAGATTCGCCATCAAGCGCTCTCCACAGCCATACGCCCAAGAAAGCTGCGGGTACGTTCGTGACGAGGGCTGTCGATGACTTGCGCCGACGGCCCCTGTTCGACAATGCGCCCGCCGTCCATGAAGATCACCCGATCCGCCACATCGCGGGCAAACCGCACCTCGTGGGTGACCATGATCATGCTGCGGCCCTCTTCCGCCAGCTCGCGAATCACCGCCAACACTTCGCCCACCAACTCGGGATCCAACGCCGAGGTCGGTTCGTCGAACAGAATCACTTTCGGTTGCTGAGCCAAGGCCCGGGCGATGGCGACCCGCTGTTGCTGACCACCGGACAATTGTTCGGGATAAGACTCGGCCTTGTGCCGCAGATGGACTTTTTCCAACATCGCGTCGGCCAACTCATACGCCTGCTTGCGCGGCATGCCTTGGGCCTTGATAGGACCGAGCGCGACGTTATCGCGCACGCTCAAGTGCGGCCAGAGGTAGAACAACTGGAACACCATGGCGATCTCACGGCGCTGCGGGGCCATCTCCCGGTCACTCATCAGACGCAAACGCCTGCCGTCCTTGACCTGCCCGATCAACTCGTCCCCCAGCCAGATCTCGCCACTGGTAGGTTTTTCCAGGTAATTGATGCAGCGCAGGCAGGTGGACTTTCCAGATCCGCTCGGGCCGATCAGCGACAAGGTTTCACCGGGCTTCAACTCCAGGCTGATGCCCTTGAGCACTTCCAGATCGCCGTAGTTCTTGTGTAATTCGTGCACGCGTAGCAACGCGGTGTCAGACGGGTTCGACATTTCGGCTAACCTCTTTTTGTTGTAGGCGTGGCGATGAATCGGTGCATCCGCCGGAGTCCTCCCCATCGCCTCACACACTTATTTGCAGCCAGGTAACGTCCAGCCTGCAGGGCGATCGACGCCGAGCCGCAGGTCCTTGCCTTCGGGCATGAACCAGACATCCTGGGTCAGGCCGTAGCGAGCGCCGATCTTGCGCATCTCACAGTTTTTCCAGAGCGTCTGGATCTGTGCGTTGACCGCCGTCACCAGTTCCGGGCTGGCCTTGTTGAAGCCGAACACCACCTGACCCAAGCCCGTCAGCAGTGGGAAATTAGGATCGTTGTCGATGAAGGCGTTGAAATGCAGGTGCCATTGCTCATTGCGGGAAATGGCGTATTGCATGACCGGTGGATCGCCGATCACCGCATCGATACGTCCGGCGAGCAGATCGCGAACGGCCGCATCGGACGTGTCGTACAGGGCGACTTGCAGGCCCTCGATCTTGCGCATCTCAGGGATGAACGAAAAGCCGGTGATGGTGCCGACTTTCTTGCCTTGCAAATCCTTGAGGCTGTTCCAATTGGTCTTGTCTGTCTGGGTGATGCCGTTCTTGAAGTAGTGGATAGGATCGCTCAAGGCCATGATTTTCGAGCGTTGCTCGGTCCAGCCCATGGTGCCTGCCATGACATCCACCCGCTTGGACTGCACCGACGCAATCGTCCCTGACCACTCCATCAATGCCGGCTTGACCTTGAGCCCCAGCTTTTCGGAAATTTGTTGAAGGATTTCACCGTCATAGCCGACCATCCGGCTATCTTGATACCCTGTCCCCGGCATATCACCACTGAAGGCGATGGTCAGGCTTCCCGGCTCTACTGTCTCCAATGCGAACACCGGTGCCGCAGCCAGAACGCACACCAGAAAACCGGCACAAATACCGGAAAAACGCTGAACCTTGGACGTCTTCATCGGATGCTCCTCGATAGTTTTTATTGTGGCAGCAGAACGTTTCGCATGGCCCCATCGTAGTGGGACCGGCGCTATAACTTGTTGGATGCTTTGCACGAATGATTGAATATTTGCGACATTCTGGCGATGTAGAGAACGGGACGCCCCAGGAAAGCCTCGTGGACGGGCTCGATCATGGGCAGGCACGTCACCCACCCATCCGCCGCGGCACCGCCGAGCTGTCTATTGGCATCATGTTATGGCCCCGTTTCCCCTTGCTCTCACTCTCAGGCCTGACCGATGCGTTGCGGCATGCCGCCGATACGGGTGATCAAAGCCGCCCCATCCGCTGCCAATGGAAAGTACTCGGCACGCCCGGGCAAAGGGTCATTTCCAGCAGTGGACTGGACGTACCGATCGACAGTGAACTCGCTGACCCGGATCGTTTCGACTACATCGTGGTGATTGGTGGATTGCTCGATTCCATCGAGGCGGTGCCGAAAACCTATCCCGCGTTCCTCCACCAGGCCGCGGCGGCACAGGTGCCGTTGATCGGCCTGTGCACCGGCAGCTTCGTGCTCGCGCGACATGGCCTGATGGCGGGGCGAACGGCGTGTGTCCACGCCTATCATGGCGACGACTGGAAGCGGCTGTTTCCGTCGTTGCGCTTTGTCATCAACAGAGACTTTCTGATCGACCAGGACCGGATCACCTGCGCGGGCGGCGTGTCAGTGATCGAATTGGCCCTTCACCTGATCGGCATGCATTGCGGACCGGATCGTGCGGGCAAAGTCGTGCATCAGATGACGGTGGCGAAGAACACGTCCAGCAGTTTCGTCGACCGACGCAAGGCGCTCGGCTACGCCAGCTCCTCCAACCGTCGGCTGCACGAAGCCGTGATGTTGATGGAAAAACACATGGCCCAACCCCTGGATATCGAGGCCATTGCGCATCTGGTCGGCACCAGCAAGCGGCAATTGGAACGCCTGTTCGTCGCTGAAACCAACAACAGCCCGGCCCAGTTCTACCGCCAGGTCCGACTCAGGTTCGGCAGATGGCTGCTCGTGAGTTCCGATCGCCAGATCGGCGAGATCGCCTTTGAATGTGGCTTCGCGGATGCACCGCATTTTATTCGACACTTCCAGAGCATGTTTGGCCTGTCGCCAGGGAAGCTACGCAAAGCCTTGATGCAACAAGAGGGGAAGTAGCGCTGCACAGGGTTCCAACACTTCGCCACATCGCTAATGCGACGAAACATAGACCGACGGCGTGGCGGGCGCCGGCAACGCATAGGTCGCCTTCATCCATTCAATCTCGGCCTGAGGCGTGCGGCCAAAGAAGCGTTTGAATTCGCGACTGAATTGCGAGGCGCTTTCGTAACCCACGCTGAACGCCGCCGCCGAAGCGCTCATGACGTTGCGCAGCATCAGCAGGCGTGCCTGGTGCAGGCGCGTCGATTTCAAGTACTGCATGGGCGAAGAGTCGGTCACGCCGCGAAAGTGCCGGTGAAAGTTGGGGATGCTCATGTTGGCTTCGTGGGCCAGCGTTTCAACGTCCAGATGCTCGTGGTAACAGCTGTGGATTTTGCGTATCGCCCGGGTGATCTTGCCGAAGTGCCCCTGGCGATTGAGTGCGGCACGCAGTGAGCCGCCCTGCTCGCCGGTGAGGATGCGGTAGTAGATTTCTCGTATCAGCGACGGTCCCAGTATTTGCGCTTCGCCCGGGCGACTCATGGTCTCAAGAAAACGCAGGGTCGAGGCGCGCAGCAAATCGTCCATGGGTGAGGCATACATGCCCTTGGGCAGGGCATCACTTGGGCCCAGCACCTTATCGACTTGCAGTATCAACTCGCTGGCTAATTGAAAGTCGAGTCGCATGTAGATCGCCAGCATGGGCTCAACCTCGGTGGCGTCAGTCTCCATGGTGAAGGGCACGGGGACGGACACCACCAGGTAGTGCTGGGCGTCATACACGTAGACGTCATCCCCCAGATAACCGCGCTTGCGCCCCTGGCAGAGGATGACGATGCCCGGGTCGTACAAGACCGGCGTGCGCGTCAGTGGCCGGTTCGAACGCAGAAAGCGGATGTCGTCCAGCGCGCTGAGGTTGTAGCCCTCCACCGGCGCGAGCTGCTCCATCAACTGCACCATGGGCGATGTGTTTGAGGCCTGAGTCATTGATGCCCCTTTTGCTGGCCGTTCAACCGTCAGTCGAACGGCTCAGCGCTTCCCATTGATCGATTTCACTGGCGGAACGACTGAGTTTGTCGCGTACCAGGTTCAGTGCATCACTGCCCAGCAGCAAGTGCGCGGGAGGCCTCGGGCTGGCGATGACCTGCAACATCGCTTGTGCAGCCTTGCGTGGGTCGCCCAGTTGCTTGCCGCTTTTCTCTTCCCGCGCTTTACGCACCGGGTCGAAACTGGCGTCGTAGTCGGCAATGCTGCGCGGCGTGCGCTGCATTGAACGACCCGCCCAGTCAGTGCGAAACGAGCCAGGCGCTACTGCGGTCACGAAGATATTGAACGGTAGCAACTCCTTGCTCAGGGTATCGGAGAGGCCTTCGAGGGCAAACTTGCTCGCGCAGTAGTAGGAGATACCTGGCATGGTGATGGTGCCGCCCATGGAGGTGATATTGAGGATATGACCGGCACGGCGTTTGCGAAAGTACGGCACGAAGGCCTTGGTCACCGCCACGGCGCCAAATACGTTGACGTCGAACTGACGACGCATCTCCTCCAGCGGCGACTCTTCGAAGATCCCCTCATGACCGTAGCCGGCATTGTTGACCAGCACATCGACCGGACCGTGAGTGGCTTCTGTCGCCGCCACGACGCTGTCGATCCGGTCGAACTCGGTGACATCCAGGATCACCCCACGGGCACGCTCCGTGGCGAGCCCTTCGAAGGCTTGCAACGCCGCCTCACTGCGCACGGTACCGATGACACGGTGGCCCGCTGCGAGTGCTTCTTGCGCCAGGGCGTTGCCCAAGCCACTGCTCACGCCCGTGATGAATAAGGTTTTTCTGCTGTGCATGGCGAGGTTCCCATCAGTAGGTACAAGGCCATGGTAGCTATCGAAAACGGGCTCACCTATGCCGGTTCGCCTTGGAACATTGCCTATTCCTATCAGCGCGTCAGATACCGGGCCCCGTTACTTGAGCTGGCAACCTGGCCAAACGATCCCAACCGCCTGCATCGATTCCGGCGCAGTTAGGCAACCACAACGTGCGCAACGGCAATTGCTCCAGCACCGGCACCACGGCCGAGGTGATTTGCGACGCCCCTGGATCAGCGCCGAGCGTCAGGTCTCGCAACGGCATACGCACGAGGTGGGCCACGCCGGCGTCTGTGAGCCATGGGCTGTCATACAGGCCCAGGCGCTGCAACGGCAGATCCCGCAAGCAAGCGAGGTCGGCATCGCGCAGGTCCAGACCATTTATTTCAAGTTGCTCCAACGGCAATCCCAACTCGGCGAGCTTGCGCAAAACCTTGCCGTCGACGCCTCGGCAAAAACTCAGATTGAGCCGCTTCAGCGGTAGCCCGGCCAGTTGTTTCAGTTCCTTCCAGGTGAGGTCGTTCAAGGACAGGTCCAAGGACTCCAACTCCAGACCGCGCAGGTCACTCAACGTATCTGCACAGACACCTTGCACATCGGAAAGTCCCAGCCGCTTCAGTGGAAACCCGTGCAGCACGTCGAGCCGCTCGATCACCTGTCGTAGGCACTTGAGGTCCAGGTCCGCAAGCGGCATGCCTTCCAGTATTTCCAGATCGTCTTCGCAGATGAACGCAGATTGGAGCGAAAGCCTTTCAAGAGGCAGTTCCCGAATCACCTGCAACACGCTCTCGCTTGCGTAACAGTCATCCAGACTCAACGAGCGCAACCCCGTCAGGTCGCGAAGCCAGGACGGATCGTCGAGGATCGCGCCGCTGCCACTGAGGGACAACTGTTCGAGGGGATGACTTGCCAGGTGCGCCATGCCACGGGACGTCAATTCACTCACCCGTTGCAACGTCAGTGATCGCAGCTTGAGGCGTGACAGTGCGCGAAGGCCGTCGTCGGTCATCTCATCGCAACGGTTCAACGACAATTCCTGCAACGGGCTGTCGCTCAGTTGACGGAGAAAACTGTCGTCGAAGTCTTCACCGTAGGTTTGCAACTTCAACCGGCGCAAGCGTGTGGGCGACGGGAGGCAGTGGGCGTTGTCGTCGCGGGAAAAGTTGCTGACTTCCAAGGTTTCGAGGGCATTGGCGGGCAAACATTGCCACATCTGCGGTCCGCAGATAAACCTCGGGCTATTGAGCACCAACGTGCGCAAGGGCAGCCCGGCCAGGGCGTCACACCAATCCGGCTCGGCGTTGTTCAACTCCAGATGGTCTACCGGCAGGCCACGCAGTTGCGAGAGCATTGGCCCGGGGCGATTTGTATGGGGCGTGGTGTTCAGTTGAGCCACCGCCACGTTAGCGGCCGGATCGCCCAGGCCCGCCGCGATGCGTAAACCTTCCAGTGACGCCTCCCCGGTGTCGAGCAGGTCGCGATAGAGCGATGCGCGTGCGGTGATGTCATCGGGGTTGGTGGTGAGCTGGGTGATTAGAGCGTTGCGGTTGGGGGTCTGCACGGTCTAGGAATCTGCAAAAAGAGAATATGACTGTTAGGGAAGCATAAAAAAGGGTCCTGCTGAAGAGCCTGCCAGGGATGGGTCGCGCCAAGCCGTCTTCATCTTCCGTAGCGAGGGCGCTTCTCTAGTCATGACGACGTGCCGAATGGGCGGCTGGTTCGAACCCGTTGATATCGGCTCATCAAATGTAGGGAACGCAGCCGCTGAAAAGCCAACGGTCCTACATGAGTGTCACCGGGAGTTGACGCAGCGACGGCAACGTTCATCGCCAGAAAACACAGCGACGAAACAACTAGCCTCGTCCCTAAGGCAAATACGGACATGTTCGATCCCTCGATACAGAAATGACAGCAGGCATGCACAGCAATGCGCGCACACCAAACCCTGCATATCGCTTTCGGTTCAAGAGAGCGGAATTTTCCACTGAAAAAAGAGACGCGTCTCACAGGACGCGTCAAAAAACACAACAAAAACGACGGCTCGGATTGCGCAGACGCCTACAAACACTCATCCAGGAAACTCACCACAGTTCCCATGCAAGCCATCCGCTCCTCGATATGGGGCATATGGCTGGAGTGTTCGAACAACGCCCAGCGAATGTCGGGCACATGATCCACATAGGGTTTGACCACCAACGGCGTCGCTTCATCGTATCGGCCTGAAATCAACAGGGTCGGCACCTTGACGCGAGGCAAGCGATCGGTGATGGACCAGTCCTTCATGCTGCCGATCACATGGAACTCGGTGGGGCCATTCATGGCGTGATAAACGGTAGGATCGGCATCGATCTGGGCAAAGGTACGGGCGACTTCGTCGGGCCAGGGCGTGACACGGCAGACATGACGGTCGTAGAAAACCCGAGCAGCCTCAAAGTACTCGGTAGACGTCAAGGTTCCAGCCCGCTCGTGCTTGAGCAGTGTCTGCTGCACCTCAATGGGTAGAAGCTGGCGCAAGCGATTGACTTCAAGGAGCCAGGTGGACATGTCCGCCGGGGAGTTGGCGATGATCAACGCGCGCAAGCCCGCAGGCTGGAGCACCGCATGTTCGCTGGCCAACATGCCGCCCCAGGATTGTCCCAAAAGTGCGTAATTGTCGCGAATGCCCAGATGATCCAGCAGGTTCCCCAACTCATCGAGAAAGAGCGCCACGTTCCAGAACGAGGGGTCTTTTTCCGGAAGATGGGTGGAACGCCCATTACCCAGTTGGTCGTAATGAATCACCGGATAGCCACTGTTGGCAATATCCTTGAAAGCATCGACATAATCGTGTGTACAGCCCGGGCCGCCATGCAGGATCAGCAGCGGCGTACGGCCACTGCTGAAATCGCCAGTGATGCGATACCAGGTCTGATACGGACCGAAAGGCGCAAAGCCTTCGTGCGTTACGGGAAGATCCATTTCGTGCCGCCCCCTAGAAATCCTGCGGCACACGATACCGGGGACTGGCCGGCGGAATAACTAGAGAAACAGATAGGTTTTTGCCCGATTTCAGCTATCGAGCAACCGATAGTGCACTGCCCTGACCACGGCCTGGACCCGATTCCTGGCGCCGAGCTTGTGCATTGCAGAAGTCAGGTGGAGGGTGATGGTAGCCAAGGAGCGATTCAGTTGCCTGGCGATGTCCGCCGCCGTCAACCCTTCAGCGGCTAATCGCAAGCACTCACGCTCGCGTTTGGTCAGGCGAACCGGGCATGTGCGGGCTTCCTTGACGAGCAGCGGAAAAGCCGCCTCTTGCAGGGCATGGGAAATCAGGCTGAAGTCGCCCAGCGTTTGCCGGACATCCTGCAGGGTGCTCCCCTTCGTATCGGCGCGCAGCCCGGTCAATGTCGCAAAGCCGCCTTTGGGCAAATGCATCGGCACCGTCACGCCACAGGTCATGCGCGAATCCTGCAGATAGCTCACCACCGGTGCATGACTCTGGCCGATGAACGGCTGCAGCACCGTGTCGGCCTCCGGTCGATAGGACCAGACAAAAGGAGAAATGGCATTGATTGCCAGATGCTGGACGGGGTCGATCTGGTAATAACCTTCTTCACACCAGAGCGAGTGCCAATCACGGGGGGTATTGCGCAACTTCAGCACAGTCGGGGTGATCAGTGCCCCATCATGATCCAGCGGCACCGGACTGTAGTCGTACACCAATGCGTCAAAGCCTAACGCCTGGGCCATCCCCAGGGCGTTATCCATCTGCTCGTCCAGGCTCCTGCCAGACAAAAGACGGGTATTGAAGTCAGACAGCTTGGCCTGCATCCATTCAGCTCCCTTATTAATTTCAATCCTGAAATCGTGCAAGTAGAATGCCACGCCTGAGCGAGGGAATGCCAGATCAAACCTATAAGAATTGCTAGCTTATGGGCGCGTAGCTTCCTCGGTAAGGTTTAGCCAAAGGGCGGTACCTGAGCAGGAGAGCAATGATGTGGCGTGAGATCGAGCCAGACCAGCGGTACGACGTGGAAGTCGATGGCCATCATCTGGTGGCCTATGGCTTTGGCGACGGCGACGAGGTGCTGTTGTGCCTCAATGGCGGCCCGGGATTGCCTTGCGATTATCTGCGTGACAGCCACGGCTGGCTCAAGGAAAAGGGCTTGCGGGTCATCGCTTTCGATCAGTTGGGTACCGGTGCCTCGGCCAGGCCGACTGACGAATCCCTGTGGGACATCACTCGTTATGTGGCGGAGGTAGAGACCGTCCGCCAGGCCCTCGACCTGGGCAAAGTGCACCTGCTAGGGCACTCCTGGGGTGGCTGGCTGGCGATCGAGTACGCCATTCATCACCCCCAATCGCTGAAAACCCTGATCCTGGAAAATACCGCCGGCGATATCCCTCACCTGTCCCTGGAGCTCGAGCGTCTGCGGGCGGCCCTGGGCAGTGAGACCGTCGCGATGATGCAGCGCCATGAAGCCTTGGGCACCCTGGATCATCCGCAATACCAGGCGGCCATCACCCTGCTCAACTATCGTCATGTCTGCCGTCTGGACGAGTGGCCAGCACCGGTGACACGCTCCCTGGGCGACTGGAACATGGGGCCCTACATGACCATGCAGGGCCCCAACGAATTTCTCTATACCGGCAATCTCAAGGACTGGAATCGCATCGAACAGATGACCGGCTTCGAAATGCCTGTGCTGATCACCACCGGTCAACATGATGAACTGACGCCAGCCTGCGCAATGCGAATGAAAATGGCGCTCAAGGATGTACAACTGAATGTGTTCCCCAACAGCAGCCACATGCCGTTCTACGAAGAGCCCCAAGCCTATTTCCCAGTCCTGCTGGATTTTCTGTACCGTCATCGGAACTAGCCCATGAACCTGGCGCGCTACCGTTTCATACTGTCGCGCCCGCTACAGCTATTGCCGGTGCTGTTTGGCATCAGCATGATCACCTTTGTGCTCGTACGCTCAATCCCCGGGGATCCCGCCCGGGCACTGCTGGGCTCGCGCAGCACGCCGGAGGCGCTGATCAGGATTCGAGCCCAGTACGGTCTCGACCAGCCGCTGTGGATGCAGTACTTCTACTTTCTCAAGAACCTGCTCAAAGGCGATCTCGGCCAATCGCTGCTCTACAAAGTCGATGCCTTGACGTTGATCAGTACCCGCATTGAGCCAACCCTGTTCCTGGTGCTCGGCAGCGTACTGCTGGCGCTGCTGATTGCCGTGCCGCTGGCAACGGTGGCGGCGCGCAACAAGGGAGGCTGGCCGGACCACCTGATTCGCCTGTTCACCACGGCAGGGCTCGGCATGCCGGCTTTTTGGCTAGGCATCATGTTGATCCTGCTGCTCAGCGTGCAGTTGGGGCTGTTCCCGGTCTCAGGCTATGGACGTACAGGGTGGGACAAACTGCATCACATGGTTTTGCCGTGCCTGACCATTGCCTTGGCACTCTCCGCCGTTCTGGTGCGCAATCTGCGCGCCAGCATGCTCATGGAGCTACAAGCCGATCATGCCACCGCCGCACGGGCCCGGGGCTTGTCCGAGCGGGCGATATTTCATCGGCATGTACTGCCCAACTCCCTGGTGCCGGCGGTCAACCTGCTGGCGGTGAACATCGGCTGGTTGATCAGCGGCACGGTGGTCATCGAAAGTCTGTTTGCCATTCCCGGCATCGGCCAATTGCTGGTGCGCGGCATCTTTACCCGTGACTACATGGTGGTCCAAGGCGTGGCCATGGTGCTGGCCCTCGCCACCGTCACGGTCAATTTCCTCGCCGATGTGCTGACCGTGATGATTGATCCGCGAGTGAACATGCGATGAGTGGCCAGATCATCAGTCCCACCTGGCGTCTTGCGCTGCGTTTCGGCTTGCGCAACGGTCGCCCGGCCACCGCGCTGGGCCTGGCGATTCTGTTTGCCTGGCTGTTGCTCGCACTCTTCGCACCCTGGGTCGCGCCCTTCGATCCGATTGCCCAGAACACCGATATCCGCCTGCTGGGGCCGAGCCTGGCCCATCCGTTCGGCACGGATAATTTCGGCCGCGACGTTCTTTCCCGAGTGATCTGGGGCGCGCGCATCGACTTGCAGATTTCCGTGATCGGGGTGATTTTCCCGTTCTTGATCGGTACTTGCATCGGCGCCTTGGCCGGCTATATCGGTGGCCGGTTCGACACGATCTGCATGCGCCTGATCGATATTATCCTGGCCTTCCCCTTCCTGGTGCTGATGTTGGCAATCATGACCATCCTCGGCCCCGGCCTGAGCAGCTTTTATATTGCGATGGCTTTGGTGGGATGGGTGTCCTATGCACGGCTGATCCGTTCGCAGATTCTGGTGCTCAAGGAAAGCGATTTCGCCTTGGCGGCGAAAAGCCTGGGCTTCGGTCATGGACGCATTCTGTTTCGGCACCTGTTGCCCAATGCCATGTTCGGTTCGATCGTGTTCTCCATGTCCGACGCGGTGCTGGTACTGCTCAATGGGGCGGCGGTCAGCTACCTCGGCCTGGGGGTTCAGCCACCCACCGCCGAGTGGGGCACGATGGTCGCCGAGGGCCAGAGTTTCATCACCAATGCCTGGTGGATCAGCACCTTCCCGGGACTGGCGATCGTCACCCTGGCCATGGGCTTCAGTCTGCTGGCCGACGGTGTCGCCGAGCACCTCGGAGAGCGCCCATGAGCACACCGGTGTTGCACGTCGAGGACCTCAGCGTGATCGCCGGCCACGGTGAGGGCGAAGTCACGCTGGTGGATCGTGTGTCATTTGACCTGGCCGAAGGCGAAATCCTCGGTCTGGTGGGTGAAAGCGGTTCAGGCAAAACGATGGCCTGCCGGGCCTTGATGCGCTTGCTACCCTCTTCAAACCTCCGGGTCCAGGGCAAGGCCGTGCGCCTTGCCGGTGAGGACCTGCTGTCGCTGGATGAAGCCGGCATGCGAGGCATACGAGGTCGACGGCTGGGGATGATCTTTCAGAATCCCGGCAGTCATCTTGACCCGTTGATGCGCATCGGCGAACAGATCGGCGAGGGCATACGCCTGCATCAGGGGGCGTCCAAACGCGAAGCACGGGCGAAGGCCATTGATGTGTTACGCCAGGTGGGCATTCCCGATCCGCTACGGCGGGTCGACAGTTATCCCCATGAGTTTTCCGGTGGCATGCGTCAACGCGCCATGATCGCCGTGGCATTAGGTTGCAACCCCCAGGTGCTGATCGCCGACGAACCGACCACCGCCCTGGATGTCACGGTACAGGCACAGATCCTGCGCCTGCTCCTGGATTTGCGCGACCAACGTGGCCTGTCAATCATCATGATCACCCACGACCTGGGGGTCGTCGCCCAGACCTGTGACTCCATCGCGGTAATGTACGCCGGGCGGCTCTGCGAGCACGGCAACAAGCTTGATCTGCTGGCTCACCCACGACATCCCTATACGGCGGCCCTGATCGACTGCCAACCGGCTACCAGCAGCGGCCATGCCATGCTCAAAACCATCGCCGGCCAGCCGCCTCTGCTGGATGCGCTGCCCACCGGTTGCCGCTTCAATCCACGCTGCCTTCAGCAGGGCAGCCAGTGCACGCGGCTGTTGCCACAGATGCAAGTCACAGCCGAGGCACACCGAGTCGCCTGCCATTACCCGCTACCCGTGGGAGCCTCGTCATGACCCTGTTGCAAGTCAAGGATCTACGGGTGCGCTTCGCCGCCCCTGGCAGTGGTCCGTTCGGGATCAACAGGCAATGGGTGAACGCCGTCAACGGCGTATCGCTGAGTCTGGCCACCGGGGAAGTGCTTGGGCTAGTGGGTGAGTCGGGCAGCGGCAAGAGCACCCTGGGTCGAGCCATCTTGCGCCTCACTGAGGCCAGCGCCGGACAAATCCTGTTCGATGGCGTGGATATGGTTCAAGGCAAGCGAATCGACATCGAGCGACTGCGTCACGAAACCGCGATGATTTTCCAGGATCCTTATACCGCCCTCAATCCGCGATTGAGCATTGGCGACACCCTGGCTGAAGTGTTGCGAGTGCGATGTGCGATCCCTGCCTCGCTGATTCGCCATCGGGTCGATGAATTGCTGACCCTGGTCGGCCTGCGGCCGGAGCTGGCCAACCGCAAACCGGGTTCGTTGAGTGGCGGTCAATGCCAACGTGTGGGGATCGCTCGGGCACTGGCCATCGAGCCACGGCTGATCATCGCCGATGAATGCGTGGCCGCGCTGGACGTTTCCATCCAGGGACAGATCATCAACCTGCTGCTGGAGCTGCGGCAGCGCATGAACCTGGCGATTGTGTTCATTGCCCATGACCTGGCGATCGTTCGGCGGCTATGTGATCGGGTCGCCGTGATGTACCTCGGCGAGATCGTCGAGCAAGGCCCCACGGAGGCCGTCTTCAGTAGCCCGCGGCATCCCTATACCGTCGCGCTGATCCAGTCCATTCCACACATCGACCCGACTCGATCGTTGCTGAGCGAACCCCTGCCTGGCGAGCCACCCAGCCCCCTGAACCTTCCATCCGGCTGCGCTTTTCACCCGCGCTGCCGGTATGCACAACCCATCTGCGCAAAAGCGCCGCCCCCCATCCATGACATCAGTGGGCATCGCTATAGCTGTGTGCTCGGAGAGCCATTGCTCTAAAAAAACATTCATCAATAGGGAGTTGACCATGCGATCGAAACATTTGAAGTTGCTGACCGCCGCGACGTTGACCGTTTGTACATTGGCCGCCGGTGTCGCCCAGGCAGCAGGCGTGCTGACCATCGGTTGCCGTGAAGAAAGTACGACGTTCGACCCGATCAAAAGCGCGCAGAACCGTGACAACTGGGTGTTCTCCAATGTTTACGACGTACTGGTGCGCGTCGACAACACCGGCACCAAGCTGGTACCGGGGCTGGCCGAAAGCTGGCACGTTTCCGACGATGGCCTGACCTATACCTTCAAACTTCGCTCGGCCAAGTTCTCCGACGGCTCACCGATTACCGCCAGCGATGCAGCGTTCAGTCTGTTGCGCATTCGCGACAACAAAGGGTCGCTGTGGAGCGACTCCTACAAGATTATCGACAAGGCCCAAGCACCCGACCCGCAGACACTGGTGGTGACACTCACGAGCCCTTCAGTGCCCTTCCTCGCGCAGTTGGCGTTGCCCAACGTCTCCATCCTGTCGCAGAAGGCCATGGAAAAAATGGGTGAGGAAGCCTACGCCCAGGACCCCGTTGCCTCTGGCGCCTTTATCGTCAAGGAGTGGCTACGCGGTGATCGCGTGGTGCTGGAGAAGAACCCCAACTTCTGGCAGGCCGACAAGGTGAGCCTGGATGGCGTGGAATGGATCTCCATCCCGGATGACAATACGCGGATGTTGAAGGTACAGGCCGGTGAACTGGATTCGGCGATCTTCGTGCCCTTCTCGCGCGTCGAAACCCTGAAGAAAGATCCCAACCTGGTCGTACACATGGATCCCTCCACCCGTGAGGATCATCTGCTGATCAACCATGAGCACGGACTGCTGGGCAAGCCTGAAGTACGTCAGGCCCTGGACCTTGCGATCAACAAGAAATCCCTGGTCGATACCGTGACGTTCGGCCATGGCCAGGTGGCTTATTCCTACATTCCTAAAGGAGCGCTTTATCACAATGCCGATAATCTGCAGCGCCCGTACGACCCGGAAAAAGCCAGGAAAATGCTGGCGGATGCAGGCGCCTCAGGCCTGAAGCTCAACTATGTGGTCAATGCGGGCAATGAAGCCGACGAGCAGATCGCCGTGCTGGTCCAGCAACAGCTCGCAGCGGTCGGCGTGACAGCCACGTTGCAGAAGGTCGACCCAACCCAGAGTTGGCAAATGCTGATCGACGGCGATTACGATCTGTCCGTGATGTACTGGACCAACGACATCCTCGACCCGGACCAGAAGACCACCTTCGTGCTGGGACATGACACCAACATGAATTACATGACCCGCTACAAGAACGACAAGGTCAAGGATCTGGTCGCGGCCGCGCGGGTAGAAGTAGACCCGACCAAGCGCAAGCAGATGTATACCGACCTTCAGGCGATCGCCAAGCAGGACGTCAACTGGATCGATCTCTACTACAGCCCGTACATCAATATTTCGCGCAAGAACATCGAGCACTTCCAACAAAACCCACTGGGGCGCTTCTCTCTCGAGGAAACGGTGAAGCGCTAGCGAGCAGTGGCTTTCATCCGAGTCGGATAGGGCCAGTGGCAACGCCTTGATTACGAGTCGAGGCTTGCCACTTGATGGCCAAGCGACATCGGTCGCTCCCCGGTCATCTCGCACAACAGGGCCGTCACGACGTTGCCTTCGACCATGCCGCGCGCCTGCAGAAGATCCGCCACCGCACACACGGCGGGCCAGTATCGATGCATCAAGCGGCGGCAACGGGCGATGGCCAGCGCTTGGGCGTCGAGCAGCTTGCGCGGTGGCAGCAGGCTGATCAATTCCTGCCCACGGTCAAGGTCCCCTCGACCGCTGCCCCTGATCAGCCGGTCGGACCTACGGTGCCGGTAGACCGCTTCGGCCACGGGCCCCGCGAAGCAATGGAGCAGGTCACGCTCAATGGCATCGACCATCGAGGGCAGGTATTCAGCGATCCCCGGCGCGTCGAAGGCCGGGCGTGGGACAAGGTAGTCCGCTTCAACCAATCCTTCTGCGTATTGCGGGTTGCCGCGCAAGTCGAACAGGGGCCCCGTGCAGGCCTCGACCTTGGTACGCACAGTGATGCGTTTTATCGGTTGACCGTTCCACCAAAAGGCCAGGGCATGCCCCGCTTCGTGGAAGGCCGTGCTGCGCGGGTATTTGTTCATTATTGGGTCCGTCACGGCAGGCGCCATTCATATCATCTGCCTCGCCGTTGGGCCTCGATAAAAGATTATCCCTATCGACCGTTAATACTGCGCCTATTAGCTATCTGCCAAAGCGGGACTAGCCTGAATTCAGGCTGGTGTAATCCGGCCCGTGAAACCTGACAAACAGATATGAAGCGTTCAGAACGTACCGGGCTTGCCGTGGGCCACCGTACTGGCAGCTAGACCGCTCTCTCGCGTTGCCGCGTGGTCATGACGATCAGTTGAGCGAACTGTGAGCCCTGCGCCCTGTGTCATTTATTTCGCCTGTCGCTATTCGGGTCCCGGCCGGGCTGGATAGCTGGATGAATACGACCAAAGGTAGCTTCTCATGGCAAATGAATCGAAATGTCCGTTCAATCACGCCGCTGGCGGTGGCACAACGAACCGTGACTGGTGGCCGAACCAACTGAATCTGAAGATCCTGCACCAGCACTCCTCGCTGTCCGACCCCATGGGCGAGGACTTCAACTACACCCAAGCCTTCAAAAGCCTGGATTTTCAAGCCCTGAAGGAAGATCTGCGGGCGCTGATGACCGACTCCCAGGACTGGTGGCCGGCGGATTTCGGCCACTATGGACCGCTCTTTGTCCGCATGGCCTGGCACAGTGCCGGCACCTATCGCACCGGTGACGGGCGCGGTGGCGCAGGCTCCGGCCAGCAGCGGTTTGCCCCGCTCAACAGCTGGCCCGACAACGTCAGCCTCGACAAGGCCCGTCGGCTGCTGTGGCCGATCAAGCAGAAGTATGGCCGCAACATTTCCTGGGCAGACCTGATCGTCCTTACCGGTAACGTCGCGCTGGAGTCCATGGGCTTCAAGACCTTCGGTTTTTCCGGTGGTCGTCCGGACGTCTGGGAACCGGATGAAGATGTCTATTGGGGGTCCGAAAACAAATGGCTGGGGGGCGATGTCCGCTACGGCAAGCCCGACAAAGCCGCCATGCAGGAGCCCGGCGAAGGCCAATTGGTGGCCGAACCTGGCAATGAAGAAAGCCGTACCGACCTGGGGCGCAACCTGGAGAACCCGCTGGCCGCCGTGCAGATGGGGCTGATCTACGTCAACCCGGAAGGCCCCGAGGGCCAGCCGGACCCGGTTGCCGCCGGGCTGGATATCCGCGAAACCTTCGGCCGCATGGCGATGAACGACGAAGAAACCGTAGCATTGATCGCTGGGGGCCACGCCTTCGGCAAGACCCACGGCGCCGGCCCCGCCGACAATGTCGGTGCCGAGCCCGAAGCCGCTGGCCTGGAGCTGCAAGGCTTGGGCTGGAAGAGCACCTTCGGCACCGGCAAGGGGCCCGACACCATCACCAGTGGCCTGGAAGTCACCTGGACCACCACGCCCACCCGCTGGAGCAACAACTATCTGGAGAACCTGTTTGGCTTTGAGTGGGAACTGACCAAGAGCCCGGCCGGTGCGCATCAGTGGACACCGAAAAACGGCGCGGGCGCGGGCATCATCCCCGATGCCCATGACCCGGCCAAACGGCGCAATCCAACAATGCTGACCACCGACCTGGCGCTGCGCTTCGACCCGATCTACGAGAAGATCTCGCGGCGCTTCCTGGAGAATCCGGACCAATTGGCCGACGCCTTTGCACGCGCCTGGTTCAAGCTGATCCACCGCGACATGGGCCCACTCTCGCGCTATCTGGGCCCGGAACTGCCCAACGAAGAGCTGCTGTGGCAAGACCCTATCCCGGCGGTCGACCATGCCCTGGTCAACGACAGCGACATCGCCGCCCTCAAGGGCAAGCTGTTGGCCTCGGGCCTGTCGGTTTCACAGCTGGTGTCCACTGCGTGGGCTGCGGCATCCACCTTCCGCGGTTCCGACAAGCGCGGCGGTGCCAACGGCGGCCGCCTGCGCCTGGCCCCGCAGAAGGATTGGCCGGCCAACCAGCCGGACCAACTGGCTCAAGTGCTGGCAACCCTGGAAAAGGTCCGGAACGAGTTCAACAGTGCCCAGTCCGGTGGCAAGAAAATCTCCCTGGCGGACCTGATCGTGCTGGGCGGCAGTGCCGGCATCGAACAGGCGGCGAAAAATGCCGGGGTCAACGTGACGGTACCGTTCTCGCCGGGGCGCATGGACGCGAGCCAGGAGCAGACGGATGTCGAGTCGTTCAGTTTTCTCGAGCCCATCGCCGATGGCTTTCGCAACTACCTCAAGGGCCGGTACCGCGTGTCCGCCGAAGCACTATTAATCGACAAGGCACAATTGCTGACCCTCAGCGCACCGCAAATGACGGCGTTGATTGGCGGTCTGCGGGTACTGGATACCAACGTCGGCCACTCGGCGCACGGTGTCTTTACTCAACGGCCCGGGGCATTGACCAATGACTTCTTCGTCAACCTGCTCGACATGGGCGTGGAATGGAAACCGCTCTCCGACACCCAGGAAACCTTCGAAGCCCGTGACCGCAAGACCGGCCAGGTCAAATGGACCGGCACCCGCGTCGACCTGGTCTTCGGCTCCAACGCCCAGCTCCGGGCCTTGGCCGAAGTCTATGCCAGCGCGGATGCGAAGGAGCAGTTCGTCAACGACTTCATCGCGGCGTGGGTCAAGGTGATGAACCTGGATCGGTTTGATCTCAGGTGAGAAGAATCTAGTGGCCTGTACGGTTAATTCGAGTACTCAAATTCGAGTGCCAGTGATTGCCAGGCAAGGCGCCATGACGAGTCGTAGCCCGCTACGGCGAGGAATGGTAACGCAGCTTGGCAAGCACTGGCGCCGAAGTTGAGTGCACGAATTAGCCACACAGGCCACTAGGCATGAGGTCTGGCAAGGAAGCGACCTCATGAACTTTTCTTCACCCCACGCCCCCGCGTGATTGGGTACAGTCGCCTCGCTCATTCAAGAAACTAAGGTTTTAGCCCGCTCTCCCAGCGGGCTTTTTTTTGCCCGGCATTCAGGTTGATGAACGTGCGTTGCCCAACGCAGGCAAAACGGGCGCCAGCGTCTCTCGCGCTGGTTTCGACACCGGTTGTTCCAGGGCCGCTCGCCCATAAAACAGCAGCGCCATCAGCCAACAGCTCAACCAGACGAAAATCCCCGCCCAGAATGTATGGGACATGTAGTGCCAGCCCTGCAGGACTCGCGTGGTGCCGTAGACAAACCCCAAGGCCAGCGCCCCATGCATCAAGGCTTTGGAATGACGCCAGCGGTAGCGGCGGGCGACGAAATACAGCGCCAGCATCGTGAAACCACCGGAGGCATGACCGCCGGGCCAGCAGCGACCGTCACCGGCGACGTTCAGCAGGTCGAAATTCTGGAACCACTCCTTGTGCTCGATCTTGCCAGCGTACTGGGTGGTTTCCACCGGGCAATACACGCTGGTATGGCCTTTGAGGTAATGAATGACCCCGGTGCTGAGGGAAAAAGCGAAGACCACGTAGAGAAAATCGCGACGGTGCTCGTGGGCAAAACGTAGAGGCTTGCTCAGTCGCGTTTTATCCAATAGGCGAAGCAGTCCAGGGCGCGTTTGCGGTTTGAAGATCGGCCAGAAAAACGACAGCAGCGCACCGACGATGGCCGCCTCGCCGGTCCAGTTCGGGATGACCCTCGCCCATTTGTGGGTGATTTGCTCGAACAGCCGCACGTGTTCCAACGGAAACACCTGGTGCAGCGGATCGTAGAAAAGATCGCTGATGGCGATGTCGATGCGGGTCATGTCGAACAGCAAGAACACCACGGCCGCACAGACCAGCGGAATTCCGAGGTTGAATCCGTAGAAACGGGCGCGAGCAGACGTCAGCATGGGCGGTCCTAATCGTGGGAAAAGTTACGGAAAAGTCATCGAGCGCCAGTCAGACGCTTCGATAAAGCCAAGCAGCCGTGGCGCTTGTGGCTGGGCGGTGGAAACGAACAACGAAGCCCCATAGCCAAACGCCGAGGTCGGGCGCTGGAGCGCGGTTTCCATCGCTTGCATGCATTCGCTGTGGGTGACCAGGATCAGGTTGCGCCCGGCCACTTTATGGGCCAGGGCATTGCGCAGCAGGTCATGCCGGCAATTGATCAGCCAATCGTCACCGCTGCCCACCTTGTTGAACATGTACCCCGCCGTCTGGGTCGCGCGCACCAACGGGCTGTTGTAGAGGTCGGCGTTGTCCAGGCCCAATTGTTCGAACCGGGCACCGAGGCCCACCGCAACGGCACGGGCCCGATCGGTGATGCCTTCGCGATCGTTCAGGCACGCGGCCTTGGAGTGATCGCAGCGCTCGACATGGCGCACCAGCACGATCATCTCGCCCTTGGCCCAGCCATCGGCCAGGGCCCGGGCGCCAGCGATGTTGCCATGGGCCAGGTCCGGCACCGCCGCTGGGCTGAGCAGCCAGAGGGTCAACGGGATGACCAGCAGCGCCGACGCCAGCACGACCACGGCGTTTCGGTAACGGGCAAACCGGCGCGTATCGATCGAACGCGTCAGGCCGAAAAGGCTCAGTCTCAGTTCCACATCAAGCCGCCCCGACGGCATCCACCCAGTCATTCGATGGCGCGACAGTAGAGAGGCCGACGTGGGCAGGCAGTGAAACCGATGTGAAAAAAAGCTTGGGGTGAACGCGAAGCAGGCACCTTGATGCCCTGAAAGACCGCATCGCCTTTATCGCGGGCAAGCCTTGCTCCCACAGATACCCGGAAAAAAACTTACAGATCTTGAACCCGCCGCCGATATAGCCCTGTTACATGCTCTTGCTGGCTCTTAACAACAACAATCTTCCAGCGTACCGACGATAAGCAGCACAACGTTCCTGGAGGAATTGATGAACAGCTGGTTTGGCAACATTAGCGTCAACATGAAATTGGGTCTGGGCTTCGGCCTGGTGCTGGTATTGACCTGCCTGCTGGCCCTGACCGGCTGGACGAGCCTGGACGGGCTGATCAATCGCAGCAACTGGATGAGCGACATCACCCAGCTCAACGCCGGCCTGACCAAACTGCGTGTCACGCGTCTGCAATACATGCTGACCAACGGTGACGAGACCGCCGCACAAAATGTGCAGACCACCCTCGATGGTTTCGTGGCGCAACAGAACGCCCTGCTCAGCAGCTTCAAGAGCCCGGAAAACGTCAAGCTGCTCAAGGAGCAGAGCGCGGTCATCGGCGCCTATCAGGTGTCCCTGAACAAAATGCGCAGCGCCTACCGCACTGGCAACACCGCCCGCGACACCATGGGCACGAACGCCGACATCGCCTACAAGCTGATCGAGACCATCGACGCCGACGTACGGCAGATGGCCCTCAGCGATGAGCGTTTCGCGCAGTTCCAGGCCATCACCCAGGCCAAGCAAGCCTTCATGCTGGCCCGCTATGAAGTGCGCGGCTACACCGCCAACAGCAACGCCGATACCGAACGCAAGGCCGTCGCCCAACTGGACGCCGCCATCGCTTCGCTCAAGCCGCTGAACGAACACTTCTCCAGCACCCGCCAGGATGAACTGCGCCAACTGGAAAACGCCCTGACCCAATACCGCAGCGCCGTGCAGGCCTTCAAGCTGGCCACTGCCGATGTGGTGCAGGCGCGCAAGGAAATGACCGACCAGGGCGCGACCATCGTGACCTTGAGCGAGCAGCTGTACCAGATCCAACTCGACCGCCGTGACGCCGAAAGCGCCCAGGCGCGCACCCTGCAACTGGTCAGCACCCTGCTGGCCTTGCTGGTGGGGATCATTGCGGCCGTGATCATCACGCGCCAGATTACCCGTCCGCTGCGCGAAACCCTGGCCGTGGTCGAACGCATCGCCAGCGGCGACCTGTCGCACACGGTCATCGTCACCCGCCGCGATGAACTGGGCGTGCTGCAACAAGGCATCGCGCGCATGGGCGTGACGCTGCGCGACCTGATCAGCGGCATCCGCGATGGCGTGACCCAGATCGCCAGCGCCGCCGAAGAACTGTCCGCCGTGACCGAGCAGACCAGCGCCGGGGTCAACAACCAGAAAGTCGAAACCGACCAGGTTGCGACCGCCATGCACGAGATGACCGCCACGGTCCAGGAAGTCGCGCGCAACGCCGAAGAGGCCTCCCAGGCAGCCGCCGCCGCTGATGGCGAAGCCCGTGCCGGCGACCAGGTGGTCAGCGAAGCCATCGCCCAGATCGAACGCCTGGCCAGCGAGGTGATTCGTTCCACCGATGCCATGACCGTGCTGCAACAGGAAAGCGACAAGATCGGCAGCGTCATGGACGTGATCAAGGCCGTGGCCGAACAGACCAACCTGCTGGCCCTCAACGCCGCCATCGAAGCGGCCCGTGCGGGTGAAGCCGGGCGTGGTTTCGCCGTGGTGGCCGACGAGGTCCGTGGCCTGGCCCAACGCACGCAGAAATCCACCGAAGAAATCGAAGGACTGGTGGCCGGGTTGCAGAACGGCACCCAACAAGTGGCCGCCGTGATGAACAACAGCCGCAGCCTCACCGACAGCAGCGTGGCCCTGACCCGCAAGGCCGGCGCGTCACTGGAAAACATCACCCGCACGGTGTCGAACATCCAGTCGATGAACCAGCAGATCGCGGCCGCCGCCGAGCAGCAAAGCGCCGTGGCCGAGGAGATCAGCCGCAGCATCATCAACGTGCGCGACGTGTCCGAACAGACCGCCGCCGCCAGCGAAGAAACCGCTGCGTCCAGCGTCGAACTGGCGCGGCTGGGTAATCAGTTGCAGATGATGGTGAGCCACTTCCGCGTCTAACGTCCGACGCAATTTTGCATGACCTACTGTGGGAGCGAGCTTGCTCGCGAAGGCACCGGATCAGCCAGCATTGAAGTTGACTGACCCACCACCTTCGCGAGCAAGCCCTCTCCCACAGGATTTGCATCAGCGCAGCCCACGAATCGCTCTTTCGTACAAATCCCCCGCCCCCAGTCCTACCGCCTTTCTCTGCACGCTCCTGTACGGTTTTCGCTTGAACAAGCACATTGCGCTCGAACAGGAGATGACAACACATGGACGTAAGCAACGACTCGCTGTTGAAAAGGCTCGTTACCTCCCCAGACGGTGAGGACGCCACAACAGCCGAACTGAAAACCGCCATGCTACGAATGGGGGTGACGTCGGTATTCGACATTGTGCGCATGAGCAAGACGCAGTTCACCGAGAAACTCGCCAGGCATAGCGACGCGGACGGTGAACAGGCCTACGACAATGCTTCGAGCCATGCCCGGCAAATCAGTCGCTTGTACCAGGAACATCAAATATCGTCCGGCGCCAACAAGTCACGTATCAAGCACAGCCTGAAGGCAGGCTCAACGTCAGTGCCCACCGGCTATCAAGCGCTGTTCGAAGAGAATTGGGAGCAGTTCTGCAATGAGGGTGATATCGCCGCAATCGACTCGCCCGTAGCGTATCTGCGGGCGCTGTATCTGTTTGCCGGGGAGCTGGAAAACCTGTCACCGCACGCCAGCAGAGTCACCTTGGCGCAACGGCGCCCGGACCTCGAGACACTCGCGCTCGATCGGCAGAGTGCCTTCGTTACCCGTCCGATGCTCGACATCATCAACGACACCCTGCGCAGGAACATCAAGGCGCACCTGGTCAAAACCGGTGAAAAAAAGACCGTGCGCCAGGTACTCGCCAGCGCACATTTCCCTTTCTCGCTGCCCTACGATCTGCACCATCATCAATGCGTGCTCGGGTTGGGCACGGGCAAGCCGGCGCTGGGCGAACTGAATTATCGGGTCAGCCTGAACCTGCCGTTTTCAGAGGGCCGGAAACATTACGGACAGATATCCGTCAATCCTGAAGAGGCGCAAAAGCTTCTGTCCGGGCTGAGTCCGGCGCAACAGGCGCTGCTCATCGCGCCGACCGCCTCACAAGGCAACCTCGCCACGCTGAAAAAGAGCTACGGCACCGAGGACCTCTTGAGCCTGAGTGAGCTCGAGTTCTTCATGGCGCGCACCGGGCTCACCACGGAACAGGTCGAGCAGTTGCTGGCACAAGGCAAATACAGCCCACGAACGTCAATCAACAGCCCCGCTTCTTCCCTGAACCGTTACGGCGCGGGCTACATCAACGGCGGCGGGGCGACCCCGGCCCTGGCGATCGAGACCCAAGGGAACCGGAAGGTCTTTGCCAACGACGCCCCTGAGCGAATCGACCGTTTGCAACGAATGATCCGCCTGCATCGCTGGACCGGTATTCCCGTTGCCGAACTGGACACGTTGATCACCAATGCCCAGCGCTCGGAGAGGGTCGAGACGTTCAGTGCCAACACCTTGCGCGCCCTGGGCGTCTATCGGTACCTGAACCAGCGCCATGGCATCGCCCCTGAAGAATTCGCTTCATTGCTGCACGACATGCCCATCCATGCGTGCGGTGATCGAGTGCCACTGTTCGATCAAGTGTTCAATCGCACCCGACTGCTCAAAGGTCCCGACTGGAGCACTCAAAAGGGGAACCTGACCGCTACGGACGAGCGGACTTTCAGTTACCTCAGTGCCGGCCTTGGGCTTCCCGTTGCGCCAGATTCACTGTTGCTGCTGGCCAGGCAAGCCAGCCAGCATTTGTCGCAGGGGTACGACCTGCCCACGGTTTCGGCTCTCTATCGCCAGGCCCGTATCGCCCGGATGTTCAAACTCTCCCCTCTTGAATGCATCGAGCTGGCCCGGTCGCTCGGCGGAGAGGATTTTTGCAAGGCGTTGGTGACAGGGGAGCTGAGAACCGCCGGCTCCGCAGAGCTCGACATTCTCGATGTGCTGATGGCAATGGACTGGGCTGTCGACTGGCTCAGGCAAAACGATCGGGACGTGCTGCAATGGTGTCGCCTGTTCGAAGCAAGCAGCAATGACGGGCCGCTGAATCACAACCTGGCAAAGCGATTGGAGAAATTCCAGACGGACATCCACACCACCCACGACCCTCAGCATCGGGTGGAGGTGCTGCTGCATGACATTGCGGACCTGCCTGCCGAATACGTCCCTTGCGTCTTGCAGATGGCCGGCACCGATGCAACGGCGGTCGTCGCGGCCATCGAGGCGGCCCCGGGGGAAATGCCCCGGTTGCTGGCGACGGTATTGCGCACTGCCGAGGCTTGCCAACATCTGCACCTGAGCAGCAGCACGCTGAAGGTCCTGCTGGAAAACCCGACATGGCTGGCCTCGCAACCACCCCGAACATTGACGCCCCAGATGCTGTATCTGCTCGAATGCTTCAGTCATTGCGCCCGCCATCAGGCCCAGTCGGAAGAGAACCTGTTGCACTACCTGCAAGTGGCCAATCAGGGCACGCCTCAATCGAAAGAAGAAGCCAATCGCCTGCTGGCCAAGCTGTTGGATTGGAGCGTCGAAGAGGTGAGTTTCCTGCGGGCGCAACTGCTAACAGGGCAAGACTCAATGGGAACCGTGGATTGGGTCATCCGTTGCCAGGCCTGCTGCCAGAGCACGGGACTGTCGGCGAACCTGCTGATCAAGGCGACCGCACTGAATACCCGAAGCCCCACATCGGATTGGCAAACCGTGGGTGATGCGCTGATCGCCGCCTGCCATTGAGCGGACACCCACTTCAACATTCAAGGACAGAATATGACCGTTGCCCTGAAAAAGCAGCTCGATGAACGCCTGCGCGATGCGCTGCTGGCGTTCTACCTGAACACTGTCGCACCCGACAATGCCACGCCGCTCAAGAGTGCCCAGGATCTCTATGAATACTGGTTGCTCGACGTACTGGTCAGCCAGGATGTGCCTACCACGCAGGTGGCCTGTGCCATTGCCAGCCTGCAGCAATACATCAACCGTATCCTGATGAACATGGAGCCCGGTTACGACCCGCAAGACGTTAGCGCCAAGCACCGGCAGACGTGGCGCAATGAACTGCACCAGTACGCCACCTGGGCCGCCCATCAAAAGCTGCTGTATTTCCCCTCGACCTATCTGGACCCGACCCTGAGGGCGAACAAGAGCGACAACTTCCAGCAACTGGAAAACGCCCTCAGCCAGAATCGGATTGAACCTCATGCGGTTCAATCGGCGGTCCTGGCCTACCTGGCCCGATTCGAAGAAGTGGCCAACCTGACGATTCTCAACGGCTATATCGATGGCGAGGACTTTGCCAACAGCACCTACTACCTCATCGCCAAATCCCGTACCGAAAACACTTACTTCTGGCGCTCGCTGGACATGGCGCAACGTCCACTGGACGGTCCCTCATCGTCCCCCACCAAACTGGATCAGCCGGATCCGTATGCCTGGTCGGACTGGGAAAAAGCCGACGTACCGATCCCCGAAAGCGCGGTCGAACACTCGATCCGTCCGGTCTGGTTCAACAACCGCCTGTTCGTGGTCTGGGCCGAATGCATCCATCAGGATAAGTCGGCCGCCAGCGCGCACTCGAGCGACGACGCCTCGCCGCCAAGGGCGAGTCATCCGCTGCTGCGTTTGAGCTATTGCTTCAAAAAACAGGATGGCATCTGGAGTACGCCGCGATTGGGCCTGCAAGGGTATTGCGAGGATCAGGCGCTTGCCAGTCAGGGTCTGGAGACGATCATGCCGTTGATAGGTACCGTTGCGGCGCAACATCGCAAGGGCTCGCGAGACTCACTGTATCTTGCCTTATGTGCGCGAAAGCCCAACGCCGGCTCGGGGTCTGCGTCGACCAATACCTTTAGTTTCATCAGAACAATCTACATCGACAAAAATCTTGCCCATAAGCCTGACAGTGCAACGACGATTGAACAGGCGGAAGAACAAAAACCAAAAAAACAGGAACACACCCTCCTTGATACGACGCTCATCGAACCTCACGACCAGCGCTTTCAAACAAGATTGGCTTTTCTGGAAATCGAGGGTGCTTCAATCCCGCGCCCCAAGAATATTACTAACAGCCTTTTGAATTTCGATGACTATTTCAACGGAGCAATTTACAAACCCGTCGATTCGACACACATACTATCCTTCCATGCCGACGATACGTACCTCCCCCCTGCCGTGAGTGAAATTCGCATCGTATTTCCACGGCTTCAGCTCATGCTGCCTCCAGTCGACGAACACCTGCCCTCCTCTTCTTACATAAAACTTCGTGACAATTCCAAAATCAGCGCCATAACTTTGGTCGACCCCACCAATATGACTTACCAGTTGTCATTCGATGACCTGAACAACGTGGTCCTGGACAGTGAGGATTCACCTGGCTTCACGACTTCAGCAACAAAAAGTCTGGCTGGAAAGCTGATCTCAGTAGCGGCAGTACGCCACTTGATCAAAACCTACAACGACCGCTTCACCGGAGCCCCTCGAGGGAAGGTTACCGTGGCGTTACAAGAGCCTCACGGCCGCAGTCATATCCGGACTCCCTTCTCGTATGAAGAAGAGCTGCTCTACCGAAAATATGTAATTTTGCGCCAACCCGCCGGCATAGAAACCGACTCGTTAACGTATGACAAACTGGAGCCTGTCGCCGCATCCCCCCTGGTGAAACAGCTACCCAGTCGCCATGAGTACCCCTTGCGGGCGGAAGACCTTAATGGGGACGGAGATACGTTATTTTATGGTGTTGCGCTGGCCCGCCCAGACAAACCGGATGAAATAATTTCCTTCGCGCTCAAAGCGTTCAAACTGAGCCTGGCGCCCAGGTTCCTCGAACAGCCGAGTATTAGCGCCGTACCGACATCCAACCTGGGCACCACCCAATTCATCGACTTCACCAATTCCTCCATCAAGCACAGCGACGGCAAAAGCCAAAAGCGCCAACCGATCCGATTGAACACCGTATTTGCCGCAGAACTGATCCGGCGAACCGAAAACAGCCTCGACGAACTGTTCGACCGGACCACTCAACAACTGCCGGAACCCGCCCTGCCCGACGCCCCAAACAACAGGATGGACTTCCACGGACCTTACGGCCGCTACTTCACCGAACTGTTTCTTTACTTGCCATGGCTGGTTGCCCACCGCTTGAACGCCGAGCATCGGTATGAGGACGCTGAACGCTGGTTGCGCTATGTCTTCGACCCGAGCCGCAGGAAAGCCGAATGCTGGAGAAGCGTCCCTCTGCTCGACGGTGACACACCTTCGTATTCCGCCCAGGCGCCCCATGATCCGCATCAAATTGCCCTCAGTCATCCGGTGCACTTTCGCAAGGCGCTGTATTTCCTCTACCTCGACATCCTGACCAACCGAGGCGATGCCGCGTACCGCGAGCTGACACCGGACAGCCTCAGCGAAGCAAAGCTTTGGTACGTCCGGACCCTGGACTTGTTGGGGCCACGCCCGGCCGTTCAACCGGTCGATCATTGGACGGCTATCAGCCTTCGAGCCCTCAGCCACACGAACAATGATGACCTGCGCACCTTTGAAAACTTGCTGCCCCTGCCTGCCACCAGCCCCCCATCACTTATGCAAGACGGCATTTCGCAAGGGACCCTGGCGGCCATCGATAGCCCATATCTACGCGTGCCGTTCAATCCGCAGTTGCTCAAGTGCTGGGACGTTGCCGAAAGTCGCCTGTACAACTTGCGGCACAACCTCGACATGGCTGGCAAGCCGTTGCATTTGCCGGTATTCGCGGCTGCGCTGGACCCACGCGCCGTGCTCGGCATCAGCGCCCCGAACACCCGCGACGGTGCTACGGCCCCCTTGCCGGCGGTGCACATTCCCAACTATCGCTTCACGGTCATGCACAGTCAGGCTCAGAACGCCGTTGAAAGCATCAGCCAGTTCGGCGCCACGCTGCTGTCGTTGATCGAGCGCAAGGAACAGGCCCAGTTGCAGGAACTGCAGCAACAACAGGCCTGGGACCTGGCGAAAGTCTCCGTTGACCTGCAACGCCAGGCCTTGAGCGTTGACCGTCAAAACCGCCAGGCGCTGCTGGCCAGCCAGGCCATTGTTCAAAACCGCATCACCCACTACAAAAAACTGCTGGACGATGATCTCAGTGACGTCGAGACAAAAGCCAGTTACTTCTACGTGAGCAGCGGCACCTTGGAAGCCGGGGCAATGACCTGCCAAATCGTGGCAGGTGGGCTGATGATGGCTCCGAACGTTTTTGGCTTCAGCAATGGCGGCAGCCGTTGGGAGGGCCCGGCGCTCGCATCTTCTGCAGCCTTCCATAGCGCCGCGATCATAAGCCGCACGGTAGCGGCCCAACTCGACCGTCAGGCCACATTCGATCGTCGCCGGGATGAATGGCATCACGCCTACGATCAGTCACGGCTCGAACTGGCCCAGATCGACGCACAACTGACGCAATTCGCCGAGCAGGAAGCCGCCACTCGCCTGCAACTGCGTCTGGCCGAATCAACCCTGAGCCAAGCCAAGGCCAACTACGACTTTCTCAGCAAGCGTTTCACCAAAGCACAACTGTACCAATGGCTGAACAGCCAATTTGCCGCGCTCTATCGCCAGGCCTACGACGCGACACTGACGCTGTGCCTGGCGGCCGAAGCCGGTTGGCAGTATGAAATTGCCGACTTCGACACGCGTTTCGTCCAGCCCGGTGCCTGGCATACGACCTATCGCGGACTGGGCGCGGGCGAGCTGTTGAAGATGAACCTGTTGAAGATGCACGCCGAGTACCTGCGGCGTCACGAGCGGGAACTGGAGATACGCAAGACAGTGTCGCTGCGCCAGCTCAAACGCCACACCCCGACCAGTACCCTCAACAAGGAATGGCCGCAAATCCATGCCGACTTGAAAAAAGGCACCTACGAATTCGAGCTGACCCAGCAATTGTTCGAAGACGACTACAAGGATCAGCAACATTACCTGCGGCGGATCAAGACCATCAGCGTGTCCTTGCCGGCCCTCGTCGGCCCGTACGAAAACGTTCGAGCCACGCTGACCCAGACCGCCAGCAAGGTATTCCTCTCCCCGGGTGACCGGGGCAAAACCCTGCAGAGCCTGCGCGCCAACCAGCAGATTGCCCTGTCTACGGGCGTCGACGACAACGGCCTGTTCACGCTGAATTTCAATGATGACCGCTACCTGCCTTTCGAACACACCGGCGCCATCTCCACGTGGCAGTTGACCTTCCCAAACCCCGAAGCACAAAAAGACCTGCTTGACTCACTGACCGACGTCATCGTGCATGTGAGCTACACGGCCAGGGTCGGCGGAGGTGCGCAATGACTGAACAACCCCTCCTGCCTGTCACCGCGCCGTCACTGCCCAAGGGCGGTGGCGCCATTCAAAGTATCGGCAAGGGATGGGCCGCCATCGGCGCCCACGGTACGGCCTCCTATGAAATTGCCCTGCCGATTTCACCGGGGCGCGGCTTTGCTCCGCCCTTGTCCCTGAGCTATGCCAGCTCGCTCGGCAACGGTGTGTTCGGCATCGGTTGGGAGCTGTCGCTGCCCTGCGTGGCGCGACGCACCGGCAAGGGTGTGCCGGCCTATACCGAAGATGACGAAATCATCGGCCCCAGCGGGGTGGTCTGGCTGCCCGAGCGCGACGCGCAAGGCGTCATCGCCACAACCCGCATCGATCACTACAACGATCTGCACCTGGGGACGACCTACACCGTCACCCGGTATTTGCCCAGAATCGAAAGCCGCTTCGACCGCATCGAACACTGGTCCTCGCCCGACGACAAACCGGGCTTCTGGCTGGTGCACGGTGCCGATGGCAGCCTGCATCTGTTCGGAAAGAACCCTGCGTCCCGTCGAGCCGATTCCCTGGATACGCGCCGTGTCGGCGAATGGTTGCTGGAGGAGAGCCTGAACCCTTACGGCGAGCACATCCTTTACCAATACAAGGCCGACGCAACGGCCCAACGCTATTTGAGCCGGGTGAGCTATGGCAATTTCAAAGCCGATCCACACCTGTACTCATGGAAAACAGACCGGCTCGCGCCCGTACAATGGCACTTCGAATTGGTGTTCGACTACGGTGAACGGACCACAGCCTACGAACAGAAACCGCCGTATGAAGGCCAGCAGTGGGCAACCCGTAGCGATGGTTTTGCAAGCTTCGCCTACGGTTTTGAATTACGCACCGAACGCCTGTGCCGCCAGGTCCTGATGTTTCACCGTTTTCCCGAAGAACTGGGGGCTGCCCCCATCCTGGTGAGACGCCTGTTACTCGCTTATCGCCAGACATCCCTGGGTTTGCACCAACTGAGCGCCGCCCATGACCAGGCATTCGGCGATGGGACAACCGTCGACGGCCGGCCCCCCGTCGAGTTCAGCTACAGCGAATTCAAGCCCCGGTTGCAAGCCCGCGCCTGGCAACGCTTTGACGACTTGCCGGGGCTCAACGATGGTCACCGTTATCAACTGGTGGATTTGTACGGCGAAGGCCTGCCGGGCGTGCTCTATCAAAGCGACGCAGGTTGGCTTTACCGCGAACCCGTGCGGGCCAAGGCCAAAAGCGACAAAGTGGCTTATGCCCCGTGGCGGGAGCTGCCCCATATCCCGGTTGCCGACCATGGGAAACCGATGCGTCAGTCATTGAACGACCTGACCGGTGATGGTCGTTTGGACTGGCTCGTTGCCCAACCGGGGCTGAGCGGTTTTTTCTCCCTCGGCGCCGATCGGAGCTGGGCGGATTTCGCCACGTTCAACGCGTTTCCAACAGAGTTTTTCAGCCCACAAGGGCAGTTGGCCGACCTGACGGGCGAAGGGCTCGGCGATCTGGTCTTGATCGGCCCGCGCAGCGTTCGCCTGTACGTCAACCAGCGGGAACACGGTTTTGCCGCCCCGCTGGAAGTCGCCCGCGACGAGCATGAAGATGCCCTGGCGGTATTCAACGCCTCACCCGGCGAACTGGTGGCGTTCAGCGATGTGCTGGGCAGCGGCCAGCAGCACTTGGTGCGCATTCGCCACAACGAAGTGACGTGCTGGCCAAACCTGGGCCACGGGCGTTTTGGCAAGGGCATCGTGCTGGACTTTCCCGGACTTGCCTACGAAACCTTCGATGCCTCGCGTATTCGCCTGGCGGATCTGGATGGCTCCGGCGCCGTCGACCTGATTTATCTGCAAGCAGACCAGGCACTGATCTTCATGAACCGCTGCGGCCAGGGTTTTCGCCCAGCGGTCGCACTGCCCTGGCCTCCCGGACTGCGTTACGACAACTTATGCCAGGTGAGCATCGCCGACCTGCGGGGGCTCGGCTGCTCCAGCCTGATCCTGAGCGTGCCGCACATCACACCGCAACACTGGCGCTACGATTTCGTCGAGTCGAAACCGTATCTGCTCACCGGCACACACAACAACATGGGTGCCAGCGAAACCATCAGCTACCGCAGCTCGGCGCGGGAATGGCTGGATGAAAAAGCCGCCCATACCAAGGCCGGCACGCCTGCGGTCTGTCATGTGCCCATGGCACTGCATCTGGTTTCGAGCCAGACCCGGGAGGATGAAATCACCGGCAATCGACTGACCCGCAAGTTTGCCTATCGCCAAGGCTACTACGACGGCGTCGAGCGCGAGTTTCGCGGCTTCGGCCTGTTGCTGGAAACCGACAATGAAACCAACCCCGACGATGCCGACGCCCAGGGCTTCACCATGCCCAGCCTGAAGAAGACCTGGTTCCACACCGGAAAAACGGTGGACATGCCCCGTATCGGCTACAACGACGACCCGCAAGCCGTAGCGCTGGGCAAAGCGCTGCTTTGCCAATACCAGGGCGAGGCCGGGCACGACATCCCCGTGGCCGCGCCAACCCCAGCCACCCGCATTGAAATGGCCCGCGCGTTGAGTGGCCATGTGCTGCGAAGCGAAACATTCGGGGTCGACAGGCGCCGGAAAACCCGGACCCTGTACTCGGTCCAGGAACACCGCTATCGCATACGCCTGCTGCAAGCGCCCGACAGCCATCGGTCCTACGCCCGGATGCTACCGCTGCCGCTGGAATCCATCACGTATCAATACGAAGGCACCGTCGATGACCCGCAATGCCAGCACACCTTGAACCTGCAACACGACCAGTACGGCGCGCTCACCCACAGCCTGGACATCCATTACGCCCGCAGGAAAACCGCCGACGATAACCCACCGTTCAGCGATGTCGACCAACAACGATGGTGGCGCGATGCGCATGATCCGGCGCAGCAGTTTTACTACCTGAACGAAACCCGGGCCGAATTCATCCACCTGCAAGCGCCTCAGGCGTGGCGGTTGGGCCTGCCTTATCGCCAGCGTACCCAAGCGTTGCGATGCCCCAAGGCTCCCGAAGCCGGTGGGCTGGCGCCGCAGGACATGACCTTCGAAACCTTCAGCGAACGCGTGAAGCAAATAACCTGGACGAACCAGAGCACGCTGACCGGCCTGACCGTGCAGCGCTACAAAGACGCTTTGAGCCCAGCCACCCTGGCGGATGGCGTCGCGGACTTCCAGGCCCTGACCGACCATCTGGAAACGGCCGAGCTGGACGAAAACGCCCTCAAGGCCTTCCGTTTGCTGCCCCAGGAAACACGCCCCAAGGGAAGAATGCTCGAACGCAATCACTACCACCGCATGGCCGATTTTCTTCCGGCGAGCAGCCGCCCCGTACGCCTCTGGTCAGTCAAAAGCGGCTTCGCGACCTATGCCCCGTGGGACGGGTTCTACAAAATCCGCACCCTACAGCCGAGCGAAAGCCATGGCGTGATCGAGATCAGCCGCGACAACCGTCACTGTGTGCTCACCCGGTTCCAACTGCCTGATGGTTGTGCCACCGAGGCGACCTATGATTACCGTTCGCTCCAGCCCCGGCGCGTCACCGACCCCAACGGCAATGTGCAGGAAGGCCTGCTCGATGCTTTCGGCCAAGTGTTGGCCACCTCCTTTTATGGCAACGAGCACCACGGGCCACGGGGTTTCAAACCGCTTGCGCAGTTCAAACCACCACCGTTCAGCAGCCCGACAGCGGCCATCAGCCAAAGCCGGGAGGCCCTGCAGGACGTCGCCACGGCGCTCTATTACGCGCCCTTCAGCTGGATGGGTTGCGTATCCACGGCGGCCCTGGCGGACACCGACTGGCTGGCGCGTTGCGTGAACAACGGCGACCTGCTTCCTGGCGGGCATATCTGCGCGTCGGCTCGAAACCGGCTGGCGGAGCTTCAGGCACTCTCGGCCGATGACCTCAAGCTGAAAAACGAACTCAAGGCCGCGCTGCGTGAACCGGTGCACATCGCCACACTGGTCGCCGACCGCTACCCCGATGACGACCGAAAACAAATCCGCATCGCCGTCACCTGTTTCGATGGCTTCGGGCGAACCCTGCAAAGCAAGCAACTCGTCGAACCGGGCATGGCTTACGTCGTCGACGCCAGGGGCGACCTGACACTGACGGATGGAACGCCCAAGGAGCAGATCGCCGCAAGGCGCTGGCGTGTCAGTGAACGGGTGGAATACAACAGCAAAGGCTTGGCGGTGCGCATCTACCGCCCTTACTTTGCCGATCAACATCGCTGCATCAACGACGAGTCCTTGCGTCAATTCGGCCATTACGACCGGCAGTTCTACGACGCCCTCGGACGCCCCACCCTCACGCGCCTGGTCAGGCAAGCCGGCGTCTCCTACATGCGGCGACACACCCGCCATCCTTGGTACACCGTGGACGAAGACGAGAATGACACGCTGCAGGAAGTCATGTCCGAACACGCCGCCACTGTTGGAGGTGAAGCATGAGCGCACGCCTTCATCACAAGACGCCCTCGATCAACGCCTTCGACAGCCGGGGCCTGGCCGTGCGGCAAGTCGCTTACTACCGGCGCGACGCCCAGGAACAGTCCCTGGCGCGCGTGACCCAGCAAGACTATGACGCGGCGGGACGACAGGTGGCGCAACGCGATCCCCGACTGTTTGCCAGTGCTACGGGGGGCGCCAATCTGCAAACTGTCTACAGCCTGTCCGGCAAGACGCTGTTGCTCGACAGTATCGATGCCGGGTGGCGCCTGTACCTGCCAGGGGATGCCGGGCAGATATTGCACTGCTGGGATCAGCGAGGCAGCTATTGGCAGACCACCTACGACACGCAACTGCGCATGACGGCCGTCCATGAACAAGCGGCAGGCGACGTGCCGCGCAGGGTCGAATGCCTGCAATACGGCGACAATTCGCCGAAGTCCGCGGTGCGCAATCGGTGCGGTGCGTTGATCCGTCACGATGACAGCGCCGGTACCCTGCTGATCCATGACTATGCGCTTTGCGCCAAACCCCTCAGCCAGACCAGGCATCTGCTGACCGTCACCGACCGACTGGACTGGCCAGCGGAGGAGAAAGACCGCGATCGCTTGCTGGAAAAGGGCGACGGCTACACGACAAGCTGGCGCTACGACGCACTCGCCGAGTGTATCCAGCAGACCGATGCCGCCCAGCACCAGCAGCGCTACTCCTTCGATGTCGCGGGTCAGCTCAAGTCCGTGGGCCTGCTGATAAGAAACACCTCGACCGAAAAATCCATCGTGAGCGATCTCGTCTACAACCCGTCCGGCCAGATCGAGTCCCAGACGGCCGGCAACGGTGTCGTCAGCCACGCCGTGTACGATCCGGCCAACGGTAGACTGACCGCCCTGCGCACATCGCTGGCTGCCAAGACCTTGCAGAATCTGCGCTACACCTGCGACCCGGTGGGTAACGTGACGCACCTCGAGGACAAGGCCCAACCGGTGCAGTTCGGCAGTAACCAACGGGTCGAAGCCAGCAGCACGTTCACTTACGACAGTTTGCATCAATTGATCAGCGCGACGGGGCGCGAGGCCGCTGGATTGACCAGCCCCGCGGACCTTCCAGCCCTCGGCAAACTACCCATCGACCCCGGGCAGTTGTTCAATTTCACCGAACACTACGAGTACGACGCCGGCGGCAACCTGATCGAATTGCGCCATCGTCGCGACGGCAATCACTACACCCGCACACTGGAGGTGGCCGCCGCGAGCAATCGCCTGCGTGCCTGGAACAAAGGCCAGTCTACGTCCGACGTGGCCGTGGACTTCGATGCCAACGGCAACCAGCAGGCGCTCTCCCCGGGCCAGGCGCTGACCTGGAACCTGCGCAATCTGCTCGACAACGTGGTGTTGGTACGGCGCGAAAACGCGCCCGATGACATCGAGCGCTATTACTACGACAGCGGCGGCCAACGCGTACGCAAGATCCAGACAACCCAGGGCGCGGCGAGGGTCCATACCCGGGACGTGCGTTATTTGCCTGGCCTTGAAATTCACACGCGGGATAACGAACGCCTGGAAGTCATTACCCTGCAGGCGGGGCGCTGCAATGTGCGTTATCTGCATTGGACTCAAGGCCGACCGGCCACCATTGCCGCCAACCCGCTGCGCTACAGCTTCGGCGACCACCTGGGCTCAAGCTCATTGGAACTGGACGATCAGGGCAACCTGATCAGCCAGGAAAGCTACCTGCCTTACGGGGCCACCGCTTGGGCGGCGTCCCGTTCGGCCGTGGAGGCCGATTACCGGACCCTGCGCTACTCCGGCAAGGAGCGCGATGCCAGTGGCCTGTATTACTACGGGCAGCGCTATTACGCGCCGTGGCTGCAACGCTGGATCAGCCCCGATCCGGCGGGAGCGATCGATGGGTTGAACCTGTATTGCATGGTGGGGAACAATCCGCTGCGGTTCGTCGACCACCAAGGACTGGGAAAAGAGGACGTCATCCAATGGATGAAAGCTGATGGTCACGCCCGCTCCCAGACGATGATGCAGCCCCCACCGGCAAAAAAGGCCCGCCAATCTGCCGGGGATCATCGAGCAGCCGTCAGTTCCGGACCCGCCCCCAGCCCAAGCTTCAGCAAAACGAAACGCAAGGACCTGGTCGTTCACTCCTACGGCGTCGTCCTGGATCGCAAGGGCAACAACGATGTGGGTCTCAACGAGTACTACAACCTTACCGGGCCCAAATCCGGCCCGGCGGGATACCGCGGCGTGGACAAGGATTATGACGGTACCGCCAAAAGCGACAGGTTCTACCTGGATTTCGGAAGCTACAAGATCGGCAATACCGATGAATACCTGACGGACCTGGCCGAACGGTACAGCGCGACGAAAAACGATCCGGTCCACCAATTTGAGGTAGATCCTGAGGTGCTGAAGCTCGAACCGACGCTGAGCAGGACGCTCGAGACCCTCCACGAACTCCAGCAACCCACCCAGAAACTCATTGCAACGCACATCGAGAAATCCAACGGGATCATTCCGGTGCGCACCGGAGGGCCTGGGGCTCATGGAGAAGTGCGTGCGCTCAACTCAGTCGTTGCGCTCTACCCGGGTCAAGTTGAAAGGGTACTTTCGGATACGCATCTGTTCACCGAAAAGTTGACCAGCGTGACGCAACCGGAGCCTTTCATCGCCTGCTTCAACTGCAGCGGCATTATCCCCGAAGAGGTCAACATCCCGACTGGTCGCAACCCTAGAAACTATGGGTTGTACAACTTTCACGTATCGGAAATAAATCGACCCCGGCGTTCTGGCAGTGCGTCTTGAGTGGGAGTCTTGATGCAGAACTTGATCGGTTCATATCAGGTATATGAACCGAGCATTGACGATCATCCCCTGGATTTCAGGGTATGACCTGAAACGCGTGAATGATCAGATAAAACTCGCTACTCGGACTGCCAAGGATTAATCATCTCGACCCCGGAAAACTCAAAATCCCGAACATTTCGAGTCGCAATCGAAGTGCCGTGGGCTCGGCAAATAGCAGCAATCTGCGCGTCGGCCATCGACATCGCCCGCCCCCTTGCTTCGCAGTTCGCCACCAGCGTCGCGTACTCAACGGCGGCATGGGCGTCAAACGGAAATATTCGCCCGACAAAGTCCTCTTCGAACATCGCCATCGCATGGGCTTCAAATTTCTGTTTACGCTTACCGGATGGGAGTCGGGCAATGCCATGGAGAATTTCCGCCACGGTCACCGCAGTGATCGCAAGATCCATCGCCGGCAGCTCGTCGACCCAAGCCAACACTCTAGGATCGGGCTCAAACCGCATGAACTCTGACAGGACATTGGTATCAAGCACGATCATTCGGAAAGATCCGCCGCCTTCGCCTTCTCCTGCCGCGAAGGCAAATCGAGCTCAACCCCGCCGCTTGCGCTGAACCTGTTGCGGATCCGGCTGCCAAGACCTCCTGCTTGATTAACAGAGGCCAATGCCTTTCCCAAGATCAACCGAGCCTCTTCTTCCATCGAATGCCCATTATGGGCAGCGGCTATTCGCAGTTGTTCTTTGATCTGGTCGTCAAGGTTTCGAATGGTGATGCTGGCCACGATGCCTCCTGCAATCAATGAAATCATTGATTGAGGCTAACACATCCTGCGTTATCAGGAGGACGGGGTGCCAAACGGTTCAGACATTAATCGCATTGGTAAACACCAACCGATTCCCGAACGGATCACTGATCGCCATGTCCTGGCTACCCCAGGGCATGGCCTGGATCTGTGGGTGGGCATAGCGGTATTGCTTGGCCTGCAATTGCTGCTGGAAAGCTTCCAGCTCATCGGTCTCGATCCGCAACGCCGAGCCCGGTGTGCAATCGCCATGGTGCTCGGACAGGTGCAGCACGCAGTCGCCGCGGGAGACTTGCAGGTACAGCGGGAAGTCGTTACCGAAGCGGTGTTGCCAGTCGACGGTAAAGCCCAGGAAGTCGACGTAGAACGCCAACGCCTTGGCTTCATCGAAGATCCGCAGGATCGGAGTGGTTTTACCGAAGCTCATGGGTTGCTCCCTGGCTGAAAAGACCCAGTGTAGATGGGTTGACTCCAATGCTTCGGCTTTAAACCCGGCTTCTTTAGTGTCGCAGTGCCATTATTGTGACGTCAATTTACACATTTTCAGCCGCTTACATGCCATGGGATGGCCTGAACCCCTGGCGCAGATCGCCCTCGCGCGCCAGGAACCGCCCTTCCCGACGCCCGTTTGCCTGCCCTTCGCGATAGCTCAAGACACCATTGACCCACACGCCATCAATCCCTTCGGCAGCCCGTTGAGGTTCGTTGAAATCGGCCACGTCGCGAACGGTGTGTGGATTGAACAACACCAGGTCCGCCCAATGCCCTTCACGAATTTCGCCACGATCCCTCAGGCCGAAGCGCGCCGCTGAAAGGCCGGTCATTTTGTGCACAGCGGTGTGCAAAGGAAAGAGCCCGATGTCGCGACTGAAATGTCCCAGCACCCGTGGAAATGCGCCCCACAAGCGCGGATGGGGAAACGGGTCCTCGGGCAAGCCGTCGGAGCCGACCATGGACAGCGGGTGGGCAAGGATGCGTCGTACGTCGCCTTCGTCCATGCCGTAGTACACCGCGCCGGCCGGTTGCAAACGACGCGCTGCGTCCAGCAACGACACGCCCCAATCGCTGGCGATGTCGGCGAGATCGCGACCACCCACGTGCGGATGCGGGCTCGACCAGGTGATGGTGATGCGATGGGCGTCGGTCACCTGCTTGAGATCCAGGGTCGAGGAGCTGGCCGCGTAGGGATAACAGTCGCAACCGACCGGATGGTTTTTTGCAGCGTTTTCCAGCGCTGCCAACACCTGTGGACTACGCCCCCAGTTACCGGCACCCGCGCACTTGAGGTGGGAAATGATCACTGGGCTTTGGGCGTGACGGCCAATGCGGAACGCCTCGTCCATGGCTTCGAGCACCGGCTCGAATTCGCTGCGCAGGTGGGTGGTGTAGATCGCACCGAAGGCCTTCAACTCTTCGCTCAGTTGCATGACTTCGTCGGTGGATGCCGAAAACGCGTTGGCATAGGCCAGGCCGGTGGACAGGCCAAGTGCGCCGGCTTCCAGGCTTTCGCGCAGTTGCTGGCGCATGGCGGCGATTTCTCCGACGCTGGCAGTGCGCAACAAATCGTCCATGTGGTTACTGCGCAACGCCGTGTGGCCCACCAGCGCCGCTACGTTGATCGCCGGCATGGCCGCTTCCACCGCCCCGCGATAATCCGCGAAGCGCGGGTAGGCGAACGCCTGGGCCGTGCCGAGCAGGTTCATCGGGTCCGGCGGGTCGCCCCGCAAGCTGACCGGCGCGGCACTGATGCCGCAGTTGCCGACGATGACCGTGGTCACGCCCTGGCTGAGCTTGGGCAGCATTTGCGGCTGGCGAATGACCACCGTGTCGTCGTGGGTGTGCACATCGATAAAACCTGGCGCCAGTACGCGGCCAGCGGCGTCGACTTCTTCAAGCGCCGGGGCATCGCCCAGGTCACCAATGCGCTCGATGCGCCCGGCGCGAATCGCCACGTCGGCGTTGTAGCCGGGGCGGTCGCTGCCATCGATGACCAATGCGTTGCGGATAAGGGTGTCGTAGGGCATGTCAGTCTCCCAGCGGCAAGTCATCGTCGCCGCCGCGGTAATCGTCCAGGGCGAGCTTGACCCGCCGCAGGCGCTCTTGATTGTCTTCAGGGTGAGTCAATGCCAGTTCGGTGGCGAGCACATCGATGGCCAGCAGCATGCCGTAGCGCGCCGCTGTAGGTTTATAGATGAACGAGGTTTCAGCGCCTTGCAGGGGCAACACCACATCCGCCAGCCGGGCCAGCGGCGAGTCGGCACGGGTGATGGCCAGGATCGCCGCGCCGTAGCTGCGAGCCAATTCCACCGCGCCGAGCAATTCCGGAGTGATGCCGGTGAGCGAGCAGGCAATGACCAGGTGATGTTCACTCAGGGATGTGGCCGTGATGCGCATCATCACCGGGTCGCGGCACGCGGAGATCGGGTAGCCGAAACGCACCAGCCGCACCTGCAACTCCTCACTGCACAAGGCCGACCAACCACCGAGGCCGAATGCATGAACCATCCGTGCCTTGCCGATCATCCGTACGGCATCGCCAAACCGTGACTCTACGAACCCCGACAGATGCTGGCGCAAGGTCGACTCGATATCGCCGACGATCTGCCCATAGAACGCCGACTGTTCTGGCGCCCCGGCCGGGTCGAGAAAACGACTGCCGACGCCACTGGCCTGGGCCAGTTGCAGGCGCAAGTCGCGAAGGTCGCGGCAACCGACGGTGCGGGCAAAACGCGACAGCGTGGCACTGCTGACTTCGGCCCGTTGGGCCAGTTCATCGAGGCTGGCGGAGGCGGCAAAGCCTACGTCGTCGAGCATCAGCCGGGCGATTCTTCCTTCGCCAGCGCTGAAAGAATCCTGGCGGGAGCGGATCTGGTAGAGGATGTCCATGGCGGCTCCTGTGGCGTTACGGTGCGCTCAGAGCAAGCGCGAAAGCCCGAGGGTCAAGGCGAACGCGACCACGGAGATCAGCGTTTCCAATACCGTCCAGGTCTTGAAGGTTTGGGCAACGGTCATATTGAAGTATTCCTTGATCAGCCAGAAGCCGCCGTCGTTGACGTGGGAAAAGATCACCGAGCCGGCCCCGGTGGCCAGTACCAGCAGTTCGGGATGGGGATAACCCAGGCCGATCGCCACCGGCGCGACGATGCCCGAGGCCGTGGTCATCGCCACCGTGGCCGAGCCTGTGGCGACGCGCATCAGGGCGGCGAACAGCCAGCCCATGACCAGTGGCGACAGCTGGAATTCCTGGGCCAGGCCGACGATCTGTTGCGTGACACCGGCGTCCACCAGGATCCGATTCAAACCGCCACCGGCGCCCACCAGCAAAGTGATGCTGGCGGTCGGGGCCAGGCATTCGTTGGTGAACTTGAGGATCGATTCACGGCTGAAGCCTTGGGCCAGGCCGAGGGTCCAGAAGCTCAGGATGGTCGCCAGCAGCAAGGCGATCACCGAGTTGCCGATGAACAACAGGAACTGGTTGAAACCGCTGCCCGGCGTGGAGATCAGGTTGGCCCAGCCACCGATCAGCATCAGGATCACCGGCAGCAGGATCGTCCCCAGGGTCACGCCGAAACCTGGCAAGTCGGCACGCGGCTCGCGCTCGAGAAATTGTCGTTCCAGCGGATTGTCGGCCGGTAACTGGATGCGCGGCACGATGAATTTGGCGTACAGGGGCCCGGCGATGATCGCGGTGGGAATGCCAATCAGGATCGCGTACAGCAAGGTCTGCCCCACCGAGGCCTGGAACGCCTGCACCGCCAGCATCGCAGCCGGATGCGGCGGTACCAGCGCATGGACCACCGAAAGCCCGGCGACCATCGGCAGCCCCACCATCAGGATCGACACGCCCACACGCCGGGCGATGGTGAACGCGATGGGCACCAGCAGCACAAAACCGACTTCGAAGAACAACGGCAGCCCGACCAGGAACGCGATGCACACCATTGCCCAATGGGCGTTGCGCTCGCCAAAACGCTCGATCAGCGTCTGCGCCATTCGCTCCGCCCCGCCGGACTCGGCCATCATCTTGCCGAGCATCGTGCCCAAGGCCACCACCAGCGCGATGTGCCCCAGGGTCTTGCCGACACCCGCCTCGTAGGCCCCTACCACACCCGACGGCGGCATCCCGGCCAACAGCGCCAGGCCAATGGAGACCAGGGTAATCACGATGAACGGATTGAGCCGATAACGGGCGATCAGCACGATCAGCGCAATGATGGCGATGGCCGCGTAGACCAGTAGCCAGTAACCGAAAGCAGGTGCCATGCGTTACTCCTCGAATGGGGTCACGTCGATGTGTTGTGAAACTCATAAATCATTTCGACGACGAATCTTCAAACTCACTGAAAGTAATTTTCGCGCACAGATAAAATTTGTCGCTGACGGACATCGCGAAGCAGCGGCTATGAAAATTCACCCCCGGACTTTCATCCCGCAATTGACCTCCTGTGGCGAGGGGATTTATCCCCTCGCCACAGACCGCTGGCCGCTCCGCACTCAATTCCGTACCATCGCCCCCTGTTTTTTTTGCACCACTCCCCGGCAGCCGACGCTCCACCGGCGCCCAGTCAGGAAAACCATGAAACCAGCACGCCTTCGCGCCGACGCCCTCGCCGGCCTCACCACTTCTTTCGCCTTGCTCCCCGAGTGCATCGCCTTCGCCCTGGTGGCCCATCTCAACCCATTGATGGGGCTGTACGGCGCGTTCATCCTCTGCACGCTGACCGCATTGTTTGGCGGTCGGCCCGGGATGGTGTCGGGCGCGGCGGGGTCGATGGCCGTGGTGATCGTCGCGCTGGTGGTGCAGCACGGCGTGCAGTACCTGTTGGCGACCGTGTTGCTGGGTGGGCTGATCATGATGGCGTTCGGGCTGTTGCGACTGGGCAAGCTGGTGCGCATGGTGCCGCACCCGGTGATGCTCGGCTTCGTCAACGGCCTGGCGATCGTCATTGCCCTGGCCCAGTTGGAACACTTCAAGAATGGCGAGGCCTGGCTGAGCGGCCCGCCGCTGTACGTGATGGCCGGCCTGGTGGCGCTGACCATGGCCATCGTCTACCTGCTGCCACGCCTGACCCGCAGCGTGCCACCAGCCCTGGTGGCCATCCTCGGTGTTGGCCTGGCGGTCGACCTGCTCGGCCTGCCGACCCGGACGCTGGGCGACATGGCCCACATCGCCGGCGGCTTGCCAGCCTTTGCCCTGCCGGACATTCCCTGGAACCTTCAGACTTTGCAGATCGTCGCGCCCTACGCGGTGATCATGGCGATGGTCGGTTTGCTGGAAACCCTGCTGACCCTGAACCTGACCGATGAAATCACCGAAAGCCGTGGTTACCCGGACCGTGAATGCGTGGCGTTGGGCGCGGCCAACATCGCCTCTGGCCTGTTCGGTGGCATGGGCGGTTGCGCCATGATCGGCCAGACGATGATCAACCTCAGTTCGGGCGGGCGCGGGCGGCTGTCGGGTGTGGTGGCCGGGGTGATGGTGTTGCTGTTCGTGTTGTTCCTGTCGCCGCTGATCGAGCGTATCCCGCTGGCGGCGCTGGTGGGTGTGATGTTCGTGGTGTCACAGCAGACCTTTGCCTGGGCTTCGTTGCGGGTGCTCAACAAAGTGCCGGCGAACGACGTGCTAGTCATCATCGCGGTGACTGTCATCACGGTATTCACCGACCTGGCCGTGGCCGTGCTCTGCGGCATCGTGATCGCGGCGCTCAACTTCGCCTGGCAACAGGCACGGGAGCTGTACGCCGACATGCACCTGGAAGCCGATGGCAGCAAACTCTATCGCTTGCACGGCACGCTGTTCTTCGCCTCGACGACGCCGTTCCTCAACCTGTTCGACCCAGCCAACGACCCGGCCCTGGTGACCCTCGATTGCCGTCACTTGCGCTTCGTCGACTACTCGGCCATTGCCGCGCTCAAGACTCTGCGCGAACGCTACGGCAAAGCGGGCAAACACCTGCGGGTGTTTCACCTGTCCGAGCGTTGCAAACAAATGCTCAAGCGGGCGGGCGTGCAGCACGACTGAAGTTTCATGATCGCCACAAGAGGCATGTGGTGAATAAGATGCTGTGGCCGCTGGGGATCATGTGGGAGCGGGCTTGCTCGCGAATGCGGTGCGTCAGACGACGAATATGTTGCCTGACACACCGCATTCGCGAGCAAGCCCGCTCCCACAGGTCCTATGTTTTACTGACCGCTCTCATCAGTCCTGATGCAACTCACACCATCTCATTCAGAATCCACTCCACCACCGAAGTGCGCTTGGGCGCCCAACCGAGCAACTCACGGGCATTCTTGCCTCGTACCCGGCTGTTGGAGCCCAGGCCATAGTTGGCCATTTCATAGCCCCACTCGGCTTCGGCATCGGCCAACGGCCAATCCTGCGGTTCGCCAAGCTTCAAGGCGCGGGCCATGGCCGTGGTCATGTCGATGAACGAAGCCTCGCCGCTTTCAACGAAATAGAACGTGCCGGGTACGTTGCGGGTCAGGGCCAATTTGTACAGCTCGACCACGTCTTCGATGTGCACGTTGGACCAGATGTTCTGCCCCGCCCCCACATGCCGCACCACCCCACTTTTACGCGCCTGCTTCAGCAGCCGCGGCAACTGCACACTGTCACGCTTGACGCCCAGGCTGTGGCCGTAGATCAGAGTGTTGCAGATCACCGCCGAGTTCACGCCTTGCTTCGCCGCCGCCAGGACCAGGTTGTCGATCGCGACGCGGGCAGCCTTGTCGGCGGTCGGTTGCGGCAGCTTGTTTTCGTAGTAGATGTCATCGCTGGAACGACCGCCCGAAGCGTCGCCGACGATGCTCGAACCGCTGGTGTGCAACAACACTTTGTTCGAGCCTTTGAGCCCTTCGATCAAGGCTTCGACCGCACCGCGATGGTCGCTGCTGGCGGCATTGATCACGGCGTCGGCGGCACGCGCCTGGGCGGTGAGCAGCGCGCTGTCTTCCAGGGTGCCGATGACCGGCTGGATACCCAGCGCGGTCAGTTCGCTCGCCTGTTCGGGGTTGCGCACCAGACCGGTGACGTGATGCCCGGCGCGTACCAGGCCGGTGGCGATGGATCCGCCGATAAAACCGGCAGCGCCGGTGACGAATACGTTCATGGAAAACCTCTTGGCTGCATCAGTGATTGAACCGAGTATCGAGGACCGCTCCTTGACGAAACAGCCCACATTGCCCAAATCACTCTTGCCTTGAAGTCACGAATCAGCTTTTGAATTCCCGTGAGGCGTATTCAGCGAGCTTGCCCTGGATGAAGTCCAGGAAGCACTGGATCCGCAGGGCCAGTTGGGAATTGCGGTAGTACACCGCATTGATCGGTTGGCGATATCCGCTGTTGGCGTCGGCCAGCAGCACCTTCAGCCGACCGGCCTGGATGTCTTCGCGAGTCATGAAATCCGACAGGCAGGCAATGCCCTGCCCTTGCAGCGCCAAGTGGCGCACGGTTTCGCCGCTGGAAGCGCTGATGGCTGGCTGGATCGCCCAGCGATCGCCGTGCACATGACGCAGCGGCCACTGGTTGAGCCCTTCGTTCTGAGCAAAGCCCAGCAACGCATGGTCCGCCAGTTCGGCGACGCTTGTGGGTGTGCCGTGCTGCTTCAAATAGGCCGGACTGGCGAGGATGTGCAACGGACTGCAGCCCAGGGCGCGGGCATGGAGGGTCGAGTCGGTGAGGGTGCCGATGCGAATGGCGATGTCGGTGCTTTGCTCCAGCAGGTCGATGATCAGGTCGTTGCTGTTGAGTTCGAGCTGGATGTCCGGGTAGAGCTTACGAAACTCTTCGATGTGCGGGACGATGGCGTGCAGCATGAACGGCGAGGCCGCGTTGATCCGCAACCGTCCTGCGGGGTTCTTCTGGCGGGACGACAGGCGCTCTTCCAGCTCGTCCATCTGATCGAGGATACCCTTGGCCTGCTCGAAGAAATACTTGCCCTCTTCGGTCAGGTCCATGCGCCGCGTGGTGCGGTTGATCAGCGTGGTCTCGAGCTTGGCCTCCAGCCGCGACAACGTGCGGCTGACGGCCGACGGTGTCTGCCCGACCTGCTCGGCGGCAGCGGAGATTGATCCGCATTCGATCACGCAGACGAAAATCTGCAATTCGTCGGATCTGGCTTTCACGCATCCCCCTGTCGACTGAGCTTTTGTGGCGAGGGGATTTATCCCCGCTGTGTGGAAGCAGGTTTCCCCACTCGCCACAGGATAGTATCGGGATACGTAGCAAAAGACAGGTCACGCCTTCAGGCCGAACACCTCAATCAAATGCTGCTCATAGCGCGCCACATCGGCTTCGATGTTCGGGCGCTTCATCACGTCCACGCACAGGAAGGTCGGCAGGCCGGTCATGCCCAGGAACTGATTGGCCTTGTGGAACGGGAAATACACCGCATCCACGCCCTTGGCTTCGAAGAAGTCAGTCGGGTCGTCGAAGGCTTGCTGTGGGGCGTTCCAGGTCAGCGACAACATGTACTGCTTGCCGTGAATCAGGCCGCCGCTGCCGTATTTCTGCGATGCATCGGAACGGGTCCGACCGTCGCTGGCATAGAGGCTGCCGTGGCCTTCGGTGAAGACTTCGTCGATGTATTTCTTCACGGTCCAGGGCGCGCCCATCCACCAACCTGGCATCTGGTAAATGACCACATCGGCCCAGAGGAACTTGGCGACCTCCTCCTTGATGTCGTAGCCGCCGTCGATGAAGGTGGTTTTGACATCGAAACCGCCACGGTCCAGCACGCTGGCCGCCGTGTCGTGGAGGGTGGCGTTGTAGCGACCGTCGGAGTGGGCGAATTGTTTGCCGCCATTGAGCAACAGGACTTTTTTCATGGGGAGCCTCATCGGGTTCCACGGCGCGGGCCATTTGAATGGCGGCCGAATGGAAAGGTTGAAAACGATGGCGGCAGCGTAACGATGAGCGTCGCGCGGAATAAGCACCGCAGCGGCAAAACTCATTTGACCTATACGCACGAATGATCGACCGATTATTGCCGTAGGCTCTTAGGCACTTTTTATTTCAGGAGCCAGCCCATGAGTGAATTGCACGGTTTCATCCTGCACGCCAAGACCCGTCCGGAAAAAGCCGAAGCCTTCGAAGCGCTGTTTCGCGCCTACGTCGAACCGAGCCGCTCCGAGCCCGGCTGCATCGAGTACCACATGCTGCGGGACCAGCAAGATCCGACACTGTTTATCTTTTACGAGATTTGGGCCTCCCAGGCGCACTTGGATGTGCATTCGAACCTGCCGCACATGAAGCAGTTCTTCGAGCGACGCATGGATTACCTGGAGCGCGACTTCGAGATCCGCCGCGTCGACATGCTCAGCCCGTCCTCGGCTAGCCGCTGATCAGCAAATGGCCGCCGAGCACGCCGAGGCCAATGAAAAACACCCGCTTGAACAGCACGGCGCTGATCCGCTGCCGCAGCCATTGTCCCAGCCACATGCCCAGCAGCGCCGGTGCCAGCGCCAGCAACGAAGCGCTCAATTCGCCCCCGCCCAGCTCGCCGCGCCACAACAGGCCGGCGGCCAGGGCCAGGGTCGAAACGGTGAATGACAGGCCCAGGGCCTGCACCAGTTCATCCTTGCTCAAGCCCAGTGCTTGCAGATAGGGCACCGCCGGAATGACGAACACTCCGGTGGCAGACGTGATGAGCCCGGTCAGCAACCCGCAGAGCGGAGCACCCCATGACTCGACGTCGGCGCCGACCCGCAGCGTCGGCAGCAACAGCCCGCTCAACGCATACAGCAGCAGCGCCCCGCCCAAGGCTCGTACCACCCAAGCGCCTCCCGTCATGCCGATCCACAACGTACCGAGACCGGTGCCGAGGAATATCGCCAGCAGCAACGGCCACAGGCGCCGGATCAGGGCTTGCAGATGGCCGCCAAAAGCCAATTGCCAGAGATTGGTCAAGGTTGCCGGAACGATGAGCAACGCCGCAGCCTGCGCCGGAGCCATAGCCAGCCCGAGCAAGCCCATGGAAATGGTCGGCAGGCCGAGGCCGATCACGCCCTTGATGGTGCCGGCCAGCAGAAAGGTGCCGATAACCAGCAGGGAAAGGGCCAGGCCGAGGTTTTGATAGAAAGCGCTGAGTGTGTCCATAGGGGTATCGTGCGCCCCGGGACCTGACTTGAAAATCTGCCATATACTGAGGATGCCTATTGCCTGGCAAGAGGCAGGAATGCGTCGATGCTTCTGGCCCTATCGCGAGCAGGCTCGCTCCCACAGGAGGGTGCACTCTTTCTGGAGAAACTCGGCCCACTGTGGGAGCGAGCCTGCTCGCGATAGCAATGCACCAGCCACCCCAGACCCGGACAGGATCACATCGCCCATGCACTTCGACCTCACCGATCTGCGCCTCTACCTGAACATCCTCGACACCGGCAACATCACCGCCGGTGCGGTCCGCAGCCATTTGTCCCTGGCCGCGGCCAGTGCGCGAGTCCGTGCCATGGAAGCCTCCGTGGGCATCGACCTGCTTGAACGCGGACGGCGAGGTGTAACCCCCACTCCGGCCGGCAAGGCCCTGGCCGAGCACGCCCGGGTCCTGCTGCAACAGGCCGAACGCCTGCAACAGGACATGGCCGAATATGCCAAGGGCGTCAAAGGCCGGGTGCGGCTGCTGTGCAACACCAGCGCCATGACCGAGTACCTGCCCGAACTGCTGGCCGGTTTCCTCTGCACCCATCCCAACCTCGACATCGACCTGCAGGAACTGCCCAGCTCACGAATCACTCATGCCCTGCGCCAGGGCGCGGCGGACCTGGGCATCGTTTCCGACGCCGTGGACACCGATGGCCTTCAGGCCTGGCCGTTTCGCGACGATCCGCTGGTATTGATCCTACCGACCGGGCACCCGCTGGCTGACGGGCGAGCCGTACGGTTCAGCGAGACCCTCAGCCACGACTATGTCGGCCTGAACGCATCCAGTGCCTTGGCGATTTACCTGGAAGAGCAGGCGCTGCACATCGGCTCGCGCATGCAAATCCGTATTCGCGCCGATGGTTTCGACGGGATGATTCGCATGGTGGCCCATGGTGCAGGCGTAGCCATCGTGCCGAAGGCGGCCGTCGAACGGCGCCCGCCCGAACCTTCGTATCAATGTGTGTCGCTGCAAGAGTCCTGGACCCATCGGGCGTTGCTGTTATGCGCCCGCAACTTCGAAGGTTTGCCGGCCTACGCCAGGGCCCTGGCCCGGCATCTTGCCGACTGATGCGCGCTTCTGGATAGGCCGGTGTCGACCACAGGCATCTCCTCGCTCATGTCGCGCGGTAGGGTGCTGTTCTCTTCTGCCCCCTTTCGGAGCTCACATGACCGCACCCATCACCGTCCTGCGCGACACCCATCCACTGCCCGTCCTCGATGCCTGCAAATGGGAAAAACTCGAAGGCGACCCGCATACCGTCAACCTCAACGCCTACACCAGCGAAGACGGCAGCAAGATCATGGGCACCTGGATCTGCACACCCGGCAAATGGTATGTGGAGTATGTGAAATGGGAGTACTGCCATTTCCAGGAAGGCTACTGCATCATCACCCCGGAAGGCATGGAGCCGATCCATCTGCGGGCCGGTGATATCTTCGTCATCGAGCCAGGCATGAAAGGCACGTGGGAAGTGGTCGAGACCGTGCGCAAATATTTCGTGTTTGCCTGAAGCAAAAAACCGAGAGACCACCCGACATGGTCTCTCGGAAAACAACCTAGATTGCACAACCTCTGTAGCGAGGAAGTCATCTGTGGGAGCAAGGCTTGCCCGCGATGCAGGCACCTCGTTACCTCAGAGACAGCATCGCCTGTAATCGCGGGCAAGCCTTGCTCCCACAATTCCCCTCGCCATAAAAGCTCGTCGATATCGTCGCGCTTATTGCGGCTTGCGATAGCTGTTAACAATCGCCGAAAAGTCCTTGCCGCCCTCGCCCCGCTGGCTCATCGCCTGATACAACTGCTGCGCCACCGCCCCCAGCACCACCGGCTGATGGGCCTGCCGCGCGGCTTCGGTCGCCAGGCCCAGGTCCTTGAGCATCAGGTCGGCGCCAAAGCCACCCGTGTAGCCACGGGACGCCGGTGCTGTTTCGATTACGCCGGGCCATGGGTTGTAGGTGTCCGAACTCCAGCAACGGCCCGTTGAACTGTTGATGATGCCGGCCAGCACCTGGGTGTCGATCCCCAAGGCATCGCCCAGGGCCATGGCTTCGCTGACGCCGACCATGGAAATCCCCAGCAGCAGGTTGTTGCAGATCTTGGCGATCTGCCCGGTGCCCACTTCACCGCAGTGCACGATGTTACGGCCCATTTGCGCCAGCACCGGTTGCAAGGTGGCGAACAGCTCAGCCGTGGCGCCAACCATGAACGTCAACGTGCCCGCCGCCGCACCGCCGGTGCCGCCGGAGACTGGCGCATCGGCCATCGCCACCCCTTGCTTCGCAGCGGCAGCCGCCACGTCGCGGGCGGTTTGCGGATCGATGGTGCTGCAATCCACAGCCGGCGTACCGGCGGCAATGCCGGCCAGCACGCCGTCCTCACCCAGCCAGACACTGCGCACATGGGCAGCGGCCGGCAACATGGTGATCACCAACCCGGCGCCCTGGGCCGCATCCCGCGGCGATGCGCTGATCGTGCCGCCCAGCGCCGCCAGCTCGGCCAATACCGTCTGGTTCAGGTCGAACAGATTCAACGAATGGCCAGCCTTGAGCAGGTTGCGCGCCATGGGCGCGCCCATGTTGCCCAGGCCGATAAATGCGATCTTCATGTCCGGCTCCTTAACGCAGGTTGATGGTGGTGTTCACACCGTCATTGACGCTGTCATCATCGAACCAGCGCGCGGTCACGGTCTTGGTTTGAGTGTAGAACTGCACCACCTGTTTGCCGTACGGACCGAGGTCGCCGAGTTTCGAACCGCGGGAACCGGTGAAGCTGAAAAACGGCACGGGTACCGGGATCGGGATGTTGATGCCCACCTGGCCGACGTCGATTTCGCTCTGGAACTTGCGCGCCGCCGCGCCACTCTGGGTGAACAGGCCAGTGCCGTTGCCAAACGGGTTGGCATTGACCAGGGCAATCGCCTGGTCCAGGGTGTCGACTTCCAGCACCACCAGCACCGGGCCGAAGATTTCTTCGGTGTAGATGCGCATGTCGGTAGTCACGCCGGAAAACAGGGTCGGGCCGACGAAGTTGCCTTGCTCGAAGCCCGGCACGCTGACGCCACGGCCATCGAGCTCCAGCTTCGCACCTTGCTGCACGCCACTCTCGATCAACTCGAGAATCCGCGCCTTGGCCCGCTTGGAAATCACCGGGCCGACGTCCGTGCCCGGCTCGCTGCCGGCATTGACCTTGAGCTTCTGTGCCAGGGCCTTGAGCTCCGGCAGCCACTGCCTGGCCGCGCCCACCATCACCACCACGGAAGTGGCCATGCAACGCTGGCCCGCCGCGCCGAAACCGGCCCCGACCAGAGCGTTGAGGGTCTGTTCACGATTGGCGTCGGGCAGAACCACCGCGTGGTTCTTGGCGCCCATCATCGATTGCACGCGCTTGCCATGGCGACCCGCCAGGTCATACACGTGGGTGCCGACGGCCGTCGAGCCGACGAAGGAAACCGCCTTGATGTCCTTGTGGGTGCAAAGCGCATCCACCACGTCCTTGCCACCGTGCACCACGTTGAGCACACCGGCTGGTACGCCGGCCTCGATGGCCAGTTCCACCAGCAGCATGGTCGACAATGGGTCCTGTTCCGAGGGCTTGAGCACGAAGGTGTTGCCGCAGGCGATGGCCATCGGGAACATCCACAGCGGAATCATCGCCGGGAAATTGAACGGGGTAATGCCCGCACACACACCGATCGGCTGGCGCAGCGTGTAGGTGTCGACGCCACCGGCAACGTTCTCGGCGAACTCACCCATCTGCAGGGTGCCGATGGAGCAGGCGTGCTCGACCACTTCCAGGCCACGGAAAATATCACCCTCGGCGTCCGCGATGGTCTTGCCCTGCTCGGCGCTCAGTACGGCGGCGATGCGCTTGGAATGCTCGCGGATCAACGCCTGGAGCTTGAGCATGATGCGCATCCGCGCGCCGATGGGGGTCAGTTTCCAGGTCTGGAAAGCACGCTGGGCAGCGGCAATGGCGGCATCGACTTCCGAGGCTGTGGCGAACGGAACCTTTGCCAGCACTTGCTGGGTAGCCGGGTTGACGATGTCGTGCCATTCGCTGGATTGGGACTCGACCCACTCGCCATCGATCAGCAGTCTGACGGTTTGCAGGGTGGTGTCGCTGGGCGTAAGGGAAATGTTCATGCTGGCCTCCGGGATTGTTCTTATAGAGAGCGCTGGTTCAGCAAAGACCAAGATGCAGGAGCACGTTGGTGATGAGACGGTTTTTGGAGTATAGATGTGCAAACTTCTAATAAGAATGCACATAAAAGCCGGTCCATCATGCAAAAAAACATCACCTCCCTGGGGTCGCTGAATTGGGACGACCTCAAGTTCTTCCTCGAAGTGGCCCGCACCCGCAAGGCCAGCACGGCGGCCAAGCGCCTGGCCGTCGACTACACCACGGTGTCGCGCCGCATCAGTTCGCTGGAGGCTTCGTTGGGCACGTTGCTGTTCGAAAAGTCCCGGACCAACGGCTTTGTCCTGACCGCCGAAGGCCAGCGCCTGCTGGGTTACGCCGAATCGATCGAGAGCACCCTGCACATGGCCTGCGAACAGGTTTCAGGATCGGGGGTCGCGCTGTCCGGCCACGTGCGCATGGGTTGCACCGAAGGCTTCGGCAGCTTCTTCATCACCCCGCAACTGAGCCACTTCGTCGACGCCTACCCGGCCATTTCAGTAGACATCCTGCCGCTGCCGCACTTCATCAGCCTGTCCAAGCGCGAGGCCGACATCGTCATCGCCCTCGAACGCCCCGAACATGGCCCATACGTGTGCTGCAAACTATGTGACTACCGGCTGCAGCTCTATGCCACCCAGCCATACCTGGACAACCACCCGCCCATCCAGCGCCCGGCCGACCTGGGCCAGCACTCATTCATCAGCTACGTAGACGACCTGGCGTTCAGTTCCGAGCTGCTCTACCTGGCCAACGTCCTGCCCGGCGCCCACGCCCACCTGCGCAGCACCAGCGTGATCGCGCAATTCGTCGCAGCCCAGCAAGGCCGCTCGCTGGCGATCCTGCCGTGCTTCCTCGCCGCCCAGGATCCACGGCTGCTGCCAGTGTTGCCGGAGGAAATCACCGTCACCCGGCAGTTCTGGATGTATTGCCGGGAGGACTTGAGGAAGCTCAAGCGGATTACGTTGTTGTGGGATTACATTCGCGAGGTGACTGAACAGAATCAGCCACTGCTGATGGGCGAAAGCCGGGAGATGGTGTTCGCCGATTAATCGGCGATGACCACGATGGCGACGCGGCGGTTTTCGGTGCGGCCGCTGGCAGTGTCGTTGGAGGCGACGGGTTTGCTGCTGCCCAGGCCGCGCAGTTGGACGTTTTCTTCGCGCATGCCAACGCCGGTCAGCACCTTGCCGACGCTGGCGGCCCGGCGCATCGACAGTTGTTCGTTGTAGGCCTGGGAGCCCGACGCATCGGTATGGCCATCGACGCGTACCCGTTGGATTCCCGCACCCAGCAGCGCCTTGCCAATGCGCTCGACGATTTCGGTGCTGGCCGGGTTGAGATTTTCCACATCGCTGCCAAACAACACCTTGCCCGACAGACCAAAGGCCCAGCCATCGTCAGTCAATTCGAAGCCTTGCTGTTTGAGCACAGTAATCTGCGCCGGCGTCAGGCCTTTCTGCGGTGCCGTCTGGCAACCGCCCAGTGCCAGGAGGGCGAGCAAGAAAAACGCCGCGAACCAGCGCAGGGAAAATTGAGGATATGAACGCACGAGTCAGCTCCTGGTTTGAAGATCAGCGACGGGATGATCCGAGCCCGCCGTATGTTGTCCGCCTCGGGCGAGGCGTTTGGCTTGGTACATCGCCGCATCGGCGGCGTGGAGCAAGGTACCCGGGGTGGCACCATGATCGGGATAAACGGCAATGCCGATACTGAGGGAGGTCAGCACTGAAGCATTACCGGGCAATTGAATCGGCATTTCCATGCTGGCGATGATCTTTTCAGCGATCAGCTCGGCGTCCTCGGCCTTGTGCAAGGGCGCCAGCAACACGGCGAATTCATCGCCCCCCAGGCGCGCGACCAAGTCGTCTTCACGCAACTGTGCCCGGACTCGGGTCGCCACGGCCGTCAACACCGCGTCACCGGCGGCGTGACCGAAGTTGTCATTGATCCCCTTGAACCGGTCGCTGTCCAGGTAAAGCACGGCCACTTGCTCGTTGAGCTTGCTAGCATTGCGCAAGGCGCGAATCAGCCGGCCCTCGAAAAACGCCCGGTTCGGCAAGCCGGTCAAGCTGTCGTGACTGGCCTGGTGGGCCAGGCTTTCATTTTCACTTTGCAGGTGGGTCTGCCAGGACTCCAGTTCATCGAGCAGGGCGTTGAAGTCATTGGCCAGGTTATCCAGTTCGGCGATCGCGGCCGGCGGCACGCGCCGTTCCAGGGCTCGCTCGCTGCGTGCCGCGTGGGCCACCTCGGCCAGGCTGCGCAGCGGCCCGGTGATCGCACGCAACTGGCGCCGCGCCAGATAAAGCGCCACCCAGGCACTCACCGCCGTGCACAGGATGATCCCCGCCAGGCCACTGAGCAAAAAACGCAACAGGCTGCCGCCATGGCCGGCCAACACGATGCGACCTATGCTCTGCCCTTGGTGGACGATCGGCAGGCTGATGGGCTTTTCCAGGAATGCCTTGGCAATGTGCACTTCCAGTTCCGACAACAAGCCGGTTTCCGGTCGTTGCCAGCGCGCCAACAGACGGCCATGTTCATTGAACACCTGGGCATCGGCGACTTCTTCGGTGGTAGCGATCAAGGCCAGAGCTTCGGTGGCCGCGGCCGGGTCATCGAAGACCACGGCGGCTTCCACGGTGTAGTTGATCGAACGGGCGATCAGGTGCAGGTTGTGATCGGCATAGACCCGCAACGCCAGCAGGCCGAGCAAAGTCAGGGAAACACTGGCCATGGTAATGGCCACCAAGGCGACGATCAGATGACCGCGACCGATGACCGAACCCAGGGTGGGACGGACCTTTGGTTTGCGCTGTTTCATGGCGCTGCGGGCCTGCGGCGGGAAAGCTGCAGCACACTCGGATGGATGCGCACGCCACTGCGTGCCACCGAGTCGAGGTTGACCTCGAAAGACACTTGTTCATCGCCGACCCGTAGACAGAACAGGCTCCCCACTGTGCACTGGTCGCCGCCTTCGCTGATGCTCAGCACCGGCTTGCCGATCAAGGACGCAAACAGACGGGTGTGTTCATCGTTGGTCAGCCGGCCGATGTAGACCGCGTTGCACTCAGTGGCGATATCGGGATGATCGGCCAGCAGCCGCTGCACAGTCACCGGCCGCCCCGTGGCCTGGGTAGTGCCCTTGACCAGATCGTCGGTGTATTGGGTGGGTCCGACAATGCACAGTTGCAGCTGGGTTGGCTCCACAGGCCAACGGGCGTAGCTGAGGATTCCCAACACAACCTGGGTCACCGCTTCGGCCCGCTGCTCGGCCTGGGTCGTGGTTGCCTGTTCCTGGGTAAGTGCGACAGGCGACAGCAGACACAAAAGGCCGGCAAGCAGAAAATGCCCCCAGCCCTTGCTGCGCACTGCCTCCCGTACAGGCACCTTCATGGAAAGTCTCTTGATCCAAGCGATAAGTGCCGGAACGATAGCACAGTGCCAAAAAGCCAGCGAGACAGCGTGTTACGTAGACTTCGGAACGGTACAGGCGAAATTGCGACGGGGGCATGAATCAATAAAAGCTGATGGTTCAGTCAGCCTGCTCCAGCTCCAGCATCAACCCGCTCAAACGCTTGACCTTGCGCCGGACCGCCTCCTCGAATACACCCGCTCGCGGCTCGATCAGACTGAACCATTGCTTGCCCCGAGTAATGGCGGTGTACACCAGTTCCTTGGTCAATACCGGGTTCAGCGCGTCCGGGAGAATCAGCGCAGTATGGGTGAATTCCGAGCCCTGGGATTTGTGCACCGTCATGGCATACACGGTTTCCACATCATTCAGGCGGCTGGGCAGGACGAAACGCACACCGCCCTGGCCGTCGTTGCGCGGGAACGCGACCCGCAAGACCTGTTTGCCAGCATCGGGGCCGTCACGCTCGGGCAACTTGAGGGCAATACCGATATCGCCGTTCATCAATCCCAGCCCATAGTCGTTACGGGTCATCAGCACCGGGCGTCCTTCGTACCACTGGTGATCGCTATCGATAAGACGGGCCTTGAGCAATGCGGCGGTAATGCGCTGGTTCAGTCCTTCGACGCCCCACGGGCCTTTACGCACCGCGCAGAGCAATTGGAATTCGTCGAAAGCCGCCAGGACTTCCCGGGCCCAATCGGCCCAGCAACTGTCTTCCAGCGGGCGAGAATTCGCCGGGCGTCGCTGCCGTAGCAGGCTCAGGTAATGTCGATAGCCTTGCGGCCCTTCTGGCCGGCCTCCGAGCAACAGATTTTCCAGCTTCGCGTCGTGTTCGCCCGTTAACGCCAGGGAAAACAGATCGGAATGCTGCCCCTGCTTGAGCAACTGACGGGCCTTTTCAGGCTGCTGCTGATTGACCCAGCGAGCCAGTTGGCCGATCCCGCTACCTTCGCCGAAGCGCCGGGAATGCCTGAGCATGACCACTTGCTGTGCCAGGGGATGAGTGCCATCAAGATCCTGCTGCAGGTCACTGGTCGCCAGGTTTTCACCACTGACCGACTCAAGCCAGGCTCGGGTCTGGAGGCTGTACCAGCCGTCCTCGGCGTCTCGACACAAATCCCCCAGCACCGCACCGGCCTCCACAGAGGCCAACTGGTCCTTGTCCCCCAGCAACACCAACCGTGCGTGGGCCGGCAATGCATCCAGCAGATTGGCCATCATCTCCAGGTCGATCATCGACGCCTCATCGACCACCAGCACATCCAATGGCAACCGATTGCCCGCATGGTGGCGAAAATGTCGGGTACCAGGCCGACTGCCCAACAAACGATGGACCGTCGTCACATCACAAGGAATCCGTTCGCGCACAACGTCGTCCACATCCAGGGTCCGGACCTGCTGGCTGATGGACTCGGTCAGGCGTGCCGCCGCCTTGCCAGTCGGCGCGGCCAGGCGAATCCGCAGCGGCTTCCCGGCCTCGACGGCCGGTGCCTGCAGCAGCGCCAGCAGACGCACCACGGTAGTGGTCTTGCCGGTGCCCGGGCCACCAGTCACGATGCTGAAGGCCCCACGGGTTGCCAGCGCGCAGGCCAGTTTCTGCCAATCGATCGGACCATTGGCATTGGCCGCTCCGAACAGCCCGTCCAAACGCTCGCGCAGGTCACCGGGCGCCGCTTCATTTTCGCTAAGCCGCTGGCGCAACGCCTCATCGATCCGCCGCTCATAACCCCAGTAACGACGTAGATAAAGACGTTTTCCGGACAGCACCAATGGCCGCTGCTGCGCCTCTTCGCTCCCATCCGCAGCCAGGGCCACCAGCCGGCTGGAGGCCAAGGCCTTGCACCAATGGGCGCCGTCCAGGGTCTGCAATATTTGCGATGGCAACAGCATCACGCCAGTCTGCAGGTCACCCTCGGGGGGCAGCGACAGGGCGAAGTCCGGCTCCTTGAGGGTTTCGAACACGTCCAGGCAAACATGCCCGTGGCCCAGTTGATGACTGGTCAGCGCAGCGGCGAGCAGGACCAATGGATCATCGTCAGGCGCCAGCTCATGGAGGAACGCCACGAACGCCTTGTCCAGGGCACGCAACCAGCCGCGCTCGACCCAGCGCGTCAGTAACAACAGCAGGTCGTCTGCACGGCTCAAGGGCGCCAGCGCCACCAGGCTCTCGTCGTCGGACGACTTGGGGAGCAAGTCGGCAAAAGAACGACTCATAGCAATTCCCCCTGTACCCACGCCGGCTCGGCCTTGGGTTCGGGCGCGCCCTGGAACAGGCGATCCAGTTGTTCGATCAATGCCCGTGGCGGCTTGGTGAAATACACACCCTGGCTGGATGAGCGGGTACCGCGAAGGAACAGGTACAACGCGCCGCCGACATGCCGGTCGTAGTCGTAATCGGGAAGCCGGGCCTTGAGCTGGCGATGCAGGGCCAACAGGTACAGCACGTATTGCAGGTCGTAGCGATGGTCCAGGATCGACTGTTCCATAGCCTGTACGGTGTAGGCCATGTCATCGACACCCAGCCAGTTGGATTTGTAATCGGCCACGTAATACCGACCGTCGTGCTCGAACGTCAAATCGATGAAGCCCTTGAACATGCCATTGAGCAACACCGGTTCCGCAGCGACGCGAGCCACACCGCCATGGGTGAACCGGCAAACCAACTGATCAAGCTTTTGCACATCGACCTTGTGGCTGGCGAACCAGAACTCCATCTCGACCTGGAACCGGGTCAGCTGTTCGAGCACCACTGGCGCCTGGTCATTGCCGACGTGCATGGGCATTTTGATCAAGTGCTGCAGCCAGTCACTCAACGTCGGGATCCAGCCTTTCCAGCCTCGGCGATTACAGCGTCGGGCGATGGCATCCTCGATATCCGCTGGCTCAGATGCAAAACCCTCCCCAGCGGCCCACTCCAGCAAGCCATGCAGGAAAGTGCCGGGGTTAGGACCACGGGGAAAGCGATGGATGTCGCCCCCCACGGCGAGGGCTTCCCTGGGCGCGTCCGGGTCCAGTCGTTCATCGTCGAACAGCTTCTGGGCCTGCGGACTCTCTGGCGCGGTATCGCTGCCTTCGCTCAGGCTTTCGCCGATGCGCAAGGCACTGTAGGAGGCGATCCACCAGTTTTCGCTGGCTTTTCGCAAGGGCACCAAGGGCTCGCGCAACACTGCTTCGTTGCGCGGCGGCCGATAGTGCTCGTCGGTGGCTGCGGGCATTGGCTGGCAACTTACCGCGACGCAACCTTGTTGCAGGTCGGCCAACCAACGCCCCAGTTCCATCGACTCGGCCAACGGCGCACCACCTCCCAACAGATAACCCAGCGCGGACACATGCAGGATCGAGCGGTTGTTGCTGCCCCGCTTGAGATCCGCGACACCTAGCCAGCAGGCATGCTGTGCGCGAGTCAGGGCCACATAGAGAAGCCGCAGATCCTCGGCCAGACGCTCGTCATCGGCCTTGGCGATCAATTCGGCGGTGGGCTTGAGACTGATCTGCGCCTTGCCGGTCTCATCGTGGTAATGCAACGGCAATCGGCTGCCGTCCACCGGTTTCGTCGAACAGATGAAAGGCAAAAAGACCAACGGATACTCAAGCCCCTTGGACTTGTGGATCGTGACCACCTTGACCAGTTGCTCATCGCTTTCCAGGCGCAGGATCTGCTCTTCTCCCGCCTGTCCGGACAAGGCCAGGTGCTCGGACAAATGCCGGATCAAGGCTTGCTCGCCATCCAATTCACCGGCGGCCTGCTGCAACAGTTCGCAAAGGTGCAGCAAGTTGGTCAGCACCCGCTCGCCATCACTGCGCGCCATCAGGGCCTGGGGCAGCTCAAAGTCATGCAACAGGCGCCGCAACATGGGCAGCACGCCCTGGCTGCGCCAGACCGTACGATAACCGCGGAACTGCATGACCCGGGCTTCCCAGGCCAGCTCATCCTGATTGAGACGCTCCAGTTCCGTCAGCGAGAGGTTCAACGTGATGCTGGCCAGGGCTGCCCGGAGCGGTCGTTCGGCATCCGGTTCAGCGCAGGCCCTGAGCCAGATCAGCAGATCCCGCGCTTCCTGCGAGGCAAAGACCGAATCCTTGTCGGACAGATAGACACTGCGTACGCCCCGCGCGGACAACTCGTCTCGCACGGCCTGCGCTTCTTTCCCATCGCGCACCAGGATGGCGATATCCGCCGGGCGCAAACCTCGCAGCGTTTCTCCATCGACCGTAAAGCCGTCGCGTCCCGACTGGCCGCCGTTGAGCAACGTCGTGATCTCACTGGCGCAGGCGGCCGCCATCGACTGTCGATACACCGCACCGGAAAGCGGCTGGTCCGACGACAGGTGCCAGATGTTCAGTGCCGCCACCGCCTGTCCCGCAATCTGCAAGGTCTCCTTGCGCCCCTGGGATTCAACGGACAGGAACGGCACCGGGTTCTCGCCCGAAGGTTCACGGAACAGGAAGGCCCCGCGCCCCTTTGGACGGGACTCGGCATTCTGGAAAATATGGTTTACCGCACCCACCATGGCGTGGCTGGAACGGAAATTCCTGCCCAGCGTATGCAGCCTGCCAGCAGTGGCTTCGCGAGCGCGCAGGTAGGTGTAGATGTCGGCACCGCGAAAAGCGTAGATCGCCTGCTTCGGATCGCCGATCAGGAACAGCCCGGTCTCCGGGTCATTGTCTTCGATGCGGTAGATGCTTTCGAAGATCCGGTACTGAACCGGGTCGGTGTCCTGGAACTCATCGATCAGCGCCACCGGAAACTGCTCGCGGATCAGGCTCGCCAGACGCTCGCCACCGTCGGCCTGCAGAGCCGTGTCGAGGCGCAGGAGCATGTCATCGAAGCCCATCTCGGCGCGGCGCCGTTTCTCGGCCTCGAAGCGCGCCCCGACCCATTGCGCGGCATGCTGCAACACCGCGGCATCCGGCGTGGGCAACGCCTCCAGGCTGGCCTTGAGACCGGCCATGGCGTCCAGCCCGGGATGATTGGGCACTTCACCTTTCCAGGCTTCGGCCATGCCCTCGGGGGTCAGCCGTGTGAACCCGGTGCCGATATCCAGCAGTTCAAGGCTTTCGTCATCCACCCAGGCAGTGATCTTCTGAAACCACGGTTCGAAGTAACGCGCCTGCATCTTGCGCCCATCGACAGACTTGCTGGCGACGCCTTGCTGGCAGATCTCCAGCAGTTCCACCGCCCATTGCCGCCACGGCGCCTTGAGATCAAGCAAGGCGGCACTACGTTCCTGCAGGGAGGCAGCGATGAGTTCGGCAGGCTCAAGCTCGTCAGCGTCGCCACGCTCGCTGGAAAACAACCCCCTCACCCGTGGCAACAGCGCCGCCGGCCCGCCCCAATGGGTACGCACCCAGTTCAGCGCCTCGCCTTGCATCGAATAGCAGAACAGCCGCCAATAATCGCGCAACACCTCGCCCAGTAACTCGCTGTGATCGGTTTCCAAGGTCTGGGTGAACAGGCTACCGCTGTCGAAGGCATGCTCACGCAACATGCGCTGGCACCAACTGTGGATGGTCGAGACAGCGGCCTCGTCCATCCATTGCGCGGCGATATCCAACCGATTCGCACAACCGGGCCATTGCCCTGCATCGAATTCGTCACGCAGCTCGGCGATCAGCGAATCCGGGGCTGGAATTTCTTCACGAAAGTAACGTGCAGCTTCGGCCAGACGGGTGCGAATTCGTTCACGCAGCTCTTTGGTGGCGGCGTCCGTAAAGGTCACGACCAGGATTTGCGGTGGAAGCAGCTCGCGGCCAAAACCGGCCGCCGAACCGCCATGCCCCAGTACCAGTCGCAAGTACAGCGCCGAGATGGTAAAGGTCTTGCCGGTCCCGGCGCTGGCCTCGATCAGTTGGCTGCCTCGTAGCGGGAACGCCAGTGCCAATGGTGTCTGCCGGCTCATGAACGGGCCTCCTCGCCGACCAAAGAACGCCATGGAGCTTCGAGCAAGGGTCGGTAAAGCGCATCGCACCAATCGGGGAATGTTTCGTCAGCCATCAAGGCATCGAAATCAGGAAACTGTCGAGCCAGGGCCGGACTTTCCCGCCGCTCGCCTTCAAACGTCTGGCCATCGCCTTCATAGGCTTTGCGAGCCGCCGCTCCGGCCTTGACCGGATCACTCTGGCCGAGCCAGGCGAAAGCCGTCTTCACTGCGATCGGTAGCGGCTGGCGCATACCGGCCTGCCAGGCCTGCAGCATGTCGCCCAACAACTTTTGTGCGACAGGCTCTTCAAAAGGTGCCAGCAGCAAGCTGTCATCACTGGCCACCAGCGCCGTCGTCAACGACAAGCCGTTAGCGCAGGCCACGAGATGATTGACCCAGGGTCGTATCAGGCGATGCCATTTACGGGTCTTGGTAGAACCGATGCTGTTGGGTATGGCGGTGATGGCGAGGACCGCACCGTCGGAGCGTTGGTGCAAGCCGCTGAGCCAACCTTCGACATTCACGCCCTGCAATTGCAGGCTGACTGGCACAGCGCTGGCCGAGGGTGTCGGCCATAACGCCAAAAGCTGCTGGTAACGTTGGAGCAGATCCGGCAAGGGCTCGATCAACTCGCGTTGCAGGCACTCACCAAAACCGGCCATAGGCAACAAGCCACTGTTCTGCAGCCTTTGGGCGTGGGCGGTGAGGGCAAGATCCGGCTGGTCCAGGCGTACCAGGGCCGCTTCAAGCAAGCTGTCACTCAGGCTGTAGCGTTGCAGCGCATCGAGCACAAAAGGTTCGTCATCGGCCAGAGGCGCTTCGATGGCCTCGAAGAACACCTTCAGTCGCTGACTGAAGAAATGGCGGACTGGATTGCGTAGGAAATCCTGCAACTGTCCGAGGCCCAAAGGTTCTTCCTGAACGTAGGGTTCCAGCACCTGGTTCTTGTCGGTGTGATCGCAAGCGTCATGGAGCATCCGCCATTCGCTGGCGTAACTGAACAGCTCATCGCCTTGATGGAAATAACGCGCACTGAACGGTTGCAGCGGGTGCTGCTGGGTCAGGGCATCGAGAAGACTCTTACTGTCATCTGCCAGCCGCCAACCACTGGCGAGATGGTCCCGAAGTTGGCCAATCAACACCGATGCCGGTCGCTCACTGTTGTCGCGAATGCTGCGCCCAACCCAACTGATATACAGTTTTTCCCGGGCCGAAAGCAGGGCCTCCAGCAACAGATAACGATCATCTTCGCGCCGGGAACGATCGCCCGGGCGATAATCGCCGCCCATCAGATCGAAATCCAGGGGTGGCTGGGCGCGTGGGTAATCCCCATCATTCATCCCCAGCAAGCACACCAGTTTGAAGGGGATCGCGCGCATCGGCATCAAGGTACAGAAGTTGACTGCCCCGGCCAGGAAACGTTGGGACAGTCGCCCCTGATCCAGCCCGGCCAACCATGCCTCACGCACCACCGTCAGCGGCAATTCATCGTGCAGCCCCACCGACTCACAGGTTTCCAGCCAGGTTTCACGTAAGTCTTCAAGTTGGGCCAGCAGATAGTCGTCATGCTCGTTGCTCGCCTGGAAAAACAACTGCATCAGGTCTTGCAGGCGTGCCCCCCATTGCTGCGGTGAAGCCGGCCGGGAGAGTTCCTGATGGGCGACTTCCAAGGCATCCAGCAAAGCTACCAGGGGACCGATCAACGCCGCATCCAGGCCTCCGATCTCGTCATAGGGCTCAATGCCTTCATAAGCGTTTGAACTGCCGACGGCATACCCCAGCAACATACGACGCAGGCCGAAATGCCAGCTGTTCTGCTCAAGTTCTGCGGGCAGGCCCAACCCGGCACGGTGTTCGGCGCTCATCCCCCAGCGAATGCCTGCCCCTTCGATCCAACGATGCAGAGTCGGCAGGTCGGCCTCATCAATGCCAAACCGTTCGCGCAACGCGGGGACATCCAGCAGATCAAGGATTTCGCTGACCGGGAAACGACTGTCCGGCAGCTTGAGCAAATGCTCGACGGCGATCAACAGCGGATCACGTCCACGTTGGCCCTGGTCGGTCAGCGTGAATGGAATGAAACGAGGGTCGTTCCTGTCGAGCTGGCCGAACACCGCGCGAATGTGCGGCGCATAACTGTCGATGTCCGGGACCATGACGATGATGTCCCGTGGGCGCAGGGTCGGATCCGCGCTGAAGTGGGCCAGCAATTGGTCGTGGAGAATTTCAACTTCACGCTGGGCACCGTGAGCCACATGAAAACGGATCGAGCCGTCCCGCTCCGTATCGACGACAGGCCAGTGTTCCCGGGTTTCGTTCAGGGGGCGTAGCTCCAGGATGTCATCCTGCAACTGGCTGAGAAGGGTCGTGGGGGTCCCATCAGTGAACAGGTCGATTCGCCCATCGCGAAATACAGAGCGATAACTGTTGGGATCATCGTAGCTGTCGAGCAGGTTGATATAGTCGCGTCCCTGTTTGCCCCAGGCAGCCAGTAACGGATGGGCATGTTGATGCAGGGTTTGCGGATCGAGGACGACGGGCATGCCAGCCTTGCGTGCCTGGCGCTTGTATTGATGACGCAGCAAGTCCTTGTCGGCGACAATGTCCGCCCAATGATGACGACATGGGTTATGCACACATAGCAGAACCTGGCTGAACCGGGAAAGACCAGCGAGCGCCTCGAGGACTTGGGCAGGCAATGAAGAAATACCAAACACGATGACCCGCGCGGGGAGGCCTTTTGGAGCGACTTCCAGGCTGTTGATACGTTCGATGTAGCGCTGATGAACACCGGCACGACTTTGCGCCATGCCCTGCTCTCCCACATCAAGCAACAAGGCTCGCCACAGTTCCGCTTGCCAGCAATTTGCCGGCGCGAGCGGTTTGATTTCGCCTCGGACATTTCTTGTCTGGTGTCGCCCCTCAGCCCAATCCTCAAGCCAGTCGGCCCGGTACACCTGGTATTGGTCAAACAGATCGGCAAGACGCTCGGACAGTTGATAACGCTTGCGCAAGTCAGTGTCGTGGGTGAGGAATCGTCGCAGAGGTTCGAAATGAGGCTGCTCGATCAACTGCGGCAGCAGCCGCATCAGGCGCCAGGTTAGCGGGGCCTTATCCAGCAGGGACTTGGCCGGAATTTCATCACGTCCCAGGACTGTTCGATAAAGCTGCCACATGAAACTGCCCGGCAGTTGCACATCAATGGCAGCCGCAATACCGCAGCCGCCTGAATCGTCGTCTTCCGGGTCTTCAGCCAGCGCGAGCTTGAGCCATTGAGCAATGCCGTTGCTCTGTACCAGTGCGATTTCATTTTCAAGGGGGGCCAGCGGATAGCGCCGCATCAAGCTGATCACCAGGCTGCGCAATTCATCAAGGCGATTCCCGTGAACCACCATGAAAGCTGGGCTAAGGGATGTTGCGTCCGGCATGAAAGGCATCCTTGAAAATGCAAAAAGCTAGGGCAGAACCTTAGCACTGTCGGTGGGCTGTGACAGCCGGGAACTGTCCGCGATGCTCGTACGAACTTTCCTGCGGGCAAAACAAAACCCCTACCTGCGTCAGCAGATAGGGGTTTCGGAATTTAATCTTGACGATGACCTACTCTCACATGGGGAAACCCCACACTACCATCGGCGATGCATCGTTTCACTTCTGAGTTCGGGATGGGATCAGGTGGTTCCAATGCTCTATGGTC
>Ga0209051_1000200_pt1 | contig 106484 bp, 95 predicted proteins | sample AraplaCvi_mMS_r2_2_FD_184286 | JGI IMG/M metagenome (GOLD analysis project Ga0209051, IMG submission 184286) | Arabidopsis root microbial communities from North Carolina, USA - plate scrape MF_Cvi_mMS_r2 (SPAdes) (version 2) | ecosystem: Host-associated > Plants > Roots > Endosphere | place...
GTGCACGAGGCATTGGAGATGATGTCCTGGCTGCCGTCGTACTTGTCGTCGTTGACGCCCATCACGATGGTGATGTCCTCACCGGTCGCCGGGGCGGAGATGATCACCTTCTTGGCCCCGGCCTCCAGATGCCCGCGGGCCTTGGCGGCGTCGGTGAAAATGCCGGTCGACTCCACCACGATGTCCACACCCAGATCACCCCACGGCAGCGCCGCCGGGCCGTCTTTGATCGCCAGCGCCTTGATCTTGGTCTCACCCACGACCAGCGTGTCCCCGTCAGCGCGCACCTCATAGGGCAGCCGGCCCAGGATCGAATCGAACTTCAGCAGATGCGCCAACGCATCAGTGGAAGTCAGGTCATTGACCGCCACGATCTCCAGATCGGTGTTCTTACCCGCTGCCTTCTGCGCATCCAGGGCCCGGAAAAAATTACGCCCGATACGCCCGAAACCGTTGACGCCGATCCGAATAGTCACTGCTGTGCTCCTTCGCCGGTACTCCTGGACAGGTCATGCGGTGAATCCTCAGCCAGCCTAATGCGGTGAGGAACCTCACGTGCGGTACCGGAGACTCGGCGCTAGGCGTCGTCGAGCAGGTCCGGAGTGACAGCCGACTCGGTGTCCGGAATACCTTCCAGCTTGGCCTTCCGGTCGGCCATCGACAGCAGGCGCCGAATGCGGCCTGCCACAGCGTCTTTCGTCATCGGCGGGTCGGCCAGCCGGCCCAGTTCCTCGAGCGACGCCTGCCGGTGCTCGACGCGCAACCGGCCCGCGGCCGACAGGTGGTCGGGCACTGTGTCACCGAGGATGTCGAGTGCCCGCTCGACGCGCGCCGCGGCCGCGACAGCCGCCCGCGCGGACCGGCGCAGGTTGGCGTCGTCGAAGTTGGCCAGCCGGTTGGCGGTGGCGCGCACCTCACGGCGCATCCGCCGCTCTTCCCAATTGAGCCGGGTGTCCTGGGCGCCCATCCGGGTCAGCAACGCACCGATGGCCTCGCCGTCGCGCACCACCACACGGTCGCTGCCGCGGACCTCACGTGCCTTGGCGCTGACCCCGAGCCGACGGGCCGCACCGACCAGCGCCAGCGCCGCCTCCGGTCCGGGGCAACTGACCTCGAGCGCCGACGACCGCCCGGGCTCGGTCAGCGAACCGTGTGCCAGGAACGCGCCGCGCCACGCCGCCTCGGCGTCGCCGACGCTGCCGCCGACCACCTGGGCCGGCAGGCCACGCACGGGCCGGCCGCGCAGATCGAGCAGTCCGGTCTGACGCGCCAGCGCCTCACCGTCCTGCGCGACGCGCACCACGTACCGCGTGCTCTTGCGGATGCCGCTGGCCGACAGCACATGCACGACGGCGTTGTAGCCGTACAGGTCATAGATGTCCTTGCGCAGTCGCCGGGCGATGCTGCCCAGGTCGACCTCGGCCTCGACGACGACGCGTCCGGCCACGATGTGCAGCCCACCGGCGAACCGCAGCAGCGACGCCACCTCGGCCCGGCGTGCGGTCACCGAGTTGACGACCAGCCGGCTCAGCTCGTCCTTCACTTCCGACGTCATCGCCACGAATCGTCACCTCTTGGTCCTTCAGGGGCCGGCTGCTGACGGAATCCGTCGGCCGACCGAGCGGCGGGAGTGGATGGCTCGTATGCGGTCCGGGCCGGTGCGCTGCCATTGAGGCGCACCCGCTCCAGAGCAGCCGCAAGCCGTGCCGGGTCATGTAAAGGTGTACCAGGTCGAGATACGTCAGCAAACTCGACCTGAGCCTCGAGAAACGACGCCGCCCGCCGCAGTTGGTCGCGTTCGCGCTCGCTGGGCACACTCGCCGCATCGACGACGATGTCGTGCACCGTCAGGCCCGGGGCGTGCTGCGACAGCACGTGCACATGCCGTTCGGCGGAGAACCCGGCGGTCTCCCCCGGTTCGGCGGCGAGATTGAGCACCAGGGCCCGGCGCGCCGACGTCGCCTGCAAGGCAGCCAGCAGCTGGGGCACCAGCACATGCGGGATCACACTGCTGAACCATGAGCCCGGGCCGAGCACCACCAGGTCGGCCGACATGATGGCGTCGACGGCCTGCCGGGTGGCCGGCGGATCGCCCGGCAGCAGCCGGACCCGGCGCACCTTGCCCGGTGTGGTGGCGACCGCGACCTGCCCGCGGATCACGCGGCTCATCCGCGGATCGGCCTCGAGCCCGGACACGTCGGCCTCGATCTGCAACGCGATGGGACACATCGGCAGCACGCGGCCCTTGACCCCCAGGATCCGGCCCAGTTCGTCGAGCGCGGCGACCGGGTCGGCGAGCACCTCGTTGAGGCCGGCGAGCAGGAGGTTGCCGATCGGGTGACCGGCCAGCGCGCCGCTGCCGTTGAACCGGTGCTGGATGATGGTGGCCCACAACTGCCCGTGTGGGCTGTCGGATGCCAAGGCCGCCAACGCCATTCGCAGATCACCCGGGGGCACGATGTCCAGTTCGGAGCGCAGTCGGCCAGACGACCCACCGTCATCGGCGACGGTGACGACGGCGGTGACGTGCGGCGTCAGCCGACGCGCCGCGGACAGCGTCGCGTACAGGCCGTGCCCGCCGCCGAGCGCCACGATGCGCGCGGGAGCGCGATCCTCCGTCATTCGCGCCCCAGATCCCGGTGCAGCACGCGCACGGTCAGGTGGTCACCGCCACGCAGCCGATTGGCCAGCGCCTCGGCGATCGCCACACTGCGATGCTTGCCGCCGGTGCAGCCGATGGCCACGGTCATGTAGCGCTTCCCCTCCCTGCGATAGCCGTCGATCACAACCCCCAGCAGCCGATGGTAGGTGTCCAGGAACTCGGCGGCGCCCTCTTGTCCCAGCACGTAGTCCCGAACCGCCGGATGCTGCCCGGTGTGGGGCCGCAACTCGTCGACCCAATGCGGATTCGGCAGGAACCGGACATCCATCACGGTGTCGGCGTCCATCGGCAGACCATATTTATAGCCGAAACTCTCGACCGTCACGCTCGTCCCGGCGACAGCCTCCCCGCTGAAGGCGCGTTCGATGCCCGCCCGCAACGCCGGCACCGGCAGTGTCGAGGTGTCGATGATCAGATCGGCCGTGGCACGCACCGACTCCAGCAATCTCCGTTCGGCGGCAATGCCTTCCGCGAGCGTCTGGTTGCCCTGCAGGGGGTGACTGCGCCGGTTCTGCTCGTAGCGGCGCACCAGGATGTCGTCCGACGCCTCCAGGAACAGCACCCGCGGAAAGACGCTGCGGGTCGCCAATTCACGGCGCACAAAATCGAGGTCGCCCGTGAAGCCGCGAGACCGGACGTCCATCACCACGGCCAGCTTGGTGATGCGCGATCCGGCGGCCAGCCCCAGCTCGACCATCCGGGTGATCAGCTCCGGCGGCAGGTTGTCGGCGACGTACCAGCCGAGGTCCTCGAGCACCTTGGCGGCGGTGCCGCGCCCCGCGCCGGACAGACCCGTGACCAGAACCACGTCGATCTCACCGGCAGCACCGTCCATCTGATCGTCCGTCACGACTTCGCTCATCCCCCACTGGTCCTCTGCGCGCTCACTCTGGTGTCCGATCATTGCCGATAACGGTCGGCGCCGCCCCCGAATCCGGCTGGGAATCGGACCGCAACGCATCCACCACCGCCTGCGCCGTCGCCGCCCCGATGCCGGGCACCGCCGTCAGTTCATCGACACCGGCCTCCTTCAACCGTGCCACCGAACCGAAGTGGGTGACCAATGCCTTGCGCCGGTGTTCACCGAGGCCCGGAATCGCATCGAGCACCGACGCCGTCATCCGCTTGGACCGTTTGCTGCGGTGATAGGTGATGGCGAACCGGTGGGCTTCGTCACGCACGCGCTGCAGCAGATACAGGCCCTCGCTGTTGCGCGGCATGATCAGCGGGTCCGGCTGCTCGGGCACCCACACCTCTTCCAGGCGTTTGGCGAGCCCGATCACCGCCACGTCGGTGATCCCCAATTCATCGAGCACCGCGGCTGCCGCGTTGACCTGCGGCGCGCCGCCGTCGACAACGAACAGGTTGGGCGGATACGCGAATCGCTTTGGCCGGGCCGGGGTTTCGGTGGTTTCTGTCCCTTCGGCCGGCACCTGGCTGTCGGCGGCGTGGCGCGCGAAGCGCCGACGGGTGACCTCGGCGATGGACGCGACGTCGTCGGACCGGCCGTCGCCGGCAGCCTCACGAATCGCGTAGTGCCGGTAGTCGGACTTGCGCGGCAGCCCGTCCTCGAACACCACCAGCGAGGCCACCACATCGGTGCCCTGCACGTGGCTGATGTCGACGCACTCGATGCGCAGCGGCGCATCGTCCAATTCCAGCGAGTCCTGAATGCTCTGCAGGGCTTCGGATCTGGCGTTGAAGTCACCGGCCCGCTTGAGCTTGTGCTGCGCCAGCGCGCCCTGCGCGTTGCGCTGCACGGTGTCGGCCAGGGCGCGCTTGTCGCCGCGCTGCGCCACGCGCAGTTGTACGCGGGAGCCCCGCAGACCGGACAGCCAGTCGGCGAGCTCGCCGGCGTTGTCCGGAAGTACCGGCACCAGAACCTCTTTCGGAACCGGGTTGGTGGCCTCGTCGGTCGGTCCCGTGCCGCGCAGTTCGGCCTGATCGCCGTAGAACTGCGTGAGGAACTGACTCACCAAGTAGTCCTCGCCGGACTCACCCGGCTCGCCGGACTTCTCGATGACCCAGCCACGCTGACCGCGGACCCGGCCGCCCCGGACGTGGAACACCTGCACGGCGGCTTCCAGATCGTCGTCGGCGAACGCCACCACGTCGGCGTCGGTGCCGTCACCGAGCACCACGGCCTGCTTCTCCAGCGCCCGCTTGAGTGCCGAGATGTTGTCCCGCAGCCGCGCCGCCCGCTCGAACTCCAATTCCTCGGCAGCTTCGGCCATCTGTTGTTCCATGTCCCGCGCCAGCCGGTCGGTCTTACCGGCCAGGAAGTCGCAGAAGTCCTCGACGATCTTGCGGTGCTCGGCGGCCGTCACGCGACCGACGCACGGCGCCGAGCACTTGTCGATGTAGCCCAGCAGGCAGGGCCGACCGATCTGGTTGTGCCGCTTGAACACTCCGTTCGAGCAGGTACGCGCCGGGAAGACCCGCATGAGCAGGTCCAGCGTCTCGCGGATGGCCCAGGCGTGCGAGTACGGGCCGAAGTACCGGACGCCTTTACGCCGCGGGCCGCGGTAGACGAACAGCCGCGGATACTCCTCGTTCAGGGTGACCGCCAGCACGGGGTACGACTTGTCGTCGCGGTACCGGATGTTGAATCGCGGATCGAATTCCTTGATCCAGTTGTATTCCAGTTGCAGCGCTTCGACTTCGGTCGTGACGACCGTCCACTCGACGCTGCCGGCCGTGGTCACCATCTGCCGGGTCCGCGGCGCGAGCGCCGAAAGGTCGGCGAAGTACGAGTTCAGGCGGCTACGCAGGCTCTTGGCCTTGCCGACATAGATGACCCGACCATTCGGATCCCGGAACCGGTACACCCCCGGCTCCAACGGGATGGTTCCCGGCGCGGGCCGGTACGTCGATGGATCAGGCACTGTTACAGGTTAGTTCGACTGGCTGACAGCATCGATGAGCTCGCAGAACGCCGCGGCCTTGGCCACGTAGTTCGCGTACAGGTCGTAGCTGGCCGCGCCCGGCGACAAGAGCACAGCCGTCACACCGGGCACGGCGGCCGCGACCTGCACCGCCGCCTGCAGACTGTCCACCGGATGCACCGACGCCGGCTGCGCCGCGGCGAAGCGGCGGCCGATCGCGGTCCCGTTGGTCGGCCCCTGGATGAGGTGAACGTCACGTGCGCCCGAGAGCAGATAGTCGTCGATCTGGTCGTAGTCGAGTTGACGGTCCATGCCGCCGACGATGAGCGCGACCCGGTCGTCGGGCCGCATCGAGCGCAGCGCGGCGACGACGCTCTCGCCGGTGGTGGCCAGGGTGTCGTCGATCCAGCGCACGTCCCCGGTGCGGCGCACGACCTGCAGGCGATGCGGAAGCGCCTCGAATGTCGTTACCGCGCCGAGGAATTCGTCCTCGGTCACCGGCCGGCCGATCACCTCGGCGGCCGCGACGGCCGCCAGGGCGCCGTTGACGACGTTGTGCTCGTAGGCCATGACGTAGTCGCCTTCGGGACGTGTCACGCCCGCCGGGTCGACGGCGCGCACCACGGGCGGCAGCGCGATGCCCAGCCGCTCGAGCGCGGCCAGCACCTGCGGCGTGGTGATCAGCACCTCACCGCCGCAGGCGAAGATGTTGGCCTTCGCGCGGTGGTAGGCCGCGATGTCGCCGTGCCAGTCCAGGTGGTCCTCGAAGAGGTTGGTGATCACCGAGATCCGCGGTGACGCGGTGACGAGGGCGCACTGCTGGCTGGACAACTCTGCGACCACAACGGCGTCTCGCTCCGGCTCCAGGTCCGACAGCGGGGTGCCGATGTTTCCCGCCACCACGGCGTCGGCGCCGAGCCGCCGCAGCAGGTGCGACAGGAACGACGCCGTCGTGCTCTTGCCCTTGGTGCCGGTGACGCCGACGGTCTGTGCGGCGTAGCGGCGCAGGTACCAGTCGGCGGCGCTGGACAGCGTGGCGCCGGCGGCGCGCAGCTCGGCGAAAAACGGCTGATGCCAAGGTATTCCGGGGCTGAGGAAGACCACGTCGCAGTCCGTCAGCCGGGTCAGGTGTTCGGCGCCGCGCCACAGGTTCAGGCTGGCGATATCGGCCGGTGCTTCCAGGGTCCCCCGGCCGGCGTCGTCGACGGCGTCGATCCGCGCCGCGCCCTCGGCCGCTGCGGTCCGGGCCAGCGACTGACCCTCCTTGCCGAAGCCCCAGATGCCGACGGCGGCACCGGTGAGCTGCGGACGCTGTGACGTCACTGCCGGTCGTCCAGGGCGGCGCGGTAGCGCTCGGGTACGTACTGCACTGCCGGGCTGTCGTCGTGGTCGGCGGCGACGCGCTCCAGATCGGCTCGCGCACCGCGGAACTGCTCGACCAGCGGCAGGCCGGCCCAGGCCGCGTCGTCGAGGATGGTCAGCATCGACTCGGCGGCCTCGTAGTACTCACCGACGCACTCGAACGGCTTGTGCGCGCCGACCCCGAGGATGTCCTCGAACTCGGCCCGGCTGTCGGTGTCCTCGAACAGGTTCCGCCCGAAGATCGCCTCGACCTCGTCGCGGCCCAGCCGCGGCGCCATCAGCACGAAGACGAACTGACACTTCGGGCAGTGCCCGCACCAGGTGGCGCCGCGGCGGCCGGCATCCAGTGCGAACGGGCGGTTACAGCTGATGAACGCGCGGAAATACTGTGGGCTGGCAGCGAACCGGTCGGCGATCTGCGACTCCGACAGGCCCCGCAGCAGTGAGAAGTACCGGTCCGGATTCAGTCCGTACGCGGCGAGGGTGTCGCGCAGCAGCGTCTCGTAGGTGACGCTCTTGGACCACTGGTGGTTGATGTCCTGGCCCATCCATTCGACGTTGCCGACGTTGGACGACCGCTCGTTGGACAGCACGACCGGGCCCAGTCCGTTGGCGTCGGCCACGATCAAGCCGATGATGCTGTTGATCGCCGTCACCGGGATGTGCCCGTTGTGCGCGCCCGCGGCGTTGACGTCGATGAGGGTGCGGTCGATGGTCCGCATGACGCGCACGTGCGGCAGCCCGCTGATCTCGACGCACCGGTCGATCGGGTCGAACCTGTTGACGTTGAACAACACCGGCTGCAGCGGGGCGAGGGCCTCGATGGTCACCACCGAGTCCTTGCCGCCGCCGACCGGCACCAGCGGCGGCGCGTCGGCGTTCCAGGTGTCGGACTGCTGTTCGGCAATCTCGGCGCGGTCTCCGGTGAGTTCCGGGCTCAGCGCGCCGGGCAGGTTGTTGCGGTACGCGTACTCGCCGAGGCCGCCGGCGAGCACCTGGCGCAGGTACTCCCGTTCGAAATCGTAAGTCGGGAAAGCGATCTCGATCTGTGGCGGCGCGGCGGCCTTGTAGTAGCTCAGTGCGCAGGTCAGCGTCAGCAGCCGCAGGAGCCGGTCGTCGGGCCGGCCACCGCCCAGGGTGTCGCCGAAATCGACGGTCTCGGCGAAGCTGACGTCGTCGGCCGAGTCGGCCCCGCACATGGTGTAGCGCCCGTGGAACACGCCGTCCTCGATGTCGTAGCCGTCGATGCGGAACGACTTGTAGGACTGTGGGACAAAGGGTTTGGTCACAGTTGCTCCAGGAACGGCGGATAGGAGGAATCAACTCCGGCGGCGTGGTCGCCGAGTTGTGCGACGGGGTGCGTGCGGTACTGCGGTGAGATCCACCAGGCGCGCCGCACCTGGCCGGCGGGCACGGCGGTGCGCCGCGCGACGGGTCGCACCACATCGCAGGCCTGCAGTTGCGCGAGGATCGAGACAGGTTCGGTGTTCTCGACGCCCACCAGTTCGGCGCCGATGTCGAGGACGAGCGCGCCGGCCACGGCGGGTGTCACGTCAGAGCCGGGCCCGATGCCGTCCACGCAGCCCTGTTCGGCCAACCGGCGCAGCAGCAGGTCCACCGTCCCCAGGCTGGTCGTCCGGGCCGCCATCCGCAGCCACTGCTCGTCGGTCGCCGCCGGTGGGGTCCAGTCGCTGTCGCGCCTGCCGATCCGGACCGGCTCTGGTTCGTACAGCCGCGAGGGTGTGCCCGTCACCGCGCACCGGCCACCGTCGGTGATCGTGACGGTCACGGCCACCAGCTGCCCCTCGAACCGCGCCACCGCGGCACCAAGATCGGCCTGGGAGGGCATGGTCAGCCCGAAATAGTCCGCGGGTTCGGCGAGGTGGTGCCACAGCCACGCGGTGTCGACGGTCCGGCCCTGGCAGATCGGCACGGTCACCGTCGGGTACGCACCAAGGCGGCCGACCAGTTCGGCGGGTGCGATCGCCACGACGTCCGGCGGCGGCGAAGGCATGCGAAAATCGGTCACTATCAGCAAATTCTATCCCATGGGAGGGAGCACCCAGGTGGGGGTGATCCGGCTCACCGAAGCCGACTGGCGGGTGTTCGCGGCGCTGCGGCTGCGCGCGCTGGCCGATTCCGCGGGGACCGACGACGCCGAATACCGCACCGAGATGAGCTTCACCGGGACGCAGTGGCGCCGGCGGCTGCGGGCACATGCCCAGTTCGCCGTGGCTCAGGAGGACCAGCTGGTGGGCCTGATCGCGGCACATCGGTCCAGTCCGAGCTCGGTGTACCTCTACTCGCTGTGGACCGATCCGGTCGCCCGCGGCCACGGGGTGGCGCGCACGCTGCTGACCGCCGCCATCGACTGGGGCCGCGGCCTGGGCGCGCAGATCGTGACCCTGCGGGTCCATCGCGACAACACCGCCGCGCTCGGGGTCTACCGCGCCTTCGGTTTCGTCGCCACCGCAGACCCGGCCGAGGGCTCCCAAAGCCCCGGCCCGGCAGACGAACTCACGATGTCTTTGACGCTGAGTTGAGATCCGGGCGGTATTTCGCGACCAGCTCGCGCAGGCGGTCCATCGCGTCGACGGCCCGGGCCTTGTCGACGGTCTGGATGGCCATGATCGGGACGTACTCGTCGTCGGGCAGATCAACCCGGGCCCAGCGGGCGCCCAGCGGGAAAGACACCCCGACGATGTCGGACCAGGCAATGGTCTTGTCGCTCAAGACGTTACGGACGACGATGCCGGCCGGTCCGACCCGCAGCCGGGACCGCGTCGGCAGCAGCACCGCACCGGCCAGGATGATGCCGAGCAGCGCCATCGACACCTGGTCGGCGGTCTGGAAGATCACCCCGGTGGCACCGATTTTCAGCAGTGCACCGACCGTGACGTGCACGGCGATGATGACGGCGGCCGCGGCGTAGGCGACGTACTTCACCCGCTGCGGCCGGACCTCCAGGTCCCAGCTGCCGGTTTCCTTCGTCATCGCCGCAGGTCGCGCAGCGTGATCGCGGTGGCAAGCGCTGCCGAGGCGGCCTGCTCGCCCTTGTCCTCCGCCGAGCCCGGCAAGCCGGCGCGGTCGATGGCCTGCTCCTCGGTGTTGACCGTCAGCACGCCGTTGGCGACCGGTGTCGACTCGTCGAGCGACACCCGCGTCAGACCCTGCGTGACGGCATCACACACGTAGTCGAAATGCGGCGTGCCACCCCGGATCACCACACCGAGTGCGATCACGGCGTCGTGGTTCTTGGCCAATTCCTGTGCCACGACCGGGATTTCGATGGCACCGAGCACGCGAACCACGGTCGGTTCGGCGATACCCGATGCGGTGGCCACCCGGCGCGCGCCGTCGAGCAGCGCGTCACAGATGGTGGTGTGCCAGGTACTGGCGACGATGGCCAGTTTGATCCCGGACGCGTCGAGCTCCGGCATGTCCGGAACACCGACACCACTCATTTGTCTTCTCCGTCTGTTGCGTCACCGGCGAAATCGTCGAGGCCGATGAGGTCGTGGCCCATACGGTCCCGCTTGGTCATCAGGTACCGGATGTTGTCGGCGTTGGGGCCGATGGGCAGCGGCACGCGCTCGATGATGTGCAGGCCGTAGCCGTCCAGGCCGACGCGCTTGGCCGGGTTGTTGGTCAGCAGCCGCATGGAGCGGATACCGAGGTCGACCAGGATCTGCGCGCCGATGCCGTAGTCGCGGGCATCGGCGGGCAGGCCGAGCTCGAGGTTGGCGTCGACGGTGTCGGCGCCGGCGTCCTGCAGCTGGTAGGCCTGCAGCTTGTGCAGCAGGCCGATGCCGCGGCCTTCGTGTCCGCGCATGTACAGCACCACGCCGCGGCCCTCGTTCGCGACCATCTCCATGGCGGCGTCGAGCTGGGGGCCGCAATCGCAGCGCCGGGAGCCGAACACGTCACCGGTGAGGCACTCGGAGTGCACGCGCACCAGCACGTCGTCGCCGTTCTCCGGGGAGACATCGCCGCGCACCAGCGCCACGTGCTCGACGTCCTCGTACATGCTGGTGTAGCCGACGGCCCGGAACTCACCGTGCCGCGTCGGAATCCGAGCTTCGGCGACGCGCTCGATGTGCTTCTCGTGCTTGCGGCGCCACTCGATCAGATCGGCGATGGAGATCAGCGCGAGGTCGTGGTCATCGGCGAAGACGCGCAGCTCGTCGGTCTGGGCCATGGAGCCCTCGTCCTTCTGGCTGACGATCTCGCAGATCGCGCCGGCGGGCTGCAATCCGGCCAGCCGGGCCAGGTCGACGGCGGCCTCGGTGTGACCGGGACGGCGCAGCACGCCACCGTCCTTGGCGCGCAACGGAACTACGTGTCCGGGCTTGGTGAAATCGTCCGCGACAGCATCCGGATCAGCCAGGGCCTGCATGGTCTTGGCCCGGTCGGAAGCCGAAATACCGGTTCCCACACCCTTTTTCGCGTCCACCGTGACGGTGTAGGCGGTGCCGTGCTTGTCCTGGTTCACCGCGTACATCGGCAGCAGGCCCAGCTTGTCGCAGATCGCGCCGTCGAGCGGCACACACAGGTAACCCGAGGTGTAGCGGACCATGAAGGCCACCAGTTCCGGCGTCGCCTTCTCCGCGGCGAAGATCAGATCGCCCTCGTTCTCGCGATCTTCGTCGTCAATGACGACGACAGCCTTGCCCGCCGCGATATCGGCAATCGCCCGCTCGACGGAATCAAGCCTCGTCATCTCCACCACCCTTGCCGTGGCCACCTCAGGGCCATGTTGATCACCTACCAGTATGAACCACTGGTACCGGCCGACTTACTCCCGCCGGTCCGCTCAGCGGACACGGCAGGACCGGGCGCTACTGCGCCGGGGTGAGCAGCCGCTCGACGTATTTGGCGATGACGTCGACTTCCAGGTTCACCGTGGTGCCAACCGGGGCACGGCCCAGCGTGGTCAGCTGCAACGTCGTTGGGATGAGAGAGATCTCGAACCAGTCGCCCTGCTCATCACGGCCCAGGCCGGACACCGTCAGCGACACCCCGTCGACCGTGATGGAGCCCTTCTCGACGACGTATCGGGCCAGCTGCGGCGGCAGCGCGATGCGCACGACCTCCCAGTGCTCGGACGGTGTGCGCGACAACACAGTGCCGGTGCCGTCCACATGGCCCTGCACGATGTGCCCGCCCAGCCGGCTGTTGAGCGCCGCGGCGCGCTCCAGGTTCACCCGGCCGCCGACCTCGACGCCGGCCAGGCTGGACCGGTTGAGGGTCTCGGCCATCACGTCGGCCGAGAACGCGCCGTCCGGCAGCACGTCGACGACGGTCAGGCAGACGCCGTTCACCGCGATCGAGTCACCGTGCCCGGCATCGGTGGTGACCAGCGGGCCGCGGATGACGAACCGCGCCGCGTCGGCCAGTTGGTCCTTGCTGACGATCTCGCCGAGCTCTTCGACAATGCCGGTGAACATGGGCCCCAGCCTAGAGCTCCTTTTCCCCGAAGTAGTGCGCCACCGGGTTGCCGTTGAAATTCGCGATCGGCCGGTAGCCCTCCGACTCGTACAACCGCTGGGCATACGGCTGCCGCGCTCCGGTATCGAGCCTGGCAACGGTGTAACCGAGCCCGCGGGCGGCGTCCTCCAAGGCCCGCAACAGGATTCGGGCCAGGCCCTGCCCGCGCGCCTCCGGTGCGACGTACATCCGCTTGATCTCGCAGGCACCGTCGGGCAGCCGCTTGAGACCGCCGCCGCAGACAGGCCGGCCGTCGCGGTATCCGGCCAGGTAGACGCCGTGCGGCGGGCCGAGTTCGGCCGGCCCGGCCTTCGGCATGTCGGGTGCGTTGAGATCGAGACCGCCGCGCACGTCGGCATACAGCTCGGCCATGTCGGCCTCCATCGCGCTGACCAGTGCCGCGCCGTCCCCGACATCGATCGGAACCGCCCGAAATTCGAGTTCAGCAACCATGGTTGTGGTTCTACCGGTCGATCGAGGCAACTTGTTAGTCGGGCGCACCTATTACGATGCAGGACATGCAGACGCGCAAACGCTCCGCCATGCTTGTTTCCCTACTCTCCACCGTGATGGCCGGGGTGCTCCTGGTCTCCGGATGCTCGAAGTCCGAGGCCCCGTCGGCGCCGCTGCCGGACGCCGCGGCGCTGCTCAAACAGTCCGCCGACACCACCCGCGGCCAGCAGAGCGTGCACCTGGTCCTGACCGTCAACGGCAAGATCGCCAAGCTGACGGTCACCAAGCTGACCGGCGACATGACGCTGACCCCGGCCGTCGCCGGCCAGGGCAAGGCCAACCTGTCGGTGGGCGGCATGGGCGTCCAGGACGCGCCGTTCGTCGTCTACGACAACCACCTGTACGCCTCGCTGTCGTCCGGTGGCCCGCTGTCCGACTTCGGCCCCGCCGACGCCATCTACGACATCTCGGCGATCCTGCGCCCGGAGACCGGCCTGGCCAACATCCTGGACAACTTCACCGACGCCAAGGCCGTGGGCCGCGAGGACATCAACGGCGTGAAGACCGTCAAGGTCACCGGCACCGTCAGCGCCGAGGCGGTCAACAAGATCGCCCCGCAGCTCAAGGTCACCAGCCCGCTGCCCGGCACCGCCTGGATCGAAGAGGGTGGCAACCACCAGCTGGCGCAGGCGCAGCTGGAGACCAGCCCGGGCAACAACCTGCAGATGACGCTGACCGACTGGGGTAAGCCGGTCACCGTCAACAAGCCCGACGTTCAGTAATGGCCGGGGGTAGCAACCGCCACGTCGCCATAGCCGCAGGCAGTCTCGCGGTCCTGCTCGGCGCGCTCGACACCTATGTCGTCGTGACGATCATGACCGACATGATGAAGGACCCGCCGGACGGGATCGGCATCCCGATCAACAAGATCCAGCAGGTCACGCCAGTGGTCACGTGGTACCTGCTGGGCTACATCGCCGCGATGCCGCTACTGGGCCGGGCCTCTGACCGGTTCGGCCGCAAGCTGGTGCTCCAGGCGAGCCTCGCGCTGTTCGCGGTCGGTTCGATCGTCACGGCGGTGGCCGGCATGTCCGTCGCCGCCAACGAGATCATCGAGCCGTTGAATCAGCTGATCGTCGGCCGGACCATCCAGGGTGTCGCCAGTGGCGCGCTGCTGCCGGTGACGCTCGCGCTGGCCGCCGACCTGTGGGCCGCGCGCAACCGCGCCGGCGTGCTGGGCGGGATCGGTGCCGCGCAGGAGCTGGGCAGCGTGCTCGGCCCGCTGTACGGCGTGGCCGTGGTGTGGCTGCTGCACGACTGGCGCGATGTGTTCTGGATCAACGTGCCGCTGACCCTCGCGGCCATGGTGATGATCCACTTCAGCCTGCCGTCGCGCGTCGAGACCGAGACGCCGGAGAAGATCGACGTCCTCGGTGGCGTGCTGCTGGCCGTCGCGCTCGGACTGGCGACGTGGGGTCTGTACAACCCCAACCCGGACGGCAAGCAGGTGCTCCCGGAAAACGGCCCGCCGTTGCTGATCGCCGCCGCGGTCGTCGCGGTCGCGTTCTTCGTGTGGGAGAAGGTCGCCCGCACCAAACTGATCGATCCGGTGGGCGTGCACTTCCGGCCGTTCCTGGCGGGCCTGGCGGCGTCGCTGTGCGCGGGCGCGGCGCTGATGGTCACGCTGGTGAACGTCGAGCTGTTCAGCCGCGGTGTGCTCGGTATCGACCAGGCGCACGCGATCTTCAAGCTGGCCTGGTTCCTGGGCGCGCTGCCGGTCGGCGCCCTGATCGGTGGCTGGGTCGCGACCCGGGTCGGCGACCGGATCGTCGCGTTCATCGGTCTGCTCATCGCGGCGGGCGCGTACCTGCTGGTGTCGCACTGGAACATGGATGTGCTCTCGGCCAGCCACGACCTCGCGATCGTGTCGCTGCCGACGCTGCCGACCGACCTGATCATCGCCGGGCTGGGCCTGGGCCTGGTCATCGGACCGCTGACGTCGGCGACGTTGCGGGTGGTCCCGACGGCCCAGCACGGCATCGCCTCGGCCGCCGTCGTGGTGTCCCGCATGATCGGCATGCTGATCGGCATGGCGGCGCTGACGGCATACGGCCTGTACAAGGTGCAGCAGGCGCTGGCCTCGATGCCGCCGGTGAAGGGCGGCAGCCTTGCCGAGGCCGCGGAGCAGATCACGCGAAATACCCGGAACGCTTACACCATGCAGTACAGCTCGATCTTCCTGATCACCGCCATCGTGTGTGTGGTGGGCGCGCTGGCCGGTCTGCTGATCGCCGGCCGCCACGAGCAGGCCGAGGAGCCCGAAACTGCTCCCGAGGTTGATCCCGCGCCGGTGGCGTAGCCGTAAACGCAACGGAGCCGCAGAGTCGATCGACTCTGCGGCTCCGTTGTATCTGGCCTTGTATCGGGCCTGTTGTCTGGGCTAGCAGCGTTCCAGACCTGGGCGCATCAGCACCACGTTGGCCGGGATGTACGCCGGGGTCGGCGCGGGCGCGGGCGCGGGGTGAGACCCGTTCGCGTGGGCCGCGAGACGTTCCAGCGCCACGTCCACGGCCTCGTCGAACTCTTCGACGACACTCAGCACGGCCCGTAGGGGCCGGCGGAACATCATGTCCTTGATGCCATCGTCACCCGGACGGAAGCTGAGCCAGTCCTGCAGTGCAGTCATGCTCGTATCCTTTGCTCGTGATCACCTTCGCTCTAACAACATCGGTGAGCGCGATATTTCAGCCGGATCCAGGTGATCCGGTGTCTGTCCTCAATTTTACGGATGCGCAATCAGGGCTTCCTGCACGAATGTCGCGGCGTTGATCTCGAACTGATAACGATTAGCAAAACTAAAGATGGGCCGCGGTGAGCCCAATCACATTGGGCGCGACGGTGAATCGCACATCTCAGCAGTTTTCGGGTATCGGCTCGGGTCTGTCAGCCGGCCACTGTCCGCTGCCGAGCCGCCGCGGGCAGGCGAAAAAAGTTCGCTGGAAGCTCCCGAGCAATCAGTTCGGAACCAGACTGAGCCGGACGTCGGCACCGACGGTCGCGACGCCGTCGAACCGCCAGCGGCGGGCCTGCGAGATGGTCGACACCCCGGCGTCGTCGATCGCCGTGATGGGTCCGCCCAGCAGCGTCGGCGCCAGATACGCCAGAATGCGGTCCACGAGTCCCGCCCGGACGAACGCCCCGGCCAGGGTCGGACCGCCCTCGAGGATCACATCGGTGCGGTCCGACAGCGCCTGGAGCACCTCGAGCGGATCGTGGGTCCGGATCACCATGGTCCGCGAATCGTCGTTCAGGACATTGGACTCCGACGAGATTTCGCGTTCCCCGACCACCACGCGCAGCGGCTGACGGGCCGCTGGGGTGCCGTCGGACCGGCGGGCCGTCAGCGTCGGGTCATCGGCCAGCACCGTCCCCGTGCCGACGACGATGGCGTCGGCCACCGCACGGTGCCGATGCACGTCGGCCCGGGCCGCGGGCCCCGTGATCCACTGGCTGGTGCCGTCGGCAGCGGCGCTGCGCCCGTCGAGGCTCGCCGCGAATTTCCACGTCACATGGGGCCGGCCGGTGCGCTGGCGGTGCAGCCATTCGCGCAGCGGGCCACCGCTGACCTCATCGGCCAGGACGCCCGAGGACACCGTCACGCCGGCGTCGGTCAGCCGCTCGGCGCCGCCCGCGGCCACCGGATTGGGGTCGGCCACGGCGAACACCACGGCCGCCACCCCGGCGTCCAGCAGTGCGTCCACGCACGGGCCGGTGCGGCCGTGGTGGTTGCACGGCTCGAGCGTCACCACCGCGGTGCCGCCCGCCGCCCGGGTACCGGCCCGCCGCAGTGCCATGACCTCGGCGTGCGCCTCCCCCGGCGGCTGGGTCCCGCCGACGCCGGCCACTTCGCCGTCGCGATCCAGGATCACCGCGCCGACCGGCGGGTTCGGGTAGGTGGTGCCTTTGACCGCGTCGGCCTGGCCGATGGCCAGCCGCATGGCCGTCTCGATGGCCTCCGGCGTCACAGCACCAGGTGCGGTGACGCCGCCGCGGCCTGACGCCGCAGGGATTCCACCGCGGCACCCGGATCCGCCGCGTTGTACACCGCGGAGCCCGCGACGAAGCAGTCCACACCGGCCGCGGCGGCGGCTTCGATGGTGTCGTCGTTGATGCCGCCGTCGATCTCGACGACCAGGGTCAGCTCACCGGAGTCGACCAGCCGGCGTACCGCGGTGACCTTGGGCAGCACCTCGGCGATGAATTTCTGGCCGCCGAAGCCCGGCTCGACCGACATCACCAGCAGGGTGTCGAAGTCGCGCAGGATGTCCAGGTACGGCTCGATCGGGGTACCGGGTTTGACGGACAGGCCCGCCTTGGCGCCGGCCGCGCGGATGTCGCGGGCGACGGAGATCGGGTCGTCGGTGGCCTCGGCGTGGAACGTCACGTTGTAGGCGCCGGCTTCGGCGTAGGCGGGGGCCCAGCGCTTGGGGTCCTCGATCATCAGATGGCAGTCCATCGGGATGTCGGTGACCTTCAGCAGGCTCTCGACGACCGGCAGACCCAGCGTCAGGTTGGGGACGAAATGGTTGTCCATGACGTCGACATGCAGCCAGTCGGCGCCCTCGACCGCCGCCGTTTCTTCGGCGAGCCGGGCGAAGTCGGCGGAGAGGATGGACGGGGCGATCAGTGGTCCTGCCATGGCGGTCAGACTACTTTGAGCGCGGCCGCGAACATCGCATCGGTGCCATGCCGATGTGGCCATAACTGCACATGTGGTCCGGGACCCAGTCGATCGGCCGGCGCGAACAGCGGGCGGGTGTCGATGGCCTCGACCGGTTGACGTCGCACGGCGTCGGCGATCACCCCGACGGTCTCGGCCAGGTGCGGCGAACACGTCGCGTACAGCACCACCCCACCCGGCCGGGTGAGTTTGATTGCCGCAGCGAGCAATTCGCGCTGCAGCCGGGCCAAGCCGGGCACATCGGACGGCTGCCGGCGCCACCGCGCCTCGGGCCGCCGACGCAGCGCGCCCAGGCCCGTACAAGGGGCATCGACCAGGACCCGGTCGAAGGATCCGGGCTCCAGTCCGGACTCGCGGCCGTCGACCCGCAGCACCTCGACACCCATGCCGGCGGTGTTGCGCTCCACCAGGTCGGCGCGGTGCTCCGTCGGTTCGACCGCAGTCACCGTGGCGCCGCACTGCGCGGCGATGGCCGCCAGCATCGCGGTCTTGCCGCCGGGTCCCGAACACAGATCCAGCCAGCGGGTGTCGTTGCCGTCCAGCGGCACTTCGGTCAGCGCGCGGGCCACCAGCTGGCTGCCCTCGTCCTGCACCTGCGCCAGACCGTCCCGGATCGGGTCCAGCTGGCCGGGGTCACCGCCGGGCAGGTAGACCGCGTACGGCGAGAACCGGCCGACATTGCCGCCGATCGCCGCGGCGAGCTCCTCGGCACTGATCTCCCCGGGGCGGGCCGCCAGGTGCACGACGGGGCGTTCGTCGTCGCTGGTGAGCATCGCATCGAGCTCCCCCGCATCGGCACCGAGCGCGTCGGCGAATGACTGCGCCACCCAGCGCGGGTGCGCGTGCGTGAACGCGGTGTGGCCGATCGGGTCGGCGGCCGCCGACGGCGCGAGCTCGGCCACCCAGGCCGCCTCGTCCTTGCTCGCAATGGCGCGCAGCACGCCGTTGACGAAACCCGCACGCACCGAATCGAATTCGACGCCGGCCTGCTCGACGGTGGTGTCCACGGCGGCGTGGGCGTCGACACGGGTGCGGAGCAACTGGTACGCGCCGAGGCGCAGCAGATCGAGCAGGACCGGATCGATCCGGTCGGTGGGCCGGCCGGCGGCGCTCTCGATCACCGCGTCGAGCAGCCCGACGCAGCGGCAGGTGCCGTAGGTCAGCTCGGTGGCGAAAGCCGCGTCGCGGCCGGTGATGTCGCGCTCGCGCAGGATGGCCGGCAACGCGAGGTTGGCGTAGGCATCACGCTCGGAGACGGCGCGCAGCACGTCGAACGCGGCCCGGCGGGCCGGGTCGAGCGGCTTGCGGCGCGGGCCGCGTGGCGCCTGCGACCGGCCCGGCTGGCGGTCCTGACGGTCCCGGCCACCCGCGCGGCCCTGGTTGTTGGGACGACCCTGCCGGCCCCCGCGCCCACTGTTACCGCGATCAGTCACCGGGCCACCACACCTTCGTCCAGCCGGGCGCCGCGCGCCCAGTCCGCCGCATTCATCAGTTTCTTGCCCGGCGGTTGCACCATGCCCAGGCGCACCGGAGTGCTCCCGGTACCGACCAGCACGCCGGACTTCTGCACCCGAATTGCCCCGGGCGCCAATGCTTCTCCCTCGACCGGTACCACCGGACCGAGTTTCACCCGCAGGTCGCCGATCTCCGTCCAGGCGCCCGGGTTCGGCGTGACCGCGCGGACGCGGCGATCGACGACGTGCGCGGGCAACTCCCAGCGCACGCGCGCGTCTTCGACAGTGACCTTGGGCGCGATCGTCACGCCGTCGGTGGGTTGCGGCACCGCGGTCAGCGCGCCGTCCTCGACACCGTCGAGCGTCGTCTCCAGCAGACCGGCACCGGCGTCGGCCAGTCGGGCCAACAGGTCGCCCGCGGTGTCGATGGTCCGCACCGTCTCGGTCAGCACGCCGTACACCGGGCCGGAGTCCAGGGCGCGTTCGATCTGGAACGTGGTGGCGCCCGTCACCTCGTCGCCCGCCGCGATGGCGGCCTGCACCGGAGCGGCACCGCGCCACGCCGGCAGCACCGAGAAGTGCAGGTTGATCCAGCCCAGGCGGGGCACCGCCAGCAGCTCGTCACGCAGCAGCGCACCGTAGGCGACGACGGCGCAACAGTCGGGGGCCAGCGCGGCGAGCTCGGCGACGAACTCGGGCTCATTGGGCTTGGCCGGACGCAGCACCGGAATGCCTTCGGCGAGAGCAAGTTCCGCGACCGGAGACGGCGCCGGCTTGCCCCGGCGACCGGAGGCCGCGTCCGGACGGGTCAGCACCGCGACCACCTCGTGGCGGGGCGACGCGATGAGCCGACGCAACGACGGCAGCGCGGGTTCCGGGGTTCCGGCGAAGACGATACGCACGATCCACCAGGCTACTCAGCCGATGTGCAGCGGATCGATCTGTACCCGCACCGGCGTCTGCTCGTGGCGGGCGCTGAGCACTCCGGTCGCCCGGCGCAGGGCCGCCGCCAGCACCAGCCCGCGATCGCGCGAGACCCGCACCAGCATCCGGTGCACGGGAACACCCGGGTCCACACCGGGCGGACGACGGGCACCGAACGGCAGATCGACCGGGCCCAGCACCTCCGCATCGGGCGGCAGGGCGGCGGCTTCCAACAGCGCGTCCGCCGCCTCCGGGACACCGTCGACGGCCGCCAGGTGCACGGCGGGCGGCAGCCCGACCTCGGCACGGCCGTCGAGTTCGGACTCGGCATGCCCGACGGGGTCCCAGCGCACCAGCGCCTGCACCGTCGGGATCGACGACTCCGCCACCACCGCGACCGTGCCGCCGGCCGCGCGGTCGAGCACCATGGCCGAGGCCGACAGCCACCGGCGCAGCGTGTCCTCGGCCGCGCGCAGGTCCTGGCGGCCCAGCAACGCCCAACCGTCCAGCAACAGCGCCGCGCCGTAGCCGCCGTCGGCACGCGGTTCGGCCCCGGGAGTCGCCACGACGACCGCAGGCCGGGCGGGTACCTCGCTCACCACGGCGTCACCGCCGGAGGTGACGACGGGCACGCCGGGGAAGGCCCGGCCCAGCTCCTCGGCGGTGCGCCTGGCCCCGACCACCACGGCGCGTACCGCGTCCGAGCCGCACCGGCCGCAGCGCAGCGCGATGTCCTGCCGGCCGCACCACCGGCACACCGCGCCGACGGTGTCTCGGTCGGGCAGCGACAGCGGCCCGGTGCAGTGCCGGCACCGGGCGATGGTCCGGCATTTGCCGCAGGCCAGTGCGGGAACGTAGCCGCGGCGCGGCACCTGGACCAGCACCGGCCGGCCGGCGCTCAGCGCGGCCCGCGCCGCACCCAGCGCCATCGACGGCAACCGCGCGGTGCGGGCCGCGGCGTCGCGTTCGTGGGTGTGGGCGTCGTCGTCGAGCGCGATGACCCGCGGCGCCCTGGCGCGCACCACGCTGCGGCCCGCCACCAGGTCGTGCGCCCACTTGCTGCGCACCAGCGCCTGCGCCTCGGCGGTCCGCGCGAAGCCCCCGATGATTGCGCCGCACCGCAATTGGTGCGCCCGCAGCATCGCGACCTCACGGGCGTGCGGATACGGCGCGCGGGGTTCTGCCAGCGAGTCGTCGCCGTCGTCCCACACGACGACGAGTCCCAGATCGGCGACGGGCGCGAAAACCGCGCTGCGGGTACCTATCACGAGACGCGCCTGGCCGCGCAGCACCGACAGCCAACGCCGGTAACGCTGCGACGGGCCCAGACCGGCCGACAGCGCCACCACCCGGGACTCGTCGACGAGCGTCAGCGCCGCGGCGTGGACGGCATCGACGTCACGCTGGTCCGGCACGATCAGCAGTGCGCCACGGCCGGCGTTGACGACGACGGCCGCCGCCTCGGAGAGCCGCCGGGCCCAGTCCTCCCCCGGCAGCGCCTGCCACACCGCGCGCGCGGCTCGGCCCTCTGCGAGCGCCTCGACGAACTGCTCGCCGCGGCCGTACTGCTGCCAGGCGCCGGCGTCGACGTCCCGCGGAACGAACGGCGGCAGTTCGGGCGGCGGTTGTTTCTCGACGGTGGCGTGCCGGGGCGGAATGGCCAGCCGCAGCACGTCGGGCCGGCTGCCGGCGTACCGGGCGGCCACCGCCTCGGCGAGACGCTGCACATCGGGGGTCAGGACCCGCTCGGCCGACACCACGCGGTCCAGCCAGCCGAGCTTGCCGGAATGGTCGGTGTCAGAACGTCTTTCGAGGATGAAGGCGTCGACCAGTCGGCCGTTGAACCGGACCTTGGCACGGACGCCCGGCTGGGCGTCGTCGGACAGGTCGGCCGGCACCAGGTAGTCGAACTCACGGTCCAGGTGTGGCACCGACAGCATCGGCAGCACCCGAGCCACGGGCTCGTGCTCGGCCTGCTGTCTGGTGACGGTCACGCAGTCGGTGTAGCAGACGCGGCCGACACCGTCCGGCCTGCGAAGAAGCCCGCGGTGATCAGGAGCAACGAGGCGGCGTACGCCCACCAGATCGGGACCGCCAGCCTCTCGTCGCCCAGCACGAACTTGCTGATGCCGATCATGCCGTCACTGACCGCGAAGCACAGCGCGCCGAGCGCGGTCCAGCGGGTCGGCAGGTCGGCGAACAGCGCCGTGCACACCATGGCCACCAGGACCGCCATGTACACGGTGACGGGGATGGTCATCTGCTGCGCGACCAGGCTGGGCCAGAACCAGACGATAAGCCCGACGCAGATGACGATGAGGATCGCCGCGCCGGCGGTGGCCGCCGGGGTACGTCGAGCCAACGGCAGCAGGGCGGCCAGAAAACACAGGTGCGCGATCAGGAACGAGCCGAGCCCGAACACGAACCCCATCGGCCAGTTCGGGACCGCCAGCAGGAAGTCCCCGCCCGCGGAGAACACCAGCGCCGCCACCAGCCAGTTACGTTCGCGGACGATGGCATGCCCGGCGGCGGCCACCGCCAGCAGCAGCGCGGGCAGTGCCTTGATCTCGGGCTGTAGCGCGAACTGGCCGGTCAGGTCGGCGCCCGAGGGCAGCCGCAGCGCCGTCGCGATGAGGAAGATGCCGTAGCCGGCGGCGACCACGGCGGCCGCTATCCACAGCCACCGACGCACTGCGTACGGTGAACTCATGTCGGACACTGCGCGTCCCCCGCTCGATCCCATTCTGCAAAAGGTACTGGAAGCGGTTCCCTTCCAATTGACCATGGACGGCGGCGTCGAAGCCGCCCGCGCCCGGTTCCGCGAGCTGCCCCGCAAGCCGGTCTTCCCTGAGGTCCGCGCCGAGGACCGCGTCATCGACGGCGTGCCGGTCCGCGTCTACTGGCCCCCTTCGCAGGAATCGTCCGGCGAGTCGTCACTCCCCGTCGTGCTGTTCTTCCACGGCGGCGGCTGGGTGGTCGGCGATCTGGACACCTATGACGGCACCGCCCGCCTGCACGCCGCGGGGACCGGCGCCGTCGTGGTGTCGGTGGACTACCGCCTGGCCCCCGAGCACCCCTTCCCCGCCGCGGTCGACGACGTCTGGGCCGTCACGCAGTGGGTGGCCGCCCACGCCGACGAGATCGGCGGCGACCCGAATCGTCTTGCTGTGGCCGGTGATTCGGCCGGCGGCAACCTGGCCGCGGCGGTCGCACAGCTGGCCCGCGACGCCGGCATCACGCTGCGCGCCCAGCTGCTGTGGTACCCCGCGACCACCTGGGACACGTCGCTGCCATCGTTCACGGAGAACGCCGACGCCCCCGTCCTGGGCCGCGACGCCGTCGGCGGCTTCTCGTTGCTGTACGCCACGGGCGTCGACCTGCGGAACCCGCCGGCCACGCTGGTCCCGGCGCGCGCCGCGTCACTGACCGGGCTGGCACCGGCTTACATCGCCGTCGCCGGATACGATCCGCTGCGCGACGACGGCCTCCGCTACGGCGAAATGCTCACCGCGGCTGGGGTTTCCGCCGAGGTGCACAACGCGGAGACCCTGGTGCACGGTTACCTCGGGTATTACGGCGTGGTGCCGGCGACGACCGATGCGGCCGACAAGGCGCTGGTGGCGCTGCGGGCCGCGCTAGCCTGAGGCATGACTTCAGATGTGACGCCGGACACTCGGCCCGCCATCGACCCGATCCTCAAAGCCCTCCTCGACGCCGTCCCGCTGGAGTTCACCATCGACGACGGTGTCGAGGTGGCGCGGGCCAAGCTCGCTGCGATGCGACCGCCCGCCGCGATGCTGCCGGACCTGCGAATCGAGAACCGCGTGCTCGATTGCGGTGCGGCAGGCCAGATTCCGGCCCGCATCTACTGGCCACCCATCGACGGCGAGACCCGTCCGCTGCCGGTCGTGGTCTTCTACCACGGCGGCGGCTGGGCCATCGGTGACCTGGACTCGCACGACCATGTGGCCCGTGCCCACGCCGTCGGCGCCCGCGCCATCGTGGTGTCGGTCGAGTACCGGCTGGCACCCGAGCACCCGTTCCCGGCCGGCATCGAGGATTCCTGGGCCGCGCTGCAGTGGGTCGGCGCACATGCCACCGAGCTCGGCGGCGACCCGACGCGTCTCGCGGTGGCCGGTGACTCCGCCGGCGGCAACATCTCTGCCGTGATGGCCCTTCGGGCGCGTGACGCCGGCGGCCCCGAGCTGAAGTTCCAGCTGCTCTGGTACCCGGCCACCACAGGCGACGTCACGCTGCCGTCGTTCACCGAGAACGCCGATGCCCCCATGCTCAACAGCAATGTGACGGCCGCCTTCCTGGCCTGGTACCTGCCAAGCGTGGACCTCACCGACGCCTCGACGCTGCCGACCGATCTGGCCCCGGCGAACGCCGAGTCGCTCGAGGGTCTGCCGCCCGCCTACATCGGTACCGCCGAGCACGACCCGCTTCGTGACGACGGCGCGCACTACGCCAAACTGCTTGCCGCAGCCGGTGTTCCGGTCGAGCTGAGCAACGAACCGACCATGGTGCACGGCTTCGTCAGCCTGGCGTTGGCGTCGCCGGTGGCGACCGAGGCCACCAACCGTGGACTCGCGGCTCTGAAAGCCGCCCTCTACGCCTGAGTTTCCGCAAGTATGGGGTCATGACAACGCCTGATGTCCAAACTCTGATCGTCGGCGCCGGCTTCTCCGGAATCGGGGCCGGCATCCTCCTGGACCGCGCCGGGCTCGGCGACTTCCGGATCCTCGAGGCCGGCTCCGGCCCCGGCGGTACCTGGTTCTGGAACACCTACCCCGGTGTCGCCGTGGATATCCCGTCGTTCTCCTACCAGTTCTCGTTCGAGCAGAGCGCCGACTGGTCGCGCACCTACGCCAAGGGCCACGAGCTCAAGGCCTACGCCGAGCACTGCGTCGACAAGTACGGACTGCGGGACCGGATCCGGTTCGGCACCGAGGTCACCGGCGCCGAGTACGACGACGCCGCCGACCTGTGGCGCGTGCACACCAGTGGCGGCACCATCACCGCGCGGTTCCTGATCAACGGCAGCGGCGTGCTGACGGTGCCCAAGCCACCGGACATCGACGGTGTCGAGGACTTCGCCGGCATCACGCTGCACACCGCGCGCTGGGACAGCAGTATCGACCCGCGTGGCAAGCGGGTCGCGATCATCGGCACCGGCGCCTCGGCGGTGCAGGTGATCCCCGAGATCGCACCGGTCGTGGAGCATCTCACGGTATTTCAGCGGACGCCGATCTGGTGTTTCCCCAAGCTGGACCTCCCCCTGCCCGCGGCGGCCCGGTGGGCGATGCGGGTCCCCGGCGGCAAGACCCTGCAGCGGCTGGCCAGCCAGGCCTACGTCGAGCTGACCTTCCCGCTGTCGGCGCAGTACTACAGCGTGTTCCCGTTGGCCGACGGTGCGGCCCGCATGGGCCGGTCCTTCCTGCGGCGCGAGGTGCACGACCCCGTGGTGCGCGACAAGCTCACGCCGCGCTACGCCGTGGGCTGTAAACGACCGGGCTTCCACAACACCTACCTCGCGACCTACAACCGCCAAAACGTCAGCCTGGTAACCGAATCCATCGAGCGCATCACGCCGACCGGGGTACGCACCGCCGACGGTCAGGAGCACGAGGTGGATGTGCTGATCCTGGCCACCGGGTTCAAGGTGATGGACGTCGACAGCGTGCCGACGTTCCCCGTCACCGGTGCCGGTGGACATACCCTCGGCGAGTTCTGGGAGACGCAACGGCTGCAGGCCTACGAAGGCGTCAGCATCCCCGGCTTCCCGAACTTCTTCACCGTCATGGGCCCGTACGGCTACGTGGGTTCGTCCTATTTCGCGCTGATCGAAGCCCAGACCCACCACATCGTGCGGTGTCTGCAGCGGGCGGAAAAGGTTGGCGCCCACCGCGTGGAGGTCTCGCAGGAGGCCAACGACCGGTACTTCGACGAGATGATGCGCAAGCGTCACCGTCAGGTGTTCTGGCAGGACAGCTGCCAGTCGGCCAATAGCTACTACTTCGACAAGAACGGTGACGTGCCGCTGCGGCCCGCCACCACGGTCGAGGCCTACGTCCGCAGCCGCCGCTTCGACCTCGACGACTACGAGTTCAGCGCCTGACATTCCTGCCGCCGCGGATATGAAAGTTCTTTGAACCCGGTAACTTTTCCGCATGCGTTGGCATCGGCACGGCTATAGGCGCTGAATCGTCGGTACAGTCGCGGAGGTGACTTCCCGGCCGATGCGATGGCGGACAGCGGCAGTGCTGCTCGTCGCGCTGCTCGGGATCGGCCTGGGAATCCAGCTGGGCGCCAAGCCCGTTGCCACCGCCCACGCGCACGCCGCCCCCATGCTCGTCGCCCCCGGACACACGCTGCCGTCGGTGACCCCCGAGCACCCGCACGCGCGGGACGGCTCGATCCTGCCGGCTCCTGAGCTGTTCGCCACCGCGGGTCTCCCCCGGTCCGCCACCACGCTCCTGGCTCTCGGCCTGGCCGTGGCGCTGTGCGTCGCCACGGCGTGCTGGTGCGCGCTGCGGACGGTCACCAGTCGTGGTCCGCCCCGTCCGGCGGCTGTGCTCCACACCGGCCGGGCGGTCCTGACCCGGCTCTGCATCTCCCGACGCTGATCGGTCAGCTCAGGTCGGCCACTGTGTGTGGCCGATCGGTGTTCGCTGTCCGATCCCGCTGCCGCACCGCGGCCCCAAGCGAAAAGTGATGCACCCATGACCAATTCGTCCAACCTCGCCCTGCCCAGAAAACCCTCCCGACCGGCGTCGGGACCGTGCCGGCTGGCGCGCTACGACCGGCCCGGCACCATGGTCGGCGGCACTCCGGTGCTCCGCATCGCCGCCCCGTTCACCACCGACCTCCGCGGCTTCTGGGCCAAGCTCGAAGGCGTCAACCCCGGCGGCATGAAAGACCGGCCCGCCATGTACATGGTGGAACGCGGCCGCGCCCGCGGCGACCTGTTGCCCGGCGCCCGGATCGTCGAATCCACCAGCGGCACACTCGGGCTCGGCCTGGCCCTGGCCGGCACGGTGTACGGGCACCCGGTCACGCTGGTGACCGATCCCGGCATGGAGCCGATGATGCTGCGCATGCTGGCCGCGTACGGTGCCGACATCGACCTGGTCACCGAGCCGCATCCGACCGGCGGCTGGCAGCAGGCCCGCCGCGACCGGGTGACCGAGATCCTGGCCTCCGATCCCACGGCCTGGTACCCCGACCAGTACAACAACCCCGACAACGTCGACGCGTACCGCGACCTCGCGCTCGAATTGCAGTCGCAACTCGGGACCGTCGACATCCTGGTGTGCTCGGTGGGCACCGGCGGGCATTCGGCCGGGGTGGCAAAAGTGTTGCGCGAGTTCAATCCCGACCTGAAGCTGATCGGCGTCGACACCATCGGGTCGACGATCTTCGGCCAGCCCGCGCAGAGCCGCCTGATGCGCGGCCTGGGGTCGAGCATCTACCCCGACAACGTCGACTACGCCGCCTTCTCGGAAGTGCACTGGGTGGCACCCGCCGAGGCGGTGTGGGCGTGCCGGGCACTGGCCGCGACAAGCTACGCCAGCAGCGGCTGGAGCGGCGGCGCGGTGGCCCTCGTCGCCGGCTGGGCGGCCCGCCACCACGACACGGACACCACGATCGCCGCGATCTTTCCCGATGGGCCGCAACGGTATTTCGACACCGTCTACAACGACGACTACTGCCGCCGGCACGACCTCCTCGGCATCGAGCCGCCCGCCGAGCCCGCGGTGATCGCGGACCACACTGAGCGCGTGGTGGATTCGTGGACGCGCTGCACCACGGTGCGCAAGCCCGATGCGGCAGCGCGGTGATGCAGGTCCTCACCGAGTTCCGCAGCTTCGGCTGGCCCAGCCGGGTGCTGATGCTCAACCAGTTCGGCATCAACCTCGGGTTCTACATGCTGATGCCGTACCTGGCCGGGTATCTGGCCGGGCCGCTCGGCCTGGCCGGCTGGGCCGTCGGCCTGGTCCTCGGGGTGCGGAACTTCTCGCAGCAGGGCATGTTCATCGTCGGTGGGACGTTGGCCGACCGGCTCGGCTACAAGCCGCTGATCGTGGCGGGCTGTCTGTTGCGCACCGCCGCGTTCGGCTTGCTGGCGGTCGCGCAGTCGCTGCCGGCGCTGCTGATCGCCTCGGCGGCAACCGGTTTCGCGGGCGCACTGTTCAACCCGGCGGTGCGGGCCTACCTGGCGGCGGATGCCGGCGAGCGCCGGGTGGCGGCGTTCACGGTGTTCAACGTCTTCTATCAGGGCGGCATTCTCGCCGGCCCACTGGTGGGACTGGCCCTGATGGCATTGGACTTCCGGGTGACGGCGGGCATGGCGGCGGTGGTGTTCGCGGTGCTGACCATCGCGCAGCTGTTCGCACTGCCCAGAGACCACGCCGATCATGCTGTCGCCGAACGTGTCTCGGTCCTGCAGGACTGGCGCACCGTGCTGGCCAACCGCCCGTTCCTGTTGTTCGCGGCGTCGATGGTGGGCACCTACGTGGTGACGTTCCAGGTGTACCTGGCGTTGCCGCTGCACGCCGGCGTGCTGTCGCCGCACCACGAATCGGCCATCGTGGCGGCAGTTTTCGCGGTGTCGGGGCTGGTCGCCATCGGCGGCCAAATCCGCATCACGGCCTGGTTCACGGCACGCTACGGCCGCGCCCAGTCGCTGACCATCGGCGTGCTGGTACTCGCCGCAGCGTTCGTCCCGCTCATCGTGGTGCCCGACGACCGCTGGGGACAGCCGGCCGCGGTGGCCGCGCTGCTGCTGACGGCCGCGCTGCTGGCCGTCGGCTCGGCTGCGGTCTACCCGTTCGAGATGGACACCGTGGTGTCGCTGGCCGGTGACCGGCTGGTCGCGACGTACTACGGCTTCTACAACACCATCGTCGGCATCGGCATCCTGGTGGGAAATCTCGCCACGGGCGCGCTGATGGAGACGGCGCGTCACGCCGGCCGGCCGGAACTGGTCTGGGTGTCGCTCACGGCGATCAGCCTGTTGGTCGCGCTGGCCCTGTACCGAAGCCGTCGGCTGGAGCCGGAGCCCGTCGGCTGACCAGACGCAGATGGCCCCGCACCGGAAGGTGCGGGGCCATCGCGCAGAAAAACTAGACCGAGGCCTTGAGGTCGTCGACCTTGTCGAGCTGCTCCCACGGGAGCTCGATGTCGGTGCGGCCGAAGTGGCCGTACGCGGCGGTCGGCGCGTAGATCGGGCGCAGCAGGTCCAGGTCGCGGATGATGGCGCCGGGACGCAGGTCGAAGACCGAGGTGATGGCCTTCTCGATGCGGGCCGGGTCGAAGTGCTCGGTGCCGAAGGTCTCGACGAACAGACCCACCGGGGCGGCCTTGCCGATGGCGTAGGCGACCTGGACCTCGACGCGGTCGGCCAGGCCGGCGGCGACGACGTTCTTGGCCACCCAGCGCATCGCGTACGCCGCGCTGCGGTCCACCTTTGACGGGTCCTTGCCGGAGAAGGCGCCGCCGCCGTGGCGGGCCCAGCCGCCGTAGGTGTCGACGATGATCTTGCGGCCGGTCAGGCCGGCGTCACCCATCGGGCCACCGACGACGAAGTTGCCGGTCGGGTTGACCAGCAGCCGGAAGTCGGAGGTGTCCATGGTGTCGTGGCCCAGGTCGGCCAGCACGGTCTCGACGACGTGGCGGCGGATGTCCGGGGCCAGCGTCTTGTCGAGGTCGACGCCCTCGGCGTGCTGGGTGGACAGGACCACGGTGTCCAGGCGGACCGGGACGTTGTCGCGGTACTCGATGGTGACCTGGGTCTTGCCGTCGGGCCGCAGGTAGTCGACGGTGTTGTTCTTGCGCACCTCGGTGAGGCGCCGCGAGAGCCGGTGCGCCAGCGCGATCGGCAGCGGCATCAGCTCGGGGGTGTCGTTGATGGCGTAGCCGAACATCAGGCCCTGGTCGCCGGCGCCCTGGGCGTCCAGCGGGTCACCGGCGCCCTCGACGCGCGCCTCGTGCGCGGTGTCGACGCCCGCGGCGATGTCCGGAGACTGCGCGCCGATGCCGATGTTGACGCCACAGGTGGCGTAGTCGAAGCCCTTGTCGGAGTGGTCGTAACCGATCTGGCGGATCCGGTCCCGGACGATCAGCGGGATGTCGGCAAACGCTTCTTTGGCGCTGGTGGTCACCTCGCCCACGACGTGGACCTGACCCGTGGTCACGAGGGTCTCCACCGCGACCCGCGACTTGGGATCCTGCGCGAGGAGCGCGTCCAGCACCGAATCGCTGATGGCGTCGCAGATCTTGTCCGGATGTCCTTCGGTCACTGACTCGCTGGTAAACAGCCGACCTTCACTCACGTCGCAAATCCCTTCCAAAACTTTAGTCCGGCGCATAATATCCGCGCCCGGCTACCGACTGTCGTGTACCCCTGCGCAGCAAACCCGTTTCGCGGCGCGGTTCAGGCTATGTTCATTCGTCCTTGCCGCGCAGGAAGGCCGCGGTCGCATCGGCGATGCGACTGGCCATCAAGGTCTTGGACCCGTGCTCCAGCGCTGACTCGGTGCCGTCGGCGGCCAGCAGCCAGCCGTCGTTGACGTCGACCTCGAAGGCCCTGCCGTTACCGACCGCGTTGACAACCAGCAGGTCACAGCCTTTGCGCTGCAGCTTCGCCCGGGCGTGGAACAGGACGTCGCCGTTGGCATCACCGGTCTCGGCGGCGAATCCGACGATGGCGCGCAGGTTCGGCAGCTGGCCGTCGGTGCGGGCGCGTACCGCGCCGGCGAGGATGTCATCGGTCCGGGTCAGTTCGATGACGGGGGCTCCGTCGGCTTCGCCGGGGCCGTGCGTCTTTTTGATCTTGGTGGTCGCTACCTCGGTGGGACGGAAATCGGCGACCGCGGCGGCCATCACGAGGACGTGCGCGTCGGACACGTACTTGAACACCGCATCGCGCAGCTGTGCCGCCGAACTGATGTGCACGACGTCGACGCCCGCCGGGTCGGCCAGGCCCACGGTGTTGCCGGCGATCAGGGTGACCTCGGCGCCGCGCTGGGCCATCACGCGCGCCACGGCGTAGCCCTGCTTGCCGGAACTGCGGTTGCCGATGAAGCGGACCGGATCGATGGCCTCGCGGGTGCCGCCGGCGGTGACGACGACCTTGACCCCGGCCAGATCGCGGGGCAGCGCGTCACCGCGCTCCAGGAGCAGCTGGGCGAACGTGGTGATCTCTTCGGCCTCGGGCAGCCGTCCGGCACCGCTGTCGGCGCCGGTGAGGCGCCCGGAGGCCGGGTCCAGCACGACGACGCCCCGACGCCGCAATGTCGCGACGTTCTCGACGGTGGCCGGGTGCATCCACATCTCGGTGTGCATCGCGGGGGCGAACAGCACCGGACAGCGCGCGGTGAGCAGCGTGGCGGTCAACAGATCGTCGCCGCGGCCCGCCACCGCGCGCGCCATCAGGTCGGCGGTGGCGGGTGCGACCACGACCAGGTCGGCCTGCTGGCCGAACCGGACGTGGGGCACCTCGGAGACGTCCTCGAACACGCCCGTGTGGACGGGATTGCCGGACAGTGCTTCAAAAGTGGCGGCGCCGACGAACTTGAGCGCCGACTCGGTCGGCACCACGCGGACCGAATGCCCGGCCTCGCTCAGCTGACGAACCAGGGTGCACGCCTTGTAGGCGGCGATACCTCCGGCGACTCCGACGACGATGCGTTTGCGGTCGGCCATGTTCGGCGCCTACGCGGCCTTACTCGCCCTCGGTGTGCTCGAGCAGGTCGCCGTGAATCTCGCGCATGGCGATCGACAGCGGCTTCTCCTGCAGGCCCGGCTCGACCAGGGGGCCGACGTACTCGAGGATGCCGTCACCGAGCTGGTTGTAGTAGTCGTTGATCTGGCGCGCCCGCTTCGCGGCGTAGATGACCAGCGCGTACTTGCTCGACACGCGATCGAGCAGCTCGTCGATCGGCGGGTTGGTGATACCCAGCGGCGTGTCGTAGGCGATGGCGGCGTCGGAGTCGATGCTCTCGACAGTGGTGCTCACGAAGGATTCTCCCGGCGTTCGGCTGTGTTGATGGCTCAGTACGGCGCTGCTATCAGCGATATCTGTGCTTTGAGGTGGCTTGAAGCGCAGACCGCTCAGCGGCCCACCAGCAAGGATACCAATTCTGCACAGGCGGATTCCAACTGACTGTTGACAACAGTCACATCGAAACTGTCCTGAGCGGCCAGTTCGGCCCGCGCGGTATCCAGACGGCGGGCCTGCACCTCGGCGCTCTCGGTGCCGCGGCCGATGAGACGGCTCTCGAGCGCCTCCCAGCTGGGCGGCGCGAGAAATACCGTCAGTACCTCGGGCATGGCCTGTTTGACGGCCCGTGCCCCGGCCAGATCGACTTCGATCAAAACCGGCCGACCAGCGGCGATGGCGTCCCGGACCGGGCGGGCGGGGGTGCCGGAGCGCTGCAGTCCGCCATGGATTTCGGCCCACTCCAACAGCTCACCGTCATCGATGAGGCGCTGGAACTCGTCGGCCGAGACGAATGTGTAGTCGACACCGTCGACCTCGCCGGGACGCGGTGCACGCGTCGTGGCGGAAACACTGAAATGCAGGTCGGGCACCCGCTCCCGCAGGCAGCGCACGACCGTGGATTTGCCCACGGCAGAGGGGCCGGACAGCACAACAACACGGTTCATCGCCGTCCGGCCCCTACTGCTCGTCAGTCTTGCGTCAGATCAGGAAAAGTCGAACTTTTCCAGCAGGGCCTTGCGCTGACGGTCGCCCAGGCCGCGCAGACGGCGGGTCGGAGCGATCTCCAGCTCGGTCATGATCTCCTGCGCCTTGACCTTGCCGACCTTGGGCAGGGCTTCCAGCAGAGCGGAAACCTTCATCTTGCCGAGGACCTCATCGGTCTCGGCGTCCGTCAGGACCTGCTTGAGGTTGGTGCCGCCGCGCTTGAGCCGGTCTTTCAACTCGGCACGTGCTCGACGTGCGGCAGCAGCCTTCTCCAACGCTGCCGCGCGCTGTTCGTCGGTCAACTGGGGAAGGGCCACGGGGTTCCTCCGTATCTCCGTCAAATAATTTCTGTCACGGCTGGGGTGAACCAGCCAGCGACGACGACCGTACCCACGCATCCCGACAAGCGCTAACCCCACCCCCCGGGTAACGAAGCTAAAAGCCCAGCGTGTAGTGCGAACGGCTGCTCCGGGTGGCCGCGAAGTGCAAGCTCTCCAAGGCCCGTTCCGGGGCGCCACAGCCACAGATCTGCCTGCGTATCAAGGGTTTTGAGCACTCAGTGGGAAGACGGCCGATCCGCCGCGGCGCGGCCGGGCGCATTTTCGGGCCGCCGGCCGGGGTTCATCAGGAAAATTTTCGCAGGTCACGGCGTGTCGGGCGTGTCGGTGCGGGGCCGAACGGGTCGCCGCACCGCCGGCGCGCCCGTCGGCGGATTTGGGCGGTCGGACCACCCAAATCACGGGGTTTCTGCCGGTCCAAAGACTGGTTCAGCACCCCACAACGCGGCGGGCGCACCGCGGCCACACGCCGAGACGCAGACTCCGCAAACTCGACCTGGTCCCGGCTCGCCGACGTAGCCGACCCGCGACACATCGTCCCGGAGACCGATTTGTGATGAAACGGATTCCCGGCCAATGCCTTCCACGCGGGCCGGGTTCTCCACAGGCAACGATCAGCGCTCGGTGACCGAACCGTTGCGACACGCACAGCACACACCTAACGACGCCAAAGTGCGCGCACATTAGGCGGCCCTAATTTCGACACCAGTGCGACGGCGATACGCCCACCACATGCAAAACCCATCACGAGGAGGACTCCGCAGCGATGAACTTCAAGCGAGCGTTGACCGCATCCACCCTGGCAGCCGGCATCGGCGTCGCCGGACTGTTCGGTGTCGGCCTGGCCGGCGCCAATGCCGACCCGGGCTGCCCGCCGAACGCGCCGTGCGGCCAGCACGACGACCACCGCGGCGACGACCGCGGCCCGGGTGACAACCGCGGCCGTGACGACAACTGGCACGACAACCAGGGCCGCGACTGGCAGCACCGCGGCATCGACGATGCCCGCTTCGATCACCAGCCGTTCGACTACAACGGTCAGTGGGTGAACCCGGTCTGGGACAACGGCCACAACGCGTGGGGCTTCTGGCTCGGCCCGATCTGGATTCCGCTGTGATCGACGCCCGCTAGTCGTTCCCGGAACGAGACGGCCCGCCACGATGTGGCGGGCCGTCTCGTCGTCTCCGGGACTGCGTCCCCAAACAGGCTGCCGCACAACATTTTCTCGCCTGCACCGGCCGTACACAGCAAACACCTAAGTACAGCTAAGTGCACGCCCATCGAACCGCCATAGCGTCAGCGGTATGAAGATCAAGCAGGCATTGACGGCATCCACCCTGGCGGCCGGCATCGGCGCCGCCGGACTGTTCGGCATCGGGCTGGCGACGGCGAGTGCCGACCCGTGGTGCGGGCCGGGCGCACCATGCCGAGGGCACGACGACCACCGCGATGACCGTGGCGGCTGGCAGCGCGGCGTGGACTGGCACCAGGACCGTGACGGCTGGCGCGACGACCGTGGCCGCGACTGGCATGGCCGCGGTATCGATGACGGCCGCTTCGACCACCAGCCGTTCAGCTACAACGGCCAGTGGGTGAACCCGGTCTTCGAGCCCCGCTTCAGCGCGTGGGGCTTCTGGCTCGGCCCCATCTGGATTCCGCTGTGATGAGCTCCGGCGCACTGCGCCGGCAGCACAAAAACTAGGGAAATGCCTGATTCGCCGGACCACATCGGCCCCGTAGCGTCCACCTCAATCGGCAGGATCGATTCGGAGGTGAAGCCATGCGGTACAAGACCGAGCACCGGTGTCTGCTGTCGCTACCTGTGGTGCTGGCGGCGGCGGTGGGCGTGGCCGGAGTGGTACCGGCGCAGGCGGATCCCCTGCCCTACGGACCCGACACGTGTGTGTCGGGTTACGTGTGGCGGGAGGCGGGGCCGGGCGACCACGTGTGCGTGAAACCCGGCGTCCGCGACAGCACGGCACAGGAGAACGCCAACCCGGACCTGCACCGTCAGCCCGGCGGCGGCGCATACGGGCCGGACACGTGCGCTAACGGTTACGTGTGGCGGGAAGCGTTCGGCGGCGACCATGTCTGCGTATCGCCCGCCGTTCGTCAGCAGGCGTCGAACGACAACGCCAAGGCCGAGAGCCGGTACCAGCGCAACGCGGTCGACCCGTTCGGCCCGGGCGGCCCGTTCGCGGGCTCACAGGACCGCGTCGAGGCCCACCAGAACTAGCCGGCGCTATCCCGCGAGGTACGCCACGGCGTCGCGGAGCTTCTCCCCCGCGGCGCGCACGGCCGCGACGTCCGGCCCGGCCCGCAGCACCTCCCGCGACACCGCGGGCAGCAAGGTACCCGGCCGGGCGCCGCCGAGCCCGGCCAGCGCGTCCGGTCGGCCGCCTTGCGCACCGACCCCGGGCAGCAGCACCGGCCCGCCGAGCTGTGACAAATCCGGCACCTCGGTCAGCGTGGCACCGACGACGACACCCACGGACCCGTCACCCGCGGCGTTCACCGCGGCGACATCGTCGACGATCGTCTGCGCGACGGTCCGCTCGCCGGTCAGCGCGCGTTGCACGGACGCGCCCTCCGGATTGGACGTGGCGGCCAGGACGAACACGCCGCGGCCGTGGGCGGCCGCGACGTCGAGCAGCGGCTGCAGCGAGCCGAAGCCGAGGTACGGCGACGCCGTGACCGCATCGGCGGCCAGCGGCGACTCCCCCGCCCACGCCTGCGCATAGGCGGCCATGGTCGAGCCGATGTCACCGCGCTTCGCGTCAGCCAGCACCAGCACGCCGGCCTCCCGCAGCCGCGCGATGGTCCGCTCCAGCACGACGAAGCCCGCCGACCCGTACGCCTCGAAGAACGCGACCTGCGGCTTGACGATCGCGAAGCCCGCGAACGCCTCGACGCAGATGTCGCTGAACTTCGCCACGCCATCGGCCGACACGGGCAGGCCCCAGGCGGTCAAGAGCTCGGGGTGCGGGTCGATGCCCAGGCACAGCGGACCCCGCTGTGCCATGGCGGCCCGCAGTGTGGGCCCGAAGGTCACTTGGCACCCAACTGGCTGTGCAGCTCCTGCAGCGACCGCACGCCGATGTCACCGCGGATACCGGCCTCGATGCCCTGCACCGCGGCCGACGCGCCCTGCACCGTCGTCACGCACGGGATGCTGGCCGATACCGCGGCCGAGCGAATCTCGTAACCGTCGATGCGCGGACCGGAGTTGCCGTACGGCGTGTTGATCACCATGTCGACCTCGCCGGCCTTGATGGCGTCGACCGCCGACATCGCCGGGCGGTCCGGGCTGGGCTCCTCGAAGTTCTTGCGCACGACCTCGCACGGAATGCCGTTGCGGCGCAACATCTCCGCGGTACCCTCGGTGGCCAGCACCCGGAAGCCGAGATCGGCCAGGCGCTTGACCGGGAACACCAGCGAACGCTTGTCGCGGTTGGCGACGGAGACGAACACCGTGCCGCCCGAGGGCAGCGAGCCGTACGCCGCGGTCTGGCTCTTGGCGAAAGCGGTACCGAAATCGCTGTCGATACCCATCACCTCACCGGTCGACTTCATCTCCGGCCCGAGCAGCGAATCGACCTGCGAGCCATCGGCTTTGCGGAACCGGTGGAACGGCAGGACGGCTTCCTTCACCGCGATCGGCGCGTTGGGGGCGACGCTCGCCCCGTCGCCCTCGGCGGCCAGGATGCCCTCGGCCCGCAGCTCGGCGATGGTGGCGCCCAGCATGACCCGGGCGCAGGCCTTGGCCAGCGGCACCGCGGTGGCCTTCGAGACGAAGGGCACCGTGCGGCTGGCGCGCGGGTTGGCCTCCAGCACGTAGAGCACGTCGTCCTTGAGCGCGTACTGCACGTTGAGCAGACCGACCACGCCGATGCCGTGCGCGATGGCCTCGGTGGCCTTGCGCACGGCGGCGATGTCGGTGCGGCCTAACGTGACCGGCGGCAGCGCACAGGCCGAGTCGCCGGAGTGGATGCCGGCTTCCTCGATGTGCTCCATCACGCCGCCGATGTACACCTCGGTGCCGTCGCACAGGGCGTCGACGTCGATCTCGATGGCATCCTCGAGGAACCGGTCGACCAGCACCGGGTGCTCGGGCGAGAGCTCGGTGGCCCGCTCGATGTAGCCCTGCAGCGTCTGCTCGTCGTAGACGATCTCCATGCCGCGGCCGCCGAGGACGTACGACGGGCGCACCAGCACCGGGTAGCCGATGTCGGCGGCGATCCGGCGGGCCTGCTCGAAACTCGTTGCGGTGCCGAAGCGCGGCGCCGGCAGCCCGGCGGCGCGCAGCACCTCACCGAATTCGCCACGGTCCTCGGCGAGGTCGATGGCCTTGGGGCTGGTGCCGACGACGGGCACCCCGGCCTTCTCGAGCCGGTCGGCCAGGCCCAGCGGGGTCTGGCCACCGAGCTGCACGATCACGCCGACCACGCCCGGACCACCGGCCCCGGAGGCCTGCTCGGCGTGGTACACCTCGAGCACGTCCTCGAAGGTGAGCGGCTCGAAGTACAGCCGGTCCGCGGTGTCGTAGTCGGTCGAGACCGTCTCCGGGTTGCAGTTGACCATGACGGTCTCGAAACCGGCCTGGCTCAACGTGGTTGCCGCGTGCACGCAGCTGTAGTCGAACTCGATGCCCTGCCCGATGCGGTTCGGGCCCGAGCCCAGGATCAGCACCTTGGGCTTCTCGGTCTGCGGGGCCACCTCGGTCTCGGCCGCGGGGTCCAGCTCGTAGCTGCTGTAGTGGTACGGCGTCTTGGCGTCGAACTCGGCCGCGCAGGTGTCGACGGTCTTGTACACCGGCCGGATGCCGAGCCGCTCGCGCAGTGCGCGCACCCCGACCTCGCCCGCCAGTTCCGGTCGCAGCGCGGCGATCTGGCGGTCGGACAGACCGCTGTGCTTGGCCCGGCGCAGCAGGCGCTCGTCGAGCACGGGGGCGTCGACGAGTTCGCCGCGCAGGGCCACCAGGGTGGCGATCTGGTCGACGAACCACGGGTCCACACCCGAGGCCTCGGCGACCTCTTCCACCGAGCCACCAAGGCGCAGTGCCTGTTCGATGTCGTAGAGCCGGCCGTCGGTCGCGGTGCGCAGTCCGGTCAGCAGCTCATCGAGCGTCTTGTCCGGATCGTCCCCGGTCCAGAACCCGGTGCGCTTGGTCTCGAGTGACCGCATCACCTTGCCGAGCGCCTCGATGAAGTTGCGGCCCAACGACATCGCCTCGCCCACCGACTTCATGGTGGTGGTCAGGGTCTGGTCGGCGCCGGGGAACTTCTCGAAGGCGAACCGCGGCGCCTTCACGACGACGTAGTCCAGGGTCGGCTCGAAACAGGCCGGGGTTTCCTTGGTGATGTCGTTGACGATCTCGTCCAGCGTGTAGCCGATGGCCAGCTTCGCGGCGATCTTGGCGATCGGGAAACCCGTTGCCTTGGAAGCCAATGCGCTCGAGCGTGACACGCGCGGGTTCATCTCGATGACGATGAGGCGACCGTCGGCCGGGTTGATGGCGAACTGGATGTTGCAGCCACCGGTGTCGACGCCGACCTCGCGCAGGATCGCGATGCCCAGGTCACGCAGCTTCTGGTATTCGCGGTCCGTCAGGGTCATGGCGGGCGCGACGGTCACCGAGTCGCCGGTGTGCACACCCATCGGATCGAAGTTCTCGATCGAGCAGACCACCACGACGTTGTCGCGGTGGTCGCGCATCAGCTCGAGCTCGTATTCCTTCCAGCCGTAGATCGATTCCTCGATCAGCACGTTGGCCGTCGGCGACGCGGACAGGCCGTCGCCGGCCATGCGCTCGACGTCTTCCTTGGTGTAGGCCATGCCCGAACCCAGACCGCCCATGGTGAAGGACGGCCGGACCACGACCGGCAGACCCAGCTCGGCGACGGTGTCGCGGACCTCGTCCATGGTGTGGCAGACGCGGGACCGCGCCGATTCGCCACCGACCTTGGCGACGATGTCCTTGAACTTCTGCCGGTCCTCACCGCGCTGGATGGCATCGAAATCGGCACCGATCATCTCGACGCCGTACTTCTCGAGGACGCCGTTCTCGTGCAGCGCGACGGCGGTGTTCAGCGCCGTCTGCCCGCCCAGGGTGGCCAGCACGGCGTCGATCTTGTTGCCGCGCTCGGCCTGCTGCGCGATCACCTTCTCGACGAACGCCGGGGTGATCGGCTCGACGTAGGTGTTGTCGGCGTACTCCGGGTCCGTCATGATCGTGGCCGGGTTCGAGTTGACCAGACTGACCTGCAGGCCCTCGGCGCGCAGCACGCGGCAGGCCTGGGTGCCCGAGTAGTCGAATTCGCAGGCCTGGCCGATGACGATCGGGCCGGACCCGATCACCAGGACGTGGTTGAGGTCTGTGCGGCGTGGCATTACTTGTCCCCTGCCATGAGATCGGCGAACTTGTCGAACAGGTACTCGGCGTCGTGCGGACCGGCCGCTGCCTCCGGGTGGTACTGCACCGAGAAGGCGCGTCCGTCGAGCAGCGAAACACCTTCCACCACACCGTCGTTGGCGCAGGTGTGGCTGACCACGGCGCGGCCGAACGGGGTGTCGAACTCTTCCCCGGCCTCACCCTCGAGCGCGAAGCCGTGGTTCTGCGCGGTGATCGCGATACGGCCGGTGGCCTGCTCCACGACCGGGATGTTGATGCCGCGGTGACCGAAGGTCATCTTGTAGGTCGAGCGACCGAGCGCGCGGCCCAGAATCTGGTTGCCGAAGCAGATGCCGAACAACGGGATTCCGGCCGAGAGCACCTGCTGGGTGACCTCGACCATGTGGTCGGCGGTGGCCGGGTCGCCCGGGCCGTTGGACAGGAACACCCCGTCGACCTTGAGCGCGGCGATCTCGTCGAACGTCACCGCCGACGGCAGCACGTGGCTGCGGATACCGCGCGCGGCGAAGTTGCGCGGCGTGTTGGTCTTGATCCCGAGGTCGATGGCGGCGATCGAGAAGCGCTCCGCACCAACGGGTTCGACGACGTACCGGTCGCCGGTGCTGACCTCGCCGGCCAGGTCGGCGCCCAGCATCGACGGCTGGTTGCGGACGCGGTCGACCAGGGTGTCGGTGTCGGCCAGCGCCGGACCGGAGAAGACGCCGGCCTTCATCGATCCGAAGTTGCGCAGGTGCCGCACGATGGCGCGGGTGTCGACGCCCGCGACACCGACGATGCCCTGGCGCACCAGTTCGTCGTCGAGGGTGCCGGTGGCGCGCCAGTTCGAGGCGCGCGGCGACGGGTCGCGCACGACGTAGCCGGCAACCCAGATCTTGTCGTCGCGGCTCTCGTTGTCCTCGCCGTTCCAGCCGGTGTTGCCGATCTGCGGCGCGGTGGCCACCACGATCTGCCGGTGGTAGCTCGGGTCGGTCAGCGTCTCCTGGTAGCCGGACATGCCGGTGGAGAACACCGCCTCGCCCAGCGTCTGGCCCACGGCGCCGAACGATGTCCCGGTGAACACCCGGCCGTCCTCCAGCACGAGAAGCGCGGACTGATCACGCGGTGTTTGTCCTTGGGGCACTTTACTGTCCTCCCTCAACCCATTTGGCCAGTTCGCGACGGTCGTCGCTGCGGAATCCGGTATCGATCTCGGTACCCGACGGCAACTGCCACCGGATGGCGAGAATCCCGTCGTAGGTGAGCACCTTGCCGGCGATGGCCCGCTCGGTGCGGATGGCGGTGATGGATTCGTCGGGAATCCAGATCGGGCTGCCGCCGGTGAGCTGCAACATGATGCCCTCGGGGTAGCGCGTCATCACGGCCTTGCTGCGAAACCCGAGGGAGCCCACCGCGATCCGGTCCTGCCAGCTCGGCGCGAATGTGCTGCCGATGTACATGCCCTTGGTGGCCGGCACGATCGCCGGTCCCACGGTGTCGGGCAGCGCGGGCAGCAGACCGACGGCGCCGGCCTGCCGCTGCACCCGGTGCATCCAGCCCTTGAGCATCTGCCGAATCGCGAACCCGGCCAGCACCACGACGATGGCGGCCAGCACCAGGTAGGTGATCAACGTGCCGGTATTCATGCGGGGCTGACCCCATCCCGCGCCGTGATCTTGCCGCGCAACATCGTAAGCGTGACGGTGGCGGGCAGCGTCATCGACTCGTACGGCGTGTTGTCCGAGCGGCTGGCCAGGCCGGTGCCCTGCACCGTCCAGGTCGCGTCGGGGTCCACCACGGTCAGGTTGGCGGGCTCGCCGACCGCCAGCGGACGGCCCTGGTCGGGCAGCCCGACGATGGCGGCCGGCGCCTCGCTCATCACGCGGGCGACGTCGCGCCAACTGAGCAGGCCGGTACCAACCATGGTCTCGACCACCACCGACAGCGCGGTCTGCAGGCCCAGCATGCCGGGGCGGGCGTGGGCGAATTCGCACATCTTCTCGTGTTCGGCGTGCGGGGCGTGATCGGTTGCGACGCAGTCGATCACGCCGTCGGCGAGGGCCTGCCGCAGCGCCTCGGCGTCGCTGGCCTCGCGCAGCGGCGGATTGACGCGGTTGCGGCCGTCGTAGTCCGCGAGCCGGCTGTCGTCGAGCAGCAGGTGGTGCGGGGTGACCTCGGCGGTGATCGAGATGCCCTGGGCCTTGGCCCATTTGATCAACTCGACGGTGCCCGCGGTGGAGGCGTGGCAGATGTGCACGCGGGCGCCGGCGTCGCGGGCCAGGATCGCGTCGCGCGCGACGATCGACTCTTCAGCCGAGCGCGGCCAGCCGGCCAGTCCCAGCCGGGCGGCGTTCGGACCCTCATGGGCGACGGCGCCCACGGTCAGGCGCGGTTCCTCGGCGTGCTGGGCGATCAGGACACCAAGTCCGGCAGCGTATTCCAGCGCCCGGCGCATCACCAGCGGATCGTCGACGCAGATGCCGTCATCCGAGAACATCCGGACCTGACCGGCACCGGCGGCCATCAGGCCCATCTCGGTGAGCTGTTTGCCGTCGAGCCCGACGGTAACGGCGCCGACGGGATGCACGTCGACCAGGCCGACCTGCTGTCCGCGGTGCCAGACGTGGTCGGTGACCACGACCGTGTCGGCCACCGGATCGGTGTTGGCCATCGCGAACACCGCGGTGTAACCGCCGAGTGCGGCTGCCGCCGAACCGGTTTCGATGTCCTCGGCGTACTCGCGGCCCGGCTCGCGCAGGTGCGTGTGCAGGTCGACGAAGCCGGGCAGCATGATCTGGCCGGTGGCGTCGATGACCTCGTCGCCCGTCAGACCGCTACCGATTTCGGCAATCTGACCATCGGCGATCAACACGTCGACCGGATCACCCTCGCCGTACAGCCGGACCCCGCGAATGAGCGTACTCACGCGATCACCTCCCGGCCGGCACCGACGAGAAGCTGGAACAGCACTGCCATGCGAACATGCACCCCATTCGAAACCTGTTGCAGTACAGCTGATTGCGACGAATCGGCGACCGACGAGGCGATCTCCATGCCGCGCAGCATCGGACCGGGGTGCAGCACCACCGTGTCCTCGCTCAAGCCGGCCAGGCGCTTCTCGGACAGCCCGTAGCGCACCGAGTACTCGCGCGCCGACGGGAAGAAGGCGCCGTTCATCCGCTCGGCCTGCACCCGCAGCATCAGCACCGCGTCGGCGGCCGGCAGTTCGGCGTCCAGGTCGTACGAGACCGTCACCGGCCAGTCCGCGACCCCGACCGGCAGCAGCGTCGGTGGCGCGACCAGCACGACCTCGGCGCCCAGCGTCGACAGCAGCGAGACGTTGGAGCGCGCCACCCGGCTGTGCAGGATGTCGCCGACGAGCACCACGCGGCGACCCTCGAGACCACCGAGGCGCTGGCGGATGGTCAGCGCGTCGAGCAGCGCCTGCGTCGGGTGTTCGTGGGTGCCGTCACCCGCGTTGATGACCGACGGGCCGCCGTGCTCGTCTTCGCGCGTCCACTCCGCAAGCTGTTGTGCCGCACCGGAAGCCGGGTGCCGAATGATCAGCGCATCGGCGCCCGCGGCGCGCAGGGTCAGCGCGGTGTCCCGCAGCGACTCACCTTTGGCCACCGAGGAACCGGAGGCGCTGACGTTGATGACGTCGGCGCTCATCCATTTGCCGGCCACCTCGAACGACACCCGGGTGCGGGTGGAGTTCTCGTAGAACATCGTGATGACGGTGCGGCCGCGCAGCGTCGGGAGCTTCTTGACGTCGCGGCCCAGCAGCGCTTCACGGAACTTGTCGGCGTCATCGAGGATGGCCGTCGCCGCGTCGCGGCTCAGGTCCGAGGCGGACAGCAGATGCTTCACCGGGTGGGTCCTCCGTAGGGAGCAATGGAGACGTGATCGTCTCCGCCGTCGGTCTCCGACAGCCGCACCTTGACGTTCTCACTGCGCGACGTCGGGACGTTCTTGCCGACGTAGTCGGCGCGGATGGGCAGTTCGCGGTGGCCGCGGTCGACGAGCACGGCCAGCTGCACCATGCGGGGGCGGCCGATGTCGCGCAGCGCGTCGAGGGCCGAGCGCACGGAGCGGCCCGAGTACAGGACGTCGTCGACGAGGATCACCGTCGCGTCGTCGATGCCGCCCTCCGGGATCGAGGTCGAGGCCAGCGCCCGCGGCGGTTTGAAGTTCAGGTCGTCGCGGTACAGCGTGATGTCGAGGGCTCCGGCGGGCAACTCGACACCGGAGAATTCCTTGACCTTCTCGGCGATCCGGGCGGCCAGGGTGACGCCGCGCGTCGGGATGCCGAGCAGCACCACACGCGGGGCGTCGGGCGCGTCGAGCGCGGTCTTTTCGATGATCTGGTGCGCGATGCGCGAGATGGTCCGGCCGACATCGGCTGCGGACAGCAATACCCGGTCAGTGGAGTCACCCACGAGACACCGGACCTCCTTCTCCGCCTCTCTGGACGGATCGTTAAAGGACGTCTAACTAGCCGCGTAGCTTAGCAGGCCGCCAGCACGTCTTCGTCGGGCATATCGTCCAGCTCGGCGCCCCGGGTTTCCGGCAACACCAGCGTGCAGACGATGCTGACCAGCACGAAGACGGCGATCATCAGGCCAACGGCCCAGCTCCCGAGGGCTCCCACGAGCGGACCGGCGACCAGCGGCGGCAACGCGCCGCCGACGATCCCGGCGAGATTGAACGCCATGCCGGCCCCGGTGTAGCGGTAGCGGGTGGCGAAGGTCTCAGGCAGGAACGCGCCGATGGGTCCGTAGGCGAGCCCGAAGATGCAGAAGATGCCGGCGATCGCCACCGCGAACCCGACCGGCGAGCCGGAGTCGATGAGCGGCATGACGAGGAATGCCCACGGCAGCGCCAGCCCGAACCCGGCCAGGATGACGCGCCGTCGCCCGTACCGGTCGCACAGCACCGCCGAGATGGCCGAGAACACCATGAGCGACACCCCGGCCAGCACGCCGACCGACAGGATCAGCGTCCGCGGATGGTGGATGCGGGTGCTGGCGTAACTCATCAGATAGGTGCCGCCGAGGAAGCTCATGGTGAAGATGCCGACCATGCAGCCGGCCCCGAGCAGTACCTGCTTGCTCTGCCGGCGCACCAGCTCCGAGAACGGCGCGCGGGGCACCGTGCCCCGCTTCTGCTCCGCGACGAAGACGGGAGTCTCGTCGATGGTCAACCGCACGTACAGCGCCACGGCCAGCAGCACCGCGCTGAACAGGAACGGCAGCCGCCAGCCCCAGTCCAGGAACACCGGGCTCTTCTCCCCGATCGTCACGTTGGCGATCAGCACCACCAGGTTGCTGACGGCCAGGCCGGCACCGGCGCCCAGCTGGGTGAACATGCCGTAGGTGCCGCGCTTGCCGGCCGGGGCGTACTCGGCGCTCAATAGTGCCGAACCGGCCCACTCCCCGCCGACGGCGAAGCCCTGGAACACGCGCAGGATCAACAGGATGATCGGGGCTGCCAGGCCGATCGTGGCCGAGCTGGGCACCAGGCCGACGCCGACCGTGGAAAGACCCATGATCAGCAGCGTCGCGACCAGAGTCTTCTTGCGGCCCAGCCGATCTCCGAAATGTCCGAAAACCGCCGCGCCGATCGGGCGGGCCAGGAACGCGACCGCGAACGTGGCCAGCGACGAGATGGTCGCCATGGCGGGCGGCAGGTTCGGGAAGAACACCTGCGGGAAGATCAGCGCCGCGGCCGTCCCGTAGATGTAGAAGTCATAGAACTCGATCGCGGTGCCGATGAAACTGGCGAACGCCACCTTGTTCATCGGTGTGCTCGGGGTCGACGGGTCTGCAGCCACGTCAGGCAGGCTAACGTGACCGGGGTGAATCTCGACGCGAACACCGAATCGGTCAGCGCGGCGATCGACACCGGCCTGCTGGCCGGCGCGGTCACGCTGGTGTGGCAGGACGGCGCGGTGCGGCAGGTCAACACGCTCGGCCACCGCGACGTGGAAGCGAAGCTGCCGATGGAACGCGACACCGTCTTCCGCATCGCGTCGATGTCCAAGCCGATCACCGTGGCGGCGGCCATGACACTGGTCGACGAGGGCCGGCTGGCCCTGACCGACCCCATCGCGAACTGGATTCCCGAGCTGGCCAACCCGCGCGTGATGACGAGCATCGACGGCCCGCTGGATCGGTCGGTGCCGGCCCGGCGGCCCATCACCGTCGAGGATTTGATGACCCACCGCGGCGGTCTGGCCTACGGGTTCACGGTGCCGCCGCCACTGGGCAAGGCCTACAACAAGTTGCAGTCGCTGCAGGATCCGGACCGCTGGCTGGCCGAGCTGGGACAGCTGCCGCTGGCTCATCAGCCCGGTGACGCGCTGACCTACAGCCAGTCGACCGACGTGCTGGGCTTTCTGCTGTCGCGCGTCGAGGGCAAGCCGCTGCCAGATGTGTTGGCGGAACGCATCTTCAAACCGCTGAACATGGTCGACACCGGATTCGCGGTGACGCACTCCGGCCGGCGCCGCGCGGCGACCATGTACCAGCTGGCCGCCGACGGCGATGCCCTGCGCCTGCAGCCCGGGAAGATGGGCCCGCCGCAGGTGATGCCACCGACCTTCTGTGCCGGCGGCGGCGGGCTCTGGTCGACCGTCGACGACTACCTGACGTTCGCGCGGATGCTGCTGGCCGGCGGCGAGGTCGACGGCGTGCGGGTGTTGTCGGAGGAATCGGCGCGGGCCATGCGCACCGACCGGTTGACTGCCGAGCAGAAGTCACAGAACTTCCTGGGTGCGCCGTTCTGGATCGGCCGCGGCTTCGGGCTGAATCTGTCGCTGGTCACCGACGAGGCGAAGGCCACGCCGTTCTTCGGTCCGGGCGGCCCCGGCACGTTCAGTTGGCCGGGCGCCTTCGGCACGTGGTGGCAGGCCGACCCGAACGCGAACCTGATCCTGATCTACCTGATCCAGAATCAGCCGGAGCTCAGCGTGGATGCCGCGGCTGCCGTCGCAGGCAATGCCTCGCAGGCCAAACTCCGTTCGGCGCGACCGAAATTCGCGAAGCGTACGTACCAGGCTCTGGGCTTGTAGCTAACCGGCCCGGGCGGCGGTTAGCCGCTGCATGTCGGCCATCCCCTGTTCCTGGGCGTCGTGCATCCAGGCCGGCAGTGGTGCCCGCAGCTCGGGCAGCACCTCGTTGTCGAGCAACCCCTGCAGCGTGGCCTGCTTGCCGCTGCGGCCCGCCTGGTTGTCGAGTTCGTGTGCGCCTGCGGGCGATTCGTAGTCGTAGAGCTCGTAGTCGACCTTGCGGGCCCGGTCGGTCTCCATGCCGCCGGGTTGCCAGTACGAGTAGCGGCCGAGCTTCGCGTCGGGTGTCCGCACCGCGACGATGTGGCTGGGTGCCGACGTCGGGATCTCCGTGGGCACCGCGCCGCCGCCGAACATCTTCTGCACCGCAGGCGATTTCATCAGCGTCGCCATCTCTTCGACGGACATGTCGTCGGTCGCGTGGGCCACCCACGGGCGGCCCGTCGCACCGGGGTCGGCCGCGATGGCGGCGATGTCGCCGCGCGCCTGCAGGTAGGCGTAGCGGCTGTCCGCGCGCCAGCCGTTACCGCCCGTGGCAATGGTGAGCAGCAGCGGCGCGACGTCGACGCTGGAGGTGAGCTGACGCCGGCGCTCACCCGGTTTGGGGGTCAGGTGACCGGCCGGGTCGTGGATGTACAGCGGCACCCGGATCGACTCCTCATAGATCGCCGCGCCCTTGCCACGCAGGCCGTGCGATCCGGCGTACTCGCCGTGGTCGGAGGTGAACACGACGACGGTGTCACGCTCGACGTCGGGGCGGGAGGCCAGGGTGTCGAGGACGCGGCCGATCTGGACGTCCACCTGCTGGTGCAGCCACAGGTAGTTGTCGAGGCACCGGGCCCACTGCGCTGCCATGTCGGGACCCGAATACGGCACCGGGCCCGTCATCAGCGGCGACATGAAGTTCATGTAGTCGATCTGCAGTTGCGGCTTGCCGCGCCGTCGGAGGTCGTCGGCGTTCTCGAAGTTGACGGGCGTCCCGGAGAACACGTGCGGAACGTCGTCCGGCAGCGGGTTTCTCGGCCACCAGCAGATGTCGTGCGGGTTCACCAGGGACACCGTGGTGCACCACGGGCCGGTGCCGGCGTGGTCGGCGAACCAGCCGTCGAACTGGTCGGCGATGCTGTGGTCGACCTTGAGCCCCTGGTTGGGGCCACCGTTGGGTGACGGATACGTGCCGCCGGAAAAGCCATGGGCGTCAAGGCCGTCCGGGTTGGTGTCGGCGATATGGCCCAGGTGCCACTTCCCCCACCACCAGGTCTGGTAGCCCTGGTCGCGCAGCATGGTGCCCCACGTCGGAAAGCGGGGCGCCAGCGTGGATTCGGTGGGCCCTTCCCCGGTGTACAGGCACCCCGTCTGATGCGAGTACAGCCCGGTGGTGAGGACGCCGCGCGATGGCGTGCACATGTTGGACGCCGAGTAGTGCGACTCGAAGGACACGCTGCGCTGCCGCAGGCGGTCCAGGTTGGGCAGTAGTTCGCCGAGTTGTTTGGCATCGGGAAACCATTGGGGCGACCGCATCTGGTCGACGATGATCACCAGGATGTTGGGTCTGCGCGCCGAATGCTCCCGGCCCGCCCGCGACAGGAACTGGTAGCCACCGATCCCCGCCGCGGCCACCCCTGCTGCCGCCGCCGTGCCTTTGAGGACGGTGCGCCGGTCGATGTCCGCCATGGGGCCAGCCTAGGAGCCAATGCTGAGAACGCCATAGGCTTTCGCCATGATGCAGCAGACGGTGTTGATCAGCGGCGCCGGAGTCGCCGGACCGGCCCTGGCCCACTGGCTGGCCGGTAACGGCTACCGGGTGGTCGTCGTCGAGGCGGCGCCGGGTATCCGCCCGGGCGGGCAGACCGTCGACCTGCGGGGCGCGGGCCGTGAGGTGGTCACCCGGATGGGCCTGTTGCCGGCGATGACCGAGCGTTGTCTGTTCCAGCGCGGCATCGCCTGGGTGCGCGCCGATGGCACCCGGCGTGCGGAGATGCCGGTCGAGGCGTTCGACGGTAACGGGATCGTGTCGGCGCTCGAGATCCTGCGCGGCGACCTGACCGACGTGCTCTACCAGGCCACCCGCGACGTGGCCGAGTACCGCTTCGGCACACGGATTTCCGCGCTCGAGGAAGACGAGTCCGGGGTGCGGGCCACGCTGACCGACGGCTGCGTGGTGGAGGCCGACCTGGTCGTCGGCGCCGACGGTCCGCATTCCGCGGTGCGGCAGTTGGCATTCGGCCCCGAGGAGCAGTTCATCCGCCGGCTGGGTGGGTACAACGCGTGGTTCACCGCACCGGACATGATCGGGCTCGATGGCTGGTTCCTCATGTTCCAGGCCGCCGGCGGACTCAACGCGTCGCTGCGGCCGTCGCACGATGCGTCGACCGCCAAGGCCGGCCTGGCATTCCGGTCCGAGCCGCTCGAGTACGACCGCCGCGACCCGGACGCGCAGCGCGCGCTCCTGGCCGAACGCTTCCGCGGCGCGGGCTGGTACTGCGACGAATTACTCAGTGCCGCAGCAGAATCCGAGGATTTCTATTTCGACGATTTCGTCCAGGTGCACATGGACACCTGGTCGGCGGGCCGCGTCACGCTGTGCGGCGACGCCGGCTACTGCGCATCGCCGCTGTCCGGGATGGGCACCAGCCTGGCGCTGGTCGGGGCATATGTGCTGGCCGGGGAACTCGGTCCGGCCGCGGGGCTGGACTCCGCGGGGCTCGAAGCGGCATTGGGCCGCTACGAGAAGGTGATGCGGCCGTACGTCACCCGCTGCCAGGATCTGCCCGCCGGGCTCGACGGCTACGCGCCGCAGTCCGAACGCGACATCGCCATCGGCGCGGCGGTCATGAAGTGGGTGCAGCGCCGGCCGCTGCGCGGATGGGCCGGCCGCAAGTGGTTCGCCACCGCCGAGTCGATCGACCTGCCCGACTACCAACCGCGCTAACGGTCGTGCGTGGGCGGATGACCCGTCCATTTGATGTACGCCCGGCGGAATTCCCGCGGATCGGTGAATCCGACCTCGGTGGCGATGGCGTGGATCGGCATCGCGGTCTCGCGGACCAGGTACCGCGCGCGTTCACTGCGCACCTTGTCGCGCAATGCGATGAACTGCTGCCCACCGGCACTGAGGCGCCGCCGCAATGTGCGTTCGGTGATGTTGAGCCGCTTGGCGACCTGGGCCATGGTCAGCGGGTCGCGCACGCTCTCCCGCAGCATCGTCTCGACCGTCTGCACCACGTCGGTCGGCTGCTCGCCCTGCGTCACCATGTCGCGGCAGGCGGCGACGGCGACGGCGTGCGTCGCCGGATCGGCGCGCGGTAGCCGCTGCGACCACAGTGGGTCCGGGAATGCCAGTCGATTGGCGTCGGCGTTGAACAGGACCGGACAGCCGAAGAATTCGCGGTACCGCTGCGCGTACACCGGCGGCGGGTAACTGACCTGGACGTACTCGGGCGTCTGCTGCGGCAGCTCGAGCACGGTCCGCACGGTGACCAGCACGCTGCAGAACAACTCCTCGCACAGGAACGGCAGCAGCTCCGGTTCGGGGCGGCGCTCGTAGGCGCGCAGCGCGAAAGTATCGCCGATCAGCTCCGCGCCGACGTCCATCAGGCTGCCGGCGCTCTGGTGCAGTTCCAGACCCACTTGCATTGCCGCGCCGAGGTTTTCGGCCGAGCGGATGGCCAGGCCGAGCACGCCGAACGACACGAACATGTCGCGGGCCCCGACGTCGATGCCCAGGCCCCGGTCCGGCATGGCACGCACGGCACGCCGCAGTACGAGCGCCGCCTGCCGGAACGACACCCGGGTCTCGGGCGAATTGAGCGTCGCGGCCGTCAGGCCCGCCGCCGCCAGCCACTGCTCGGTGGGCAGACCGGCACGGTCGGCGACGTCGACGACGTTGACGAGCACCGACGTCGGGATGAGCGCCGCGCTTTCCCTGTCCACCTCACCTCCAACACGTGTCCGGTTTTCCCCCCATTGTGGTCACCGATGCCCTCGTGCGCACCCACCGACATGCGGTTAGCTCCCGACCCATGGTGTCGTCAATGCCGGTCGATCTGTCGGAATCGCTTTCCGCTGAGGGGTCGTGGGCGCGTCCGGACACGTATTGGCCGGCATTGACCGACGCGACCGCGCATCTCGAAACGCCGCTGGCCGCGATCGACCTCGGCGCATTGCGCCACAACGCGCACGATATGCGCCGCCGCGCGGCCGGGACACCGATCCGCGTGGCAGCCAAATCCGTCCGGTCGCGGACCATCCTGGACGCCGTCACGGCCCTCGACGGTTACGCGGGCGTACTGGCGTTCACGTTGCCCGAAGCGCTGTGGTTGGCCGCCGGCGACGAAGCGCACCCGCCGCAGCACGACGTCGTCGTCGGCTACCCGACGGCCGACCGCACCGCGATCGCCCGGCTGGCGTCGTCTCCGGAGTTGGCGACGCGGGTGACGCTCATGGTCGACGACGTGGCGCAGCTCGATCTGGTGGACAGCGTCGCCGCGCCGTCGACGCGACCGCCGCTGCGGGTCTGCCTCGACCTCGACGCCTCCTGGCAGGCTCCGGTACTCGGACACCTCGGGGTGCGCCGCTCCCCCGTCCACACCGCGGCGCAGGCCGCTGCCCTGGCCAGGACCGTGGCCGCCCGCAGTGGTTTCACGCTCGTGGGCCTCATGTCCTACGAAGCCCAGATCGCCGGCGTCGGTGACGACGTCCGGGGGCAGGCCGCACGGTCGCAACTGATCCGGTGGATGCAACGACGGTCCAAGGACGAACTGCTCGAACGCCGCGGTGCCGCGGTATCCGCGGTACGGCAGGTGGCCGACCTTGAATTCGTCAACGGGGGCGGCACCGGATCGCTCGAATACACCGCCTCCGACCCGGCGGTCACCGAGATCGCCGCCGGCAGTGGACTGTTCGGCCCACACCTGTTCGACACCTATCGCGGCTTCGCACCGGCACCGGCCGCCGCGTTCGCGCTGTCGGTCGTGCGCAAGCCGGCCCCGCAGATAGCGACGGTACTGGGCGGCGGCTGGATCGCCTCCGGACCACCGGCCAGAGATCGCGTGCCGCTGCCGGTCTGGCCGCCGGGCCTGAGTCTGCTGTCCGCGGAGATGGCCGGCGAGGTACAGACCCCGGTCACCGGGAAAGCCGCCCGGGCCCTGAAAGTCGGCGACCGCGTGTGGTTCCGGCACTGCAAGGCCGGTGAGCTCAGCGAGCACGTCGACGCGTTCGCCATGGTCGACGACGGCAGGACCGTGGGCACGGCGCCCACCTACCGCGGCGAGGGGAAGACGTTTCTGTGAGCTGGACGAACTGGGGGCGCTGCGAGACCGCGCAACCGACGGAAGTGTTGCGGCCCACGAATATTCGGGGCGTGTGCGACGCCGTCATCCGTGCGACGGCGACCGGCAGGCTGATCAAGGTCGTCGGGTCGGGGCACAGCTTCACCGGCATCGCCGTCGCGCCCGACATCCAGCTGGACCTGGGTGCCCTGACCGGCGTGATCGACGTCGACCGCGCGCGCAGGCGGGTCACCGTCGGCGGCGGAACTCCGCTGTGGCACCTGACACGGCTACTGGCACGACACGGACTCGCGCTCGAGAACATGGGCGACATCGACCGCCAGACCATCTCCGGCGCCATCTCGACCGGCACCCACGGCACTGGGCTGGCCTTCGGGGGCCTGGCAACCCAGGTCGTCGGGCTGACCCTGGTCTCCGGCACCGGCGAACTGGTGCGCATCGACGAGGAGCAGAGCAGCGAGTTGCTGCCTGCGGCACGGGTCGGGCTGGGCGCGCTGGGGATCATCGTCGAGGTGACGCTGCAGTGCGTGCCCGGTTTCGCGATCCACGCCATCGAACGTGTCGAGCCGGTCGACGAGGTCGTCGCAGCCTTCGACGAACGCTGCACGCACACAGACCATTTCGAGTTCTACTGGTTCCCGCACACCGATACCGCGTTCACCAAGGCCAATATCCGGCTGCCCGCCTACACCCCGCTCGAGTCCACCAACCGGGTGTCGCAGTGGATCGAGGAGGAACTGGTCGAGAACGGCGTGCTGGGCGCGATCTGCGCCGTCGGCAGTGCACTGCCGGCAACCGTGCCCGCTCTCAACCGCACCGTCACCCGGTTTCTGTCCGATCGCGAACACACCCAGCGCTCGGACCGCGTGTTCACCTCGCCGCGGCGGGTGCGGTTCCGCGAGATGGAATACGCCGTCCCCTACGAGTCGGTCGGGGCCGCATTCGACGAGGTACGCAGCCTCATCGCCGAACGGGGTTGGCGCATCGGCTTTCCCACCGAGGTGCGCGCTGCCGCCGCCGACGAGAACTGGTTGTCCACCGCGTACGGGCGCCGCAGCGCGTACATCGCGGTGCACCGCTATGTGCGTGACGATCCGGCCGAATACTTCGCCGCGGTCGAGCAGATCATGCGCCGCTACGACGGCCGTCCGCACTGGGGCAAGATGCACAACCGCACGGCGGTCGATCTGCGGGACAGCTATCCACGATTCGACGACTTCCTCGCCGTTCGCGAAAAGCTCGATCCCCGACGAACATTCGTCAACGACTATCTACACCGAGTACTCGGAGAATGAGGGCAGCCATGACCACGATCCACGCCTTCGGCGATGACGCACTCGGTGACCACGACGCCGTCGGGCTGGCCCGGTTGGTGCGCGACATGTTGGTCAGCCCGGATGAACTGGCCGCCGCCGCGGTCGCCCGCGCACAACTCGTCGACCCCGAACTGCGAGCGGTGGCATGCGATCTGCCACCGCGGCACGGCACGGACCCGAACGCCGAATTCTTCGGTGTCCCGACCTTCATCAAGGACAACACCGACGTCGCCGGTCTGCCGACCACGCACGGATCGGAGGCCTTCACGGCCCGGCCCGCGAAGCAGGATGGCACCTACGCGACGCAGCTCCTCAGCACGGGACTGACGCTGCTGGGCAAGAGCCGGATGCCCGAGTTCGGTTTCAACGCCACCACGGAGTACATGACCGAGCCGCCGGTCCGGAACCCTTGGCACACAGAGTTTTCCGTCGGTGCCTCGTCGGGCGGATCGGCTGCCCTGGTCGCCGCCGGCGTCGTGCCCATCGCACACGCCAACGACGGCGGCGGCTCCATCCGCATCCCCGCCGCCTGCGCGGGCCTGGTCGGGCTCAAGCCGAGCCGGGGCCGGCACCGCGACGGCGAGCAGGCCAGTCATCTGCCGATCAACATGATCTCCGAGGGCGTCCTGACCCGCAGTGTCCGTGACACCGCCGCGTTCATCGCCGCGTGCGAGAACCATTGGCGCAATCCGAAACTCGCGCCCATCGGCCGGGTGAGCGGGCCCGCCCAACGGATCCTCCGCGTCGGCGTGCTGTTCGACAGCGTCACCGGCGAGCCGGTCGACGACGCCACCCGCGCCGCCGTCGAAGATACTGCGGCGGTGCTCGAGGCCGCGGGCCACATCGTCGAGCCGATCACGCTGCCGGTCACCGCCCAGTTCGCCGACGACTTCGTCCAATACTGGGCGCTGCTGGCAGATCTCGCGGTCGGCGCCGGGCGGTTAATCCTGGACCGGTCGTTCGACGCCGCCAAGGCCGATGGCCTGAGCCTCGGACTGCGTGCACACCACCGGCGAAACCTGCACCGCACACCCGGTGCACTGCTACGTCTGCGACGCGTCGCCGATCAGTACGCGCAGATGTTCGCCCGGCACGAAGTCGTGCTGTCGCCGGTGCTGTCGCACACCACTCCGCGTCTCGGCTACCTCGCGCCGACGGTCGACTTCCCCGATCTCATCGACCGCCTGCGCCGGTATGTCGCCTACACCCCGCTCAACAACATCGCGGGGACGCCGGCCATCTCGCTGCCGGCAGGCCTGTCCCCCGAGGGCCTCCCGGTCGGCGTCCAGCTGTCCGGCGCCTATGGCGACGAGCGCACCCTGCTCGAGCTGGCCTTCCTACTGGAAGCAGAACGGCCGTTCGCACGCATTCAGGAGGTAGCCAGCGCGTGCCGGGCGTAAGCACGCACGTCGGCGTCACCGTCCTTCAGCGCGATACCGAGCGCCGCCCGCGCGGCCTCCTCAGAATCTGCCCACCGGGTCAGGCTGAGCACCGCGGCCTTGCGCACATCCAGGTGAGGATCGTGCAGCGCCTGGGACAGCGGCTCGACGGCAACGGCCACGGTCGCGCCGGACAGTGCCCGCACCGCGCCCTGCCGGATCTGCCACGCTGATTCCCCAAGGGCGCGTTGCACTTCCGGCACGTCCTGCTCGGCGCAGCCCACGGCGGCCAGCGCGGCGAGCGCGGCCGCACGCACCAGCGGGTCACGGTCGGCCAGCAGCCGGCGCACGGTGTCCGCACCGGACCCGAGCGTGGCCAGACCATTGCTCGCGGCAATTCGTACCTCGCGGTTGTCGTCGTCCGCCGCCGCGGCCACCCCGTCGACGTCGTCGACGGAGACCAGAGCGCGCACGGCCTCGATCCGCACGCGGTGATCGGAATCGGTCACCGCGGCACGGTAATCCGGTGCCGCGCCGACCCGGCGCGAGCTCAGGACGTACAACGCCACGGCCCGCACGATCGGGTCGGCGGCGGTCAGGTACGGGGCGACCGCCGCCGGATCAGGCAACACCTCGACCAACTCCCGCAAGGCGTCGGCACTCTCCGCACGCACCGCGCCGTCCACGTCACCGAGCGCGGCGACCAGGTCCGGCTGGTAGCCGTCCGGCAGGTTCTCGACCAGCACGGCGACAGCAGCGCGCCGGACTCCCGCGTCGGCGTCCTGAAGGTATTCGGTCAGATCGGCGAGTGTCGGCTCGTCCAGCGCCACCACGGCAGCGATGCGGGGTGACGGCGGCGTCGCCGGCTCGGTCGGGCGCAGCCGCGATCCCGCGGTCGCCGGCGCCTTGCCGCCAACCAGGTCCGGCTGGTGCACGTGCTGCACGGCGTGGTCCGACGGCAGGTGGTCCAGATCGGGCACCGGCACGAAATACGGTGCCACGGGCCGCTTCAGGAACTCCATTTCGCCGTCCGAACCCTTGCGCAGGTTCAGGTGATAGCGCCACTGTTCGTCGTCGCGCTCGGGGATGTCGGCGCGATCGTGGTACAGCCCCCACCGTGATTCGGTCCGGGTGAGCGACGACCGCGCCGCCATCTCGGCGCAGTCCCGGATGAACGACACCTCGACCGTCCGCATCAGCTCGTGCGGGGTCCGGGCGCCCATCTGCTCGATCTCCTCCGCCATGCGCTCGAAGGTGCGGACCGCGATGGACAGCTTGGTCGCGGTCTTCGGCGGCGCCACATAGTCGTTGACGAAGCGGCGCAGCTTGTACTCGACCTGCGGCTGCGGCGGCCCGTCCGGATGCCGCAGGGGTCGGTAGATCAGCTCATGCGCCTCGGCAAGTTGATCCTGCGGAAGGTCCACGGGCGCTTCGACATCGGCGAGGGTCGACGCGGCATGTTCGCCGGCCAGGTCGCCGTAGACGAACGCCCCGATCATGTAGTTGTGCGGGACGCATGCCATGTCACCGGCCGCGTACAGCCCGGGAACGGTGGTGCGGGCGTGCTCGTCGACCCAGACCCCGGACGCCGAATGACCACTGCACAAACCGATTTCAGAGATGTGCATCTCGATGTCGTGCGTGCGGTAGTCGTGGCCGCGGTTGGCGTGGAAGGTACCGCGGGTCGGCCGCTCGGTGGTGTGCAGGATGTTCTCCATCGCGGTGATGGTCTCGTCCGGCAGGTGGGTGACCTTGAGATAGATCGGGCCGCGGGCCGATTCGATCTCGCTCTTGACCTCGGCCATCATCTGGCCCGACCAGTAGTCCGAGTCGACGAAGCGCTCCCCCAGCGCGTTCACCTGATAGCCGCCGAAAGGATTGGCGACGTAGGCGCAGGCGGGGCCGTTGTAGTCCTTGATCAACGGGTTCACCTGGAAGCACTCGATGCCCGAAAGTTCGGCGCCGGCGTGGTACGCCATGGAGTACCCGTCGCCGGCGTTGCACGGGTTCTCGTACGTGCCGTACAGGTAGCCCGACGCGGGCAGGCCGAGCCGGCCGCTGGCCCCGGTCGCCAGGATGACGGCCTTGGCCCCCACCGTGACGAATTCGCCTGTGCGCGTGTTGAACGCGGCCGCACCGACCGCCCGCCCGTTGTCGGTCAGGACGCGCACCGGCATCAGCCGGTTCTCGATGCGCAGCTTCTCCCGGATGGACTTCTGCCGCATCACGCGATAGAGCGCCTTCTTGACGTCCTTGCCCTCGGGCATCGGCAGCACGTACGAGCCCGAACGGTGCACGCGGCGTACGGCGTATTCGCCGTGCTCGTCCTTCTCGAACTTCACGCCGTAGCGTTCCAGCCGCTGCACCATGGCGAAGCCACGGGTCGCGGTCTGATAGATGGTGCGCTGGTTGACGATTCCGTCGTTGGCCCGCGTGATCTCGGCGACGTAGTCCTCCGGGGTGGCCTTGCCGGGGACGACGGCGTTGTTGACGCCGTCCATGCCCATGGCCAGGGCGCCGGAGTGCCGCACATGGGCCTTCTCGAGCAGCAGCACCTGGGCGCCGTTCTCGGCAGCGGTCAGGGCCGCCATGGTGCCGGCGGTACCGCCGCCGATCACCAGGACGTCACAGTCGATGCGGACGGGATTGTCGAGGTCTGGAATCTCGAGCGTGCTCATTGATGTAGTGCTCCAAGGATTTCGGCCCGCAGCTCGGTGCGGGACACTTCGGCATCACGGGGACTCGGGACGTCCAGCAGCGCGCGCAGCGGCTGGCCGGGGCGGCCGAGGACCGCCACCCGGTCGCCCAGGGCGAGGGCTTCGTCGACGTCATGCGTGACGAACACGATGGTGGTCGGATGGGCCTGCCAGGTGTCGATCAGCAACCCCTGCATGGCATTTCGGGTCTTGGCGTCGAGGGCACCGAACGGCTCGTCCATGAGCACGGCCCGCGGCGCCCCGGCCAGGCCGCGCGCCAGCTGGACGCGCTGGCGCATGCCGCCGGACAGGCTCTTGGGCAGGAAGTCCGCGAACCCGGTGAGCCCGACCTCGTCGATCCAGCGCTCGGCACGTTCGCGCCGCCCGGCGCGTGGCGCGCCGCGCAGTTGCAGCGCCAGTTCGATGTTGGATCGCACTGTGCGCCAGGGCAACAACGCGCTGTCCTGGAACACCATGCCGCGGTCCCGCGACGTGGTGGTCACCAGCTCGCCGTCCGCCAGGACCCGCCCGGCATCGGGCTTCAGCAGCCCGGCAAGCGCTCGCAGCACCGTCGACTTGCCACAGCCCGATGGGCCGGTCAGCACCAGGATCTCCCCCGGCTGCACCGTCAGGCTCAGCCCATCCACGACCGGATCGCCGGTGTAGGACAGCCGGATTCGGTCGAGTTCGAGGCGCAGGCCGGACGTCAGTACCGCGCTCATCGCCCGTTCTCCTCACCACGCGGCAGCCAGCGCGTCAGCCGCCGGCCGATCAGTTCCACCGCGGCCGACGTGCCGAACCCCAGCGCGCCGATGGTGATGATGCCGACGAAGACGCTCGGGTAGTCCAGCACCGTGTAGGCCTGCCAGGTGCGGTAGCCGACACCGAGCCGGCCGGAGATCATCTCCGCCGACACCACACAGATCCACGCCACCCCCATACCGACCGACAGGCCACCGAACAGTCCGGGCAGCACACCCGGAAACACGACCTGCCGCAACACATCCCAGCGACTACCCCCGAGGGTCCGCACCGAGTCCTCCCACAGCGTGGGCAGCGCCCGCACGGCGTGCCGGGTGCTGACCATGATCGGGAAGAACGCCGCCAGGAACGTGATGAACACGATGCCGGCCTCGTCGGTCGGGAACAGCAGGATGGCGACGGGCACCAGGGCGATGGCCGGGATCGGCCGCGCCAACTCTGTCAGGGGCCCGACGATGTCGGCGAACAGCCGCGACCGGCCCAGCGCGATACCGACGGCAGCGCCGATCACCGCCGCCAGCCCGAAGCCACTGACGATCCGGATCACCGACTGCATCAGGTCGAGCCAGTACTGCGTGGCGCCCAGTCGCTCGATGAACTTTGTGGCGATCTGGGTCACCGTCGGCAGGTTGTCGAACCGCAACCAGAACCGGACGTGGCCCGCCGTCAGCAGCTGCCAGATGCCCACGGCCGCAATGACCGACAGCGCCTTGACGGTGTAGCCGCGCCATTTCGCCGGTCCCTGCCGCCGCGACACCTCGGTCTCGGCCGGCCGTGCCGGCGCCGCGGTCACCGCGGCGATGGCTGTCATGCCACACCCACCAGCGCCTGTTGGTAGGTCACCACCGACGAACCGGGATGGGCCGCCTGGTAGCGGCGGGCACCGGCGTCGGTGTCGAAGGGCACGAAGTCCGCACCCTGCTGCACCCAGACGGATTTGTCTGCCAGCCAACGGGTTCCGAGCTCGGCGTCCGGCACATAGGCGGCCCGGACCTTACTGCCCTTGGCCTCCGCGGCCCGGATCGCCTTCAGCAGGCAGGTCGGGTTGGCCGCCGGCTGCGTGGTGTCGGAACCGTCCAGCCACAGCTCACCGGCCAGCGCGGGGTTGTCGGCCGGAATGTTGCACACCGGATCGGTACCGTGCACGACCGACGGATTCGCGGTGCGGGCCACCTCGGCGTTGTAGTCGCGGCCGCGCTCCGACAGCGCCTTGCGCAGCGGTCCGTCCTCGACGAACTTGGTGACGTCCAGGTCGGCGAAGTCGCCGATCGACTTCAGGTACGGCACATCACCTTTCAGTGCATCCACGAGCGAGGGCTTCAGCGTGGTGTCGAACCTGGTGCCGCCGGGCCCGTTGTAGAGGTAGACGACTTCCGGCGGCAGGCTGCTGCCCTGCGCGACGATCTTTGCAGCCTCCAGCGGTTTGGTGTTGAGGAAGTCGGTGGCATCGAGCTGCGCCTGCAGGAACGCGTCGAGCACCTCGGGATGTGCGGCGGCGTAGGCTCGCCGCGCGACGACGCCGTGCCAGGTCGGGTAGTTCAGCTCGGCTCCGTCGTACAGCAGGCGGGCCTTGTTCTGGAAGACCAGCAGCCCGGGCCAGGCGACGAACTGCGAAAGCGCTTTGACCTGACCCGATTCCAGTGCCGACGCGCCGATCTGCGGCTGCTGGTTGAGCACCTCGACGCCGGTCTTCGGATCGATGCCCGCCTTCGACAGCGCCCGGACCAGCGTGCCGTGGCCGGCCGAACCGACGCTGGCGGACACCTTCTGCCCGGCCAGCTCGTTCAGCGACTGCACCGGTGAATCCGGGGTCACCACAACCATGTTCAACGATCCGGTCGGGCTGGACCCGGTGGCCGCCACCAGCTCGGTCTTGGCGCGCTCGTTGCTCTGGGTCTTCGACCCGTTGATCAGCATCGGGTAGTCCCCCATCGAACCGATGTCGATCTTCTCGGCGACCATCTGCGCGGTGATCGGTGCACCGGTGTCGTAGTCCTGCCATTCGACGTGGTACTTCTTGCCCGTCTTGGCGCCGATGTCGTCGAGGCGTCGCTCCAGATATCCCTGGGCGCGCAACAACGTGCCCGCGGTGACGGTGTTGATGGTCTTGGACTGGTAACCGATGACCACGTTGACGGCATTGTCATCCTTACCGGCCGAATCGACCGAGCAGCCGGTTGCGGCCAGGACGACGGTGGCGACCAGGGCGGTGAAGTGCTTCATGGGGGTCCTTAGCGGATGAGGTAGGGCATGTTGACGGAGACGGCACCGGTTGGGCAGCGCGCGGCGCACGGCCCGCAGTACCAACACTCGTCAACGTGCATGTAGGCCTTGCCGTTGTCGGGGTTGATGGCCAGCGAGTCCAGCGGGCAGACATCGACGCACAGGGTGCAGCCCTCGATACACAGCGACTCGTCGATGGTGACGGGCACGTCGGCTCGTTGGTTGTTGACCAGCGTCATGATTCACTCCGTAACAGGTTGCCGCGCATGGTGATCCGGTCACCACGCAGTCGGATGTATTCGAGGTCGACGGGACGCCCGTCGTCGAGAGTCGTGAGGCGTTCGAGCATCAGGATCGCGCCGCCGGCCGGGATGTCCAGGGTGGCCGCGGTGTGCGGGTCGGCCGAGACCGCTTCCAGCGCAATGTCCGCCGAGCCCAGCCGATGCGCGGTGACCTGCTCGATCAGCGCGAACACGTCGTTGGTCTCCAGCGAGTGTTCGAGCACCGCGGCACCGATGTCGGGCACCAGGTACGTCAGATCCAGGCTCAGCGGCAGGTCACCCAGGTAGCGCAGCCGCTCGATGAAGACGACGGGTTCGCCGGGCGTCAGCTGCAGCCGCCGGGCCACGGCCGCCGGGGCCGGCAACTGCGTGGCGGCGCGGACCTCGTTGCGGACCTCGCCGTAGTCCTTGAAGGTCTCCTTGAGCCCGACCAGTGCGTGCAGTCCGTGATCGTATTTGCGCTGCGCCACGTGGGTGCCGACGCGCGGTCCCCGGTCGATCAGCCCCTCGGCCTTGAGGATCGCCAGCGCCTCGCGCACGGTGTTGCGGGACACCGAGAACTCGGTGACCAGCTCGGCCTCACCGGGCAGGCCCGCCGCGTACACCCCGTCGCGCACCTGGTGGCGCAGCACGTCGGCGACCTGGCGGGCGCGGTCGGCGCGCCGGCGCAGCGGCGTCGGGTCGGTCACCTGGGGCGAGCGAAGCGACGGGGAGGACTCGGGCATGCGGATGACGGTAGGGACCTGCGGCGGTCAGGTCAGCACCGGAGAATCGGGTGTCTCGACGGTACCCGCATTGCGCCGCCTTGCCCCAGGCTTGACCTGCGCGAATACCGATTTCAACCACCATTGCGCCACCTCGGAAACGCCCGACAGTTCGAATCTCGATGAATCGAATCGCGTTTACCCGCGGCCACAACCTTCGACTCTGCGAAACTCCCTGAGTTCAATCGTGATGACAATCTGGCGTGGTGATTGAGCTCAGGGACCGCTGACGCCCCGCAGAAGTACCTGGCTTCAATAACGACGTACGACGGCGCCTCGTGATTGAAGCCAAGTATCGCTCCGCGCAGTCAACACGTAGTCGGCGTCTAACTGCCCGTCGCAGACACAGTCACCGGGATCCCGTTGAGCGCGCCATTGCCGGACGGCTCATCGAGGAAGTCGGGCAGCGACAGGATGTTGGTGTTCACCCCGGGCGAGGAGTTGGCGATGCCCAGGCGGGTGCCGGCCTGTCCGTGCCCCCAGCCGTGCGGCATGGACACCACGCCCGGCTTGATCGCGTCGGTCACCTCGACGGGGACGACGATCTTCCCGGCGCCCGAGGCGACTTCGGCGTTGTCGCCGTCCACTATTCCGCGCGCGGTGGCGTCGCGGCTGTGCATCAGCAGCGTGCAGCGGTCGCGGCCCTTCATCAGCGCGCCGACGTTGTGCAGCCAGGAGTTGTTGGACCGCAGATGCCGCCGGCTGACCAGCACGAGTTCGTCGGCCGGACGCTCCAGCCGCGCCGCGAGCCGGGGCAGGTCATCGAGCAGGTACTGCGGTGCCACGCGGATCTTCTTGTCGGCGGTCCCGAGTATCTCGGGCACGCGCGGCACCATCGGGCCGTAGTTGATGCCGTCAGGGTGGGCCTTGAGCTTCTCGAGTGTCAGCCCGTCGGGATTCTCGCCGTAGCGGTCGCCGAATGCCGCGGTCCGCAGCGTCAGGTCGAGCATGCGCTCAGGGCCGCCGTGGTCGTACTTCTTGCGAATCTCGGCGCCATCGAGCCCCTGCGTGAAGCACAGGTAGTCGAACCAGCCGTCGTCGAGCGCGGCGACGTCGACGTTCTCGGCCGGGGTGCCGGTGCACAACCCGGTGAGCCGGATCAGGATCTCCCACTCCTCCGGCGCGGCGGGGTCCTCGCGGTGGAACACCGGCGGCGAGTATCGCGCGAAGCTGTTGATGGCCGCACCCAGGAGCAGGTCCGCGGAGTGCGCCTGCTCGAGAGGCGAGGCACCGGGCAGGATGACGTCGGCGTGCCGCGTGGTCTCGTTGAGCCACAGGTCCACCGCGATCATGGCATCCAGCTGCGGCAACGCCTCGTCGAGTTTGTCGCCGCCCGGCGTCGACAGCACGGGGTTGCCCGCGACGGTGATGAGGGCTCTGAGTTGGCCCTCGCCCGGGGTGGTGATCTCCTCGAGCATGCACGAGATCGGGACCTGGCCGAGCACTTCCTTGGCGCCGCGGACCCGGGTCTGGTAGCGGCCGAAATTGGGCGCCCCGTCCTCCAGTCCCGGGATGGTCTGGCTGGTGACGGTCCATGCGGTCGGGGTGGCGAACATCGCGCCGCCGGGGACGTCGAAGTGTCCGGTGACGATGTTGACGACGTCGATGAGCCAACTCGCGAGGCTGCCGAATTCCTGATTGCAGGTACCGATCCGGCCGTAGACGACAGCGCGGGGCGTGCCGGCCAGCTCACGGGCCAGCGCCCTGATCCGTTCGGCATCGATACCCGTTGCGGCGCAGACTCTTTCGGGTGACCAGTCGGCAACGGCCCGGCACAGCTCGCCTACCCCGTCGAGGTGCTGCTCCAGTTGGCCGAGGTTTACCAGCCCTTCGTCGAACACCGTGTGGATGACGCCAAGCAGTAGTGCCGCATCGGTGCCGGGCGTGATCGGCAGCCACTCGTCGGCCTTGGCGGCCGTCTGGGTGCGCACCGGGTCGATGACGATAACCCTGCCGCGCTTACGGATTCCGACGATGATGCCCATGATGTCGGGGGCGGCCAGCAGCGAGCCCTGCGATGCCGCGGGGTTGGCGCCCATCACCACCAACAGGTCGGTGCGCTGCACGTCCGGTGTCGGGAAGGCCCACCAGCTGCCGTACATCAGGTGCGACGACAGGTTTTTCGGCCACTGATCGATGGTGCCCGGCGAGTAGGTGATCGGCATGCCGGACAGGCCCAGCAGGATGGCGGCATACCGGGACAGCGAAAACGAGTGCGCCAGTGGGTTTCCCGTGTACGCCGCGACCGCGCCGATGCCGTGTTTCTCGATGATCGGAGCGAGCAGCTCGGTGCAGCGACGGAACGCGGTGTCCCAGTCGACCTCGTGCCACTGTCCGTCGACCTTGATCATCGGCCAGCGGATGCGGTCGGGGTCTTCGTGCAGCGCGCCGAGGGACGCGCCCTTCGGACAGATGTGGCCCGCGCTCCACGCGTCGGCCTTGTTGGGCCGGATGCCGGCGACGTTGCCGCCCGACACCTGAACCTCCAAGCCGCACATGGCTTCACACAGGCTGCAGGCGTGCAGGTGCAGGCCGTCTTCGCCGACCTCGGCGATCACTCGCTCGGTTCCCATCATCCGACTGTAACGGCGTTACTGAGACGTGGGTCACGATTGCTCCCGATGGCCGGGAGACGGGCTACAAAGCGTGTGAAAGCTCCCGGCCGAATTGCAGCAGCCGCTGCATCTGGGCCAGGCCACCGTCGTCGACGGATTTGGTGTACCGGAACGACTCACAGAAGAAGTCGGTATCGATGGCCGACTTCTGCCGGCTACGGGTGATCAGCTGGGTGTACATCCGCAGCCGCACCTCGGCCAGGCGCCGGGTGCCGTCGGCCAGTACCTCGAACTGGGTCGTCAGGATGTGGTCGGTGATGGTGGACAACAGGATCGTCCGCACCGAGGTGTCCAACGTCCGGCGCGGGTGTTCGTCGTCGCCGCTGGCGTCGTCGTCGGCCCGCCACATGATCAGCCGCTCGCCGTCGGTGAGGACGACTTCCTGCCACACGGCGTCGCCCCAGGACTCCTCGGACGCGCCGCGCGACATGATGAAGGACTTGATCGACCGGAAGTCGACCACCGACCGCAACTGCTCGAGCGCCAGCTCCGGATCACGCAGGTAGACCTTCGCCGCATCCTCGACACTCGAGTACGGCGCCCAGTCCTGCGGCTCGTCCACGGCTATTCGCCCCGGACCGCCGCCGCAGCCGCCCGAATCTGCGGAGTCACCAACATCACCTGGCCGAGGACACCGTTGACGAAGCCGGGCGATTCATCGGTGGACAGGCTCTTGGCCAGCTCGACCGCCTCGTCGACGGCGACCGGTTCCGGCACGTCCGTCGCATGCAGCAGCTCCCACACCGCGACGCGCAGGATCGCCCGGTCCACCGCGGGCAGCCGCTCCAGCGTCCAGCCCTGCAGGTGCGCCGAGATCAGATCGTCGATGTGCGCCGCGTGCTCGGTGACGCCGTTGGCGACTGTCACCGTGTACGGGTTCAGGACCGAGACCTCGGGGTCGCTGTCGGCGATCGCGTTGCGCAGCTTCGCGCCCTCGGCAGCGGTGATCCCGCGGGCCTCGGCCTCGAACAGCAAGTCGACGGCGCGCTTGCGCGCCTGGTGCCGACCCTTGTCGGAGCGACGGTCAGGCATTGACCCGACTGATGTAGCTGCTGTCGCGGGTGTCCACCTTCAGCTTGTCGCCGATGTTGATGAACAGCGGGACCTGGATCTCCGCGCCGGTCTCCAGGGTGGCGGGCTTGGTGCCGGCGTTCGAGCGGTCGCCCTGCAGGCCCGGCTCGGTGTGCGCGACGACGATGTCGATGCTGACGGGCAGTTCCAGGTACAGCGGAGCGCCGTTGTGGAACGCGATCTGCACCTGCAGGTTCTCCAGCAGGAAACCGGCGGCGTTGCCGACGAGGGCCTCGGGCAGCGGGTGCTGCTCGAAGTCCTCGGCATCCATGAAGACGAAGTCACTGCCGTCGCGGTACAGGTAGGTGGCGTCCCGACGGTCGACGGTCGCGGTCTCCACCTTCACACCGGCGTTGAAGGTCTTGTCGACGACCTTGCCTGACAGCACGTTCTTGAGCTTGGTGCGCACGAAGGCCGGGCCCTTGCCGGGCTTGACGTGCTGGAACTCGGTGATCTGCCACAGCTGGCCCTCGATGTTGAGGACGAGACCATTCTTGAAGTCGGCGGTAGATGCCACGGTCGGTACTGCTCCTAGCTCTCTGTCATCAGAGGATGGCCAGTTCCTTGGGGAACCGGGTAAGTAACTCAGGTGTGGGTGTCTTGTCGCTGCCCACGACCAGCGTGTCCTCGATTCGGACGCCGCCCCGGCCGGGCAGGTAGACACCGGGCTCCACGGTGACCACAGAGCCAGCAAGCAGTGTACCGGCGGCGGCGGAGTTGATTCCCGGCGCTTCGTGAATCTGCAACCCGACGCCGTGCCCGAGGCCGTGGGAGAACTGTTCGGCATAGCCGGCATCGGCGATGACCTGGCGCGATGCCCGGTCCACCGCCGCCAGCGTCGTGCCCGGCGCCAGCGCTTCCCGGCCCGCCCGCTGCGACGTCGCGACCAGGTCGTAGATGTCGCGCTGCCACTGTGCCACCGGCGACAGCACGAAGGTTCGGGTCATATCGGAGTGGTAGCCCTCGACGAGCGCGCCGAAATCGATCTTGACGAAGTCGCCGGCCGCCAGCACCGCGTCCGTCGGCCGGTGGTGCGGTATCGCCGAATTGGCGCCGGTCGCGACGATGGTCTCGAAGGACGGACCGTCGGCGCCGTGGTCCAGCATCCGCGCCTCCAGTTCGCGGCCGACCTCCTTCTCGGTGCGGCCGGCCCGCAACCCGCCGGATTCGACGAGGTCTTTGAGCGCGGCGTCAGCGGCCTCGCAGGCCAGCCGCAGGATCGCGATCTCTCCGGCGTCCTTGACCTCACGCAGCGCCTCGACCATGCCGGGTGCCCGGACCAGTTCGAGGTCGCCGCTGACCCGCTGCAGCGCCGCGTGGGCGTCCACCGTCATGACGTGGCTTTCGAAGCCGAGTCGCTTCACGCCCGCGGCCTCCGCGGCCCGCACCAACGCAGGCGCGCACGCCCGCTCGATGACGATCTGCGCATCCGGCGCCTGCTGTGCGGCCTGCGTCCGGTACCGCCCGTCGGTGGCCAGGACGGCAGTCTCCCCTTGAGTGGGAATCAGCAGTGCCGCGTTGGATCCGGTGAAACCGGACAGATAACGGACGTTGACCAGGTCGGTTACCAGGATCGCATCCAGCTCGGCGGCCGCCAGATGGCGACGCAGAATGTGGCGCCGGTGGGAAATTGTCACGATATGTGACGCTACTCGCTACGCTGTCTGCTCATGAGTAAGTGGTTGCTGCGCGGAATCGTCTTTGCGGCGTTGATGGTGATCGTCCGACTGCTGCAGGGCGCGATGATCGGGGCCTGGGAAAAACAGTCACTGATCATCAGTGTCACGCTCGTGGTGCTGTACATCGTCGCCGCCTTTGCCTGGGGCGTTCTCGACGGCCAGAGCGACGCGAAGGCGCAGCCCGACCCCGACCGCCGCGAGGACCTGGCCATGGCCTGGCTGGTCGGCGGTCTGTTCGCCGGCGTCGTCAGCGGTTTCTTCTCGTGGCTGATCGGCCAGTTCTACGACAACATCTACGTCGACGCGCTGGCCGCGGAGGTCACCACGTTTGCCGCGTTCACCGCCCTGATCGTCTTCGTGGGCGGCGTCTGCGGTGTCTCACTCGGCCGTTGGCTGATCGACCGCAAGGCCCCGCCGCCCCCGAAGCACGACCACGCCGGCGACGGCGAGCGCGCCGACACCGACGTCTTCGCTGCGGTCGCCGTCGCGGTCCCCGCCGCCGATGGTGCCGAAGGCGAAACCGAGATCATCGAGAGCACGCCCAAGACCAACCCCGAGTCCTGAGCACCCACGAAACGTCGCGGCCCGTCATCAGACGGGCCGCGATTTTTTTTGCCGAAAAAGTTGTAAGACTTCGGCGGCGTCACTGCTCCTACCCAGTGAGAGCGGCTCAACGGGAGCCGCAAACCTGAATGAGGAGCACTCATGAATCGCACGAAGTCCGTCACCACCGCACTCGGCGCGGCAGCCGCCGCCCTGGCCGCCCCGGCTCTGCTGTTTCTCGGAGCCGGAACCGCGCAGGCCGCGGCGACGCTCGACACGACGAGTGACGCGGCGGGCGTCACGGTCCACATCAACTCGGCCGGGAGCGAAGGCCTGTGCTTCTACTCCGCCGAACCGTGGTTCGGCTGGCAGACGATCAAGCCGTTGCCGGTGTACAAGGTGCCGTTCCAGCTGCAGGCAAACCAGAGCCACAACCTGTGGTTCCCGGGCATTCAGACCGGCACGACGTGGAAAGCCAAGGTCGAATGCCCGGTCGGCGGCACCGACTACTTCAATCCCACCTACTGAGCGCAGCTCAGTCCTTCGCCACCACCGAATAGGCGGCCGCCAGCAGCGAGGGGTCCGGGCCTTCGAGTCGGCCCGGCTTGGCGAGCCCGTCGAGGACCACGAAGCGCAGCACACCCGAACGGGTCTTCTTGTCCCCCGCCATCGACTCCAGCAGTTGCGGGAAGGCGTCTGCGTCGTAGCTGACCGGCAGACCCAAGGCGGTGAGCACGCGGCGGTGGCGGTCAGCGGTGTCGTCGTCGAGACGTCCGGCAAGCCGGCCGAGCTCGGCGGCGAACACCAGGCCCACCGAAACGGCGGCGCCGTGCCGCCACTGGTAGCGCTCGCGCCGCTCGATGGCGTGCGCCAAAGTGTGTCCGTAGTTGAGGATTTCGCGCAGCGCCGACTCCTTTTCGTCGGCGGCGACCACCTCGGCCTTGACGGCGATGGCACGGCGGATCAGTTCGGGCAGCACGGTGCCGGCGGGGTCCAGCGCGGCCTCCGGATCGGCCTCGATCAGGTCCAGGATCACCGGGTCGGCGATGAAGCCGGCCTTCACGATCTCGGCCATGCCGGCGATGATCTCGTTGCGCGGCAACGAGTCCAGCGTCGCGAGGTCGACCAGCACGGCCAGCGGCTGGTGGAAGGCGCCGACGAGGTTCTTGCCGGCGTCGGTGTTGATGCCGGTCTTCCCGCCGACGGCGGCGTCGACCATGCCGAGCAGCGTCGTGGGCACGTGCACGATGTCCACGCCGCGCAGCCAGGTGGCGGCGGCGAACCCGGCGACGTCGGTGGCCGCACCGCCACCGAGGCTGACGATGGCGTCCTTGCGGTCGATCCCGATGCGCCCCAACACTTCCCAGATGAACCCGACGACGGGCAGTTCCTTGCCTGCCTCGGCGTCCGGGATTTCGATGCGGTGCGCGTCGATTCCGTTGTCCGCCAGGTAACTACGGATCGCTTCGGCGGTCTGCGTCAGTACCGGCTGGTGCAGGATCGCGACGCGGTGCCGGCCCTGCAGGACACGACCGAGGTCGCCGAGCAGGCCCGTCCCGATGATCACCGGGTACGGCCGGTCGACGTTCACATTCACAACTACGGGGTCGACGACAGCGTCAGTCACACTGCGAGCCTTTCAATCGTTTTGCCAGTGCCGCAGGGCTCGGCGGGGCCTCGGTTGTCGGTCCGGGATTCAGGACCGTGGGCAGCCGGCGCCATGCCGAACGGCGGCGGCGCCGGGAGTGCTCGTCGCAGCGCGACTGCTCGAGCCGATGCACGATGTGACGGACCACCGCACCGGGATTGCGCCGGTTGGTGTTCACGCGAAGCGTGGCGACCTGCCGGAACAGCGGTACCCGCTGCGCCATCAGCTCACGGTACTTGGCGCCCGGGTCGTCGCCGGCGAGCAGCGGACGTCCGCCGCCCGCGGTACGCCGAACACCTTCTGCCGCACTGATTTCCAGATAGACGACAGTGTGGCCGACAAGCGCTTCCCGCACCTCCGGGGTGGTCACCGCGCCACCACCGAGCGACACGACGCCGTCGTGTTCGACCAGCGCGTCGCGGATCACGTCGGCCTCGATCTTGCGGAACACCGCTTCGCCTTCGGCGAAGATGTCGGCGATGCTGCGGCCGGTGGTCTCGACGATCTTGGCGTCGGTATCGAGCATCGGCACCTGCAGCGCCTTCGCCAACCGTCGACCGATCGTCGACTTGCCCGAACCGGGCATGCCGACCAGTACAGCCTTGGGGGTCATCGAGTTATCCGGACATCTGCGGTTCGCGCTCATGCACCGCACGCAGGTAGTTCTCGACGTTGGCGCGGGTCTCGGTCAGCGAGTCGCCGCCGAACTTGTCCAGCGCGGCCCGGGCCAGCACCAGCGCCACCATGGCCTCGACGACCACACCGGCCGCGGGCACGGCGCACACATCGGAACGCTGGTGGATGGCGACGGCCTCCTCGCCGGTGGCCATGTCGACGGTCGCCAGCGCGCGCGGCACCGTCGAGATCGGCTTCATCGCGGCGCGGACCCGCAGCGGCTGGCCGTTGGTCATGCCGCCTTCCAGACCACCCGCCCGGTTGGTGGAGCGAGTGATGCCGTCGGCGCCCGGATAGATCTCGTCGTGCGCGACGCTGCCGCGACGCCGCGCGGTCTCGAAGCCGTCGCCGATCTCGACGCCCTTGATGGCCTGGATGCCCATGACGGCGGCGGCCAGCTGGCTGTCGAGCCGGTTGTCGCCACTGATGAACGAGCCGAGGCCGACGGGCAGTCCACTGACCACCACCTCGACGACACCGCCGAGCGTGTCGCCGTCCTTCTTGGCGGCCTCGATCTCGGCGATCATCGACTCTTCGGCGGCCTTGTCGAAGGCACGCACCGGACTGTCGTCGATGGCCTCGAGGTCCTGCGGCCCCGGGACGGGGCCGTCGTAAGGCTTCGATGCGCCGATGGAGATGACGTGCGAGACGACCTCGACGCCGAGGGCCTGCTTCAGGAACGCGCGGGCAACGGTGCCGGCCGCGACCCGGGCCGCGGTCTCGCGGGCGCTGGCGCGCTCGAGCACCGGGCGGGCGTCGTCGAAGCCGTACTTGAGCATGCCGGCGTAGTCGGCGTGCCCGGGCCGGGGCCGGGTCAGCGGTTCGTTGCGCGCGGTGTTGGCCAGCGCCTCCGGGTCGACCGGGTCGGAGGCCATGACGGTCTCCCACTTGGGCCATTCGGTGTTGCCGATCTGGATGGCGATCGGGCCACCCAGCGTCTGACCGTGCCGAACGCCGCCGAGCAGCGTGACTTCGTCCTTTTCGAACTTCATCCGGGCACCGCGGCCGTAGCCGAGACGACGCCGCTGCAACTGCGTGGCGATGTCGTCCGAGGTCACCGAGAGACCGGCCACCATGCCTTCGAGCATGGCCACCAGGGCGCGGCCGTGGGATTCACCTGCTGTGGTCCATCGCAACACGTGTCCCATTGTCCCATGAGGGCCTTTACCGGCTGAAATCCGTCAGCCCAGGCTGCATTGCAGCAGCACGGTGTCGATGTCGCGGCCGTGCTTGTGACCGACCTGCCGCAGTCGTCCGGCCTCGTCGAAACCCAGCTTCTTGTGCAGCGCGATGGACGACGGGTCGCCGCTGTCGGCGATCACCGCGATCACCTCACGCACGCCCGCGGCGCGGGCGCCATCCAGCAACGCGCCGAGCAGTTCGCGACCGGCACCCTGTCCGGTGGCCCACGGCGCCAGGTAGATCGAGTCCTCCACCGTGCCCTGATAGGCCGGCCGGGATTTCCAGGGCAGGCAGTACGCGTACCCCGCGACCTTGCCCTCGCGCTCGACGACCAGGAACGGCAGGCCGGCCGCCATCACCTTGGCGAACCGCGCCTGCCATTCGTCGGCCGCGGGCGGCTCCAGCTCGAACGACGCGACGCTGTTGATCACGTAGTGCGCGTAGATATCGGCGATCGCGGGCAGGTCAGCGGTGGTGGCGGCGCGGGTGGTCATGGTGAGGCAAAGGTACCGAGCGCGACGGCCGCGGCGCTCGCCAGGCACATCGACGGGCCATGCGGGACGGTCCGGTCTTGCTGCCGCAGTAGGACGATCACCGCACAGACCGCGGTCAGCAGTGGCGCCCCGATGGCCGCGAGCACCCAGACATCGGCGCCGCACATCCCGGTCAGCGCGCCGAGGCCGAGCGCGAGTTTGACGTCGCCGCCGCCCATCGACCGTGGGCTCAGCAGGTGGATCAGGAGGTAGAGCGCGCTCAGCGCAGCCGCTCCGGCCAGCGCGGCAGTGCCTTTACCGGTGATCGCCCCAGCCACCAGGATCACCGCCGCGCCGGGCAGCGTCAGCCAGTTCGGCAGTCGCCGCTCCCGCAGGTCGTAGACGCTTAGCGCGAGCATCCACCCACCAATAACCAAGCCCGCCCCCATGTTTCGAGGTTAAGGGCGTGGCGCCGGGCGTCCCGACACGAATGTGCCACGGGTGCCAGACAGAAAAGTACGTGGCTTCATTCACGAGGAACGTGGCGCGCGATTATTGAAGTCAGGTACCTTTCCAGACTCGCCGACGTCCCTGAGTTCAATAACCCCCGGTGATCACGACCGCGATTGCAGTCACGTACTTCTTGACCCCAATTTTCGGCTCTACCAGCTGAGCCGCGGGTCACGGGCAGGCGCTCGGAACTGAATTGCCACGACCGTGGTCTCACGCGCTCGGGCTTTAGTGCCCAGCAGGCGGTGACTCACGACTGTGCAATCAGAGCGCCTCACACGCGGATCTGACGACCTGTACGCACCCTCGACGCAGACCAGACTCAGCTCGCCGCCAGCGCCGCCGCCATCGCCTCGCGCGGCGCGGGCATCCCGGTGAACTGCTCCACCTGCGCGTAGGCCTGGTTCAGCAGCATCTGCAACCCGCTGACCACCCGGCCGCCCGCCGCGGCAACCGCGGCAGCAAGCGGTGTCGGCCACGGGTCGTAGATGGCGTCGAGCAGCACGGCCGTGTCGGCCACGGTCCCGGCGAACTCGCCGGCCACCGCGGCGGGCAGCGTATTGACCACCACGCCAAGGGAATTGAGTGGCTCACCGAGCGCCACCCAGCGGGCCGCCATCCCCAACCGACCCGCCAAATCCACCAGCGACGCTGCCTTGTCCGCGTTGCGGGCGACGATCGCGATGTCCGGCACACCGAGCTCGGCCAGCGCCACCACAGCGGCGGGTGCCGTGCCGCCGGAGCCCAGCACGGCTGCCGCGCCCGACACCTCACCCAGCGCGCCGATGACGCCGTCGACGTCGGTGTTGTCGGCCCGCCAGCCGCCGTCGACGCGCACCAAGGTGTTGGCCGAGCCGACGAGCTCAGCGCGCGCGGTGCGTTCGGTGGCGAACCGCAGCGCCGCGAACTTGCCGGGCATCGTGACCGAGACACCGACCCATTCCGGGCCGAAACCGCCCACCAGGCCGGGCAATTGCTCCTCGGTGCACTCGATGCGGTCGTAGGTCCAGTCGGTGAGTCCGAGTTCCCGGTAAGCCGCCAGGTGCAGTTGCGGGGACCGCGAATGCGCGATGGGCGAGCCCAGGACCGCGGCTCTCATCGGGCACTGTCGAGCACGCCGTTGCGTTTGGCGAGCTCGATGCTGGCGAGGTGCTGCTGGTAGTCACGGGTGAAGACCGTCGTGCCCTGCAGGTCGATGGTGACGAAGTACAGCCAGTCCCCCGGCGCCGGGTCCTGCGCCGCGACGACGGCGGGCGCCCCGGGCGAGCAGATCGGCGTGACCGGAAGTCCTTCGCGCGCATAGGTGTTCCACGGCGTCGGCTGCTCGCGGTCGGCATCGGTGGTCGCCACCTCCTGCCGGTCCAGCGGGTAGTTCACCGTCGAGTCGAACTGCAGCCTGCGATGGTCCGGGGTCGCCAACCGGTTGTAGATGACGCGGGCCACCTTGGCGAAGTCCTGCGGGTTGGACTCGCGCTGCACGAGCGATGCCACGATCAGAATCTGGTACGGCGTCATGCCCGCGGTCGCGCCGGCGTCGAGCAGGCCGCCCTGCTCGTACTGGCGACTGCTCGAGCTGATCAGGCCCGACAGGATCGACGTCGGCGTGCCGGCCGGATCGACATTCCACGTGCCGGGTGCGATGAGACCCTCGAGCCTGCGGTGGTCGGCGCCCAACGACTTCACCGGCCCCGCCGCCCAGCTCGGCACCAGCAACGCCGAGACGTCGGCGGCACCGGCGGCCTTCTTCAGGTCCTCGGCGGACACACACTTGCGCTTGCCGTCCAGGTCGACGCAGGAGGCCGCCGAGATCAGGCTGAAGATGCCCTGGTTGATCTTGTTGGTCTTGACGTCGGTGGTGTCGTCGAGCTGGCGGCCCTCCGGGATCACCAGGCGGCCCACTCGGTTGTTCTTCTCGGTGAGCCGGGACACGGCGCTGGCGGCCGAGATCTCGGTCCGCAGCTTGTAGAAGCCGGGCTGAATCTCGGTCATCGCCTTGTTGCCCTCGGCGGCCTGGACGAACGTCTTCACGTTCGCCACGACGCCGTGATCGAACAGGGTCTGCCCGATCGCGGTGGTCGAATCGCCGTTGTGCACCTCGACGACGAGGTCGCTGCCACCGTCACCGGAGTAGTCGTTGCCCGAACCGAAGATGCCGTGCCACAGCCGCGAACCGAGGAACACCGCGGCGACCACGACGACGATGAACACCGTCAGCGCCACGACACTGCGGCGCCGGCGGCGCTTGCGGTTGCGCTCGGCGCGGACCCGCTCGGCCCGGCTCATCCCGCGGCGGGGCCGGCCCACCGATTCGGGCTTGATGCGGGTGCTGCTGCCCCACTCGTCGTCATCGCCCGGGGCGTCGGGGCGCATGTCCTCGGCCGGGGTCACTCGCCGGCCTCGCGCTCCGCGGCGGCCAGCACCGACCGGCGCATGTCCAGCCAGTTCTGGAGGATGCCGACGGCGGCCACCTGATCGATCATCTGCCGCTGGCCTTTCGCACGTACTCCGGCTTCCCGCAAAGAACGCTGCGCGGTGACCGTCGTCAACCGTTCGTCGGCCATCCGCACCGGGGTCGGGGCCACCCGAACCGCCAGCGCGTCGGCCACCTCGATCGCATCCCGCGCCGAGGCGCTCGACTTGTCCTTCAGTGTGCGCGGCAATCCGACGACGATCTCGACCGCCTCCTGCTCACCGGCCAGCTTCACCAGCCGGCCCAGGTGCTTGTCCGTCTTGTCGCGACGCACGGTCTCCAACGGAGTCGCCAGGATGCCGTCGGGGTCGCACACCGCGACACCGATCCGCACCGTGCCGACGTCGATGCCCAGCCGGCGACCGCGACCTGGGTCACCGCTCCCGGGGCGGTCGGGCATGCGATCGGCGGTATCGGCCAAAGTCAGCTCCGGCCCAGTTCAGCGCGTAGCGCGGCCAGACCCGCGTCGATACCCGCTGCCCCCTTACCGGAACCCTGTGCCAGATCGGCCTTTCCACCACCACGACCACCGACCGCGGTGCCCAGCTGCTGCACCAGTTCGTTGGCCTTCAATCCGAGGTCCTGCGCGGCGGCGTTGACGGCCACCACGTACGGCACCGAGTCGCCCGCGTCAGCGATGAGTGCGATCACCGCGGGCTCCGAGCCGAGCTTGCCCTTGATGTCGCCGACCAGCGTGCGCAGGTCGCCGCCGGAGAAGCCGCCGGCCATCCGCTGCGCGACGACGCGCACCTTGCCGATCAGCTCGGCACCGGCCGCGGCGTTCGCGGCGGCGGCCTTGGCACCGGCCAGGCGAACCTTGTCGAGTTCCTTCTCGGCGGCCTTGAGCTTCTCGACGAGTGTGGCCACGCGGGCGGGCACCTCTTCCGAGGGCACCTTCAGCGACGAGGCCAGACCGGCCATCAGCGCGCGTTCCTTGGCCAGGTGGCGGAACGAGTCCAGCCCGACGTAGGCCTCGACACGACGCACACCCGAACCCACCGACGACTCGCCGAGGATGGTGACGGGGCCGATCTGCGCCGAGCGCTGCACGTGGGTACCACCGCACAGCTCCATGGAGAACGGTCCGCCGATCTCGACGACGCGGACCTCGTCCGGGTAGGACTCGCCGAACATCGCCATGGCGCCCATCGCCTTGGCCTTCTCCAGCTTCTCGTTGAAGGTGTGCACCTCGAAGTCGGCCTGTACCGCTTCGTTGGTGACCTCCTCGACCGCGGTGCGCTGCTCGTCGCTGAGCGCACCCTGGTAGTTGAAGTCGAATCGCAGGTAGCCCGGACGGTTCAGCGAACCGGCCTGAACGGCGTTGGGGCCCAACACCTGTCGCAGCGCGGCGTGCACCATGTGCGTACCCGAGTGGCCCTGCGTGGCGCCGCGGCGCCAGGTCGGGTCGACGGCGGCCGTCACGGTGTCGCCTTCGACGAACTCACCGGACTCGACGTTGATGGTGTGCACCCACAGCGATTTGGCGATCTTCTGCACATCGGTGACCGCTGCCTTGGCGGTGGCCGACGACCCGGTACCGGTGATGGTGCCGGTGTCGGCGATCTGGCCACCCGACTCGGCGTACAGCGGTGTCCGGTCGAGAACGAGCTCGACGCGATCAGCGCCTTCAGTACCGTGCGTCACGACCGGAACCCGCTTGCCGTCGACGAAGATGCCGAGAATCCTTGCCTCGGAAGTCAATTCGTCGAAGCCGGTGAACTCGGTGGGGCCGGCGTCGACCAGGTCGCGGAAAGCGGACAGATCGGCGTGCGCGTGCTTGCGGGCCGCGGCGTCGGCCTTGGCACGGGCGCGCTGCTCGGCCATGAGACCGCGGAAGCCCTCTTCGTCGACCGACAGGCCGGCCTCGGCCGCCATCTCGAGCGTCAGCTCGACCGGGAAGCCGTAGGTGTCGTGCAGCGTGAAGGCGTCGCTACCGGAGACGACGGTCTTGCCGGCGGCCCTGGTGGCTGCCGCGGCGTCCTCGAACAGCCGCGAACCCGCCGCGAGCGTGCGGTTGAAGGCGACCTCCTCGGCGACGGCGATGCGGTTGATGCGCTCGAAGTCGGTGACCAGTTCCGGGTACGACGGACCCATGGTGTCGCGCACGGTGGCCATCAGGTCGGACATGATCGGCTGCTCGACGCCGAGCAGCTTGGCGGCCCGGATGATGCGGCGCAGCAGGCGGCGCAGCACGTAGCCGCGGCCTTCGTTACCCGGCGTGACGCCGTCGCCGATGATGATCGCGGCGGTGCGGCTGTGGTCGGCGATGACGCGGTAGCGCACGTCGTCCGCGTGGTTCCCGGCGCCGTAGTGGCGGGGCGCGATGCCGGCGACCAGGTCGATGACGGGACGGACCAGGTCGGTCTCGTAGACGTTGTCGACGCCCTGCAGCAAGCACGCGATGCGCTCGACACCCATGCCGGTGTCGATGTTCTGGCGCGGCAGCGGGCCGAGGATTTCGAAGTCGGTCTTGCTGGTGCCCTCGCCGCGCTCGTTCTGCATGAACACGAGGTTCCAGATTTCGATGTAACGGTCCTCGTTGGCCTCGGGGCCACCGTCGATGCCGTACTCGGGGCCGCGGTCGTAGTAGATCTCCGAACACGGGCCGCAGGGGCCGGGGATGCCCATGGACCAGTAGTTGTCGGCCTTGCCGCGGCGCTGGATGCGCTCGGGCGGCAGCCCGGCGATCTCCTCCCAGAGTCCGATGGCCTCGTCGTCATCGAGATAGACGGTGGCCCAGAGCTTTTCGGGGTCGAAGCCGTAGCCGCCCTCGGAGACCGGGTTGGTCAGCAGATCCCAGGCAAGCGCGATGGCGCCACGCTTGAAGTAGTCGCCGAACGAGAAGTTGCCGGCCATCTGGAAGAAGGTGTTGTGCCGGGTGGTGATTCCGACCTCGTCGATGTCCGGCGTCCGGATGCACTTCTGGACGCTGGTCGCCTTGTCGTACGGCGGGGTGCGGTCGCCCAGGAAATAAGGCACGAACTGCACCATGCCGGCGTTGACGAACAACAGGTTCGGATCGTCCAGGATCACCGATGCGCTCGGCACCTCGGTGTGGCCCGCTTTCACGAAATGATCGAGGAATCGTTTCCTGATCTCGTGTGTCTGCACGTGCTGCTGTCCTTCATCGACCGGGTAGTTGCTTGCATAACAGTACCGGTCGGCATTGTGCGTCATGCCAGGGCGGAGGACAGTTGTCTCTATCCGGTGGCGCCGCCGGAGCGCCGCCCTGAATAACGAGGGGGTGGACCGTGTTCGCACGTTCTACCACGATGATGGCGCGCCCTGATCAGATCGATGCCGGCACTGCCTACATCCGCGACGAGGTCATGCCTGTGCTGCAGGAACTTCCCGGTTCCGTCGGCCTGTCCCTGATGGTCGACCGGGAATCCGGGCGGTGCATCGCCACCAGCGCGTGGGAGTCCGAGGACGCCCTGCATTACAGCGCCGGCGAGGGTCGCCGGCTCCGCAACCTGGCCGCCGAACGCTTCGGCGGCGGCGCTCCGCTGGTCGAGGAATGGGAGATCGCCGTTCTGCACCGTGAGCGCGGCAACGGTGCGTGTGTGCGCGCGACGTGGCTCACCGTGCCGCCGGATCTCATGGAGGCCGGCATCGACTACTTCCGCGACACGGTGCTGCGCCAGATCGAGCATCTGCCCGGGTTCTGCAGCGCCAGCCTGCTGGTCGACCGCGGCTCGGGCCGTGCGGTGTCGTCGGCGTCGTTCCGCACCCGCGAGTTGATGGCGGACTACTGGCCGCAGGCCACGGCACTGAAGGTCGAATCGGTGCGGACCGCCGGTGCGACGGAGATCGACGACTGCGCGTTCGATCTGGTCATCGCCCACCTGCGGGTGCCGGAACTGGTTTAACGCTTGCGCCGGATGATGGCGCGCAGCTTCTCCAGCCGACCGCCGATCTCGCGTTCCGCGCCGTATGCGGTGGGCCGGTAGTAGTCGACCCCGACCAGCTCATCGGGTGGATACTGTTGCGCCGCAACACCACCCGGGTGGTCGTGCGCGTACTTGTAGCCCTGGGCATGCCCGAGTGCGGCGGCACCGGCGTAGTGCCCGTCCCGCAGATGCGCGGGCACCATGCCGGCCTTGCCGGCCTTGATGTCGGCCATCGCCGCGCCGAGGGCGACCGTCACCGCGTTGGATTTCGGTGCCGTCGCCAGGTGCACCGTCGCGTGGGCCAGCGTCAGCTGCGCCTCCGGTAACCCGATGAGCTGCACGGTCTGCGCGGCGGCCACCGCCGTCGGCAGCGCGGTCGGGTCGGCGATACCGATGTCCTCGCTGGCCAGGATCATCAGGCGGCGGGCGATGAACCGCGGGTCCTCCCCCGCAGTCAGCATCCGGGCCAGGTAGTGCAACGCGGCGTCGACGTCCGAGCCGCGCACCGATTTGATGAACGCGCTGACGACGTCGTAGTGCTGATCACCGTCACGGTCGTAGCGCACCGCAGCCTTGTCGAGGGACTGCTCGATCACGTCGACGGTCACGCGTTCGCCGGCTTCGGCCGCGACCTCCAACGCTGTCAGCGCCCGCCGGGCATCGCCCGCCGAGAGCGTCACGAGCAGCGCGACGGCGTCGTCGTCAACCTCGACGGCACCGCCGAGACCGCGCGGGTCGGTGATCGCCCGCTGTACGACGGTCCGCACGGCGTCGGCCGTCAGCGGTTGCAGCTGCAGGATCAGCGACCGCGACAGCAGCGGCGCCACCACCGAGAACGACGGATTCTCCGTGGTCGCCGCGACCAGCAGCACCACCCGGTTCTCCACCGCGGCAAGCAGGGCGTCCTGCTGGGTCTTGGAGAAGCGGTGCACCTCGTCGATGAAAAGCACGGTCTGGCGGCCATGGATGGCGCTGCGCCGGGCCTCGTCGATCACCGCGCGCACGTCCTTGACACCGGCCGACAGCGCCGACAGCGCCTCGAACCGGCGGCCGGTGGCCCCCGAGATCAGCGACGCCAAGGTGGTCTTGCCGGTGCCGGGCGGCCCGTAGAGGATGACGCTGGCCGCGCCCGAGCCCTCGACCAGGCGGCGCAGCGGCGAACCCGGCTTCAGCAGGTGGTCCTGGCCGACGACCTCGTCGAGGCCGGCCGGCCGCATCCGTACCGCCAGCGGCGCCTGCACGACGGAGCCCGATGCCGGCTCGGCATCGCCTCCTACGTCGAACAGCCCATCAGACACGGTTCAGGCTTACCACGCCGCACCGACCGGCGGTTCATTCGGCAGGTGCGGTCACGAAGTCGATCAGTTCCTCGACGCGTCCGATCAGCGCGGGTTCGAGGTCGTTCCAGTCGCGCACGCGGCCGCGGATGCGCTGCCACGCGTGGGCGATGTCGGCCTGGTCGGCGTGCGGCCAACCCAGCGCATCGCAGACCCCGTGCTTCCACTCGATGCCGCGCGGAATGACCGGCCACGCCTCGCGCCCGATCCGGGCGGGTTTGACGGCCTCCCAGATGTCGATGAACGGGTGACCGACGACCAGCGTGTGCTCGCCGCCCGGGCCGCGCCGCACCTGCTCGGCGATGCGCGCCTCCTTCGAGCCGGACACCAGGTGGTCGACGAGGACGCCGAGCCGGCGGCCCGGCCCCGGCTGGAACTCGCGCACGATGGCGGCCAGATCGTCGACACCGCCGAGGTATTCGACGACGACGCCCTCGACCCGCAGATCGTGTCCCCACACCTGCTCGACCAGTTCGGCGTCGTGGCGGCCTTCCACGTAGATGCGGCTCGCCAGCGCGGTGCGGGCACGATGCCCTTGCACGGCAACAGAACCCGACGCCGTGCGGGTGGGCGCGGCCGGCGCGGTGCGCTTGGGTGCGGTGAGGATGACGGGCTTGCCGTCGACCAGATAGCCCGGGCCGATGGGGAACGGTTTGCGGTAACCGTCGAAGTCTTCGAGGACCATCCGGCCGTACTCGACGGAGATCACGGCACCGACGAAGCCGGTCGTGGCGCACTCGACCACGAGCCCTTTCTCGGCCGGCTGCTCCGTCGAACGCTTTCTGGCGTTCGGGTTGCGCGACAGCACATCGGATCCGTATCGGTCACTCACGGCACCGATACTAGGAACGATCGCGGGCCAGATCCGGTTGCGCCACCCGTGTTTTCGTCACAGACCGGTTACGGGGCCTTCTCGACCTTGATGTCACAGGTGATGCGCTCACCGTCGACTTTCACGATCTTCATGTGCGCGACGTACTGGACCTTGCGCGGACCGGTGAAGTGACAGTCGAACTGGGCGCCCTTGGCGGCCTCCACGTCGGACGGACACTTCACATCGGTTGGGGTGAACTTGTTCTGGTCCGACACCAGCTTGACGACCTGCTTGGCGGCGTCGTCCGCCTTGACCGTGGTCTTTGAGCTACACGCAGCCGGCGACAAGGCCACCAGACCCATTAGCACCGCTGCCCCCACCCGTACGCGCATCATGGGCGCGATCGTGTCCTATCGCCGTGGGCCGAGTCAACGCGCCGCGCGGGAGGCACCGGCCTCGTCGACCGCCGTGTGGATGAAACGCATCTTCTCGAGCACCGCGGCGGGCAGCACGAACGGGTACAGATCGTCCTTGCCCATCGACCGGTTGACCATGTTCAACGCCCAGGCCAGCGGTAGCCAGAGCTCGATGAGGGTGTCAAATCCGCTGGGGCCCAGCACCCGCCGTTCGAAGGTGGCACCGGAGGGCGCGAAACCGAAGGCCGCCGCGGTGTCGAGGGCGTCCCGGATGTGCAGATAGTGCGCGAACGTCTCGGCCCAGTCCTCGGCCGGATGCATCGTGGCGTAGGACGACACGTACTGCTCCTCCCATCCGGCGGGCGCACCGTCGCGGTAGTGCCGGTCCAGCGCTGCCTGGTAGCCGGCGTCGGGGTCCCCGAACAGTTCGGTGAACCGCGCGACGGCATCGGGTGACGGCTGCACCAGCCGGTAGAAGTAGTAGTGCCCGATCTCGTGGCGGAAGTGGCCCAGCAGGGTTCGGTACGGCTCGGCCATGGCGATGCGCAATTGTTCACGGTGGACGTCGTCACCCTCGGCGAGGTCCAGGGTGATGACCCCGTCCTGATGGCCGGTGAACACCTGCTCGTGCTCGCTGGACAACAGGTCGAAGGACAGTCCCTCGGTCGACAGGCCCAGCTCCGACAGTTCGACGACCAGCCGGCGCTTGGCCTGCTCGGCGATGGCGAAGGCCGCCAGGGCCTTGGTGTCATCGTCGGCGGGCCGGGTCCTGGTCAACGCGCATGATGGGCACAGTTGCCGCACCGGCTCGATCCGGACCAGCCAATTGCATTGCGCCAAATGCAGATTCGCGCACAACTGGTAGTCGGTCGAGGCCACCGCACCGGCGTGGTCGCTGTCGCCGCTGCCGTCGGGCGGCGCGATCACCAGCAGCGCCATGTCTTCCAGCGAGAAGCCGAGCGCGCTGCCGCAGCCCAGGCACAGCGAGTTTTCGAAGGCCAGTCGCTGGCCGCAGTTGGGGCAGTTGAAGTCACGCACGCAGTTGTCCTCCCACAATTGGTGCGACGTCGACGGAGACGTCGATGATGCTGCTCTCGGAGTCGGTGTAGATGATGCCGCGCAGCGGCGGCACATCGGCGTAGTCCCGGCCGAACCCCACCACGATGTAGCGTTCGTCGACCATCTGGTCGTTGGTCGGGTCCAGCCCCAGCCACTGGTTCTGCGGCGTCCACACCGACGCCCAGGCATGGGTGGCGTCGATACCCACCATCCGTTCCTTGCCCGGCGGCGGGTCGGTCGCCAGATATCCCGAGACATAGCTGGCCGCAAGACCATTCGCGCGCAGGCAGGCGATCGCGAGGCGCGCGAAGTCCTGGCACACCCCTTCGCGGGCCGCCAGGACCTCCGCGACCCGGGTGGACACCGTCGTCGACCCGGACCGGTAGGTGAAGTCGGAGAAGATGCGCGAGTTCAGATCGCGCAGCACCTCGATCAGCGGCCGACCGGGCGCGAAACTCGGTGCGGCGTAGTCCATCACCTCGCCGGTGATCTCCGCGGGCTGCAGGTCCAGCACGAATTCGGTGGCCAGCGCACCGTCCGGCCCGGACGGCCGGGAGTCCTCCCACGGCGCCACGGCGGCTCCCGCCGCATACCACTCGGCGGGCGGCGGGTCGACCTCGACGATGCTGCGCCCGGTCACGACGAGTTCCTGATGTGGTTGTGTCACATGGAAATACGAGCTGATGTTGCCGTAGGCGTCCCGGCTCGTGGACCGGTCGGCCGGTTCAGGATCGATGTTGAGCCGATACGACTGGCAGCGCTGCTGGCCGCTGTCGCGCGGCGTGAGGAATCCGCGCCCGTACGAGCTGGTGACGACGTCCGAGTAGCGGTACCGCGTGCGGTGGGTGATCTGGTACTCGCGGCTCATGGCATCTGTCGCCGTTCGTCGGGACCCCACAGCGGTTGCATGCCACTCGGGAGGGCCAGGTGGGCGGCGCGGATCAGCTCGGACAGCTCCCGCAGGTCGGTGTGCATACCGTCGAGCAGTTCGGCGAGTTCGTCGCGCCGCCCGTCGTCGGTGACGTGCTCGAGGTCGGCCGGATCCTGGCGTCGCAGCCGGGCGGCGATCTCGTCGATCATCCGCTCCGGCCGGGTGGATCCGGTCGAGGACGGCAGTGCCCGCAGGTCGGCGCGCAGCCGCTCGAACTGGAAGGCCAGCGACCGCGGATTCTCCTCGTCGAACAACACCAGGTCGGCGATGGCTGCGACACTCACCTGTCCCAGCATGCGCCTGCGGTACATCACCGCCGATTCGCACACCACGAGGACGGACTCGCTGACGGTCCGTTCGGTCTCGGCGCTGTGGGCCGTGGTGAGGGTGGCGCGCAGCAGCGCGGTCAGGCCGAGACCGCGCTCGATGCGCTTGCCGATGTCCATCATCGTCCAGCCCACGTCGCGGACCATGGATTCGGCCGCCACGCCCGACAGGGCCAACATGCCGGCCAGCGTCTGACTCGGCGCGGTGGACAGGTACGCCTCGCCCTTGGTCTTCGAATCGGGCGGCGGCAGCGTCGTGCCCTGGCGGTGCCGAGCGCGGTCGGACGGCTGCAGCACGGCACGTTCGACGGCGGCCAGCACCATCCAGGTGTCGTTCGACATCTGGTCGCGGACCGCGCGCGCGGCCAGGCCCAGCCGTTCGACCGATTGCGCCAGCGAACCCGGACGGTGCCGGTCGGCGGTGAGCGCCCACAGTGTCGTCGGCGTGATGGCCAGCTGTTCGGCGTAGTCGCCGTCGGCGCCGGTGTCGGTGCCGGTGATCTGGCCCAGTGCGGTCAGCAGTACCGGCACGCAGTCACTGCCGCCGAGGTCCCGCCGGTACCGGAATTCGTGGTAACGCTCGCGGGTGACGGTGAGCAGTCGCGCGGTGAACTCGGCACGTTCGGCGTAGCGGCCCAGCCAGAACAGGTCGGAGAGCACACGCGGCGAGCTGACCGCGCGGGTCGGGCTCGCCGTCATCGGCGGCAGCTCGACCGGCTGCGCCTGCACGACCGCGGCCCGATCGGGCGATCGCACCCAGACATCCTTGGCTGCAACGGTTTCCATGCCGTAGGCGGCGTGTCCCCGCGCCAGCACATAGCCCAGGCCGCCGATCATCGGCGCGTAACCGCCTCGCTGGGCGACGGCGAACAGCCGCATCCCGACGCTGCCGGCGGACAGTCCGCTGGGCAGCAGGTCCGTCGGGGCCGTGGAGAACTCGGGCAGTTCCTGACCCATCCATTGCCATGGGGTTGCGGAAATGCGGGCGGCCAGCGCGGCCCGATTGGCGGCCGACAGCGCCGGCCCGACGATCGCCGGGCCGCCGGTCACCGGCCTGATCAACAGGGTGGACAGCTTGCTCAACAGATGCGAACGCTCGGCGTCGATGCCGCCCCAGAAACATCGGGCGCTCGGCAGGTCCGGCGATTCCCCGGTGAGCAGCTCGGCCAGCTCCGGCAGGAACCGGGTGATGCCCGGGCTTTCGAGGATGCCGCTGCCCAGCGTGTTCACCACCGTCACCGCCCCGCGGCGCAGCACCTCGACGAGTCCGACCACGCCGAGGCGGGAGTCCGGGCGCAGATCCAAGGGATCGACGTACTCGGCATCCACGCGGCGCAGCACGACATCGACGCGCTTGAGGGTGCCCAGGGAGCGCATCCAGAGGTTGCCGTCGCGCACGACGAGGTCGGCGCTCTCGACCAACGGGAAGCCCAACACCCCCGCCAGGTAGGCCTGATCGAAGGCGGTCTCGGAATGACTGCCGGGACTGAGTACGACGACGACCGGTTCCCGCGCGGCCTCTGGCGCCGCGTCGATCAGCGCCAGCCGCAGCGCCTGCGCCCACGGCGACGCCGGACGCGGGGCCACCTTCTCGTACAGCTCGGGCATGGCGTGCGCGACGACCCGTCGGTCGGCGAGCGCGTACCCGGCACCCGAGGGCGCCTGCGTCCAGTCCGCATTGACGACGAACCCACCGTCGCGGTGGCGGCTGACGTCGCAGCCGTGCAGGAACAGCTGGTGGCGGCCCGGCACCGTGATGCCGCGAGCAGCCCGGACGTAGCCGGGGTGGGCGTACAACAACTCCGGCGGCAGTACTCCGGACGTGATCGCGCGGCGCGCGCCATACAGGTCGGTGAGCACAGCGTCGAGCAGCCGGGAACGTTGCACCAGTCCGGATTCGAGGGTGCGCCAGTCGGCCGCGGACAACACCAGAGGCAGGGCGTCGAGCTGCCAGGTGTCCACCACCGGCGTGCCGTCGACGTCGGTGACGGCCTCGCCGTCGCGGTCGACCTGCACGTAGCTGATGCCGTCGTTGTCGACGAGCTCCCGGACCACGCCACGCAGCTGGTCCAGGCCGGCCCGACCACGGTCGCGGACGCAGTCGGTCAGCTCCTGCCAGGCCGGCCGAATCGCGCCCGACTCATCGACCAGTTCGTCGTAACCGGCAGCCGCCACATCGCGGACGTCGAACAACGGCTCCTGGGCCCGCGCAGCGCGGTACCCGGCCATGGGGTCATCGAAACGGAGAACCATTACCGCAGAACGGTACGCACCCGGCGCAGATCGAGGATGCCCGACGCACCGCCATCGGTGGATTGACGGGCCCGCTTCTCCCGGAGATCGGCCAGGTCGACCGCGCCCGGGGTGAATCCGATGGCCTCGAAACGGCGGCCGCGCCGCGACTCGGCCTCGACGGCGTTGACCGGCGGGGTGTCGTATGCACGGCCGCCGGGGTGTGAGACGTGGTAGGTACAGCCACCTTTGGAGAATCCGGTGAAGCCATCCACGAGTTCGAACCGCAGCGGACCGTCGACGGTGATGGTGGGGTGCAGCGCGCTCGGTGGTTGCCAGGCCCGGTACCGGACGCCGCCGACCTGGACGTCGGGCGAGTCGGTGGCGAGCAGCGGGATGGGATGACCGTTGACCGTGACCAGGTACCGGTTCCGATCGGCACCGATCAGCCGGACCTGCAGCCGCTCCACCGAGGAGTCGACGTACCGCGCGGTGCCGGTGCCAGTCGATTCCTCGCCGAGGGTGTTCCACGGCTCGATGGCGCCGCGCAGTTCCAACTCGGCGCCATCGAGGATGACGCTGCCGATGCGGGGAAAGCGGAACTCGGTGAACGGGTCCAGCCAGCTGGTGTCGAATGCGATGCCGTGCGCCCGCAAGTCGGCGGCGACCTCGGCGATGTCCTGAATGATGAAGTGCGGCAACAGGTAACGGCCGTGCAGGTTCTCGCCGTGCCGGATCAGCGGGGCCCGCAGCGGCTCGTCCCAGAACCACGCGACCAGCGACCGCACCAGCAGCGACTGCACCATGGCCATCTGGAAATGTGGCGGCATCTCGAAGCCGCGCAGCTCCAGGAGGCCGAGCCGGCCGCGGGCACTGTCGGGGTTGTAGAGCTTGTCGATGCAGAACTCGGCGCGGTGGGTGTTTCCGGTGATGTCGGTGAGGAGGTGCCGCAGGGCGCGGTCGATGGCCCACGGTGATCCCTCGGCCACCCGGTCGATCTCGGCGAACGCGATCTCCAGTTCGTACAGTGCCTCGAGGCGGCCCTCGTCGACGCGCGGGGCCTGCGATGTGGTCCCGATGAACCGGCCCGAAAACAGGTACGACAGCGCCGGATGCCGTTGCCAGTACGTCAGCATCGACACCAGCAGATCGGGCCGGCGCAGCAGCGGTGAATCGGCGGGCGTGACGCCACCGAGCGTGATGTGGTTGCCGCCACCGGTCCCGCCGTGGGTGCCGTCGACATCGAAGGACTCCGTGCCGAGCCGGGCCTGCCGGGCCGCTTCGTACAGCGTCTCCAGTTGTGCGGCCTGCTCGGCGAAGCCGGCCGTGGGTGCCACGTTGACCTCGATGACGCCGGGGTCGGGGGTGACGGTCATCTGCTGGAGCCTGGGGTCGGGCGGCGGTCCGTAGCCTTCGAGCACGACGGGCACGCCGATGTTCGCGGCGGCCTTCTCGGTCCGCCCGGCCAGATCGGCGAAATCGTCGAATGCCGCTGTGGGCGGCAGGAATACGTACAGCAACCCGTCGCGCACCTCGGCCACCAGTGCCGTGGGGGGTGCGCCGTCGGCGCTGACGACGGTCGCCGGTCTGGTGGGGCCGCCGGCGCCCACGGGCGCCAGCGGGTCGGCGTCGGGCACCGGCCGCGGCGACTGCCAGCTGATCGAGTCCAGCGGCAACCGCAGGCCCGCCGGCGAATCGCCGCCGATGAGCACCAGTCGCCCGCGACGCAAGCGCCAGTCTGCGGAGACCCACCCCGTGTCGTCGTCGCGGCGGTGCAGCGGCAGGACGTGGGCCGCGGGTTCGGTGACCGCGGCATCGAGCCTGTCCGCCAAGGCTTTCCGCTGCGGCGCACCGTCGTCCGTCAGATCGTCGGTGACCGGATCCCCGTCTGGCCGGCGGACGGCATCGGCCAGCCGGGCGAGGGCGTCCTCGTATGCCGGACGCACCTGGCTGTCCGGCAAGCCGAGTCCGGCGGCGATCTCGGTGAGCAGCCGGCGCGGCGCATCCGCTGGGGCCGCATGAGATTCATCGGACCACGGGTCGGCCAGCAGCGCCGCATCGGTCCACAGCGGTGTCCCGTCGGTGCGCCACATCAGCCCGATCTGCCAGCGCGGCAACGGCTCTCCCGGATACCACTTGCCCTGGCTGCGCTGGACCAGCCCGTCGGGGGCCCAGGCGGCTTTCAGCTGCGCGGTGAGCGCGGAGGCGAGTGTGCGCTTGTGCGGTCCGTCGGCGGCCGTCGTCCATTCGTCGTCGGTCTGGTTGTCGATCGAGACGAAGGTGGGTTCACCGCCGACGGTCAGCCGCACGTCGCGCTCGGCCATCCGTTCATCGATGACGGCGCCGAGGGCGCGGATCGACTCCCACGCCTGTTCGGTGTAGGGCAGGGTGACGCGCGGATCTTCGTGCACCCGCGTCACCACGTTGACGAAGTCGAGGGTGGACTCGCAGGGCTCGACGGCGCCGGTGATCGGGGCGGCCGATTCGGGGTGCGGCGTCGCCGACAGCGGGATGTGGCCCTCCCCTGCCAGCAGGCCCGAGGTCGGGTCGAGGCCGACCCAGCCGGCGCCCGGGATGTACACCTCGGTCCAGGCGTGCAGGTCGGTGAAGTCGGCGGCGGGGCCCGAGGGCCCGTCGAGCGCCTCGATGTCGGCGCTCAGTTGCACGAGGTAGCCGGACACGAAACGGGCCGCGAAGCCCATATTCCGCAGGATCGCGACCAGGAGCCAGGCGGAGTCCCGGCACGATCCGATGCCGGTGCGCAGGGTGAAATCCGGTGTCTGGACGCCGGGTTCGAGGCGGACGCTGTAGCCGACGTCGGCGTTGACCGCCCGGTTCAGCGCCACCAGGAAGTCGATGGTGCCGGTGCCGGGCACCACGTCGAAGTTCCGGACCCAGGCGGCCGTCAGATCGTCGGCGTCGTCGACGGGGCGCAGGTAGGGCTTGAGGTCGTCGAGCAGGTTGTCCGGGTACGCGAAAGGGACGGTTTCGGCCCAGTCCTCGATGAAGAAGTCGAACGGGTTGATGACCTTGAGATCGGCGATGAGTCCGACCGTGATGCTCAGGCGGGTGGCGCGGTTGGGAAAAACCAAGCGCCCCACGAAGTTACCGAAAGCGTCTTGTTGCCAGTTGATGAAGTGGTCGGCGGGTTCGACCTGCAGCGAATAGGCCTCGATCGGCGTGCGCGAGTGCGGCGCGGGGCGCAGCCGGACCACGTGCGGGTACACCTTGACCAGCCGGTCGAACGTGTAGCTCGTGCGGTGCTCCAGCGCCACCTTGATTGCCATAGCGATCGATCCCACCACAAGAACCGGCAGGTCGCAGGGCGAGAAAACTAGCGGCGGCGGGCCCGGTTGTACCCGGCCAGGACCAGCACCCCCGCCGCCACGATGCCGACCATGTTGACCGCGAGCTGTCCGGCCGACGCCAGCGCCACATCCCAGTCGCGCGTGGTGGCCGCGACCACCGACATACCGGCCGCGGGGACCGTCGTCACCGAGATGAAGACGCCAACCAGCGCAGCCGATTTCGACGTCACCAGGGACAGCATCCCGGCGGCACCGGCCAGCAGTGCCACCACGAACGAGAACGGGCCGACCTGGAAGATGAAGTCGACGTTCTGCAGCTCGTGAATGCTGCGCAGCGTCACCCAGCCCAGTGCCTCGAAGCCGAGCGTGGCCACGGCTGTGACGAGCATCGCCGCCGGGAAGCCGACGAGCAGGGCCAGCGCCGCACGTCTGGCGAGATAGCCCTTGCGCCGCACCACCGCCACCGCCAGCGCGGCCAGCGGCCCGAATTCGGGGCCCACCACCATCGCGCCGACGACGGTGATCGCCGAATCGGTCAGGACGCCGACCGCGGCCAGCAGACACGCGATGCACAGGAACGCCATGTAAGAGATGCCGAGGCTGCTCTGCTCCCGGGTGCGCAGCACCAGCTCGTCCCAGACCACCGCGTCTTCGCCGTCGCCGTCGATCTCGTCCTCGGCGCGGTAGGCCGCCGTCGACAGCACCGTGTCGAGCACCTCCATCGTGATGGCGCCGTCCTGATCGATGCCGAGCGCCCGTAGCCCGCTGATCAGCCCGTCGGCGGCGTCGCGGGCGATGTCGGCGGTGATAACGTCGCCGCGCGGATCGATCGCGGCGCCCGGATGGGCCACCACGTTGGCGATGCCGCCGTGGTGCCGGTAGAGCTCGAGCACCGAATCGGCGAGTTCCGGCGGGGTGATCACGCGTAGATGCAGCACGGCCGAAGATTACCGACCGCGGCGGCGGGCCAGCTTCATCCCGAGTTCGTCGGGCGGCACCTCGTGTCCCTCCGCACACCGAATCTCGACCGTGGCATCGGCGCCGCAGCCCAGGTGGGTCAGCCGCAGGCCGGTGTCGCCCAGGTGTTGGCGGCCCCACTCGAACATCGCCCACACGACCGGCATGAAGTCCGTGCCCGCCTGCGTCAGCACGTATTCGTCGCGGCTGCGCTGGCCCGGCTCCTGGTACGGCCGTTTCGTCAGCAGTCCCGCCTCGACCAGTTCGGCGAGCCGTGCCGACGTGGCGGCCTTGGTGATGCCGACCCGCTTGGCGAAGTCGTCGAAACGTGTTGTGCCGTAGTAGGCCTCGCGCATGAGCAGCATGGCGGATTTGGTGCCCACCAACGACATCGTCTTCTCGATGGCGCACTGGCCGACCGCCGACCACTTGTCGCGTTCGGCGAGCACACCCTGCAGCGCTGTCATGCGGATCACTCTACAGCTGGGTTGCTCTTGCCATACCCAGGTGTTAGATCTGGGTATAGGAAGCAGTACTCAGCGTGGAGTTACAGGAGGATTCTCATGTCGGGATATACAGACCGCGACGCCGTGATCGTCGCGGCGGTACGCACGCCGGTCGGCAAGGGTAAGGCGAACGGCGCGCTGCATGACGTCCTTCCCGCCGATCTGCTCGCCCACAGCCTGCGGTCCGTGGTCGAACGCACGGGCGTCGACCCCGTCCTGGTCGACGACGTCATCAGCGGCGCGGTCACGCAAGCCGGTGACCAGGCCGCCAACATCGCCCGAAACGCCGTGCTGGGCGCCGGTTTTCCCGAGAGCGTGCCCGGCACCACCGTCGACCGCCAGTGCGGCAGTTCACAGCAGGCCATCTCGTTCGCCGCGCAGGGTGTGCTGGCCGGGTCGTACGACGCGGTGATCGCCGCGGGCGTCGAGTCGATGTCCCGCGTCCCGATGGGCGCCGCGGTCCTGCCGGGCAGCAACCCGTTCGGCGTCGGCATGGCCGAGCGCTATCCCGAGGGTCTTGTCCCCCAGGGCATCAGTGCAGAGCTGATCGCGGCGCGCTGGAATTTCTCGCGGACCCAACTGGACGAGTTCTCCGCCGCCAGCCACGAGAAAGCGGCCCGCGCCGCCAAGGACGGGCTGTTCGACAACGAACTCGTGCCGGTGGCCGGCCTGAGCGCCGACGAGATCATCCGGCCGGGCACCTCCGTCGAAACCCTGTCCGGACTCAAGCCCGCGTTCTACAGCGACGCCTACGCCGCGCGCTTCCCCCAAATCCGTTGGGAGATCACGCCCGGCAACTCGTCGCCGCTGTCCGACGGCAGCGCGGCGGTGATGATCACCAGCGGCGCCTTCGCCCGCAGCCATGGACTCACGCCACTCGCCCGCATCCACACCATGACCGCGGTGGGCTCCGACCCGCTGTACATGCTGACCGGCGTCATCCCGGCGACCGAGAAGGTGCTGGCCCGCTCCGGCCTGTCACTGTCCGACATCGACCTGTTCGAGGTGAACGAGGCGTTCGCGCCCGTGGTACTGGCGTGGGCGGCCGACACCGGGGCGGACCTCGCCAAGACCAACGTCAACGGCGGCGCCATCGCCATCGGCCACCCGCTCGGCGCCAGCGGTGCCCGCATCATGAGCACGCTGGTCAACGCCCTCGACCAGCGCGGCGGACGCTACGGCCTGCAGGTGATGTGTGAAGGCGGCGGCATGGCGAACGCCACCATCATCGAACGGCTCTAGCGCTCAGGCGCGGACGAGCTCGAACAGCGGGATGACGCGCGACGTCTTCGCCTGGTAGTCGGCGAAGACGGGGGCCACGGCCGTGATCAGTGGGTACGTGGCCTCGCGCTCGTCATCGGGCAGTTCGCGCGCGACGACGTCGTACTCGTCTTCACCGATCTCGATGCGGGCAGCCGGGTTGGCGCGCAGGTTGTGGACCCAGTCGGGGTGGGTGGGAGCGCCGGCCTTGGAACCGACGATGAGAATCTTCCCGTCGACCGGGAGGTACGCCAGCGGCGACATGCGCGGCTGACCCGACTTGGCGCCCGTGGTGTGCAACAGCAGCAGGTTGCCACCCTCGAACTGCCCACCGACCTTGCCGCCGTTGGCGCGGAACTCGTCGACGATGGCGGCATTGAAGGCATGGAAGGACGCGGCATCCGTGAATTCGGTCATGCCTGACCCAACCTCCCGAACCGGCCCAAATGTTCCCGTCACGGCGCGATACTTGCGTGGGAATTGACGGAGGTGCCAATGACGTCCGAAGTCGACGCCGTCGTGGTCGGAGCCGGGTTCGCCGGCCTGTATCTGGTGCACCGCCTCCGAGAACAGGGCTTCTCGGTGCGCGTCTTCGAAGCCGCCGACGACGTCGGCGGCACCTGGTACTGGAACCGGTATCCCGGCGCGCGCGTGGACATCCCCAGCCTCGACTACATGTTCAGCTTCGACCCGGACTGGCACCGCGACTGGCAGTGGTCGGAGAAGTACGCCACCCAGCCGGAGCTCCTGCGGTACCTGAACCATGTCGCCGACAAATTCGACCTGCGCCGCGACATCACGTTCGGCACCCGCGTCACCAGCGCGCACTGGGCTGACGACGGCTGGCGCGTGCGCACCGACCACGGCGACGACGTCGGGTGCCGTCACCTGGTGTTGGCCACCGGCTGCCTGTCGATCCCCAAGGAACCCGACATCGCGGGCATCGAAACCTTCACGGGCGAAAGGTATTACACCAATCGCTGGCCCCACGAACCGGTCGACTTCACCGGTAAGCGGGTCGGGGTCATCGGCACCGGGTCGTCGGGCATCCAGTCGATTCCGCTGATTGCCGCGCAGGCGGCACAGCTGACCGTCTTCCAGCGCACGCCATGTTTCTCCATCCCGGCACACAACGGGCCGGTGTCGGAGGACAAGCAGGCCGCGCTGGCCGACGAGCCCGCGTACCGGGCGGCGGCGCGGGCGTCGTTCGGCGGCGTGCCCCAGGAGCGCACACTGATCCCGACATTCGCGGTGCCCGAGGCCTACCGTCAGCAGCGGTACGAACGCGCCTGGGAGATCGGCGAACTCCTCGAAACGCTCAACATGTTCTCGGACCTGATGAGCAACCCGGCCGCCAACGAGTCGTTCGCCGACTTCGTCCGCGACAAGATCCGCACCGCGGTGCATGATCCACAGACCGCGGACCTGTTGTGCCCCAAGGATTATCCGGTCGGCGCCAAACGGCTGTGCCTCGACACCGACTACTACGCCACGTTCAACCAACCGCACGTGCGGCTGGTCGACCTGCGCACCCAGCCACTGGTCGGCGTCACCGAGAGGGGCGTCGAAACCGTGGGGGAATCGTTCGACTTCGACGCGCTGGTGTTCGCGACCGGGTTCGACGCCATCACCGGTGCGGTGACGGCCATCGACATCGTCGGACGCGACGGGCTCGCGCTGAAAGACAAATGGGCACAAGGGCCGTCGACCTATCTCGGCCTCACCACCACCGGATTCCCGAACCTGTTCCTCATCACCGGACCGGGCAGTCCGTCGGTGCTCTCCAACATGGCGGTGTCCATCGAGCAGCATGTCGAACTCGTCACCGACACGATGGCATATCTGCGAGAACACGGCTTCGAGACCATCGAGCCGACGCCGACAGCCGAGGCCGGCTGGATGCAGCACGTCGCCGATGCCGGCGCCATCACCATGTTCCCGCAAGCCAATTCGTGGTATGTGGGCGCCAACATCCCCGGCAAGCCCCGCGTCTTCATGCCCTACGCGGCCGGCGTCGACTTCTACGGTGCGGCCTGCGCCGACGTCGTCGGCCGGGACTACCTGGGTTTCCAACTGTCCGGACCGGCCGGTGCGCAGTGCCACGACGGTGTGGTCCGGCGGCTGCAACCCGACGTCCAGACGGTGCTCGACATGGTGGCGGCACTGAATCCACCGCCGCTGGAATCACTTCCGGTCGACGTGGCGCGCGCCGCCATGATCGAGGCGAATGCCACCCGCCCGCCGGGGCCGGACGTCGGCGAGATCATCGACGGCGGATTCCCCGGCGCCGCAGGCGAACTCGAGTACCGGCTGTATCGCCCGGCGACGCCGCGCCCGCACCCGGTGATCGTCTACTTCCACGGCGGCGGCTGGGTGCTGGGCGACGCGACGTCCGACGATCCGCTGTGCCGCGACCTGTGTGTGCGGGCCGACGCGGTGGTCTTCTCGATGAATTACCGGCACGCGCCGGAGCATCCGTTCCCCGCGGCCTTCGACGACGGCGTCGCCGCGCTGCGGTGGGTGGCCGACAACGCGGCCGCGCTCGGCGGACTCCCCGACCGGCTGGCCGTCGCCGGCTGGAGCGCGGGCGGCAACATCGCCGCGGCCGTGTGTCAGTGGGCGCGCGACCACGGCGGCCCGCGCCTCAGTGGGCAGCTCCTGCTGACCCCGGTGACCGACGCGCAGCCGTATCCGTCGTATCAGGACAACGCCGAGGGTTACGGGCTGACGACGTCACTCATGCAGTGGTTCGCCGACCTGTACGCCGGCCCCGCCGACGATCCGCGGCGGTCACCGTTGCGCGGCGACCTCGCCGGCCTGCCCCCGGCGATGGTGGTGACCTGTGAGTTCGACCCGCTGCGCGACGAAGGCAACGCCTACGCCGCCGCACTGGCCGCAGCGGGCGTGCCCACCGAGCACGTCCAGGCCCGCGGCCACACGCACCTGTCGACGACGATGGTCGACCTCGTCGTGTCCGGCGAGCCCGTCCGTGCTCAGATGGCCCGGTTCCTGGCTACTTGGCTTCGGGCTTGACGTCGATGCCCGACTCCTTGCGCTGCTGCGCGGTGATCGGCGCGGGGGCGTCGGTCAGCGGGTCGACGCCGCCGCCGGACTTCGGGAACGCGATGACGTCGCGGATCGAGTCCACCCCGGCCAGCAGCGCGGTGATGCGGTCCCAGCCGAAGGCCAGACCACCGTGGGGCGGCGCGCCAAAGGTGAAGGCGTCCAACAGGAATCCGAACTTGTCCCGGGCCTCGTCGTGGCCGATGCCCATCATCGCGAACACCCGCTCCTGCACGTCGCTGCGGTGGATACGGATCGAACCGCCACCGATCTCGTTGCCGTTGCAGACGATGTCGTAGGCGTTGGACAGCGCCGCGCCGGGATCGGTGTCGAACGTCGACTCCGACTCGGGCGCCGGCGACGTGAACGCGTGGTGCATCGCGGTCCATTTCCCCGATCCGACGGCGACGTCACCGGACGCGGTGGCTTCCTCCGCCGACTCGAACATCGGCCAGTCGACCACCCAGGTGAACGCCCAGGCGTTCGGATCGATGAGGTCGAGGCGCTTGGCGATCTCGATGCGCGTCGCGCCCAGCAGGGCACGGGCGCCCTTGGCCGGACCGGCCGCGAAGAAGATGCAGTCCCCCACCTTCGCGCCGACGTGCGCGGCCAGACCGGCCCGCTCGTCGTCGGTGAGGTTCTTGGCCACCGGGCCGCCCAGCTCGCCGTCCTCGCCGACGAGCACGTACGCCAGGCCCTTGTGGCCGCGCTGCTTGGCGAACTCCTGCCAGCCGTCGAGCGTGCGGCGCGGCTGCGATGCCCCGCCCGGCATGACGACGGCGCCGACGTACGGCGCCTGGAACACCCGGAACGGGGTGTTCTTGAAGTAGTCGGTGCACTCGACGAGCTCGACGGCGAAGCGCAGGTCCGGCTTGTCCGAGCCGAAGCGGCGCATTGCCTCCTCGTAGCTGATGCGCGGCAGCGGCAGCGGCAGGTCGACGCCGATCAGCTTCCACAGCGCCGCGAGCACCTCTTCCGCGACGCCCATGACGTCGTCGGCGTCGACGAAGCTCATCTCGAGGTCCAGCTGCGTGAACTCGGGCTGCCGGTCGGCGCGGAAATCCTCGTCGCGGTAGCAGCGCGCGATCTGGTAGTAGCGCTCCATGCCCGCCACCATGAGCAGCTGCTTGAACAGCTGCGGGCTCTGTGGCAGCGCGTAGAACGAGCCGGGCTGCAGGCGCGCGGGCACCAGGAAGTCGCGGGCACCCTCGGGGGTCGACCGGGTCATGGTCGGCGTCTCGATCTCGACGAAGTCGTGCTTGTCCAGCACGGCGCGGGCCGCGGCGTTGACCTTGGAGCGCAACCGGATTGCGTTGCCCGGGCCTTCCCGGCGCAGGTCCAGATAGCGGTACTTCAGACGGGCTTCCTCGCCCGGGGTCTCGTCGAGCTGGAACGGCAGCGGCGCGCTCTCTGAAAGCACCTCCAGCGTCGTCGCGTTGACCTCGATGTCGCCCGTGGCGATGTCCTTGTTGGCGTTGCCGTCCGGCCGCACCTCGACGACGCCCGTGACCAGGACGCAGAACTCGGCGCGCAGCCGGTGCGCCTGCTCGAGCACTGCGGCGTCGCGGAACACCACCTGGGCGACCCCGGAGGCGTCACGCAGGTCGATGAAGATGACGCCGCCGTGGTCGCGCCGGCGCGCCACCCATCCGGCGAGGGTCACCGTCTGACCGGCATCGGTGGACCGCAACGAACCGGCGGCGTGGCTGCGCAACACGAAAATCTCCTCTGACGTCTGAATCGACCGCTAAGTCTAAGGGGCGCCCCGACCGGTACTTTGGCGACAGTGAGCTTTGCCCTCGTGGGACCGGGTGCCATCGGATCGACGATCGCCGCGCTGCTGTACGCCGCGGGCCATGAGGTGCTGCTGTGCGGGCGGACGCCGCGCGAGGCGATCGAGGTTCGGGTGGACGGCCGCGCGCCCATCGTCGTGCCCGGCCCGGTGCACACCGATCCCGACACCGTCGCCGGACCGGTCGACGTGGTGCTGCTGGCGGTGAAGGACACCCAGTACGCCGCGTCCGCGACGTGGCTGGCCCGTTTGTGCGGTCCGAACACCGTGGTCTGTGCACTGCAGAACGGTGTCGAGCAGACTGACCGGCTGCGGCCCTACTGCCCGGAATCGGCCGTCGTGCCCGCGGCGATCTGGATCGCCGCGGAGACCCACCCCGAGGGCTGGGTGCAGGTGCTGAGCGCTCCCCGGCTGGTGCTGCCGGACGACGCGGCCGCGGCCCGTCTCGCGGCGGACCTGGACGGCAGCGGGATCACCGTCGAGCTGGACCCGGACTTCGTGAGCGCGGCCTGGCGCAAGCTGCTGGTCAACGCCGTGGTGGGATTCATGGTGCTGTCCGGCCGGCGCTCCGGGATGTTCCGGCGCGACGATGTCGCCGCCCTGGCCCGCAGGTATCTGGCCGAGTGCCTCGCGGTCGCGCGAGCCGAGGGCGCGACGCTGCCCGACGGCGTCGTCGACGAGATCGCCGACATGTTGAAGCAGGCGCCCGTGGACATGGCGACGTCGATGCTGATCGACCGCGAAGCGCGTCGCCCGCTGGAATGGGAGATCCGCAACGGCGTCATCCAGCGCAAGGGCGCCGCGCACGGCATCCCCACCCCGATCAGTGACGTCCTGGTGCCGCTGCTGGCCGCGGCTGGTGACGGTCCCGGCTGACCGGCAGGACGACGGCGACCAGCTGATCGCGACTGTTGACTCCGACGCGTTGGCAGGCCCGGAAGATGTGCCCCTGCACGGAGCGCGGCGACATCCCCAGCCGCTCGGCGATCGCCGCGTTGGTCAGGCCCTGCGCAGCCAGCGCCACGATCTCGCGCTGCCGCGCAGTGACCGACACCCGCGTGGCCGCGGCGCGCAGCGCCGGCGTGTCGGCTCCCCCGCATTCGGCGGCGAGTCGCTCGGCAGTGGTCGACGCGCCCAGGCTGGATCCGCGCAACCCCTCCCGCTGATAGGCGGACGCGGCCTGCGCCGCCGCATCCGCGGCCGCAAGCCGGTCGCCGAAATGCGCGTAATGCTTCGATGCCTCGAGCAGTCCGTCGCCGTCGGCAGCCGCCAAGGCGACGGCGTGCGCGGCGGCCGCGGCCGCCCGCGGGCCGCGCACCGTCTGTGCGAGTTCGGCGAGCCGGTCAGCGGTGCTGCGATCACCGAACTGCGTCGCGGTCTGCAACAGCATGACCTCCCAGCCCAGCCTGCCCAGCTCACGTTCGCGCGACGCCGCCGTGCGGGCGATTGAAATCGCTTCGGAAACAGCGCCTTCGGCGGCACACACCCACGCGCGGGCAAGGATCCGATCGGGATCGCGCGCGCAGGCGTCCGGGTCTGCGCGCCACCACGGGGTGGCGTCGAATTCCCGGCGAGAATCGGCGGCGCGGCCGGCCATGGCGTCGGCGGTGGCCAGCCACAGCCGGGCGAGCATCTTGCGCATGCTGCCGCTGTCGCGGGCACTGAAGTCGGCCAACGACTCCTGACACAGCCGGTGCGCGTCGGCCAATGCTCCGCGGCTGATGGCCGACAGCCCCGCGACGAACGCGTGCCACGATTCGGCGACCTGCCACGACCCTTCGATGGGGACGTCCACGGTGTCGCGGCGGATGCGGGCGATGGTGGCGTCGGCCTGGTCCAGGGTCCCCGCCAGGCGCTGCATGTGCGCATACAGGAACGCCAGCGGCAACCGCAGGTGCGACACCTCCGGGGAGGTGTCGGCGAGCCGGTAGCCGGCCTCGACCACCGCCTCGACCTCATCGATGCGGCCCAGCTCGCCCAGGCTGCTCACCAGGGCCCATGTCGACAGCATCCGGGCGATCGCGTCCGAGGAGGGATCGTCCATGACGCGCCTGGCCTGCTCGATGGCGGCTGCCGACCGGCCGCGCGCCACGTCGATCGATGCGCGCAACGCCAGCGCGGTCGCCGCAACGGTGGCATCACCGGTAGGTACTTCGGTGTCCAGTTCGGTTTCAGCGCGAGCCGTGTGACCGAGGATCACCGCGAAGTTCAGAGCGCGCAGCAACGCGACCTGCACGCGCAGCGGACCGGAGGTCTCCGCGGCGAGTTGGGCGAAGATGGCTTCGACTTCCTCGCCGCGCTCCTGCCAGATCAATGCCAACGCCAGCGCGATATTTGCCTCCAGCCCGCCGCCGACTGCCACGGCACGCGTGCCCAGCGACTCGGCGAGCCGCATGTCCGTCAGCTGGATGGCGGCCGAGGTGGCCGCGTTCAGGACGGCGGGATCGGGCGGGAGGTCAGAGCCCAGGGCCAGCACCGCGCGACGGACCAGATCCCGTGGATCGGTCGTGGGTCGGGCAGTGAGTGCGGCGGCGATCTGGCCGTGCAGCCGCCGCATCCGCAGCGAACCGGTACGACGGACCTCACCGAGCATCGGGTGCGACAGCCGCACCGACGCGGGTGCCGTGCTGCGGTCGACGCGGATCAGGCCGAGAGTCTCGGCTTCGCTGACAGCGCCCGGTTCGGTGACCGTGGCCAGGATGTCGGTGTCGAGCGGTTCGGTGACCGCGAGTGCGTCGAGCACATCGCGCGCCACCTCCGGAATCTGGCCGATCCGGGTGGCGAGCAGCTCGGCGAGCGTGGGGGTCAGCCGGGGCTGCCCCTCCCAGAGCCACACCCCCGAGTGCTGGGTCAGCCGGCCGGCACTGACCTCGGTGTCCAGCAGGTGGCGCAGGTACAGCACGTTGCCCTGGGTGTACTGCCACAGTTGTTGCACGCACCGGGAGTGCACCGGCCCGCCCAGGATGTGCTCGACCAGTTTTCCGATTTCGGGCAGCGAAAGCGGTTGCAATTCAATGCGTTCGAGCACATCGTCTTTCCAGATGGCGGTGATGGCGTCGGGGGCCGGCTCACCGGAGCGCACGGTCAGCACGACGGTGGCGAGCTTGCGGGTGACGAGTTGGTGCACCGCAAAGGCAGACAGGTCGTCGAGCAGATGGGCGTCATCGACGCCGACCACCACGGTGCCGTTCGGCACCGTCCCGATGACGCCGTCGATCACCTCACGCACCCGCCGCAGCGGATCGGGACCGAAGTCGCTCACGATGTCGGCGAACGCGCCCAGAGGAATGGTGCGCGCCGATGCGGTTCCGGCGATCCATCGTGACCGCCCGGACGGCCGGCACGCGGCGACCGCTTCGCGCGCAAGGCGCGTTTTCCCGACGCCCGCGTCGCCCGCCAACACGATGCCGCGGGCCCGGTCCTGACTACGCCGGGTCGCGCCCGCGATCACGCGCAGTTCCTCGGACCGCCCGAGCAGCGGCCACTCGTGCATCACTGACGGATCACCTCCGACGCACTGCCAATACCCAGCTAATTCACACCAATCGCACCAAATGCTGCCAGGTCCGCGGGCAGCAAACAATAGCCCGACTAAACGATTGGGGTACTGAGGTACCCCAGTTCGCTGGGGTCCGGCGTTTTACCTTCCAATCACCGAGCGATTGCCGGGGCGAAAGGGGCGAATCATGGGTTATGCCAGCCAGATTGGACGTGTGGGCGCCCTCGCTGTCGCACTGGGCGTAGGGCTGGTCACGACGGCCGGTACGGCCGCGGCCAAGCCCGCGCCCTCGTCGCCCACCTCGGATGCGCCCGCGCCCACCTCACCCGGCCAGAACATGGCCGTCGCCACCAACGGCACCACGCGGGTACAACGCGGCGACGCCACCGCGACATCAGACGGAAAGGGCTCGGTCGCGATCGCCCGCGGAGACGGCGCCACCGCGATCTCCGCCGGCGGCCCGGGCTCGCTGGCCATCGCCAAGGGCGACGGCGCTACCGCCGCCATCAACATTCGGGCGTGTGAAACCTGCCTGGCGGGCTCGGGCAACAAAGTCACCGCGAGCGGCGATCTCGCCACGGCCGCTGCGAGCGGCTCCGGCAACACCGTCCGGGCCACCGGCTACGGCAGCACCGCCAAGGCAACCGGCTCCAACAACACGGTCACCGCCGACGGTATCTACGCCGCGGCCACCGCCAATGGGTCCGACAACACCGTCCTCGCCACCAACGACTACAGCACGGCGACGGTAACCGGATTCGAAAACACCGTCACCGCCTCCGGCGGCGGTGACCAGGCCACCGTCAGTGGGTATGCCAACACCGTCACCACCTCAGCCACCGCAAGCACGGCCGCCGTCAGTGGTGACGGCAATACGGTCGCCGTCGACGACTATCTCGGTGCCGTGACCGTCACCGGCTCGAACAACGACGTCCACACCTCCGGCAAGGTCGGCACCTCCGCCGAACAGAACACCACCTCAGTGACCGGCGACAACAACCTGCTTTCCCTCAATGGCACCGCCAGCGAGGCTGACGTCGTGGGCAACAGTAACGCCGTGACCATGACCGGAAACGGCAACTTTGCCCAGGTACACGGCAGCAGCAACTCGACGACCATGAACGGCAACGACAACACCGCGGCCATCAGCGGCAACCACAGTGAGACGATCACCATTGGCCACGACAACTCCGCGCTGGTGATCGGGGACGGCAGCACAGCCAAAGCCGGCGTCGTCGCCACAGATCACGGAAACAGCGCCGGCGTGAACGGCGACAGCAGCACCGCGCAGGCCGGATACGGTTCGAACAACACCGTCAATGCTCATGGTGACGACAGCACGGCGACCGCCGTCGGCACCGACAACTGGGTCGAGGCCACCGGCCCAGACAGCCACGCCAGCGCGCTGGGCCACGACAACGTCGTGGAGTCCGGACCGGGTGAAACTGTCTACGCCTTCAACCCCTGACCAGCAGCTCGCGCACCTCCCCGTCACTGACCTGACCGAAATCCCGGTAGGACTCCCCCACGGCCGCAAAGGGCGTCGGCATATCGGCGCACACCACGTCGTCCGCGATCCCCATGAGTTGGCGGCACGCCGCTTCGGTGCCGACGGGCACCGCCACGACCAACGTCCGCGGCCCGCTCTCGCGCACCACTTCGGCGGCGACACGCATGCTGGCTCCGGTGGCCATGCCGTCGTCGGCGAGGATCACGGTGCGCCCCTTGACGTTCGGCGGTGGCCGCCCCTGGCGGTAATCGGTTTCGCGCCGTTGTAACTCACGGCCCTCGGCTTCCGCGACCTCGGACAGCGTCTGCTGCGAAATCTGCAGTGGCCCAACGACATCCTGATTGACGACGACGTGACCGCCGCCGCCGATCGCGCCCATCGCGTACTCCTCGTGCCCCGGCACGCCCAGCTTGCGGACGATCAGCGCGTCCAGCGGGGCATCGAGTGCGGCAGCGATCTCCGAGGCAACAGGGACTCCGCCACGAGCCAGGCCGAGCACCACGACGTCCCGCCTGCCGCGGTACGCCGTCAGCAGACCGGCCAATACGCGCCCCGCTTCTGAACGATCACGAAAGACGCGCTTCGATGCATGGTGTCGCGTAGTTCCGATCCTATTCCCATCAGCGCTTTTCAGTGGTAATTCGTAATTGACAGGGTCAGATGAAAACCGTTTCGAGGAGGCAGAAGTGAAGGTCACCGGAACAGCTGTTGCGGTTCTCTCGGTCATCGGCATCGCCAGCGCGCCGATCGCGTCGGCCGGTTATCCACTCGTCGGCAAGCTGGGTAGCGCCATGACCATGACGGACAGCGTCGGTCAGGTCCAGCTGAGCTGGCAGGTCTCCGACCTCAAGCCGAGCTCCGACGTCATGCCGGGCTACCGGGTCGCCGGAAAGCTCTGGGAGGCCACCGCCACCGTCCGCGCCCTGAGCGGCCCGGTTACCCCGGGCATTTCGCAGTTCAACGCCGTCGCACCGAACCAGGCGGCGTACCGCGTGCTGTGGATGGTCGCGAGCCCGGTCAACATCAGCGGCGCGACCATCCCACAAGGCGGGCAATCGACCGGAAAGATCCACTTCGACGTCACCGGCCCCGCCCCCACGACCGTGACGATGAACAACGGCATGGAAGACCTGATGGTCTGGACACCGTGAACCAGTAGACACCCTGTTCTAGGGTGTCTACTCATGAAGACCTACCAGTGCGAGCCCGTCGGGGTCGACTTCATCGACAGCGCACCGTTCCGCTTCGTCAGCAAAGTCGATCTGGCGATCAAGCCGGAGCAGTTGTTCGAGGTCTTCTCGGATGAGACCTCCTGGCCGCGCTGGGCGACGCTGATCACCAACGTGGAGTGGACCAGCCCGAAACCGTATGGCGTCGGCACCACCCGCACGGTGACCATGCGCGGCCACATTGTCGGTGACGAGGAGTTCATCGGCTGGGAACCTTTCTCCTACATGGCATTCCGGTTCAACACCAGCACCTCGAACATGCTGTCGGCCTTCGCCGAGGGGTACACCGTCGAGGAGACTGCCGACGGTTGTCACCTGACGTGGGTCATGGCGATGAAGCCCAAGGGCCTCGCCGGTGAGCTGGGCATGCGGGCCGGCGGCCCCATGATGGGCTGGCTGTTCCAGCGGTTCCTGCACAACCTGCGCCGCTATACCGACGAGCGTTACGGCGCGTAGAGCCCTTCCCACACCTCGCGGCGGGCCTGGTCCGGGTCATCGATGGTCTCGTCGCGCATCGAGCCGATGACCCGCGTGGCCCGACGGTCGGTGTCGTAGGTCGGCCAATTGGCCAGGGCCGCGGTCGCGAAATCCAGCCAGGTGCGCTGCATACGCCGGCCGACCGACGGCTGCACCTGACGCCCGAGCGGATGCAGCATCCGGCCGAGGTACGAGCCGTAGCTGTGCTGGATGTGCACGATCTCGCTGCCGTGCGTGGCGCCGAGGCCCAGCACCTTCAGCGTCCAGGTCGTGTGGTCGAACCGGTAGACGTGCGTCGGCGCGTGGCCGCTGTAGGCGTCCGCGAAGGCCCACGTCGGGGCGCCGAACATGACGTCGGAGCCGATGGCGATCAGCGCCCGGCGTCGCGGGTAGCTCGGATAGGCCTGCAGCACAGCATCTTTGGCATCGGGTGCGATACGCGCGAAGTAGTCATCGACCATGGGCACGGTGGTGGGCAGCATCGGCGGCCTGCCCCAGGCGAACATCGACGCCTCGCGGCTGTTGGTCCCGACGATCAACGGCACCTTGGCCACGGCGCCTGCCCGGGCGGCGAGCACCGGGTGCGCGGGCAGCAGGTCGACGCCGTACGTCAGCCCGTACGCCAGTTTGGGACTGCTGGCCGCGCTCTCCCCCTGCAACTGACCGGCGGCGCGGCGCAGCTGGCGCTGCGGCAGGGCGACGATCTCGTCGATGGGGACGTCCAAGCGGCGCACGAACTCGTGAGCCTGGCGGGCCCGGGTCTCACGGTCGGCGATGAGCGGAAGCGCCGGACTCTGCGCGATGGCCCGGCCGAACAGTCCGTCGGCCGCCGGACTTGCCAGCAGCGCCAGCACGGATGTCGCGCCGGCGGACTCACCGAAGACGGTGACCTGCTCGGGGTCGCCGCCGAACGCGGCGATGTTGTCGCGCACCCACTGCAGTGCCGCGATCTGGTCCCGCAGGCACAGGTTGTCGTCGAAGCCCGGACCGAGATCGCCGAGTTCGAAACCGCCGAAGACGCCGAGCCGATAAGTGACGTTGACGACCACCACGTTGCCGTTGGCCGCGAGTCGCGACCCGTTGTACAGCTGCAGCTGGCCGGCCCCGAACACGAACGCGCCGCCGGGAATCCACACCATCACCGGCAGTGCGCCCGTCACATCGGGTGACCACACCGTCACGGTCAGGCAGGCCTCGTCCCGCATCTTGGGGTCGTCGCGCCCGCCGCCGACGAACGATTTGCCCTGCGGCGGGATGGGCCCGTGATCGATGGCGTCACGAATGCCGGACCACGGGATCAGCGGCTGCGGAGCGCGGAACCGCAACGGCCCGACGGGCTGCTCGGCATAGCCGACGCCACGCCAGACGCGCACACTGCCCTCGGTGGTGCCTCTGAGGGCGCCTGCGACGGTGTGAACGATGGTCGAACGGTCGATGGTTTCGGGCTGGACGGCCACACCGGAAATCCTAGTGTGGAAAGCTGACATCCAGTCGTATTCGAGGCCCGGACGGAGCGGTGATGTCCTTCAACGAAGGTATGCAGATCGACACGAGCAACACGTCGACCAGCGGGGGCGGTGGTTTCGGCGGCCGTGGGATGGCGATCGGCGGCGGCATGGGTGGCTTGGTGATCGTCGTGGTCGCCATGTTCCTCGGTGTGGATCCCAGTTCGATTCTCGGCCACCAGAACCAGGCACCCCAGTCCAGCCAGGGGTCCAACGCCTACGACCTGAGCAAGTGCAAGACCGGCGCGGACGCCAACAAATACCTCGAGTGCCGCATCGTGGCCACGGGCAACTCGGTGGACGGCGTGTGGTCGCAGCTGTTGAAGGGCTACACGCCGCCGAAGATTCGGCTGTTCCGCGGGCAGGTCAACACCGCATGCGGCCCGGCCGACACCTCGGTGGGCCCGTTCTACTGCCCCGGCGACAAGGTCGCCTATTTCGACACCAGCTTCTTCCAGACCCTGGTCGACGAATTCGGTTCCAGCGGTGGTCCTTTGGCCCAGGAGTACGTGGTGGCCCACGAATTCGGTCACCATGTGCAGAACCTGCTCGGCGATATCGGCAAGGCGCAGCGTGGGCCGAAGGGCGCCGAGGGCAACAGCGTGCGCACCGAGCTGCAGGCCGACTGCTACGCCGGCGTGTGGGCGCACTACGCGTCGACGGTCAAGCAGAAGAGCACCGGCGTGCCGTTCCTGCAGCCGTTGAGCGACAAGGACATTGCCGACGCGCTGTCGGCGGCGTCGTCGGTCGGTGACGACCACATCCAGAAGCAGGCCACCGGACGCGTGAACCCGGAGTCGTGGACGCACGGCTCGTCGGCCGAGCGGCAGAAGTGGTTCACCACCGGTTACCAGACCGGTGACCCCAAGCAGTGCGACACGTACAACGCACAGGACCTCGGCTAGGCCGCAGGGTTGACCCGCGCGATGTGGACATCGCGGGTGAAGATGCGCAACCCGTCCGGGGTCGGTGGCGCCGTTGAGGTGTACACCGCTCCCGATGGCGTGGTCAGCGCGATCGTGTGCCGGCCGAACCGGTCATAACTGGCCGCCGCCTGCCAGCCCGGTTCTTCTTTGACGTAATTGCAGTGCTCACACAACCCGTCCCCGTTGTGGGCACTGGTCCGCCCTCGCTTGGCGTGCGGGGTGACGTGGTCGGTGTGCCGAATCCGCGCATTGCAGAACGGGGTCCGACAAATCTGGTCCCGCAAACCGATGAACGTCGCGAGCGCCTTCGGAAACGCCCGCGCCCTCGACTCCATCGCCACCAACTTGCTGGTGCCCGGCTGGGCGTACAGGCGCCGCAGCGTCGCCCCCACTGTGTCGTCAGCCGCCGCGGCCAGCACCATGTCGCGCGCCAGCGCCGCCGGAATGGGCCCATAGCCATCCAACTGGGCGGGCGCCTCACCCCCGGTCAGCAGCGTCTCATCCGACATGACCAGGTTCAGCGTCACCGGCACCGGCGACTTGACCGGATTACGGCCGGTGACCCGCTCCACGACCACATCGGCCATCACCTGCGCACGGCTACGCCCTGAGCCCGCCGCCACGGCCGAGGCCGCCTCCCGCGCCAGCGTCTGGCGCACCAACTGCCCCTGGGCGGCCGGCAGCCGCACCGTCATCGACATCATGCCGTCACCGGCCACCCGGAACCGCACATGCCGCGTAGCCTGCGCCCGCGTCATCTTCTCCAGCGCGCTCTGCTGATCCAGCTCATAGGCGATCCGTGCGGCCTCCGCCGTGATCTCGGCGTTGCCCAACCCTTCCAACGGGGCGGGCTCGCCACACAACTCCACATCCAAAAGCTGACGATCCAACGGCGACAGGCACGCCGCTTCTTTGGTGATCAGCTCGGCGCGATGCTCGGACAACACACCGGACTCCAACGCCGCCAGCGTGCACGGCATATCCGCGACCAGGGTGCGCGCCATCGCCATCAACCGCTCACCCTTGTGTGGGGATTCTCGGCGGGCCAACCCGATCTCCGAACCCAGCGCCGCCCGCGACACCCGCGGCCCACCCGCCCGCGCGGTCTCGATCCGCCGCGCCTCCAGCGCCGCCGCCAACCGCGCCTGCTCCGCTGCCGCAGCCGACTTCTGCCTCTCGAGCTCAGCCATACGACCCAACAACGCCGCCTCATCGGCATCGGGACCCACCAAGGCTTCGCTCATACGTTCGAATATACACCCCGCCTCCGACCGCGTTGACTCATCAGAAATGCGCGCGAATGGGTGATTCGTTGCCTCATTGAAAGTGCGCGCGTAAGCCCGATCGATGGGGTTGACGTTGACTGAGCGCCGAGCGGTGACCGAGACGACCGC